>Ga0075418_10003547_pt1 | contig 17799 bp, 12 predicted proteins | sample SoiMetdeltSBSDD2_FD_81776 | JGI IMG/M metagenome (GOLD analysis project Ga0075418, IMG submission 81776) | Bulk soil microbial communities from a Populus tree surrounding site in Tennessee, USA - Soil MetaG P. deltoides SBSDD2 | ecosystem: Environmental > Terrestrial > Soil > Tree plantation... | reverse complement strand
CACCACGGGCGCCAAAACCGGCCAGAAGCGCGCCAATTCACTCAGCTACGCCCGAGACGGTGACGACTACCTGGTCGTCGCGTCGAAGGGTGGCGACCCCAAGGCACCGGGCTGGTATCACAACCTGAAGGCCAACCCCAAGGTCGAGATCAATGTGGGCCCAAAGCGATTCGGCGTCACCGCGAAACCGGTGCTGCCAGACGATCCCGACTATCAGCGGCTGTGGCCGATCGTCAACAACATGCGGGGCAACAAGAACCGCTACATCGGCTATCAGAAGCGCACGTCGCGGCCGATACCTGTGGTGGTGCTGACGCCCGCTTAGTGCGCCGAGCGCACGGTTGTTCGCGGATCTTCTCGGCCGATGCGTACAACAACCGTGCGCTCGGCGAAACTAGAACAGTTCCTTGGCGAGCAGTTCCAACGTCTTGTCGCGCGCGGGCGCGGAAGCCGGATCAGTGCCGCGATACGCCGAGGCGACGGGGTTGACCATCACTTCGTCGACGCCGAACTCGTCGGCCAGGGCGCGTACCTGCTCAGCCGCCTCCGTAGGGGTGCCGACGACCGCGCGTCGCAACGCACCCTCCGCGATCCGCTCCGCCTGCGGCGCCATCGTCACCTCCGCGGCGTCCTCGACAAGATCGAGCGGGCCCAGTGGCTGCCCCGTCCGCAGCCGTCCCATCATCTGCAGGTTCGGCAGGATCAAAGCCATTGCCTCATCACGTGTTTCGGCCACCACGGCGTTGACCGTCAGGAACGTCACCGGTTCGGACGCCAGCTCGCCCGGCCGGAACTCCGAGCGATACACCTCGAGCGCCTCGGCCGTGCCCTGCCCCGAAAAGTGGTGCGCGAACACGTACGGCAGACCTTTCGCCGCGGCCAGATGTGCCGAATACATCGACGAGCCAAGGAGCCACAGCTTCGGCTCGGTGGCCGCGGCCGGCGTCGCCTTGAGGATGTAGCGCTGGTTCGGAATCGGCACCCGCACGCCGCGTGCGCTCATCAACGCGACGACGTCGTCGAGATACTCCGGGAAGGCCTCGATGTCGCGATCATCGCGGCCCGCCGCACCGCGCAGCGCCAGCGACGTGACCGGGTCCGAGCCGGGTGCGCGCCCGATGCCGAGGTCGATGCGGCCGGGATGCGCGGCCTCCAGCAGCGCGAACTGCTCGGCGACCGCCAGGGGCGCGTGGTTGGGCAGCATCACCCCACCCGAACCCAGCCGCAGCTGCGACGTCTGCGCAGCCAGATGCGCAATCAACACCGGCGGGCTGGTGGCCGCCACCGCAGGCATGTTGTGGTGCTCGGCCAGCCAGTACCGGGTGTAGCCGAGCCGGTCGGCCGTCTGCGCGAGCTGCGTCGTCGCCGCCAGCGCGTCGGACGTGGTCTGGTCGGTGCGCACCGGCACGAGGTCGAGAACGGAAAGGCGCATGGCTACCTCAACGCCTCCCCACCCCTGCGGCTTCCCTACTCACGCTTGCCCCTCCTAACAGGCCCCGCGACCGAGCGCTTCCCGCGCAATGCGTGCGGCAACGACATTGCCTTTCTGCTCGGCGAGGTCGGCCGCCTCGCGCAGATCCTCCTCTGCTCCTTGCGGTTGATTGGCGATACGAAGAACCGCTGCTCGGCTCACCAGCGTGTGCCAGCGAAGAAGGGGTGAGTCGCTGGATTCGGCAAAACCAACCGCCTCGCGCCCAAGCAACAGTGCTTCATCCAACTCGCCACGCCAGGCGAGGACCTTGGATCGCACACTGCGCCACAAGGCGTGGGAGTAAACGTCTTCGGGGCCAGCGGACTCCTCGCTCAGGCGGGTGAAGTGTTCGGCCTCGTCGTACCGCTCTTGCGCATATACCGCTTCGGCCAGCAGCCCGGCGACTGTCGAGAGCAACGTCACCTCGCCGATCGCCTGCAGCGTTTCCCAGCCCGCGCGCAGTTCGCGTTCTGCACCTTGCGCGTTGCCCGCCAACAGCTCGGTCCACCCGACGCACTGCGTCAATGGGCCGGCGATCCAGACCGGCAGCGCAACCTCTTCGAGGAGCGCGCGCGCCTGCGCGAAAAGCTGCCGTGCGTCGTCGAATTGCCCGACACATCCTTCGAGGAAGCCCTGCGAGAACAGCGCGCTGGCCATTGCCTTCTTATCGCCGCGGGCCTGTTCGAGCACATCGCGGCAGCGCGCGATGCCCTCTACCGCGGGCGTAGGCCCCGCCCATAGTGCGCCAGGAATCCACGAGAGGCTCTCGAGCACATCCCGGCGACTGCCGGCTCGCTGCGCGTGCCCAACGGCTCTCCACCACGAGTCCTCAGCTGCTGCAAAGCGCGCTGTCATCATTTGCGTCAGGCCCAGCAGCGACCAAGCTCTCGCCAGGCCAGCATCGTCCTCGAGCTCACCGAACGTGGTGATCGCTCGCTTCGCCTGTTTCGTAGCATCGGCTGCCCACCCATCGGGGTTCGTGAACAACCGGATCCACAGACCGACAATGGTTGCTTCGCACTGCAGGCCCGCATCGTTCGTCTCTTTCGCTGCAGTGTTCAACTCCTCGACGACTCCGACCACACGGTCAAACTCACCAATCTCGATGAGCGCGAACGCCACTTCGGTAAGCAGTTCCAGTCGTCGCCCGTCCTGCGGGGACAGCAACGCGGCGGCTCGCGACAGTAGGTTTACCGCCGCCGGCATGTCGCCGCGGGCCAGCGCACGATCGCCGGCCGCCGCCAGTGTCGAGGCCGCCCGATTGGCCAGTTCCGAAGAGCGATCGCTCTGCGGACCGAGCTCGATGAGCGCATGATGCGCCTGCTCGAGGTGGTAACCAACGATCGTTTCGTACTTACCAGCCAGTTCCCGCGTGTGAGCCGCGATCCAGCCGGCTAGACGCTCATGCAACTCGGCACGCGTTGCCTTGGGAACGCCGTGATAAGCCGCGTCGCGGATGAGGATGTGGGTGAAGCGGAAGGCGTCCTCGCCGCGGATCTCGGACTCGTCCGGTTCAATAAGCTCTCTGCGCACGAGCGACTGGAGGTACTCCCCGACATGCTGCTGAATCTCTTTGGGGGCCAGCTCAGACACCGCACCCCACCAGAACGAACGACCGATGACAGATGCTTGCTCGATAACCATCCGCTGGTCCGGCTCCAGCCGATCAAGCCGTGCCGCGAGCAGCGCGTGGATGGTCGGCGGGATGGCGATTGCCGACAGATCGCCGCTGACTAACCAGCGCCCGTCACGCGATTGCAGGACGGCGTGGTCGACAAGCATCCGCACCGTCTCCTCGACGAAGAGCGGGTTTCCCTCGGCCACAGCTGCGATCCTCGTTCGCGCCTCCAATGGAAGATCCGCGCCGCCGGTGAGTCCACGGATCAGGGTTTTGGTCTGTGCTTCGGTGAGCGGCTGCAGAGTCATCACCGACGCGTTGCTCTTCGTCGACACCCATCGAGGACGTGTGTCAAGCAGCTCAGGTCGCGCCTGGCACACGAGGAGTACAGGGACGCCCCGGATCCAGTCGGTGAGATACTCGACGAGGTCGAGGAATGTGGGCTGCCCCCAATGGATATCGTCGAAGACCACGACAATCGGCCGCCGGGCGGCGAGGTGCTCGAGCAGCCTTCGGACCGCCCAGAAGGTTTCACGGATCCCCACCGCCTCCGTGCCGAAACCAAGCAACGGCGCGAGAGCGTCACACACAAGCTCGGCATCCTCTTGGTCGTCCGCGGTCTGGCCAAGAAGCTCGGACAGCCTGCGCCGGGCGGTCATCTCCGTGTCTCGCTCGGTCATTTCGATCGCCTCCATCAGGAGGGAGGCGATCGGCCAGAACGTGATTCCGTCACCGTATGGGAGACAGCGCCCTTGCAGGATGGTGGCGCGTGATACCAAGCGCGACAGCACTTCCGCGATCAGTCGCGACTTGCCGACGCCGGCGGGAGCCATGACGGTAATGAGCTCACATGCGCCGTTTTCCACCGTGCGTTCAAAGGCGTTCTCCAGTCGGCGGATCTCCTGTTCGCGTCCGATGATTGGAGAGTCAAGTCGCCGACTCCAGCCTGGGGCGTGGGCGACGACGGCAAAAAGCTGCCAAGCGGATACCGCCGAGCTCTTGCCCTTGAGCCCCAGAGGACCGACGGGTTCGGCTGTCACTGCATCGTGAACAAGCCAGTAGGTGCTTTCCCCCATGAGGATTTGACCCGGCTCGGCGAATTGCTCGAGACGGGCCGCGGTGTTGACGGCGTCGCCGACGACAAGTGCTTGCCCCTCACCCGGCTCTCCCGCAAGAATTTCGCCAGTGTTGATGCCGGTGCGGATGGCAAGTGTGACACCCCATTTCACGGCGAACTCAGCATTGAGCGTAGCGAGTGCGTCCCGCATCTCAACCGCCGCGCGAACGGCACGCAGCGCGTCGTCTTCATGCACCGACGGGAGGCCGAAGACCGCCATCACGGCATCACCGATGAACTTCTCCACGGCGCCTTCGTGGCGTTCCACGATCGCCTTCATCTCACCGAAGTATCGGGACAGTATTCGCTGCAGCGACTCTGGGTCGAGGGCTTCACCGAGGGTCGTCGAGCCGGTGATATCGCAGAAAAGGACCGTGACGACTTTGCGAATGTCGGCAGCCACGTCAAGGCCCCCTTCCACGGGACATCTTTCCCCGTCTTGACAAGGAACCTTAGTCAGGGTGAGGTGGGATAACACCAAATCAGGAGTCGCCATGACGAGCCCCGACGTCGGAGTGAACGAGGCACAGCTGAAAGCGCTTGTTGTGTTCGAGTCGATCATCAAGGACGCTGAGGGCCGGCAGGAGTGGCTAGCGGCCCCCCGCGGTGAAAAGGAAGCGGTGTTCAATCGGCACCGGCCAGGAGACTTGGGGGACGCCGACTACAGTCAGCTCCCCGAACCGGTGCGTCAGTTGTTCGAAACGCTGTCGGACTCTGAGCTCGCCCTGCTGTCCGACATCAACACCACGCTCGTCAGTGCCGGCCTATCCTTGCCGCAGTATCCGTTGATGGCCCACTAGCCAGACCAACTAAAGTCGATGCTCGCTATGCGGCCGGTCGCCTCGACGTCGCCGCTAAGCAACGCTGAGCGGCTCCGCGGGACGCTGGAACTCGTACTGTGGAAGCTCTCGGCGGCCGGCGAGCGGTTGGTTAAGCATCCCCGGGTGCGCGAGCTTTATCCCGAGTACCTGTTCACCCTTCATTCGGTAATCCGCGCGAGCGTGCCACTCATGGAGACAGCACGTGACCGAGCACGCTCGATTTCGGCTGCCGACCCGGTCGCCGCCCGTCTCGTGGAGTACCTCGACGAGCACATCGAAGAGGAGCGCGACCACGACGAGTGGCTACTCGAGGATCTCGCATCGCTCGGCGTCGACCGCTCAACCATCACCGCGCGCGTGCCGTCGCCGACGGTCGCGCGCGCGGTGGGCGCGCAGTATTACTGGGTCTTGCATTACCACCCTGTCGCGCTGCTCGGGTGGATCGGGCTTTTGGAGGGCTATCCACCAACACCTGCGACGATTGACGAGCTGATGGCCCGCACGGGTTACGAACTGCAGGCATTCCGCACGCTAAGTGCGCACGCCGAACTCGACATCGGCCACGGCGATGAAATTTTCGCCACGCTCGACCAGCTGCCACTGACCGCGGAGCAGTCGGAAGTGATTGGATTGAGCGCGATGTCGAGCGTCGATCTCCTGGCACACGCGCTCGACGAGGTCACGAGATCTGCCTAGTGCCGCGATATGGCTACAACCGTCCTGATAGTCGTGGCGGTCTTCGAATGATGTCGGGTGGCCATCGCTCTCAGTGCACTTCGGCCGCCTTACTGAAGATGTCGTCGAGCATCTGCGGTGTGAGCTTGCCGGTGAACGTGTTCTGCTGGCTGGGGTGATAACAGCCGATCAGCGTCACGTCACCAAGCGTCGTCGTCGCGCCGTGTCCGAACTTCGGCGCCGGCGTCGGGACGGAGCCGATCATCTGCAGCGCCGCGCGCCACGCGAACGCCCCGAGCGCGACGATCACCTGCACCTCGGATCCGATCAGCCGCCACTCGGCATCCAGCCACGGTGCACACGCCGCGCGTTCGGCCGGTGTCGGCACATTGGCCGGCGGCGCACATCGCACGGCCGCAGCTACCCGAGTGTCGTTGAGCACCAAACCATCTGCCGCGTCCACACACGTCGCTTGGTTGGCCAGCCGGGCGCGATGCAGTGCCGCGAACAGAAAGTCGCCCGACCGGTCACCGGTGAAGACCCGGCCGGTGCGGTTACCGCCGTGCGCGGCGGGCGCCAACCCGACGATCAACACCCGCGGCCGCGCCGACCCCCAACCCGGAATCGGTCGACCCCAATACGGCTGATCGGCGAAGGACTTGCGCTTGTCCGTGGCCACCTGCTCACGCCATTCGACCAGCCGCGGGCAGGCACGGCACACCGACACCTCGGCGTCGAGCTCCTCAAGAGTCCTGACCGCCGCCGCCATCGAGGCGACGTGAGCTGGCGTTTCCGCCACGGCCGTTCGCGAGGTGGCCGGATCGCCCGGCCAGCCGGAGCCGGGGAGCACGGGCGAATCGAACATCACGCCGGTCCGTGGATGGGCGAGTTTCACAGAATCACTGAAGCATGCGCAGCAAAACCACCTGCCCAGCGGCCTCGACCGCTGTTAGATTCGGCGCGATAACTTATGACGAACGGCAAGCGCGGTCCGCTTTTCCTGATTCTGTTCGGCGCGCTGATGGCTGGCGCGGGCAACGGCATCTCGATCGTCGCGTTTCCCTGGCTTGTGTTGCAACGCAACGGTTCTGCGCTGGACGCTTCGATCGTGGCGATGGCGGGCACCCTGCCGTTGCTCGCCGCGACGCTGATCGCGGGTGCCGCGGTGGACTACCTCGGCCGCAGGCGGGTTTCGATGATTTCCGACGCATTGTCGGCACTGTCGGTGGCCGCCGTCCCTGTCCTGGCACTGATGTTCGGGGTGCACGTCATCAACGTCGCGGTGCTTGCCGCGCTGGCTGCGCTTGGCGCGTTCTTCGACCCGGCGGGGATGACCGCACGCGAGACGATGCTGCCGGAGGCGGCCACCCGCGCCGGCTGGACGCTCGACCACGCCAACAGCGTCTACGAGGCGGTCTTCAACCTGGCGTACATCGTCGGCCCCGGCATCGGCGGCCTGCTGATCGCCACGCTCGGCGGCGTCAACACCATGTGGGTGACCGCCTCCGCGTTCGGGCTGTCGATCGTTGCCATCGGGGCGCTTCGGCTGGAGGGCGCGGGCAAACCGGACCGGGCGGCGCTGCCCGAAGGAGTGTGGGCGGGCATCGTCGAAGGCTTGCGCTTCGTGTGGAACAACAAGGTGCTGCGGACGCTGGCCATCGTCGACCTGACCGCCACCGGCCTGTACATGCCGATGGAATCCGTGCTGTTTCCGAAGTACTTCACCGATCGCAATGAACCGGCGCAGCTCGGCTGGGTGCTGATGGCGTTAAGCGTCGGCGGGCTGGTGGGAGCGCTTGGCTATGCGGTGCTGTCGAAGTACTCGAGCCGACGGGCAGTCATGCTGACGGCCGTGCTGACGTTGGGGGTGGCGATGACTATCATCGCCTTCCTGCCGCCGCTGCCCGTCATCCTCGTGCTGTGCGCCGTCGTCGGGCTGGTCTACGGGCCGATCGCGCCGATCTACAACTACGTCATGCAAACCCGTGCGCCGCAGCATCTTCGGGGCCGCGTGGTGGGCGTGATGGGGTCGTTGGCCTATGCCGCCGGGCCGCTCGGGCTGATCGTGGCCGGCCCGTTGGCCGACTCCGCCGGACTGCATGCGACGTTCCTTGCGTTGTCGCTGCCGATGCTGGCACTTGGCCTAGTCGCGATCTTCCTGCCGGCGCTGCGCGACCTCGACTCGGCCGGGCAGATGAAGGGGCCGCCCACGCCAGGAGCGACCCCATCGTCTGGCACGGCTTAGCTGACTGACTTCCTGAATAGAAAGCAATCGGAATCGCCTACTCAGCGGGGTAGGTCGACCAGCCGCCGTGTCAGGCGCAGCAGGTGCGACCGCAGCGTCGGGTCGTCGAGGTGTGCGACAAGAGGATGCTTGACGGCGCTGCCAATCGCTCCGGACAGCATCGCCGCCTGCACCAACGTCTCCGGACCCGCGTCGTCCCCAATAAGCGCGGCGTACAGGCGCTCGAGGAAGGCCTGAAACGGCTTGTGCTCCGCGAGGAATCGAATGATGACGGGATCGGATTGCATGACTCCCACCATGTGGCGCTGCTCGACGGCAAGCTCGATCACCCGATTCAACAGCAATTCCCTTGCCTGCGGCCGATCGTCGGCCGCCTCGGCGTCCTCCAGAGCCGCCTCCAAGCGGGCGAGCTGCATCTCGGTGACCGCGATGATGATCTCGTCCTTGGTCTTGAACTGGTGGTACACAGCGGCTTTCGTCACGCCCATCGCGTCGGCGATCATCTGCAACGACGTACCGCTGACGCCGTGTTCGGCGAACAGATCAAGCGCGGCCAACATGACGCGGGTCTCCGCCGCGGTGCGCGGGATGTCTCCAAGCCGCTGCGCGTCTGTGGAAGTCACGCCAGCATAGTAGCCGATCGGCTACGTTGACATGGCTAGCCGAATCTCCCCTGGCAAACCGTGTAAGCGTTCTAGGCTCTCGATGTGCGGTTGACCTGGCCATTGATCGGTCGCTCCGAGGAGATGCGCACGATAGCGGCCGTAATCTCGGATCCCGGCGTCGCGGGGATCCTGGTGAGCGGGGCCGCGGGCGTCGGGAAGAGCCGGATCGTCCGCGAGGGGCTGTCGTCGGCCGCATCCCACGGTTTCGAACCACGCTGGGCCGTCGGCACCATGTCCGCGCGCAAGCTTCCCCTCGGTGCGTTCGCGCCATGGGCCGGGTCGGCGGCCACCGACCGACTCCAGCTGGTGCGCGGCGTGATCGACGCCGTCACATCCGCGCCGCCCGGTACGAAGGTGGTGCTGGGCGTCGACGATGTGCATCTGCTCGACGAACTATCGACCTTCGTCTTGCACCAGATCGTGCTGCGCGAGGCCGCCAAGGTGGTGCTCACCGTTCGTGAAGGCGAACGAGTTCCCACCGAGATCTACGAGATCTGGAGGGGCGCCCAGTTCGGCCGACTCGACCTGCAACCCCTTTCGAAAGACGAGATCGCCGAGCTGTTGGCTGCGGCGCTGGGTGGGCCGGTGGATGCCGATGCGGCCACCCGGCTGTGGAAGCTGACGCGCGGGAATGCCTTGTATCTGCGCAACATCGTCGAGCAGGAAATCGCCGACGGCCGGATACGTCAGCAGAACCGCTATTGGCAGTGGATCGGCGAACCGATCATGCCGATGGGATTGGTCGAATTGATCGAGGCCCGGTTTGGCGCGCTGTCGCCGCCCACCATTGAGGTGATCGACGCACTTGCGGTCGGCGAACCGCTCGTAATGACGACGCTGCGGCGGATCGCGGATCCCGACGCCATCGAGGAAGCCCACCTGCGCGGCCTGATAACCGTCGATGAAGTCGACGACGAACTGGAAGTGCGACTGGCGCATCCGTTGTACGGCGAGGTGCGCCGATCTCGATCACCCGAAACCAGGTTGCGCCGGCTGCGCGGTCTGATCGCCGCCGAACTTGCGTCGGCCGCAGACGCCGACGACATGCGCAGCGTGGTGCGCCGCGCCTCGCTGAGTCTGGACTCCGACCTGACCCCCGATACCGATCTACTCCTCAAGGCGGGCAGCGGCGCGGTCTGGCTGGGCGATCTACGACTGGCGGATCGGCTCGCCAAGGCGGCAATTCGCGCTGACGGCTCGCCGCGCGCGTATTTCCTTCGCGCACATGCGTTGTCGTGGCTGTTTGCCGGCCAGGAGGCGGATGCGGTGCTCGCCGGGCTGCCTATTTCAGAGCTCACCGACGAGGACCGCGGCCGGCTCGCGTACCTGCGGGCCAGCAACATGCTGTGGGCAATCGGTGATGCCGCGCGGGCTAAAGAGATCATCGATGGCGCGGGCCGTAGCGCCGCGCCGGCGGCGCGCATCTGGATAGACGCCTTCCTCACCGCGTACTGGTTTGCGGTGGATCAGCCGCAACAGGTAATAGAGACATCGAAAAGCCTTGTGCTGGAAGACTTGCCGGCGGTCGCGGGCGCCGAGACCGCGTGGGCGCTTACCGTGGTGCACGCGGACGCGGGTGCCACCGCCAAGGCGGTGTCCGTCGCAAACACGGGATACGCCGTCGCATCTCGGGCCTTCGATTCCCCGCACATGCGATTCAACATCGCCGACGGGCACATCAGCGCATTGTTGCTGGCCGGCCAGATGGCCGAGGGATTCAACGTGGCACAACGCGTGTACGAGCAAGGCGCCGACATGCCCGGCGCAGCCCAATTGCTCGGCGCCGCAGTCGCGGGTCGCGCTGCGCTCTTCGCGGGTCGTATGGATTCGGCGTGTGCGTTGTTGGGAAAGGCAGCGCCCGCGTTGTCGGCGTCGGGGAACGCCAAGGGGTGGGGATTCCGGTATCACATCCCGTACGCCACGGCGCTGGCGATGCGTGGTTCGACCGACGACGCGGCCGCAGTGCTCGCCGGGCTTGATGAAATCCGACGTCCATTTCGGGCGCTGAACTACGAACGCAGCCTGGCCCGCGCATGGCTGGTGGCCGGGCAGGGCGCGCTCACCGAGGCGATCGCCATGATGTTGTCGGCCGCCGAAACCGCCGCGGCCAATGGACAATTCGCGGCCGAAGTATTTTGCCTGCAGACCGCCGTCCAGTTCGGGGATTACTCGTGCGCGTCTCGGCTGGGTGAACTCGAAACCATGGTCGAGGGACCGCGCGCGAAGCTGGCCGCCCGGTTCGCGACCGCACTGAGCGCCGCCGACGGCCCTGAATTGTCAGCTGTCTCTGAAGAATTCGAGCAGATGGGCGATCTCGCCGCAGCGGTGGACGCCGCCGCCCATGCCTGCATCTCGTTCCGTAATAGCGATCTGCGTGGCTCAGCGCTGGGATGTTCGACGCGCGCGGAGGCGCTCGCCCAACGATGTGGCGGAATCAGCACGCCGGCTCTGCGCGAGGTCAGCGAACCACTGCCCTTGACCGCACGCGAGCGGGAGGTCGTCCGGCTCATCGGATCGGGACTGACCAGTCGCGACGTTGCCGAGCGGCTGCACTTGTCGTTGCGCACTGTCGAAGGTCACGTCTACCGGGCGATGACCAAGACCGGATCGGCCACTCGCGAGGATCTCATCAAGCTGCTCTTTCCCGACGGGCGCCGCGACATGGGCTCGTAGCATCGACGTATGAGTCCCCGAAGACGACCGCGAGTGAGGATCGCAGCGAGGAACGAGCGAGGACCGGAGCGAGCGGGAGTCGAGGCATGAGCACAGAGGCATTGGCGGCTCTCATCGCTGAGCTGCCCGAAGGTGTAGTCGTCACGGATCCCGACATCGTGGCGTCCTACCGGCAAGACCGGGCGTTTGACCCGGGTGCGGGCACCGCGCTGGCCGTGGTCCGGCCCCGTCGTACCGAAGAGGTGCAGACGGTGATGCGCTGGGCCACAAAGCACAAGATCGCCGTCGTGCCTCGCGGCATGGGCACCGGGCTGTCCGGCGGGGCGACCGCGCTGACCGGCGGCATCGTGCTGAGCACGGAGAAGATGCGCGACATCACGGTGGACCCGGTGACGCGCACCGCCGTCGCCCAGCCCGGGCTGTTGAACGCCGAGGTCAAGAAGACTGTCGCCGAGTACGGGCTGTGGTATCCGCCGGACCCGTCGTCGTTCGAGATCTGCAGCATCGGGGGCAACATCGCCACCAATGCCGGCGGGCTGTGCTGCGTCAAGTACGGCGTCACCACCGACTACGTGCTGGGCCTTCAGGTGGTGCTGGCGGACGGCACCGTGGTGCGACTCGGCGGACCACGGCTGAAAGATGTCGCCGGGCTGTCGTTGACCAAGCTGTTTGTCGGCAGCGAGGGCACGCTTGGGGTGATCACCGAGGTGACGCTGCGGCTGCTGCCGCCGCAGCACGTCGCGAGCACGGTGGTGGCCACTTTCGACTCGGTGGAGGCCGCTGCGAGCGCCGTCGTCACGATCACCGGCAAGATCCGGCCGTCGATGCTGGAGTTCATGGATTCGGCGGCGATCAACGCCGTCGAAGACAAGCTGCGGATGGGCCTCGACCGAAACGCCGCCGCGATGATGGTGGCCGCCACCGACGACCGCGGACCCTCAGGCGTCGAGGACGCGGAGTTCATGGCGAAGGTATTCACCGAACATGGGGCGAAAGAAGTGTTTTCGACATCCGACCCGGAGGAGGGCGAGGCGTTCGTGGCCGCGCGCCGGTTCGCGATCCCGGCGGTGGAGTTGAAGGGTTCACTGCTGCTCGAGGACGTCGGCGTTCCGTTGCCGGCCTTGGCCGATCTCGTCGGCGGCATCGCCAAGATCGCCGCGAACCGCGACGTGATGATCTCGGTGATCGCCCACGCCGGCGACGGCAACACCCACCCGCTGATCGTGTACGACTCCTCCGATACCGCGATGACCGAGCGCGCCCAGAAGGCGTTCGGCGAAATCATGGATCTGGCGGTCGGGCTCGGCGGCACGATCACCGGCGAACACGGCGTCGGCCGGCTGAAACGGCCCTGGTTGGCGGGCCAACTCGGACCCGAGGCGATGGAGCTCAACCAGCGCATCAAACGGGCGCTCGACCCCGACGGCATCCTCAACCCGGGCGCGGCAATCTGAGCCCGCCAGCAGACGCAAAAGTGCCCTTTTTCAGGCGTTCTAGGGCACTTTTGCGTCTGCTCACCGAGACTGACTATTGACACGTCGCGGTGAGGTGTCGTACCAATGAGACATGACAGCGACTCTGTCTCATGGTTCGCCGGTTCGTTTCCAGCTGGCTGATGCCGACACCTGGCCGAACCCGTGGCCGATGTACGCCGCGCTGCGCAACCACGACCCGGTGCATCACGTCATCCCGCCGGACAAGCCGGACGACGACTACTGGGTGTTGTCCCGGCACGCCGACGTGTGGGAGGCCGCCCGCGCCAACGACACGTTTTCGTCGGCGCAGGGCCTGACGGTCAACTACGGCGAGCTCGAGCTGATCGGTCTGCAGGACAATCCACCGTTCGTGATGCAGGACCCGCCGGTGCACACCGAGTTCCGCAAGCTGGTGTCGCGGGGCTTCACTCCGCGGCAGGTCGAAGCCGTCGAGCCCAAGGTTCGCGAATTCGTCGTCGAGCGCATTGAACGGTTGCGCGCCAACGGCGGCGGGGACATCGTCGCCGAGTTGTTCAAACCGCTCCCGTCGATGGTCGTCGCGCACTACCTCGGTGTGCCGGAAGAGGACCGCAATCAATTCGACGGCTGGACAGAGGCGATCGTCGCGGCCAACACCACCTCGGGCGGCGTCGCCGGGGTATTGGGCGGTCTTGGCGACGCACTCGGCGGGATGATGGCTTACTTCACCGCGTTGATCGAACGGCGTCGCACCGAACCCGAGGACGACACCGTCTCGCATTTGGTGGCCGCCGGCGTAGGCGCCGACGGTGACATCGCTGGGGTGCTGTCGATTCTGGCGTTCACATTCACGATGGTCACCGGCGGTAATGACACCACGACCGGAATGCTCGGCGGCACAGCGCAATTGCTCCATCAACGACCCGACCAGCGGCGGCTACTTGTCGATGCACCAGAGTTGATTCCCGACTCGATCGATGAGTTCCTGCGACTGACGTCGCCGGTGCAGGGTCTGGCCCGCACGGTGACGCGCGACGTCACGATCGGGGACACCACCATCCCCGAGGGTCGCCGCGTGCTTTTGCTCTACGGATCGGCCAACCGCGACGAGCGCGAATTCGGCGAAAACGCCGCGGAACTCGATGTCGAGCGACGGCCGCGCAACATCATGACGTTCAGCCACGGTGCGCACTTCTGCCTTGGTGCCGCTGCCGCCCGTATGCAATCCCGCGTCGCGTTGACAGAGCTGCTGGCGCGCTGCCCCGACTTCGAGGTCGATGAGTCCGGAATCGTCTGGGCCGGCGGTAGCTACGTGCGACGACCGCTGTCGGTACCGTTCATGGTGAGGTCCTGATGCCCGGGGACTGGCTGGCCGCGCGGCGCACGGAGGTAGCCGCCGACCGAATCCTGGACGCTGCGGGCGAGCTGTTCGCACAGCAGGAGGCGGCGACGGTCGGCATGCACGAAATCGCCTCGGCTGCAGGGTGTTCACGTGCCACGCTGTATCGGTACTTCGAAAACCGGGAAGCGCTGTACACCTCCTACGTGCACCGTGAGAGCTACCGGCTCTACCGCGAGATGACCGAGCAGATCAATTCGGTGGTGGATCCGCGTGAGCGGCTCATCGAGGGCATGCTCGCGTCGTTGCGCAATGTGCGCGAAAGCCCCGCCCTGGCATCGTGGTTCTCGACCACCCAGCGGCCGATCGGTGCGGAAATGGCCGAGCAGTCCGAGGTGATCAAGGCGCTGACCGAGGCGTTTGTCATCTCGCTGGGACCGGACGACCCCGAACTGGTGGCGCACCGGGCCCGCTGGCTGGTGCGCGTGATGACCTCACTGTTCTTGTTCCCCGGCCACAACGACGACGACGAGCGGGCGATGCTCGAGGAGTTCGTCGTGCCGATCGTGCTGCCGAACCAGCCGGAACGGCTGGGATAGTCCGGTTATTGCCGTGCCATCGCGATGCGGAAGCGCTCATCCGCGTCGATGTAGTGATCGGCGTCCTTGGCGTCATCGCCGAGGTCGATCTGCACCCAGTTGACCGTGCCACTGAACCCACTGGTGTGCGCGGTGTAGTCGGGGCTAACCGTCGTCCCCGTCTCCCGTCCGACGTCGGTGGTTTCGTCCGCCGAGAAAACGGCGCCCTGTGTCATGTCGACGCGCCCGTTGCCGACTTCCTTTCCGTCGTAGTACAGCGTGACGTCACCGCCCTTGCCCATCCCGCCGCCGTCGTAGGCGAACTCCATTCGCACCTGGGTGGTTCCACTCGGAATGGGCGGAGTGGCGTCGATGGCATATGACTTGATGCCAAGCACGTTGTAGTAGAACTTGGCCCGACCGTCCTTGGCGTAAAGGCTCCACCCGCCGAACCGCCCGCCCTGCGCGATGATCACGCCCTCAGCGCCGTCGGCGGGCACCTCCAGTTCGGAGGTGACGGCGAACGACTTGTTCTTGATGTCCACGACGCTGTTCTCCGACAGCCGACCCATCCCGCCGAGTAGCAGTTGGGTATTGCCCTTTATCAAGGTCGGACGCCCGGCCATGTCGGGGAGAAAGCGTTCGGTTTGGCGGTCGTCGAGTGGAAGCACGTTGTATTTGGTCGCCTCGATCAGCCAGAGCCGTTGCAGCTCATGAAGTTTCTCCGGGTTCTCCTTCGAAAGGTCCTTGGACTGGGTCCAGTCGGTGTTGCCGTCGTAGAGCTCCCAGACGTCGTCGTCGAAGGCAGGCATGGCCGCACCGGTCATCTCCCACGGTGTGCGGTGCTTGGTCACCGCGCTCCAGCCCTTGTGGTAGATGCCTCTGTTGCAGAACATCTCGAAGTACTGGGTCTCGTGACGCTCGGGTGCCTGTGCATTGTTGAAGCTGTACCGCATGCTGGTGCCCTCGTATGGACTCTGCATGACGCCGTTGACGAACGTCGGTTCCGGAATGCCCGCCGCCTCTAGCACCGTGGGGGCGACGTCGATGACGTGAGTGAACTGATTGCGCAGCCCACCCTTGTCGGTGATCCCTGCCGGCCACGACACGATCGTGCCGTTGCGCGTGCCGCCCCAGTGCGAGGCGACCTGTTTGGTCCACTGATACGGCGCATCCATCGCCCACGCCCAACCCACCGCGTAGTGGCCGTAGGACGCCTCACTGCCGAACTCGTCGAGCTTGGACATCATGAATTCGGGCGTCTCGATGGCGGCCATTCCGTTGAAGTTGGCCATCTCGTTGAACGCGCCCTGAAGAGTGCCCTCCGCCGAGGCGCCGTTGTCGCCGATCATCAGGTAGACCAGGGTGTTGTCCATGACGGGTTCGAGGGCGTCCAGCAACCGGCCCACATGATGGTCGGTGTGCTCCATGAACGCGGCGTACACCTCCATCTCGCGCTCCAGCACCGGCTTGAGATCGGGATCCATGTCGTCCCAGGCCGGGATCTCTGCGTGGCGCGGCGTCAGCACGGCGTCGGGTGGGATTACGCCGAGTTCCTTCTGCCGCTCGAAGGTGATCTCGCGCTGCTTGTCCCAGCCGTGGGCGAACTTGCCCTTGTACTTCTCGGTCCACTCCGCGGGGACGTGGTGCGGCGCGTGGGTGGCGCCGGGCGCGAAGTACATGAAAAACGGCTTGTCGGGCAGCAGTGCCTTCTGCTGGCGCCCCCAGTTGATCGCCTTATCGGCCAGATCCTCGGTCAGGTGATAGCCCTCCGCGGGCGTCTTCGGTGGTTCGATCGGGGTCGTGCCCTCATACAGTGCCGGGTCGTATTGGTTGTTCTCGCCGCCGATGAACCCGTAGAAGTACTCGAAACCGCCACCGCCGGACGGCCATGCGGTGAACGGTCCCGCCGGACTGGTCTGCCAGACGGGAACCTCGTGGCACTTGCCGAACTGTGCCGTGGAATATCCGTTGAGTTGCAGCGTCAACGCCAGGGGCGCCTTGGTGTTCGGCCGCACCGAGCTGTAACCGGGTGCGGCGGTGGCGATCTCGGTAATGCCGCCCATGCCAACCGAATGGTGGTTGCGACCGGTGAGCAGCGCCTGCCGAGTCGGCGAGCACAGCGCGGTGGTGTGGAACCGGGTGTACTTCAAACCGCGCGCCGCGAGCTTCTCGAAATTGGGAGTCTGGCATGGCCCACCGAACGCGCTGCTAGCACCGTAGCCGACGTCGTCGATGAGTATGACCACGACGTTGGGTGCACCCTCCGGTGGACGCACATCCCTGATCGGTGGATAGCTGGTGTCGGGGTCCTTGGCGTCATACGTCGTCAGACCGATGTGCTGTACGTCCGGAATGGGCAGGATGTCACGCCGGACGGTGTCCGCTCGTGCGTCTGACTGACCGTTATGTTGCGCTGACGAGCTGGGCATGACTGTCCTCTCCGCTCGAACCACGCTGCTTGGGTCCAAGACGGCTAACACTATGCGGCCGTGCCCGCCGTCGCGGCGTTTTAACGCCAGCGCCAAATTGGCTTCACCAACCGGTCATGCCACCCAATACGCTTGCGCCTTAATCGACTTGCGCGGGATGGAGTACTCCTCGCGGAACACCTTCGCCACCGCGCGGGTGGTTCGGTTGTCGCATGCCACCCAACCGAAGTGGTCGGCGGCGTCGAACGCCGATGAGCCAACCGCCCGCACGAGTGCCTCGCCGCCGTTCTTGCGGTCCACCCACACCACGTCCGCGCTGCGCGCGACCGGCAGTTGCTTGTCGTCGTCGTGGCCGGCTTCGAGAAACACCTTGGCCGGGGTGTTACCGATCGCGGTCAGCAACGAATTGACGGCGGGCAGCGAGGCGGTGTCGCCGACGATGACATAGCCCTTGGGCGCCGGCTCGGGCAGCGTGAAATTGCTGCCCAACACCGTCACCTCGATGGTGTCGCCCGGCCGCGCATCTTGGGCCCACCGCGAGGCCACCCTGTCGTGCAGCGCGAACTCGATGTCGACGGTGTCGGCCGCCGGATCGGGGTCGACCAGGGTGTAGCCGCGCTGATGCAGCTTGTCGCCGTCGGCGAACCACATGCGGATCCACATCGTCGGGTGCACCGGCCGATCGGTCAGTATGCCGCCCGCGTTGAAGCT
>Ga0075418_10003546_pt1 | contig 17801 bp, 11 predicted proteins | sample SoiMetdeltSBSDD2_FD_81776 | JGI IMG/M metagenome (GOLD analysis project Ga0075418, IMG submission 81776) | Bulk soil microbial communities from a Populus tree surrounding site in Tennessee, USA - Soil MetaG P. deltoides SBSDD2 | ecosystem: Environmental > Terrestrial > Soil > Tree plantation... | reverse complement strand
TCGCGCGCGACCTTCCTCGTGCTCTCGAGGAACAGTCCGTCGCTCAGCTTCATGATGTTGGCTTTGTGAATCGCGGTCACCCGTTTGCGGCCGGCACGCCTCGCATGCTCGAAGGCAAATTGTGAAATGCGCGTCGACGCTTTCTCGGTGATGATCTTCAAGCTCTCGACCACGCCGGGAACAATCTGGTGCTCGAGTCCGGCGTAGAGATCCTCGGTGTTCTCGCGCACGATCACCAGGTCGACATTCGAAAAACGGCTGTCGACTCCGGCGAGATTACGCACCGGGCGGAGGTTCGCGTAGAGATCGAGCGCCTTGCGCAGTCCAACGTTGACGCTGGTGAATCCCTCGGCGATCGGCGTGGTCACCGGCCCCTTCAGCGCGATCCGGTTCCGCCGGATCGAGTCGAGCAACGCACCTGGCAGCGACTGGCCGTAGCGCTTGAACGCGGTGACCCCCGCGTCGTGACGCTCCCACTCGATGTCGACGTTTGCGACCTTGAAGATGCGGACGACCGCCTCGGTGACCTCAGGTCCGATGCCATCGCCGGGAATTAGCGTGACTGTCTGGCTCATTTCGTTTCAGTGTGTGGCTTCCGCCTTCAGGCGGACGATCCAATGACCGGCGCGAGCAACGACGCGACTGACTCGAGCAGTCTCTTGTCCCCATCTCCGAACGCCGCCGGTTGATCGCTGTCGATGTCGATCTCGCCGACCACTCGCGCGCCGCTCATGATCGGAACCACGATCTCCGACTTGGTCTCGAGGCTGCACGCGAGATATCGCGAGTCGGCATTGACGTCATCGACAATGATCGTCTCGCGCTCGCGGGCGGCAGCGCCGCAGATTCCGCTCCCGATCCGAATCCGTGTGTGTGGTGACGGCTTGCCGAGAAACGGCCCCAGGACGAGCTCGTCGCCTTCAAGCAAATAAATGCCGACCCACGTGTAGTGCGGCATTTGGTGCTTCAGGACCTCGACCACCCGTCGCATCGCGCGCTCCGGATCTCGTTCTGTCCGGATTGCATCGTCGATGTTGGCGAGGGTCTGGTCGTGCGTGTCGACAGACATGAATCAGTCTTTCAATTCGCGAAAGAGCAACAGCAACCCGCCAAGCACGGGAACGAGTTCAAGACCGGTGGATATCGCATGCAGTCGGCCGAAGGTGATTCGCCGGGTATCGGTTGGCGGAAGACTCGAGGGGGCGCCGCCGATCTCGGACTGCACACGCGTGATCTGATGCGAAACGACCAGACCAGAATAGGCCGTCGCCACGAGCATGAGAAACGCAGTTCCGAGGCGCGCGGCGAACCAGATCGGGCGCGGCCCAAGAATCCCTCGAGCGATGAGCGTCAAAAAGACGACCGAACCGCAAACGTAGCTCAACAGATGAAAACGGCGCAGGGTTTCGCCGAAGATGGCGCCGGCCAGGATCCGATCGTCGACGACGTGCCGCGCGGCCAGCACGTCGAAAATTGACGGAGCGGCAATTGCACCGAGGACGATGAGCCCGCCAACCCAGACCGTGAGGGCGACGAGGCCGGCGTACCGCAGTGCGAGCATTCTCCTCATTATAATCACGGGATTCTCATGCCTTCCTCCGCGCGTCCATCGAATCGGGTCGCCTGGCAGCCGTGGAGCGCCGTTGCATTTGCCCGGGCGCGCGAAGAACAGAAGCCGATCCTCCTTTCCATCTCCACGGCGTGGTGCCGCTGGTGTCATGAAATGGATCGCACGAGCTACGCGGATCCGGAGATCGCCGCTCTCATCAACGATCGGTTTGTTCCGATTCGGGTGGACGCCGACGATCGACCCGACATCAGTGAGCGCTACAGCCTGGGTGGTTGGCCCACTACCGCCTTTCTGACGCCAAACGGTGAGGTGCTCGCCGGCGGCACGTTCGTGCCCATCGACCGGATGCGCGGCGTACTGAGACAGGTGTCAGACGCATTCCGATCGCAGCCGGATCGCGAAGCTCCAGCTGGCGCCGGAGAGTCAACGAGTGCGGCGGTGGAGGTTCTGGATCAGGCGCAGCTGACCGCACGGGTATTTGCGACCTTCGACGAAGAGTTCGGCGGCTTCGGAACCGAGCCCAAGTTTCCTCATGTCGCGCCGCTGCAGTTGGCGCTCGAGGTGTTCATCGAATCGCGCGATGCCTCACTGGAACGAATGATCCTCGTCTCGCTCGACCGCATGGGATGGGGAGGCGTTTACGACGCGGTCGATGGCGGATTCTTTCGATATGCCACCACGCGCGACTGGCAGCTTCCGCACTTTGAAAAGCTGCTCGACGTCAACGCGACATTGGCACGACTGTTTCTCGAGGCCGGCGCGAAACTGCAGGTTCCACGCTTCACAGAGCGGGCCGGCGACACTCTCCGTTACATTCAGAACTGGCTTGCCGATCCGGTCGATGGTGGATGGTACGGTTCTCAGGACGCCGATGAGGCGTACTATGCGGCCAACTCCCATGATGCGCGGCGGGCGATGACGGCCCCATCGATCGCTCATTCGCTCTACGCCGATTCGAATGCGGCGATGGTGTCGACGGCGCTCGCCGCCGCCAGCGTGTTCGACGATGACGGCTTGCGCGATTTTGCGGTGAAGTCGCTCGAGCGGGTGTTGCTCGGCTGTTACAAGCCCGGCCTTGGTGTGGCGCATTATTACGATCGCGAGCCGCACGTCAGAGGCCTTCTCGCGGATCAGTTCGCGATGACCGCTGCGTGCCTGGACGCGTTCGATGTCACCGGCAACGTCGTCTACGAAATGATGGCCGAGGAGCTCGGGCACTACGCCATGCGGACGATGTTCGATGAATCGGGCGGTGGATTCTTCGATCGCGAAACAAGCGTCGACGAGGAAACGATCGGACTGATGCGGCGTCCATTGAAGCCGTTTGTCACCAACTGCGATGCCGCGAGGACACTCGTTCGTCTCGCCTCCGCGTCAGGTGAACAGGACTTCGTGCGTGCCGCCGATCGCACGATCGAGACGATGCGCCCGCTCGCGCCGGCTCAGGGACCGTTGGCCGCGCACTGGTTACTGGCCGTGCGGGCGGCCGCATCGCGGTGATACACTCGCTTCTTTGGCCCTTGAGGCGCGATCCGCCTTGGACTGGGAATAGGCTTCCATGACGACATCTCTCGCCACGCTCAAAAACCTCGCGACCCAACTGCGAATCGATTCCGTGCGCTCCACCAGCGAAGCCGGAAGTGGCCATCCGACCTCGTGCCTCTCGGCAGCTGAGATCGTGTCGACGCTCTTCTTCGCCGAGATGTGTTACGAGCCGCGCAATCCGCAGAACCCCGACAACGATCGGTTCGTGCTGTCGAAAGGACACTCGGCTCCCATCCTCTATGCCGCATGGGCCGAAGCGGGTTTGTTTCCGCGCGAGGAACTGCTGAAGCTGCGACGGATCGATTCGGATCTCGAAGGGCACCCGACGCCGCGTCTCTCCTTCGTCGATGTTGCGACCGGTTCGCTTGGCCAGGGCATATGCGCCTCGATCGGCACCGCGCTCAACGCGCGACGCATTGGATCGGAATACCGCACCTACGTGCTGCTTGGCGACGGCGAGATGGCCGAAGGATCGGTCTGGGAAGCCGCAGACATTGCCGTGTATCACAAACTCGACAATCTGTGCGCGGTCATCGACGTCAATGCGCTCGGTCAGAGTCAGCAGACGCAGTTCGGCCACAACATGGATGACATCGCGCGCCGATGGAAAGCCTTCGACTGGCACACCATCGTCGTCGACGGCCATGATGTGCAGGCACTACTCAATGCCTACGCCGAGGCCCGCGCGACCAAGGGCAAGCCGACGATGATTCTCGCCCGGACGTTGAAGGGCAAAGGCCTGGCGGCGATCGAGGGGAAGGACGGCTGGCACGGCAAGGCCTTGAAGAAGGGCGAAGAGACCGATAAAGCGGTCGCTGAACTGGAAAAGCAGATGGTGGCTGGAGCGGAGAAGCCCGTGATTGCGGGACCGCGGTCGACGGCACGGGCCGAAGCGTCCGCCGACTATTCGAAGATTCCGGCGCCGGCATTCAAGCTGGGCGACCAGGTGGCCACTCGCGAGGCATGGGGCGTGGCGCTTGCCGCCGTCGGAGCCGTCGATGCGCGGATTGTCGGCCTCGACGCCGACGTGAAGAACTCCACGTTCAGCGACAAGTTCGAGAAGGTGGCTCCCGGACGGTTCTACGAAAACTTCATCGCAGAACAGGTCATGGTCGGGGCGTCGATGGGTCTCGCTGCGCGCGGAGCGATTCCGTTCCCCTCGACGTTCGCCTGCTTTCTTACTCGCGCCGCCGACTTCATCCGGATGAGCGCCATCTCGTTCTCCAACGTGAAGTTTGCAGGCTCGCACGCGGGTGTTTCGATTGGCGAGGACGGTCCGTCGCAGATGGCACTCGAAGATCTGTCGATGATGCGAAGCGTGCATGGGTGCGCTGTCCTGTATCCTTGCGACGCGGTCAGCACACAGCGTCTCGTCATCGAAATGGCGAAGCACAAGGGGCTGGCCTATATGCGCACGTCGCGGCCGAAAACGGCCGTAATCTACGGGCCCGACGAGCAGTTCCCTATCGGCGGTTCCAAAGTCGTCCGCCAGGGGCGCAACGACAAGGCTGCGGTTATCGGTGCCGGGGTGACGCTTTTCGAAGCGCTCAAGGCGTACGATCTGCTCAAGTCCGAAGGGATCGAGATCCGCGTCATCGATGCGTATTCGCTCCAGCCGATCGACGCCAAAACGATGACCGAAGCGGGGCGCGCGACGGGTGGCGTGATCATTACCGTCGAGGATCACTATCCGGCAGGGGGCATCGGTGATGCCGTCAGCGAGGCGGTGGCGCCGGCCGGCTACACGGTGCGGCGGCTTGCGGTGACGGAGATCCCGCGCAGCGGACAGCCGGATGAACTCATCGATCGGTTTGGCATCTCCGCGCGCCACATCGTCGAGGCTGTGAGGCAGGCGGTTACCGCAGGTGTAGGGCGGGGTCTTTAGACCCCGCCGGTCGCGCGGTCTGAAGACCGCGCGCTACACAGCCGCCGCCGGTGCCGCGGCTTCCGCGCCGATCTTGAACATTCCCTCGAACAGCTGACGCATGAGCTCCGGCCGCTCCCCGAGCAGATCGAACAGCGCATCGCGGTCGAGGCGAAGCGCCACGCCACCGCGAAGCACGTCGGCGGTCTTACCGAACGGCTGACCGGACAGCATGCTCAGCGATCCGATCACGTCGCCCGTCCGCACGGCGCTCTGATTACCGCCGCCGACGTCTTCGACGGATACTTCGCCGGAGAGGATCAGCCACAGTGCGACCGGTGTCGACTCTGTGAAGAGCGATGAGCCAGCTTTCATCACGATTGTTTCGGTGGTCGCCGCGAGCGCAGCCATTTCGTCTGGCGCAATCCGTGAGAAGACGGGCAGCCGTTGCAGAGCAAGAATCTTCTCTACCGGCAACAAGCCATCTGCGGCAAGCTCGCGCAGTTCCGTTGTCGCCCCGGTTGATTGGAGATTACTGCAGATGGATGGTTCGACTCGCTTTGCCAGCATGGCAAAGAACCCGCGGACCAGATCCGTGTTGTCAGCAAGAAGCGTATTCAGCTCGTCAACCGTTAGCGCCAGTGTGACGGCCGTATCCGCTGTGCGAACGGTCTTTCGCATTGCGGTGCCTTGCAGGGCCTGTGCAAATCCAAACGATGACGGGGCGTCGATTGGGCCCGGACGCGCTGTCGTGCCCGATTCGACCGCATGCCCATCGAGGAGCACGTGAATCGTGTCGGGAATGATCCCCTCTTGAAGCAGGACAGTTCCCGCTTGGTGCCGCACCTGGCGAGCCGTACTTGCCATCCTGAATAACTCGTCGACGCTGACCGATCCGAAAAGCGCGAGCGCGCGTATGCGGCCCGCGATTTCCGACGCCGGCAGCGGCTCGAGCCACAACTCACGGCGGCGGTCGGCAGGCATACGCCGCTCGGCGAGTGCCCACGATGCGGTCTCGAACACGTACCAGTCGTGTACGTCGCGGTGGGCGAGGACGTGCTCGATATCGTCGCCGAGCGTCCACAGCCGATTCTGGCGAACGACATCGATGGCCACCGCGGCGACGACCTGGTCGTCGTCATTGATCAAATGCAACAGGGTTTCTTCGAGATCGCGCGGCCGCGTCTTCAGGAGCACGTTTCCGCGCTTGACCCGTTCCTCGACCGGAAGATCTTCGAGGACCGGCATCAGGCGTTTGCGCACCTGCCCGGTCAGGATGTTGTCGAGATATTCCGACGCGCTCGCGCGGCTGCGCGCATCGCCGTGCGCCAGCGTCCACTGTGCGGCGCCGATGTCGCGCCATGGATAGACCAGAGAGAGCAGCCGGTAGATGCGATCTTTTGCGCGCTCCATCTTCTGCTCGAGGGTCTTCGTGAGCAGGTCGTGGCTCTGCAGCGATTTTGCGTTGAACAGATTGCTGAAGAGCGAGAGATAGTTGAAGAACTGCATGCCCTCACGAAGCGTGTGAATCTCGAGCGTCTCTCGCGGGAACGACAGGGGCATGTCGGTACGGCGCAGCCGTTCGAGCGACGCGATCACCTTGTATCGCAGGAACCCGTCCGGCTCCGCCAGCGCGGCGACCAGGACGTCGACGGATTTCTGCGACGGAATCTGCGCAAGTGCCGTCGGGATGTGCCGTCGCACCCAGATGTCCTCTTCGGTATCCCGCAGGAAGTGCGCGAGCACGTCAACGACGGGTTCACCGTAGCTGACGATCACCGCGCGCGCGCGCGCCTTGAGTTGGCGATTACGCAGTAGGGCCACCAGTGTCGGCACGAATATGAAGTCGGCGGTGCCGGCAGCCTGCACGCTTTCCATCGCCTCATGCGCGACCTCCGGCGCATCGTCGTACAAGAGCGGGATCAGCAGCCGGCGAAATCGCGGGTTTTCGATCTGACGAATCGCCGCGGCGACATCGCGGCGAACGCTGCGTGATGAACTGCGCGAATCGCCGGCGAGATCGACGAGCGCGCTCTCTGCGGCATCGACGTCGGCCGGATTGCGGCTCGCGGCGAGTGCGACGGCTGCCGTCACGCGGATGCGCGGATCGGGATCAGCCAGCAGCGGCCGCGAGAGGCTCGCCGCATCTTCATTGTTGATGTTGCCGATGGCCGCAATCGCCCCGGCGCGAACGCCGGAATCCCCGTCACTCAGCATGCGACGCAGCTGCGGCAGCCAATTCAGCGCGATATCCCGTCGTACCGACCCGATCGCCTGAAGCGCCCTGCGACGGACGTCCGGCGACTCGTGATAGAGCAGGAGCGGCGTCACCAGATTGCGTTTGTCGAGCGACTCGAGCATGTCGATCGCATAGACGACGCGTGCCGGATCGGGCTGGGCGAGTTCCTGCATCAACGTTTCTATGGTCGAGAGATCCGCCCCAGGGATGCGAAGATCCTTGACCTCCATGACCCGCGATTCGAGACTTTGCCTGAAGCTCTGGAGATACTCACGCCGGGCGCGCAACGCCATGACAATCCACAGCACGGCAACCGTGATGCTCAGGTAACTGAGCTGAGCCCAGCTGAGACCGGCGACCTTGATTGCCACGATCAACAGCGCGGCGCCGAGTCCTTTGGCAAAGCGATCCACGGCCACATCGGCGAACGGCTTGGCTCGGTACTTCATGGCCGTGGGAAGCGGCATGAACAGGATCTCGCGTGTCGTCTTGTCGACCGTGTAGCGAAGCGAGGTATCGAGAACGCGTGCGGTCGTCGCCGACCAGAGTGCGGCGGTTGCGAGCATGAGTATCCCGGTGCCGCCGAGCGTGATCGGCAACAGCAGGAGCGCGAACCCGATCCCGAGCAGCCGGTGCAAGCGCGACGTCAGTGTCATCTGGATCAAGAAACCCGCGATGGAGGAGTAGAAGATCACATTGGCCAGAAACGCGGTGCGCCCGTCCTTGCCGGGAATGTACTGCGCCGCCGCCATGTTCACCTGCTGCTCGACGATGCCGGCGCCGATCGCAGCGAAGCTGATGACCAGCGCGATGATCTGAAAGTGTTTGGATTTGATGAGAAGAGATACCGCCTCGCGCGGACTCATGCCCTTCTCGTCGCCGACCGGCGCGTCGCCGCCGGTTGGTTTCTCCCGCATCGCGATGGAAGACACGATCGCGCCACAGACAGCGAGAAACACTGCGGCGACAAGAAGAAGGTTGTTCGTCCCAATCGTGCGCGCATACTGCCCGGCAAACCCGGCACCCACGATTCCGCCGAGACTCGCGCCGCCGCCGATAAATCCAAATATCCGCTTGGCCTGTCGCGCATCGTAGATGTCGTTGGCGAGAGACCAGAACTGACTGATGAGCAGACTGCCTGCGAGTACACCCCAGAGATAGAAGGCAACCGATACCCAGGTCGCGTTGGTTTTGAAGAGGCTCCAGAACACGAGCAGCAGGCCGACCATCACAACCTGTGTCGCAGCAAACACCCAGCGCCTCGGCAGCAGCCGCATCGCGCTGGTATAGGCCTGAATGACGAACCCCATGATCATGCCGGCGACGAGCTGCACGTATGGAATGTTGTCGGCACCCAGCGAATCGATGAACTGGGAGCGTGTCGCAGGCTTGACAATGTTGTAGCCGGTCATCGCGAGGAAAGAGTAGGCAAACATCAGGAGCGCCGTGGCCCCCTCTTCCTCGCGAAGATCGACCAGGGGCCGAAGAATCCGCTGCAGCATGGGCACAGCCTAAGTCATGCGGTACCTGAAGTAAACTGCGCCACCGATGGTTTGGCGGGTGCGGCGCTACTTCGACGTGCGATCCGGCGAGGGGCGGCGCGTTCTTTTCTCCTTTCTTTACGTCGCGGTGGTGGCGGCCTCGTTCCTGCTGGCGCGACCGATCCGAAACGCCCTGTTTCTTCAGCAATACGGGGCCTATGCCCTGGTGTATGTCTACGCCTCGGTCCCGGTCATCCTGTCGCTGTTCGTGCCCATCTATACCCGTGTCGCCGCCCGGGTCGGGTCGCGAACGATGGCCGTCGCCACGCTGGTTTTCTTCAGCAGCAACGTCGTCCTCTTCTGGTATGCGTTTCGATTTCACGGCGATGCGATCGCGGTTCGCGGCTCGCTGGCGTGGTATCTGCCGGCGGCGTTCTACGTCTGGGTCAACTGTTTCGGCGTGATTGCGCCGGTACAGGCCTGGAGCTTCGCGAATCTGCTGTTCGATACGCGACAGGCGCGGCGGTTGTTCGGCCTCATCGCCGTCGGGGCATCGCTGGGGTCAATCGGCGCGGGCGTGCTCGCTCGCCTGCTCGTCGGACCGGTCGGCGGAGCGGTCAACATGCTGCTGGTGCTTGCGGGTCTCATCCTCAGCGCCGCCGCCATCGTGGCAATCGCCCACATGCAGCTGCACGTTGCCGGCACGGCGAGGCGGGCAAGGGCGCCGAAACATCCGGTCGGGGATAGCTTTCGGCGGATTACTGGCTCGCCCTACTTGCGACTGATCGCGGCCATGGTCTTCCTGGCGGCCGTCACGACGCAATGGATCACCTTTCAGTTGAACCTTGCCGCGTCACAGCGAATCGCCGACGCCGACGCGTTGCTGAGATTCTTCGCGACGTTCAATTTCGCGCTGGGAGCGGTGAGTTTCGCTCTCCAGCTCGCGCTCGTGGGTCCGGCGCTGCGCCGGTTCGGTCTCGGCGTCACGATCCTGATGTTGCCGGTCGCACTGGCGACCGGCAGTGTCACGATGGTGCTGTTGCCGGCGGTATTGTGGACCGCCCTGCTGACCAGCTCGCTCGATCAAGGACTCCGTTTTTCACTCGATAAGGCCACCTACGAGCTGCTTTACCTGCCGCTGCCGCCAGCGCAGCGATCGCAAATCAAGACCGCGATCGATATCGTTGTCAGTCGCGTTGCCGACGCAGTGGCTGCGGTGCTTCTCGGTATTGCCACAGAGGGATTCCTGGTTTTTCACGGACTGCAATTCGGCGTCCGCGGCACGGCTGCCATCAATCTCGGATTCCTCGCAGCCTGGATTCTGGTGGCGACGCGCCTGCGTGGTGAATACGTCCGCACGATCCAGTCGAGCATTCATCGCCACCGCATTGCGAGCGAACACGCGCCCGATGTGCCGCTGGATCGCAACGCTGCGAGCATGCTCGCGGAAAAGCTGGTCTCGGACGATCCGGCCGACGTGCGCTACGCACTCGATTGGCTCGATGCGCAAGGCATGATGGGACTGGACCGCCAGGTCCGTCAGCTGCTGTCGCATCGCGAGTCCGACATCCGGCGTCGCGCGCTGACCATGTTGAGCGCGGCGCGCGACACGTCAATCAGCCGCCGCGCCATGGAGATGCTGCGGGATTCCGATCTCGGCGTTCGGACGGAGGCGCTGCTCTACGTGACTCGAGAGATGCGCGTCGATCCTGTTCGTCAGCTCGAAGAACTCGGTGACGTCGAGGACTTTTCAATACGCGCTGGGATGGCGGCCTTCCTCGCTTCTCCCGGTCCCTCGCAAAATCTCGATGCCGCGCGTGTGCTGCTCGAGGCGATGACTCGGTCCGAGGACGACGACGGTGTCCGCGATCGACTGCAGGCCGCGCGCGTGCTGTCGCTCGTGCCGGGAGTCTTCACTGATCTCCTGGTTCTCCTAATCACAGATGATGACGAGGCGGTCGCGCGGCAGGCGATTCAGGCGACCTCAGTCGTCATGCGCGATGAAGTTGTCGACGCTCTGCTCGCGGCGCTCGCGCGTCCTGAACTGACCGGGGATGCCGCCGAGCGGCTGGCCCGGTATGGCAATGCGCTGGTGCCGCGTCTCGCCCGGTGTCTTCATGAGGAGCACACCGCCGTGGAAATCCGGCGCGAGGTTCCGCAGGTCCTCGTGCGGATCGGGACGCCGGTGGCGCTCGAAGTGTTGATCGAAGGCTTGCTGCAATCGGATGTCACGCTCAGGCAGCGCGTGATCGCCTCGCTCAACAAGCTTCACGACATCCATCCCGAGGTGCACATCGACGATCGGGTCGTCGAACTCGTGCTCGCCGCCGAGATCGCGGGCCACTACCGTTCGTACCAGGTTCTTGGGCCGTTGCGCGAACACCTCAAAGACGACGATCCAGGACTCGACGGCTTTCGGCGATCGATGGATCAGGAACTCGAGCGGATTTTTCGCCTGATGGCGCTCCTCATTCCCGGTCCTGGTCTTCACGACGCCTATGTCGGCGTGCGATCCGGCAATCCGACCGTGCGTGAGAATGCACTCGAGTACCTCGACAACGTCCTCAAGCCGGATCTGCGGAGGCTGCTGCTCCCGCTCATCGACAGCCACGTCACCATCGAAGAGCGGATTGGGATTGCGAATCAGCTCGTCGGCGCACCGCTCGAGACCGCGGAGCAAGCGATTTCAACATTGCTGGCGAGCGAAGACTCATGGCTGCGCGCGTGCGGCGCGTATGCGGTTGGCGCGCTCCGTCTCCACAATCTCGAGCCAGATCTCCACAAGCTGGCCGAGACCCCCGATCCGGCGATTCGCGAAACCGTGCAGGTCGCACTGCACCGGCTGTCAGGCGAACCGGACACCACGCAGGCACCCATCGGCGTCGGAATGGAGTCTGGGGTGGGATAGCTGAAATTGCTGATTGTCGATTTCTGATTGCTGATTGTGGACGGGTCTAACCCGGCCAATTCAGCAATCAGCAATTTCAACTTTCAGGCATGATCGCTTGCGCGCGCTTATGCTCGGTCGACCGCATCAGCCGTTCGATCCGCATGGCGAGCGCTGGGGCAACCGCGTCGGGGCCGTCGGTCAGGTAGCGCTCGAGATCGCCGTAAGTAAACCCCATCTCGTCTTCGTCCGTTTGTCCGGGCCAGAGGCCCGCGCTTGGCGGTTTGTCGATAATCGACTGGGGGATGTCGAGGTCTGCCGCCAGCTCGCGAACTTCGCTCTTGAGCAATCGTCCGAGCGGCAGGAGGTCGACGGCACCGTCGCCGTATTTCGTGAAATATCCGATCGTCAGCTCGCTGCGGTTGCCGGTGCCGGCGATGAGATAGTTCAGCGAGTTGGCGATGAAGTACAGCGCCGACATGCGTAGACGCGGTTTGATGTTCGCAAGCGGCAGTCGCGCCTTCACGTCAGTCGACGGTTCGCTCGCCGCTGCCTGATCCTCAGGGATCCGCAGGAACATCGTTTTCAAATCGTTGACCAGCACATCGTAGGTCGGTGCGAGATCGATCCGGACGACAGGCAGTCCAAAGTGGGTGGCCACCAGGTTTGCGTCCCGTTCATCCCGTGGATCGCTGTGGCAGGGGAGCATTGCCGCGATGACTCGTGAGGGCATCGCGATCTGACACAGCCGGGCGACGACTGCGGAATCGAGTCCGCCGCTCAGTCCAACGACCAGGCCGCGGCAACTGGCAAGCGTGACCTGTTGCTGAATCCATTCGGCAATGTTGGCGGCGCGTCTCACGGTATAAACGTCAGTCCCTGGTGACCGGTGCCTGCTCCCGCTGTTCGATCACACGAAGAAATGCATCGACCAGCGCAGGATCGAACTGACGTCCGCGTTGACGATCGATTTCGGCGATCGCCTCGTTCACCGGCCAGGCCGCCTTGTAGGGACGTTTCTGCGTCAGCGCGTCGAAAACATCGGCAACAGCCACGATCCTGCCGGCGAGCGGGATATCCGATCCGGAGGCGCCGTTGTAGCCGTTTCCGTCCCACCGCTCGTGATGGTTGTAGGCGATTTCCTCAGCCAGCCGAAGAATCGTGAACCGGCTGCCGGACAGAATGCGCGCGCCGATTGAGGTATGCGTCTTCACCAGCTCGAATTCTTCCGGAGTGAGCTTCCCAAGCTTCAGCAAGACCGAATCGGGAATGCCAATCTTGCCGACGTCGTGCAGCGGTGCCGCGCGGCGAATCAGCGACACCTGGGTATCGGAGAGGCCGATCTGTCGCGCGATCAGCGCTGCCATCTGGCCAACGCGCTCGGTGTGCTGACCTGTGTTGTCGTCGCGGAACTCCGCCGCCCGCGCGAGACGCTCGATGATCTCAATTTGCGCCGCCTCGAGCTCGCGGGTTCGGTCTCGCACCTTGGCTTCGAGGAGCTGGTTCTGGCTCTGGATCTGCAAGTACAGGAACCGGGTTTCGAGCAGCGTGCCGATCCGCAGCAGGACTTCGTCGCTGTGAAAGGGCTTGTTCAGAAAATCTTTCGCGCCGCGCGACAGGGCCTCTCGTTTTGCCTCCGGTGTATCGTCGCCGGTGAGCATCAGGATCGGCAGGTAGCTCGCTTCTGCGATCTGATTGAGTTCGTCCATCACCTCGAGGCCGTCGCGATGCGGCATGTGAAGGTCGAGCAGGATCAGATCCGGCCTGAACTTGACGTAGAGGTCGACGGCTTCGCGTGAGTCGTTCGTGCTCTCGAGGCGGCTGAACCCTGCGCGCTCCAGGAGTCGGCGCAGCAGATCCACGTTCATCGGCTCATCGTCGACAATCAGAATCCGCGCATTGCGAAACACGCGCGCGCTCATGTCGATCGGCCGGCCGCTCACGAGGTCACCGTCCGATCCGCATTTGCGATCATCTCGGCTGCCGGCGAATCGGGCCACACTGGCACCGGCGCTGCCGTATACGCGGCATGCGCGAGCGCGCCCTGGAAAAAAGCGGTCTCGGATGCATAAAAGAGCAGTTTCAAGTAGTGACGGCCAACAATGTACAACTCGCCGAGTACGAGCGCGGCCCACATCGACACGCCAGACCGGGGCGCGCCAGGGGCGACCAACGCGTACACGACAAGGAGTACAAGAAATGCTACGGCATTCAGGCCGTATAACCCAAGTACTCCCGCAGCATGCCGCCGCACGAACCGCGCGCCTGCCAGGACTGCGGCGATGGCGCTGCGACGATCCTCGACGACGATGCGGATGCGGGCGTAGTCGAAGACGATATTGCAGGCAATGAGCAGCGCACCAAAGATCGCATATCCGGCGAGTCGAACGGCGAAACCCGTTCGCTCTGCGGTCAAGTCGCGGGTCAACCAGCTATACGTGTCGGACAAGATCCAGCGATGGACGAATTGGAAGAGGATTGCATAAACGATCCAGGCGATCGCCGCTAGTCTGAGCAGCCGCCAGAAATGCATGCCACAGGCACCAAAAAACCCATGTGACCGAGTGCGGCGCGCCCGCGCAAACCGATCGATGACCCCTCCAGACAGAAACGACCACAGCACCATCCACGCCGCCGTGACGCCAATGATTGTCGCGGCCAGCGGCGCGTGATCCAGAAACCCGCTGAGATTGTTCAATACCGCCGCGAATCCGCTGATCGTCGCCAGGAACGTGGTGCCCAGTCCCGTGGCCTGGGCCGAGAACTCCTGCCACCAGTCGTAGTTCGTTCCGGTCGCGAGTGATTCGGCGGCGAGACTCGACCCGAGGTGGTCGGCGATCATTGTCTCCAGCGCATACGCGAGCGGCAGAGACACGAGCAGCGTTACCGCGAACATGCCGGCAACGACGACCGGGGCATGATTGACGCGACGAATTCCCTCACGAAATGCGGCGGCAGCGGCCATCAGCGAAAAATCAGACGAAGAAGCCGTAGGTCAGTAGATGATCCTGCAGCCAAATGAGCCAGGCGAGCGACCATTTTCGCGCCGCGCGGGCCGACTGCGGTTCGAGGGTGAACGAGTTATTCGTGTAACGAACATCGAGAAGGAGCACACGATCGGGATCGACCTGCGCGAAGGCGGCACGCACGGGCTTTTCCACTTCGAACATCTTCCATCGATCGCGGCCGTCCCAATGCCAGCGCACTTCCTCCTTGTTTTCGAACACGACGCGCACGTCGACCGGGAAGATACCCTCGCCGTAGCGGCGGACGACGACCTGGGTTCGATAGAGAACTTGCTTCAGCTCCACGCGTGGCGTCGTGCCCGGAGGACTCTTGTCGACGAATCCCTCGACCGAGTCTGTTTCGCTTCGCAGCGTCTCGACACCGTAGTCGAACACGTTGGAGCTTCGATAGACCTGATCGAAGAACCATGTGAGGTCGCGTCCGCTCACCTCGCCGGCGACGTCGAAGAAGTCCTGCGGTTTCGGATGCTTGAACTGAAAGCGCATGAAGTAGGTTGAGAGGATTCGCTGGAGCACGTCCCACCCGAGCATCCGCTCCAGCGTGTGCAGCCACAGCGCTGTCTTGTCGTAGGTAATCGATCCCGCAGTGCCAGGCCAGTATTGCCAACTGGGCGTCGACTGCGCGTCACCTTTGGCCCCCGTTCGATAGTTTCCAAGTCGATCGCCGTCGCGCTCGCGAGTTCTGGGAAAATCCAAGAGGCGGTATGGAATGAAGCCGCCAAAATAACGTTTGAGCGTGTAGGTCGGGGCGAACCGCTCCTGCATGACGCGCGCGGTCGCAAACGTGTTGATCCCTTCGTCCATCCACGCGTTCTCGAACTCATTGGTTGCGACGATGCCGTACCAGAACTGGTGGCCGGCTTCGTGGACGGTGACGTCTTCAGGGTCTTCGGTGTGCGAAGGCTGTAGCCAGCTGGTACCGGCTGTGATGAGCGTTGGGTACTCCATGCCGTCGGCGGCGCTCTGCCACGCGGGATCGACGATCGTGAGGTGGCCGTACGGATACGGCCCGAACCACTCGCCGTAATACTTCAGCGCCGCCCGCGCGGCTTCAAAATGTCTCTCGGCCTGGCCGACATGTTCCTTTTGAAGCAGGAGACGCAGGTCAGCGCGGGGCAGCGATGGATGCTCGAACGTCGCGCGGCGCTCGACCAAGTCTGGACTCGTCGTCCAGGCGAAGTCGTGGACATCTTCCTGGTAGTAATGATGGGTGGTCGTGCCGTCCGCCTCGTCGCGACGATCCCGCTCGACGCCGGTTGCGCCGACGATCCAGCCTCGCGGAACGGTCAGCCGCACGTCGTAGATCCCGAAGTCGGCGAAGAATTCCGTCGACACGTGAAACTGATGGCAGTTCCACCCGCTGTTCTCGAGCACGCCAATCTTGGGAAACCACTGCGCGATGAAGAAAAAGTTGCCGACTGCCCCGGTGCGCGCGAACGTTCTCGGCACGTGCGCCGACCATGCGATCTGAACGTTGACGGTCTCGCCCGGTCCGATCGCGCGAGTGAGCGGAACCTCCGCCACGGTGCGATCCGCCGTATTTCCATCGTCTGGCGCGATGAATCGAAGCTGACTGGTCAGGTCGCCGGCAGACCCGTCGACGCCAATCACACGGATGTTCGTCACGTCAATCCAGCCCCAGTCCGACGGCTCGTACTCTTTTTCGGGTGCCCGGCCGCTCAGACGGCGCTCGCGCATCCAGGTCGAAGCGGTATTGCGCCACGCGTTGTAGTAAAGGTGGAACCGCAGCGCGTCTGCCGCGATGTTCGACGTGTTGCGCCAGGTGACGATCTCGTTGCCGGAAATGGTGCGGCTCGCCGGATCGAGCCGCGCGGTGATGGCGTAACTCGCATTGCGCGGCGATCGGGGAGCCACGGCCGGCGCTGTGACTGCCGCGGCCGATGATGGAGCCTGGGGTGCGACGTTGATCGCTGCTCCACTCGCGATGAGCAGCGCCACGAGCGCAGTGGAACGCCCGAACACGGGCCAATCCTACACCAACCGCACCGCGACGCCAGCGTGCCAGAGACAGCAGAGGGATGGAGTGAGGCTCCGTTATCTCGTGTGAACTCCGTTTTCTCCGAAGCTATAATCGAAGATCGCATTCATCCTAAAGAGGAGAGCAGGGAATGGCATCAGACACGGGGCCGATCAAGGTGCTTCATGTCGGCCTGGGGCCAATCGGCGCGGGCGTCGTCCGCCAGGTGGCGGAACGCAAAGGGTTTCGGATCGTGGGCGCGGCGGATATTGATCCGACGAAGGCCGGTCGCGATCTCGGCGAAGTCGCAGGTGTGGGTCGTGGGCTGCGCATCAAAGTTTCCGGTGACGTGAGGAAAGCGATCAAGACCGCGAAGCCGGACGCTGTCGTTCTGTGCACGAGTTCATCCTTGAAGAAAGTGCTCCCTCAGATGGAGGAGATCCTCAAGCTGAAGGTGCCGATCGTCTCGACGACCGAGGAGCTCGCATATCCGACGAAGGGAAACATGCGATACGCGCGTGCTATCCACCAGCTGGCGAAGAAGTCCAGGGTCGCGGTACTCGGCACCGGCGTCAATCCAGGCTTCGTGATGGACGCGTTGCCGATCGCGCTGACCGGCGTGTGCGAGCGCGTCGAATCGGTTCGCGTCGATCGCGTCCAGGATGCGCGCATTCGACGGTTGCCGTTTCAGCAGAAGATCGGTGCCGGGCTGACGCGCGAGCAGTTTCAGAAGAAGGTCGACGATGGGAGCGTGCGCCACGTCGGTCTGGCCGAATCGATATCCATGATTGCCGAGGCGCTCGGGTGGAAGCTCGATCGGATCACTGACGAGATCCAGCCGAAGATGGCGACCGAAACCGTTGCAAGCGAATTCCTCGCTGTCGATCCGGGTTACGTGTGCGGCATCGTCCAGGATGGTCTCGGCTTTCGCAACGGGACGCCGGTCATCACACTGCACATGGAGGCGTACCTCGGTGCGCCGGAATCATTCGACGCCGTGGAGATCGCCGGATCTCCGGCGTTGAAGATGAAGCTTGCCGGCGGCGTGCATGGCGATATTGCGACGGCATCGATCGTCGTCAACTCACTGCCGAAGATCCTCGAGGTCGCACCGGGTCTCCACACGATGCGGGATATGCCACTCCCGGCGTTTTTTGGAGGGAGTCGGTAAAAAGGGAAAAGGGAAAAGGGAAAAGGGAAAAGGGAAAAGG
>Ga0075418_10003545_pt1 | contig 17804 bp, 16 predicted proteins | sample SoiMetdeltSBSDD2_FD_81776 | JGI IMG/M metagenome (GOLD analysis project Ga0075418, IMG submission 81776) | Bulk soil microbial communities from a Populus tree surrounding site in Tennessee, USA - Soil MetaG P. deltoides SBSDD2 | ecosystem: Environmental > Terrestrial > Soil > Tree plantation... | reverse complement strand
GCAGTCGCGCGAAGTGCGGCAGCCGCCCGCCGGCGGCTCGCGGCCAGATGTAATCGAGCGACGCGCCGTCGAGCAGAAACATGACGACGCGAGGTCCGGGCGATGCCCCTGGGTACGCGGATGCTTCGACGGAGCGCGGAGATGCCGGGGGCGGTGCCGACACGGCGGGCCCGCGCGCAGCCACGGGCAACGCGAGCGATCCGAATACAGCAATCGTGAGGAGCGCGGCGCCGACCCGGCTGCCGCGCCGGCCGAACGAGAAGTGCGCTGCCGCAAGACCGAGCAACACCGCCGCGGTCGCCGTCGTCGCGGCGGCGCCGGCGGTCATCCGTCGTACAGCGGTTTCGTCCAACGCCAGGGCGAACCCCTCAACGTTCGACCACATCAATGCTGCCGCGGCCGCAGCCGATGCGGCCCCCAACCACGCCAGCACGCGCACGCTCACCCAGCCAGGTGAGAGCGCGTTCATGCTGATGATCTCTCGCGCGACCAGCAGCAGATAGAAGATCACTGCCAGGTGGATGCCGTAGAACAATCCGAGCGCGGCGTACAGACGCCAGGTGGTGTCGGACAACCACGGCACGTGCGGATTGAGCTGCATCACGACGATCGTGAGGTACGCGGCGCCCAACGCGCCGGCGATCAACGAGTTCGTGAGCATGCGCAGGAACCGCATCACCCGAAGTGTATACTTCGAAGGTGCCCTGCGACATCGATGCCGTCGTAACCGCGAACACGCGTCTGTCCGACGATTACAACGTGTTGGCGCTGGCGGCGCCCGAGATTGCCGGCCTCGCGCGACCCGGACAGTTCGTGATGGTGAAGGCGTCTCCGAGCGCGGATCCGCTGCTCAGACGCCCGTTCTCGGTGTTCGAGATTCTTCGCAACGCAGACGGAACGCCCGCAGGCATTTCAATTCTGAACAAGCGCATCGGCACCGGCACCCGGCTGTTGTACGACCTCGAGCCTGGCGCGCGCGTGATGTGCCTCGGCCCGCTTGGGCAGCCGTTCGAGCCGGTCGAACTCCCGATGCACGCGTGGATGGTTGCCGGCGGCGTCGGTCTCGCGCCATTTCTCACGTTGGCCGAAGCGCTCGCCGCACGCGGCACACCTGCGACGCTCTTCTACGGTGCCCGCCGCCACACCGAGCTCTATTACGTCGAGGCGTTCGAGCGACTTGGCGTTCGAACAGTTGTTTCTACCGAAGACGGCAGTCGCGGCACGAAAGGCTTCATCACGGTGCCGCTCGAAGCGGCGCTCTCGGCCCTCGCTCCGGGCCAGGCCGTCCGGTTGTCTGTCTGCGGCCCAACGCCGATGATGCGCGCGGTCGCAGCAATCGCTCGATCGTACCGCCAGCCCTGCGACGTCTCGCTGGAGCAAGTCATGGGATGTGGACTTGGCGGTTGCTACAGCTGCGTGGTGCTGACGCGTGAGGCTGGCGCCACACCGCATTTCGTTCGATCTTGCCTCGAAGGCCCCGTCTTCGACGCCGATCGCATCGTTTGGGAGGCCCTGACCCATTGACGGCCGAGAAAGATCTCTCCGTTTCGATCGGATCGCTGCGGCTGCCGAACCCATTGATCGCCGCCAGCGGATGCTTTGGCTACGGCGTGGAGTACAGCGACGTCGTCGACCTGTCGACGCTTGGCGGCGTGGCCGTGAAAGGTTTGTTCCTGGCCCCGCGCGAGGGACATCCACCGCCGCGCATCGTTGAAACTCCGGCCGGAATGCTGAACGCCATCGGGCTGCAAGGGATTGGCGTGCATCGCTTCATCCGCGAGAAACTGCCCGAGCTTCGCGATCGCCGCGCCATTGTCTTCGTCAACATCTGCGGCACGACGGTTGACGAGTACGTCGAGCTTGCCCGGATCCTCTCTGACGCGGAAGGCGTGCACGCCCTCGAGCTCAACATCTCGTGCCCGAACATCAAAGAGGGCGGCATCACCTTCGGCTGCAGCCTGCCGGGCACGCACACGGTCGTCAGCGCGGTTCGAAAGGTCACACCGCTGCCGGTCATTCCCAAGCTCACGCCCAACGTGACCGACGTTGCTTCGTTCGCGCGTCAAGCGGAAGAAGCCGGCGCGGACGCGATTTCGCTGGTCAACACGTTCCTCGCGATGGCGATCGATGTCGAGACGCGGCGGCCGCGGCTGACCAATATCGTGGGTGGTTTGAGCGGCCCGGCGATCAGGCCGATCGCCGTTCGGATGGTGTACGAGTGTCGGCGCGCCGTAAAGATTCCGATTATCGGGATGGGTGGAATTGCGACGGCGAACGACGTCCTGGAATTCATGATTGCCGGCGCGGATGCCGTCCAGGTCGGCACGGCGAACTTCGTCGATCCGTTCATCTGGCGCACACTCCTCGACGGCCTCCGTGCGTATATGGACCGGCACGGCATTGCCCGGCTCGCCGAGATCACTGGAACCATCGACACGACACGGCAGGAGAAAGCGTGGATCAGCTCGTAACCGCCAAGGCCGAGAAGCTGCTGGTTGCCCTGGATCTCCCGAGCGGCGCCGAAGCGCTGGCGCTAGCGGATCGCGTGCGTGACGTGGTCGGCGGATTCAAAGTCGGCAACCGTCTCTTCACGACCGAAGGTCCTGACTTCGTCCGGGCGTTGGCACGAAACGGCGATCGAATTTTCCTCGACCTGAAATTTCACGACATCCCGAACACCGTCGCCACCGCCGTATCAGCCGCAACGTCGCTCGGCGTGTGGATGGTCAACGTCCATGCGTCAGGCGGGCTGAAGATGATGCAGGCTGCACGTGACGCGGCCCGCGAGACCGCGACCGCCGAAGGCCGAACCGCGCCGCTCGTGATTGCCGTCACAGTGCTCACGAGCATGCACGACGCGGCGTTGAGTGAGACCGGCGTCCCAAGCCCGGTCCTCGATCAAGTGCTTCGGCTTGCGGATTTGGCTCAAACGGCCGGAATCGACGGCGTCGTGGCGTCGCCACAGGAAACGGCCGTGCTGCGCGCGCGCTGCGGCCCGGACTTCACCATCGTGACGCCTGGCATTCGCGGCGGCGCCGCCACCACATCGGGCAGAGACGATCAGGAACGGACGATGGGACCGGCGGAAGCGATCGAGGCGGGTGCCAGCTATCTGGTCGTCGGACGTCCGATCATTGCCGCCGCGAACGCGCGCAAGGCCGCGGAAACGATCGCGGCGGCAACGATCGGCTGAGATTGGCTACTTCGCCGTCACGATAAAGAAGCCGACGCGGTTTTCCTTCCAGCACGCCTCAGTATCTTCTTTGCAGAACGGCTGCTCTTCCCCTTTGCTGACGATGGCGATGCGATCGGTGACGACGCCCAGGCTCACCAGATAGTCACGCACCGCATCGGCACGGCGCTCCGCTAGCGCGAGGTTGTACTCGTTGGTGCCTCGGGAGTCGGCGTGGCCCTCGACCAGCACTTTCACAGCCGTGCGCTTCTTCATGCTGTCGGAGTTCTTCTGCAGAATCCCGCGCGCGGCTTCGGAGAGCGCGATCGAGTCGTATTCGAAGTACACAGGCTGCAGCCATTTCTCTTCGGTCAGCTGCTGGGCTGTCTTCTTCGCCCAGATTTCCTCTTCCGTCGGCGGCCGGTCAGGCGGTGGCGTGGTCGGCGGCGGCGGCGCGGGCGGCGGCGGCGTCGGCGGGGTGGTCGCGGGCTTCTCCGCCGGCGGCGGTTGTGGCGCTGGCGGTGGTGGTTTCTTGCCTCCACACGCACCGGCCGCCATCGCACTGACCAGCACTATCGCGACACCCAGTCTGAAGCTCGCTATCATCACCGTTGTTCTCCTCGGAGTAAGATGGTGCTCACGTTCCCGCGGTAAGCACGGGTCATTCTCTCACACACATTCATGGACCGACTGCTCGAGGCCACCGCACGCGCCGAGCGCGATCACTTCTGGTTCCACGGTTTTCGACGGTTTGTCTCGCCGATTCTCGCCGAGGCGACGCGCGGACGACGTGATCTCTCGATCCTCGACTGCGGGTGCGGCACTGGCAACAACCTGACGCTGCTGCGCCAGTACGGCCGCGCCTGCGGGATCGACATCACGTTCAGCGGTCTCGCGTACGCGCGGCGGCAGGGCGAACGTCAAGTCGCACGCGCATCGGCCACGTGCCTGCCATTTGCTGCCGGCGAATTCGATCTCGTGACGTCGTTCGACGTGCTGTACGCGTTCGACGACCAGATGGAGCGAGACGCGCTCAATGAGATGTATCGGGTGTTGCGGCCCGGAGGACAGATCCTGATCAACGTTGCGGCCCTGAAAATTCTCAGGGGCAACCATTCGGTGCTCGGCGGTGAGGTTCGCCGATACCATCGCGCCGAGTTGAAGGACCATCTCGAGCGAACCGGCTTCACGGTTTCGCGCATTACTTACACGAATTTCACGCTTTTGCCGATCGTCGCCGCCGTCCGGTTCGGCCAGCGGCTGGGTGGCCATCGTGAGTCGACGATGGAAATGACCGTTCCTTCGACACCGGTGAACCGGACGCTGTCCGGCCTGCTCGCGATGGAGGCCGCCGCGCTGCGCCTCGTAAATATGCCGCTCGGCAGCTCGCTCCTGGCGCTGGCCCGCAGGCCCGCGTAGGTCCCGCCCACACCACGAATCGCAACTCGTCTCACTCGACCGTTACCGAAAAAATTCGCAGTGCCAGCTTGCGGCGATCCTGCGTGCCTTCGCGCTCCCCGGCCACAAACGCTCGGTCGGAGCTGATGACGACACGCCCGCCGGCCGCCGCCAGAAGATCTGCAGGAATCGCCACCTCGGTTGTGAAATCCGCGGTAGGGCGGATCTCGCTGAGCGTGCGATCGCCCACACCGACACGGACGGCCGGCGCGTCGTCGAAATAATGCAGCGGGGATTCTCCGGTCAGCCGCAACGTCACTGGCCGCCCGGCGTTGCGCACGCTGACGACGGCATGATCCGTCATCCACCGCCATGACTTCGCGGTGGCCGGGTTGTACTCGGGCTCGAACCATCCTTCGTCGAATCCAAACAGGACACGATCGGCCGGTTGAAAGTTGAACTGCTCGACGGCGATCGGTGGCACAGGCGTGCTCGGCGCGGTCGCCGAGACGGTCAGCTTGGCGTACGTGCCCTGGCCATCGAGTGCGGCCGCGGGTACTTTGAGAAACTGAAGAAAGAACCCGGGGCGAATCGTCAGCGTGGCCACCGGCCGATCGTCGATGCTCACGTTCAGCGACACGGGAGGATCGCCGGCGAGGTGGCGACCACCGATCATCATCAGGCTCTCGGTCGAGCGCCGGCGCAGCCATCCAATGCTCGGCCGTCGATGCGGTCCCGAGCCGTCGCGGTCCGCAATGCCCGCGGTCTCGGGTGTGAGCGCCCAGCCCTCTTCGAGAAACCAGGCGGGGGCGTTGAAAATGTGCCAATCGATCTCGTTCGGTCGAACGCCGCCCACGTAGATCGAGCTGGTAAACGGCCAGCGGTATTCGCGGGTCCGCGTATGCGCGCGATCGATGAGCGCCAGATCGGTGCGGCGCGGATCCGCGAGAAACCACGTCTCGCCGTCCACGCCGGCGCGCCACGCGCGCGTCAGCTCGAGCCACTCGTAGTCGCGGGGCGTGGGCAGAATCTTGCCGGGCACGTCGCCAGCGTACGCGCGCGGGCGCCTCGTCTCGGTGAACACCCGGCGGTGCATCGCGACGGTCGGGTTTGCGCCGCGTTGCTGGAGCAAGCGAATTTCGGAGAGCATCGCGAACACGGGACTCGGTTCGCGTCCAAACGCCGCCGTCGCCGGCACAGCGAACATCAGGCTGGCCGCGACCAGCGCGGCTGTGCCGATCGCCGCTGCGCCACCCCGCGCTTCTGTCAACACGACAGCAGCGAGGTAGGTCATGAGCGGCATCAACGGCAGCGCATACCGAGTCGTGAGCGGCTCTTGAAAGAGCAAGTGGAAGGCGGCGTACGGGCCAAAGGCAAGCAGAAGCAAGTACAGCGTCCGTCGCGAGCGAAACCACAACACCAACGCACCCGCCGAGGCCAGCGCCAGCATCACGCCGCCGAGCACGGGCCAGTCCCACGGGCGCGCAAACGTGTAGAGCACGGCTTCGACCGCCACGCGCGGCGTCGGGTTGCTCCACAGCATGACCACGCCGGTGAAATCCTCGCCGGCCTGGCTCCCGAGCGCACGAAGGTAGCCCGCCGGACCTCCGTTCAATAGGACGAGCGGGATCGCCCAGACCGCGATCCCCATCCCCGCGGCGATGAGGACGTGGGGGCGGCGACGACTCGCCACCAACGCGAACACGAGCATCGGCGCGGTCAGGAACACCATCTGCGATCTGAATCCGACGGCGAGTCCAGCCAGAAACGCGCCGAAGAGCAGCGTGCGCGTTCCAAGCAATGCCGCGAGCGCCCCGAATGCGACGGCCAACCCTGCTATGTCCGACATCGGACGCGCCGCGTTGAACCACACCAGCGGACAACACGTGGCCAGGACGGTCGCAACCGCCGCACGCCACTCGCTCTCAGGTTCGAGCAATTTGAAAAAGAAGAACAGCAGGATCGTCAGGGCCGCGGCACCCAGCGCGCTCCAGATGGCGAGGCCGCGCACGTCCGCGGCGGGAACGCCCATCGACGCAAGCGCCGCGGTGCCGACTTTGGCGAGCGCGATGAACGCCGGATAGCCGGGAGGGTGCGGCTGGTGACGCGCGACGTCGAAGTCGCGCACGCCCATCGCAAAGTTCACCGAGTCGATATCTTCAAGCGACGGGGGAAGAACGGTGAGGTGCGCGGCCAGAGAAACAGCGGCGAGGCCAAAAACGAGCAGTCGGGGAGACAGTCACCCCTCCACGGGCTTCATGAACAGCGCGTCGTTGAGGCTGCCCAGTCGATAGCCGCGCAGATCGAGCGTCACGTGGCGGTAGCCAATGGCGCGGAGCGCGCGATCGATCGTCTCGGCCACCTCCGGTTCGAGCGCGCGCGCCATCTCATCGCGCCCGATCTCGAGCCTCGCCATCGCAGGCTCCGAGCCCGTTGTCTCGGCGGACCCAACCGAGTGATGACGAACGCGGCAGATCCTGAACCCGAGATCGCGCAGCACCGCTTCGGCCTGCTCGATCATCCGCAGTTTCTCGTCGGTGACTTCGCTGAAGTAGGGAATGCGCGACGAGAGACATGCCGACGCGGGCTCATCCCACGTTGGAAGCCCCGCGCGATGCGACAGCTCGCGAATGTCCGCTTTGGTCAGACCCACTGCATCGAGCGGACTGATCACGCCGAACTCGCGCGCCGCTTGACGGCCCGGCCGGTAGTCGCCGCGATCGTCGGCATTGCTGCCGTCGGCGATCGCCGGAATGCCGCGCTGCTGCGCGATCGCGGACAGTTCGGTGTAGAGCTCGTGCTTGCAGTAGTAGCAGCGGTTTGCGGGATTGGCCCGGTACTCGGGCCGCGCCATCTCGTTGGTTCGAATGATCTCGTGCTGGAAGCCGAAGTCGCGGGCGATGCGAAGGGCCAGCGCGCGATGACGCTCGGGATAGCTCGCGCTGTCGGCGGTGATGCACAGGGCGCGGCGGCCGATGGCTTGCGTGGCGGCCCACGCGAGATACGCGCTGTCGACGCCGCCGCTGTAGGCGACGATCAGCGCCGGCCAGGCTGCGAGGGCGCGGTGAAGGGCTGCTTCCTTTTCGGAAACGCCCATCCGGTCAGCGCCCGCCTGGGCGGCGGTCACTCTTCCCAGTCCTCCCCGTTCGAGTCGTCTTCGTCGCCATCGACATCGTCATCATCGAGATCGTCGTCGTCATCTTCGCGATCGTCGTCGCTATCGTCATCGTCGTCGTCGTCCTCGTCGACTGCTTCGAGCTCGACGGGGGAGGTCGTGGTGACTTCGAGGTTGGAGCCGCACTCAGGGCAGCTTATGAGATCGCCCTTGTCGACGTCGAATTCATCGACTTCGATATCGGCATCGCATTCCGGACAGGTGGCCATACAACTCCTCGACCCGCATCGCGTGGCAAAGCGCCAATACAGGGTGGCTGCCACACGATCGCAGCAAGACTTCGGATTATAGCGAGAACCTGATAAATTCTGCAACGAGCCTAACGCCTGGTTTGGCGTCCGCCGATATGTCTCGAAGCGTGACGGCTCCTGCTGTGACCACGACCAAGACCGTCATTGTTGCCGACGACACGGCGTTCGTACGCGACCGTTTTGCTACGGCATTGCTTGGTGCCGGTCATACCGCGTTGACGGTCAAGAGTGCGGCTGAACTGCTGGCCCGCGTCCGGGCCGATCTCCAGCGTATCGACCTGATCGTTCTCGATCTGCGATTGCCGCATGCCGGCGGCGTCGACCTGGTGCGCTCGATCCGTAAGCTGGACGAGGGGCGGCTGCCGATTCTCGTCTTCAGCGGTACGATCGCGACCGCAGACGAGGTTCGTGATCTGGCCGCGCTCGGCGTGTCGGGCTACGTCAACGAGTACAGCGCCGTGCAGCATATTCTGCCCTCGCTGGCGCCGCATCTCTTTCCCGATAACTTCAACCGTCGCGGCAGTCCACGCGTCGTACTCGGGATTCCCGTGGCGTATCGCTTCGGCAATACGATCGCCGCGGCGCTCACGCTGAACCTGAGCAAGGGCGGCCTCGCGATCAGAACGATGAGCCCGTTGGAGCAGAATGCAAAGGTGCGCGCGCGCTTCCGGCTGCCAGGCTCGAAGCGCGACATCGAAGCGGAATCGCGCGTCGCGTGGAGCGATCGCCGCGTGGGGATGGGATTACAGTTCGAAAAAGTTGATCCGGCCGATCAAGCACGCGTCGACGAGTTCGTCGATCAGCATTTCTTCACGAACAGAAAGGCGTAGGTCTCAGCTTCCAGCTACTCCCGTAGCAGCCTGAGCGCATTCGCAATCACGATGAGCGACGCGCCCATGTCGGCGACGACTGCCATCCACAGCGTTGCTACGCCGGCCAGTGCCATGATGAGGAACGCCGACTTGAGTCCGAGCGAGAAGGCGATGTTGATGCGGATGTTGCGAGCGGTCGCGCGGCTGAGGCGCAACGCGTAAGGAATCTTCGCGAGGTCGTCGGCCATGAGCGCGACATCGGCGGTTTCGAGAGCGGCGTCCGTGCCGGCCACGCCCATGGCGATCCCGACATCTGCCGCAGCGAGCGCTGGCGCGTCGTTCACACCATCCCCCACCATTGCGAGAGCCCCGTGCCGCGAACGCAGCTCGGTGACGGCGTCCAGCTTGTGCTCCGGCAGCAGCTCGGCGCGATACTCCGAGATGCCAATCGAGTTCGCGAGCGTGCGCGCGGCGATTTCGTGATCGCCTGTGAGCAGCACGACACGATCGACGCCGTGATCGCGCAGCATCTCGACCGTGTCGCGTGCCGCCTCACGCACGTCGTCGGCGACGCCAACCACGCCGGCAACCTGCCCGTCGCGCGCGACAATGACCGTGCTTCGCCCTTGTCCGGCCAAGGTGTCCAACACGACGTTCACGTCCGGCGTGCAGAGCCCGCGCTCCTCGAATAACCGGCGGCTGCCCACGACCACGGCGCCGCGGCCAACCAGCCCCTGGGCGCCACGCCCCGGCAACGCTTCGACGCGGTCGGCTGTCGCGAACGAAATTCCGTCGGCCGCCGCGCGCTCGACGATCGCGCGCCCAATGGGATGCTCGGAACGCGTTTCGAGCGACGCCGCGAGCGAAAGAATCTCCGCCGGGCCAGCGCCGTTCAGCGGGACGACATCCGTCACGCGCAGCGAACCTTTCGTGAGCGTGCCGGTCTTGTCGAACGCCACGCAGCGAACCGCGGCCAGACGCTCGAGCCGGGCGCCGCCTTTAATCAACACGCCCTTGCGCGCCGCCGCGGCCAGCGCCGAGACAATCGAGACAGGCGTTGAGATCACCAACGCGCAGGGGCACGAGATCACGAGCAGCACGAGCGAGCGGTAGATCCAGGTGCTCCAGAGTCCACCGAAGAACAGCGGTGGAACCAACGCAATCGCAATCGCGAGCGCGAGCACCACCGGCGTGTAGATCCGTGCGAAACGATCGATGAATGTCTGGATCGGCGCGCGCTGCGACTGCGCGCGCTCGACGAGATGAATGATACGGGCGAGCGTCGAATCACGGCGCAGCCGCGTGACCTCGACCTCCAGCACACCCCGGCCGTTGATGGCACCCGCGAATACTTCGTCGCCCGGCGCTTTCTCGACCGGCAGCGACTCACCCGTGATCGGTGCTTGGTTGACGTAGCTCTCGCCGCTCTGAACCCGACCGTCGAGCGGAATCTTCTCGCCGGGACGAATGACGATGATTTCGCCGACACGCACGGTGTCGATGGGGAGCACGAGCTCGGCGGCGCCACGGCGGACCAGTGCTTCCGCCGGCGCGAGATCCATCAGCGCGCGGATCGCGCCGCGAGCCCGCTCCATCGCACGGCTCTCGAGGACTTGGGCGACCGCAAACAGGAAGACGACGGAAGCCGCCTCCGCCCACTCGCCCAGGGCGACCGCGCCCACGACCGCAACCATCATCAGAACGTGAATGTCGAGACGGCGCGAGACGAGAGATGTCCAGGCGCGCTTGGCTGTCTGGCTGCCAGCGAGGAGGACGGCTGTGGCAAATGGAAGCCAGGTCCAGAGACCAGAGAAGCCAGCAACCTGCAGGGCGAGCCCGAGCGCAAGCGACACGCCCGACAACGCAACCAGGCGTTCACGCCAGACCGATTCGACTGCGGGGCGCGCCTCTTCATGCTCGAGCCAGGCGCGCATGCCGGTTTGAGCCACCGCCTCCGCAATCCGGGACGTCGTCAGTTTTGCTGCGTCATACTGGATACGGAGCCTCTGGCCCACAACATCCGCATCAAATGTCTCGAGTCCGGTCAGCCCTTTGAGCCGGTGTTCGAGGATCGCGACTTCCTCGTGGCAGTCCATGCCTTCGATTTTGAAGACGGACTCGGCGTGTAGCTCGCAGACGGTGCAGGTGGGCATGATCAGCTTCCAGCTTCCAGCTTCGAGCGTCCAGCTGGGGGCTGGGAGCTGGAAGCTGGGAGCTCCTCGACGTGCGTTAACGCCTGATGCAGCAGTTCGAGAATGTGGTGATCGTCGACCGCGTAGTAGACGAGCCGGCCGGCACGCCGCGAGCGCACCAGGCGCATGCTGCGAAGCAGCCGCAGCTGATGGGACACGGCCGACTCGCTGATGCCGACGAGCGACGCGATGTCGCAGACGCACAGTTCGCCCGTCGACAACGCGTCGAGAATGCGGACGCGCGTCGGGTCGCCAAGGACGCGGAAGGTGTCGGCGAGACTCTCGACCGTCCGTGCCGGCATGAGTTTCTGGCGGCGCGCGGCAGTCGTCCGCGGATCGAGGTGTTCGGCGTCGCAGCTGTCAGCGTCGGGCTGCTGAGGCCCAGAATCTTTGAGAACTTGCGTCATCTGAATATATGAGCAATCGCTCAGATGTTAGGATACCCCATTTTGGGGTTGGGGTCTGACCCCATCCGTCGTTTTTTGGTTGACTGGGGTCAGACCCCAACCCTTGACACGTTTTTCAGCGTCTGTTTACGATTAGGTTTCTGCTCATAATTAGCTTTACTGCCTACATGTTAGGTCCCCGACGACATTCGTCTGCCCGCTGGAGCCATTTGTGATAGAGGTCCAACACGTCACCAAGCAATACGGCCGCGTAACGGCCGTCGACGACGTCAGTTTTCGCGTGGAGCGCGGAGAGATTCTGGGGTTCCTGGGCCCGAACGGTGCCGGGAAAACCACGACCATGCGGATTATCACCGGCTACATGCCTGCCACTGAAGGCAAAGCCTTCGTTGCCGGTTATGACGTCTTCACTCAGCCAATCGAGGCCAAACGGCGAACGGGATATCTCCCCGAAACGCCGCCGCTCTACCCGGACATGACGGTCCGGGAGTACCTCGACTTCGTCGCGCGCATCAAATGCGTGCCGCCGGCCGACCGGAAGAACCGCGTCGCGACGGTGATGCAGCGAACGCGCATCGCGGACATGGCCGATCGCCACTGCTCGAAGTTGTCGAAAGGCTATCGACAGCGTGTCGGGTTAGCGCAGGCGCTGATTCACAACCCGGAAGTGCTCATCCTCGACGAGCCGACCGCCGGGCTGGATCCGAAGCAGATCATCGAAACGCGTCAGCTGATCCGCGAGCTGGCCGGCGACCACACGATCGTCATCAGCACGCACATCCTTCCGGAAGTCGCGCAGACCTGTCAGCGCGTCGTCATCATCAACAAAGGTCGCGTCGTCGCAGTCGACACGCCTGAGAACCTGACCGCACGGCTCACCGGCGCGGAAACGCTGTACGTGCAGCTCGACGCCGGCGGAGCGGAAGCGGGACCGGCGCTCGCTGCGATCCCGGGCGTCAGCCGCGTGCTCGCGTCCGATGGTGGATTCGAGGTCGAGAGCGACCGCGGCACCGACGTGCGCCGCGAGCTCGCGCGCACGATCGTCAACCGGGGATGGGGACTGCTGGAGCTGCGTCCAATGCGCATGAGCCTTGAGGAAATCTTCCTGCAGGTCACGACCGACGAATCCGCCGAGAGCGCGCATCAGCCGGACGGCGCCACGCCGGCAGCCGAGGAGGCGAGCCGTGGATAGCGTCCGCAACACGCTCGCGATCGCGGGCAAGGAACTGAGGTCGTACTTCGCTTCGCCGATGGGTTACATCCTGATCGGTTTGTTCGCGCTTCTTTTCGGCGCGTTCTTCCGCGTCTACCTGACTGGATTTGCCGAGCGCAGCCAGCAGATGGCCATGGGCGGTGGGGCCGTCAACGTGAACGAGTGGCTGATTCGGGGCGTGCTCCACAACGTCGCCATCATCATCCTGTTCATCATGCCGATGGTCACAATGCGCACGTATGCCGAAGAGAAACGCTCCGGCACGATGGAGCTGCTGCTGACGTCGCCGATCACCGACTTGCAGATCATTGTCGGCAAGTTTCTCGGCGCGATGGGCCTCTTCGCCGCGATGCTGCTCGTCACAGCCATCGACATCGCCATCCTGTTCAGGATCGGCAATCCGGAACTCAAGCCGGTGCTGGCCGGTTATCTCGGACTGTTCCTGCTTGGCGGCTCGTTCCTCTCGGTCGGCTTGCTGATCTCGAGCCTGACGAAGAACCAGATCGTCGCCGGCGTCATGACGTTTGCCGTCTTCCTGCTGCTCTGGATCATCAACTGGTTTGCGGACTCGGTTGGCCCGCTGGGCCGGACGATCGTGTCGTTCCTGTCGATCACCGAACACCTCGACGACTTCACGAAGGGCATCATCGACACGAAGCACATCATCTACTACCTGAGTTTCATTACATTTGGATTGTTTCTGACGGCCAAGTCGGTCGATTCCGAGCGTTGGAAGGGCTGAAAGCTGAAATTATGGTCAAACGACTTCTTGGACTTCTCGGCTGGCTCGGCGTAGCGCTCGTCTTCGGCGCCTACGCCATAAGCAACCTCCGGCCCGAGTGGGGCTGGTGGTACGGTCTGGCAATCGCCGGCCTCATCTGCGTGCTCCTCTACGTGCTGAGCCAGTGGCGCGAGATCGTGCGCGACTTCTCCGGCCGGCAAGCGCGCTACGGCAGCCTCGCCATCGCGAGCATCGTCGTGGTGCTCGGGATCCTCGCCGCGATCAACTACCTGGCCGCGCGACACAATAAGCGGTGGGACCTCACTGCCGCGAGCCAGTACACGCTCTCGGAGCAAACCCGGAAGGTTGTGCAGGGTCTCACGAAGCCGGTGCGGGTGACTGTGTTCTCGCGCACCGAGGACTTCGACAGGTTCCGCGCGCGGCTCGACGAATACGCCTACCTGTCGAAGCAGCTCCAGATCGAATACGTCGATCCCGTGAAGCGTCCGTCGATGGCGGAACGGCTGAAGGAGAGCGCACTCGGCACGGTGGTGTTCGAGTACGACGGACGTGTGCAGCGCGTGACCTCGGAACAGGAACAGGATCTGACGAACGGCCTCATCAAGGTGCTGCAAACCAAAGAGCCGAAGATCTACTTCGTCCAGGGCCATGGCGAGCGCGACATCTCCGGAAGCACGCCCGATGGCTTCAGCGGTATCGTTGGCGAGCTGAAGTCCGATAACTTCGCGACCGAAGCAATCGTGCTGCTGCAGCAGGACATCCCGGCAGATGCCTCGGTCGTCGTTCTCGCGGGACCAAAGTCGGACTTGCTACCGCCCGAGACGGCCAAGCTGCAGGCTTTCCTCGCCAAGGGGGGCAAGCTGCTCGTGCTCGTCGATCCCCCGCAGAGCGCAGACGCACCTCCGCTCGCGAACCTTGTGGCGTTCCTGAAGAACTGGTCGGTGGACGTCGGGACCAACGCGATCCTCGATCCGCTCAGCCAGTTGCGCGGCACGCAGGCTGATGTTCCGGTCGCGGCGCAGTACCCATTTCACGCGATCACGAACACGTTCCGATTGCTGACGGCCTATCCCTATTCGCGGTCCGTCAAGCCACTCGACAATCCGCCAGCCGGCCGCACGGTCACGACGTTCATCCAGAGCGGCCGCAACAGCTGGGCCGAAAGCGACCTGAAGACGCTCACCACGAAGGGTGAGGCCACGCCCGACTTCGAGGGCGGTGACGTGCAAGGGCCGATTTCGATGGCCGTCGCCGTGGCCGCGCAGCCCGACGGTGCCACGCCGCCGCCGGCCGATGGCGGGCCGGAGGCCAACACGAACAAGCCGGAAACCCGGATGGTCGTGGTGGGCGACTCGGACTTTGCCGCGAACAACGTTGCCGGCATGGGCGGCAACCGGGACATGTTCCTGAACATGGTCAACTGGCTGGCGCAACAGGAAGACTTGATCTCGGTTCGTCCGCGCAATCCCGAGGATCGCCGCGTAACGATGACGGCTGGACAGGACCGCATGATCTTTTGGTTCACGATCTTGATCCTGCCCGGGCTCATCTTCTTCGCCGGCATTCAGACCTGGTGGCGGAGGCGATAACGGATGCGTGGAGTGCGATCGTTTTTGTTACTGCTGGCAATCTGCCTTGGCCTCGGCGGGTACGCCTACTTCGTCGAATCGAAGCGGGATCCGTCGGACGCGGAAAAGAAAGGCAAGGCATTCACGGTCGAAGCCGACAAGATCGACGAGATCACGGTGAAGTCGGAATCCGGCGAGCAGACCACGCTGCGGAAAGGCGGCAACGAGTGGCAGTTTGCCAAGCCGGAAAACGGTCAACCGGACGGCGCTGAAGTCACGGGCTTGACCTCCAATCTCTCGACGCTCGAAGTGCAGAGCGTCGTCGACGAGAATCCCGGAGACCTTGCCGAGTACGGCCTCGCACCGCCGCGCATGGAAGTCACGTTCAAGGCCGGCGGCCAGGAACATCGGCTTCAGATTGGTCGAAAGACACCGCCCGGCACGGATCTCTATGCCAAGCGCGCCGACGAGAAACGCGTCTTCCTGATCCCCTCCTTCCTGGAGAGCACGTTCAATAAGAACGCCTTCGATCTGCGCGACAAGACCGTGCTGAAGCTCGATCGTGACAAGATCGACGCGCTCGCACTGACCTCGTCGAAAGGCACAGTTCAGTTCGCGAAGGCCGATAGCGAGTGGCAGATGACGGCGCCGCTCAAGGCCCGCGCCGATTTCCAGGCAGTTGACTCCCTCGTTAGCCGCCTGAACACGCTGCAGATGAAGTCGCTCGTGGCGCCCGAAGCGGCAACGCTCGTCGGCTACGGGCTCGACAAGCCGTCGACGACGATTCGACTCGGCTCCGGCTCGTCGCAGGCCGTCTTGCTCATCGGGAACGAGGCAGGCGAAGGCGTGCTATATGCCAAAGACGACTCGCGCCCAGCCGTCTTCACGATTGAGTCGTCAGTCGTGACGGACGCGAGGAAGGACGCCGGCGAGTTCCGCCAGAAGGATCTGTTCGACGCGCGTGCCTTCAACGCGAATCGCGTCGACATCGTTCGCGGCAGCGACACCCTGGCCTTCGAAAAGGCCAAAACCAAGGACAAGGACGGGAAAGAAGAAGAGAAATGGAAGCAGGTAGCGCCGACCGCTCGAGATGTCGATCAGACCAAGGTCGACAACCTGGTTTCCGCGATCACCGCCGCCCGCGCTACCGGATACGCCGACTCGACGGCCAAGACCGGACTCGACAAGCCCGAACTCACGATCACGATCAAGTTCGACGAGGGGAAGCGCGAAGAGAAGGTCGCCCTCGCGCGTACCGGCAGCGACGGTTTCGCCTCGCGTACTGGTGAACCGGGCGCCGCAAAAGTCGACATCGCCGCGATCGAGAACATTGTGAAGTCCCTGGAGGCGCTGAAATAACGGCGCCTTACTTTCGGCGTCGTCTCGCGCTGATCGCCGCTCTGTGGCTGCTGCCGGGATGCGCAGCCCGGACGGCGACCCCAGCTAAACCCGGACACGACACTCCGGCTGTTCGCCGGCTCCAATCCGATCTCAACATGGTCTTCGGCGCGCCGATCATGGCGCGCGGTGTGTGGGGTGTGGACGTCCGCTCGCTGCAAACGGGTGAACAACTCTACGCGCGCGATGCGGATCGGCTGATGATGCCGGCGTCGAACACGAAGATCCTGACCCTCGCGACCGCCGCTGAGTTGCTCGGCTGGGATCACCGCTTTACTACGACGCTCGAGGCGTCTGCTCCGATCGAGGATGGAATTCTCAAGGGCGATCTGTTCGTCCGCGGCGGCGGTGATCCGACGATCAACACGCGAAACGACCGGGCTGCCGCTGTTTTGACCGAGTGGGCCAACGCGCTCCGCGCCGCGGGCATCAAAGAGATCGCCGGTCGCATTGTCGGCGACGACCAGATGTTTGACGATGAAGGGCTCGGGTCGGGCTGGTCGTGGGATTACCTGCAGTTTGGCTACGCCGCACCGGTTGGCGCGCTTCAGTTCAACGAGAACCTGGCAAGGCTCTCGATCACTCCGGCCGGGCAGCAGGGTGATCCGGCCGCCGTGACGCTGTCAGCCGGCGCGGGCCTCCAGTTCGTCAACCGTGTCACGACCGGACCAGCGAACACGACGAGCGATGTCGCCTACCGCCGCCGCCTGGACGCCCCCATTTTGGAAGTGACCGGAACAGTTGCGTCGGGTTCCGCACCGCTCCAGCGAACCGTCGCGGTCGTAAATCCGACGCTCTTTTTCGCGCAGTCGCTCCGCGACGCATTGGTCGAGCGAGGCATTCGCGTCGAAGGCGCGGCGATTGATCTGGACGACATCGCAACGGAACTCGTCGGAACAGCCGAACGGCGTGTGCTCGTCAGCACACAGTCGCCCACCCTGCGGGAGATTGCCACCGTGCTGATGAAAGTCAGCCAGAACCTCTACGCAGAAACGTTGCTCAAGGCAATCGGCGCGGCCCGTGGCGGGCTCGGAACCATCGAAGGCGGCATGTCGCAGGTGCGTTCAACGCTCACCGCGTGGGAAGTACCAGCAGACGCGTACATTCTCGCCGATGGATCGGGGCTGTCGCGCTACAACTACGTGACGGCGCGCACGCTGACGACTGTCTTGGAGCGCATGTTCAAAGATCCCCGTCATCACGATGCGTTCTATGCGTCGCTGCCGATCGCAGGCAAGGACGGAACCATCGGAACGCGCCTGCGGCGCACCCGCGCGGAAGGGAACGCGGTGGCCAAGACAGGGTCGATTGCAAACGTGCGCACGCTGTCAGGTTTCGTACGCGACCGGGATGGCGAGACGCTGGTGTTTGCCATTCTCGCCAACGACTTCGTGATTCCGGCCGCCACCGTGAACTGGATCGCGGACGTCGCGGTGGAGCACCTCGCCAACTTCACACGCCGCTAAGATCGCTGCG
>Ga0075418_10003543_pt1 | contig 17808 bp, 14 predicted proteins | sample SoiMetdeltSBSDD2_FD_81776 | JGI IMG/M metagenome (GOLD analysis project Ga0075418, IMG submission 81776) | Bulk soil microbial communities from a Populus tree surrounding site in Tennessee, USA - Soil MetaG P. deltoides SBSDD2 | ecosystem: Environmental > Terrestrial > Soil > Tree plantation... | reverse complement strand
CGCCGTCGTGCCCGGCGGCAGGTGCAGGTTGATGTAGCGGCTGATCGTCTGGGGGTGCAGCGGTGCCGCCCCCCGGCCGTCCAGGAGCCACTGCCGAGTGAACACCGGGCCCGAGCGCGGCAGGCCGTGGCGTCGCAGCGCCTCGAGCGTCTCGGGGTGCAGCGGCACGTAGCGGACCTTGTCGCCCTTGCCCTCCACGCGGAGCGTCATGTCCGGGATCGAGATGTCCTCGCGGGTCAGCCGGGACATCTCGACGCAGCGCAGGCCCTCGTAGGCGCCGAGCGCCAGCCATGCCCGCATCCGGTCGTCGGCCCGGTCCATGGCCTCGGCCACCACCGCGTCGTCGGCGGGGCGGGGGAGGCGCCGGGGCACCTTCGGGTCGACGAGGTCGGCCGCCGGGTTCGACTTGGCCTGGCCGGCGCCCTGGGCCCACCCATAGAACGCCCGGAGGTGGCTGCGGTACGTGTGCCGGGAGCCGGGGGCGAGCCGGCCTCGGCGGCCTCGCCGTCCGTCCAGCCACTCCTCCAGGTCCAACGTGTCGAGCTCGAGGACGTGGCGGGGCTCGGCGTCGCGGGCCAGGGCGCGGACCTGGGCGATCCGTTGGCCGATCGTCCAGTCGCCGTCGCCGCAGCGCCGCTCGTGGGCACGGAACGCCCGGATCAGCTCCTCGAGTGGGGGATAGCCGCTCATCGGGAAACATCCTCCTCGGGTAACAGGAATCTTGTCAAGAGACTTGCCTGAATCCCTGTCGCCCGGAGAAGGACGTTTCCGCCGCTCCACGTGCGCTGACCTGCGATGACGCTCGTCGAGCGCCGTCCGTATTCCCAGTAGGAATAACGGCCGGCCGGTTGCCGGTCAAGGTATCGCAGGAGGTTTGCGCGCTTTGGAGAGGTCGGTGCCGACGGCCCCGGTAACTTGGCGGACGCGATGACACCCACCCCCGCCACGAGAGTTGCGGGGCGCTCCGGCGCGCCCCTCGACGGCTTGCACCCGCTGCCCGACCTGGTGCGGGACGAGCCCGCGCTGGCCCAGGTCCTCGGACGCCGCTCGGTCACCGTCGCCGTCCCCGAAGCGACCCGGGCACTGGTGGTCGCGGGACTGGCGCGGCTGTCGTCGCGGCGACCGCTGGTCCTCGCCGTGCCGACGTCCACCGAAGCCGAACGCCTGGCCCACGACCTCGCGGCCTACCTCGGCGACGAGGCGGTCGAGCTGTTCCCCGCCTGGGAGACGCTTCCCTTCGAGCGGGTGAGCCCCGCGGTCGAGACCATGGGCCGCCGTCTGCGGGTCCTGTGGCGCCTCCGGAAGCCCGAGCGGGCGCCGCAGGTGATCGTGGCGTCGGTACGGGCCCTCGCGCAGCGGCTGGGGCCCCACGTCGAGGACCTGGAACCGGTGACGGTCCGGCCCGGACAGCAGCTCGACCGGGACGTCCTCGTGGCCGACCTGGTCGCCGCCGGCTACCGCCGCGAGGACATCGTCGAGCACCGCGGTGAGCTCGCGGTGCGCGGATCGATCGTCGACGTGTTCCCGTCCACCGCCGACCGCCCGGTCCGCATCGACCTGTGGGGCGACGAGGTCGACCGGCTGGTCACGTTCTCGGTGCAGGACCAGCGCTCCATCGACGAGCTCGACGAGGTGGCCATCTTCCCCTGCCGCGAGCTGCTGCCCACCGCCGAGGTGCGCGAGCGGGCCGAGCGGCTCATCGGGCTGGAGCCGTGGGGTCGCGAGCAGTGGGAGAAGCTGGCCCACGGTCTCCACTTCGACGGCATGGAGTCGTGGCTGCCATGGCTGGCGCCGACCGAGCACGTGCTGTTCGACCTCATCGGTGACCAGGCCCAGGTGCTGCTGGCCGAGCCCCGCCGCCTGCGCGACCGCGCGGCCGACCTGCTGGCCGAGGAGGCCGACCTCGCGGCCACGCTCGCCGTGACCTGGGGCGCCACCAGCCGGGACGGCGATGCCGACACCGGCGCCGGCAGCGACACCGACACCGGCGGCGCGGCTCGCGGCTATCGGTTCCCCCAGCTCCACCTGGACCTGGAGCGGCTGCTGGCCCACACCCGGGCCCCGGCGTGGCACCTGGTCGCCGTGCCCGACCGTCCCGACACCCCGGCCGTAGCCGGCTCCGGGTGGGATCCGGTGGTCGGCGACGGCAGCGGGCTCTTCCAGCGCCTCGCCGGCCTGCAGCGCGACGGCTACCGCATCGTCGTCGGTGCCGACGGCGCCGGCTCGGCGGCCCGCATCCAGGAGCTGCTGGCCGGCGAGGGCATCGCCGCCGAGGTCGTGGTGCAGCCGTTGGAGCGGGGCTGCGTGCTGCGCGAGGTCAAGCTGGCGGTCCTCGCCGAGCCCGACCTGACGGGCCGGCGCCGGGCCCACCGTCCGGCACGGCCGCGCCGCCGGGACGCCGAGCGCTTCTTCGACGACCTCAAGCCCGGCGACTACGTGGTCCACCACCAGCACGGGGTGGCCCGCTATGGCGGCATGGTGAAGCAGGCCATCGGCGGGGTGGAGCGCGACTACCTGCTGCTCGAGTACAAGGGCGACGACCGCCTCTACGTCCCCTCCGACCAGATCGACGCCGTCCGGCACTACACCGGCGGCGAGAACCCGACGCTGAACCGGCTCGGCGGCGACGGCTGGCAGAAGACCAAGGCCCGGGTCCGGGCGGCGGTGTCCGAGATCGCCCAGGAGCTGGTGGTCCTGTACCAGACCCGGCAGCAGGCCGAGGGCCACGTCTTCCCGACCGACACCCCTTGGCAGCACGAGCTGGAGGAGGCCTTCCCCTACCAGGAGACCCCCGACCAGCTGAAGGCCATCACCGACGTGAAGGCCGACATGGAGGCTCCCGCGCCGATGGACCGCCTGGTCTGCGGTGATGTCGGGTTCGGCAAGACCGAGGTCGCGATCCGGGCCGCGTTCAAGGCCATCCAGGACGGGATGCAGGTGGCGGTGCTGGTGCCGACCACCCTGCTGGCCCAACAGCACCTCCAGACCTTCAGCGACCGGTTCGCCGGCTACCCGGTGCGGGTCGAGGTCCTGTCGCGGTTCCTCACCGCGGCGCAGGCCCGCCAGGTGGCCCAGGGTCTGGAGACCGGCCAGATCGACCTGGTGATCGGCACCCATCGCCTGCTGTCGAGCGACATCGAGTTCAAGAACCTGGGGCTGCTGGTCGTTGACGAGGAGCAGCGCTTCGGCGTCAACCACAAGGAGCAGATCAAGAAGCTGCGCACCGGCGTCGATGTCCTGACGCTGAGCGCCACGCCGATCCCGCGCACGCTGGAGATGAGCCTGACCGGCATCCGCGACCTGACCCTGCTCAACACGCCGCCGGCCGAGCGGCAGCCGATCCTGACCTACGTTGGCGAGCAGGACGAGCGGGCCATCGCCGAGGCCATCCGGCGCGAGCTGCTGCGCGAGGGACAGGTGTTCTTCGTCCACAACCGCGTCCAGGACATCGACCACGTGGCGGCCCGGGTGCGGGATCTGGTCCCCGAGGCCCGGGTGGCGGTGGCCCACGGGCAGATGGACGAGGGCTCGCTCGAGCGAGTGGTGCTCGACTTCTGGGAGGGCGCCTACGACGTGCTGGTCTGCACCACGATCATCGAGTCCGGCATCGACATGCCGACGGTCAACACCCTGGTCGTCGACCGGGCCGATCTGCTGGGGCTGGGTCAGCTCCACCAGCTGCGGGGCCGGGTCGGTCGGGCGGGGCAGCGGGCCTACGCCTACCTGTTCCACCCCCGCGACCGGGTCCTGACCGAGGAGGCGTACGAGCGGCTGAAGACCATCGGCGAGGCCACCGAGCTGGGGTCGGGGTTCAAGATCGCCATGCGCGACCTCGAGATCCGGGGCGCCGGCAACCTGCTCGGCACCGGGCAGTCCGGGCACGTCGCCGCCGTCGGCTACGACCTGTACTGCCAGATGGTCAGCGAGGTGGTGGCCGAGCTCAAGGGCGAGGAGGTCCGCGAGCCCGCCGAGATCAAGCTCGACCTCCCGGTCGACGCCAACCTGCCCAAGGACTACGTCGCCAAGGAGGAGCTGCGGCTGGAGGCCTACCGCCGGCTGGCGGCCGTCACGGAGGACCGCGAGGTCGACGACGTCAAGATCGAGTGGGAGGACCGCTACGGGCCGATCCCCGACCAGGCTGCCGCGCTGCTCGACGTGGCCCGGCTCCGGGCCGAGTGCGCCCGGCTGGGGCTGCGCGAGGCCAACGTGGTGCGGACCACGGGCTTCGGTGCGCCGACCTGGACCGCCCGCCTGTCGCCGATCGAGCTCAAGGCCAGCCAGCAGATCCGCCTGAAGCGGCTCGCGCCCAAGGCCGTCTACAAGCCCGAGCAGTCCCAGCTGGTCCTGCCGGTCAAGGGCGGCCGAGGCGTCGCCATCGAGCTGGTGGACCTCCTGGCTGATCTCCTGCCCGCCCCCGCCGCCGCCTAGCAGCCGCATCGACAGCTGCGAGCCACCCACTAGCCTGCGATGGTGCTCGTGCGACGCCCTGCTGTGATCCTGGCCGCCCTGGCCTTCGTCGGGCTCGCCTCCACCGGCTGCGCCGAGCAATCGGCGGCGGCGAAGGTCGGGGACCAGACGCTGTCCGAGTCCGATCTGATGGACGAGGTCGGTGCCCTGGTCGGCAACGAGACGCTGCTCGAGTCGGCGGGCCTCGCCGAGGACGATCTCCGGGGCGAGTCCGACCAGAGCTTCAGCCAGCAGATCGTGAGCAGCGTCCTGACCCAGCGCATCCAGTTCATGTTCGTCGACCAGCTGTTCACCGACGAGGGCATGGAGCTCTCCAGCTCTGACCTCTCCGCTGGCCAGCAGCAGTTCCAGTCGACCTTCGGGCCGGCGGCGTCCGAGTTCTCGGAGAGCTTCCAGGACCGCGCCACCGAGGACTTCGCCAAGGCGGCGGTGGTCCAACAGCAGCTGGGCGACGACTTCCAGCAGAGGTTCACCGACCTGGTCGAGTCGACCGACGTCCAGCTCAACTCCCGCTTCGGGACCTGGGACGCCGAGGCCTTCCTCGCCCAGCTCTTCTCCCAGAACGCGACCACGACCACGCCGGCCATCACGCCCCCCGACGGCCCACTGCCGGCGCCGGGCTCGGACTCCTCGGGATCCGGCTCGGGCGCCGCCGACCAGTCCGGCTAGCCGCCGTGCCCCGCGTCGTCGTCTGCGGCCTCGGCCCGGGCTCGCCCGAGCTGGTCACGACGGCCACCCTCGCCGCCATCGAGCGCATACCCCACCGCTTCCTGCGCACCCGCCGCCACCCCTCGGCCGCCGTGACCGGCAAGGCCGAGGACTTCGACCACCTCTACGAGGCCGCGTCCACCATCGACGAGGTCTACGAGGGCATCGTGGCCGCCCTGGCCGCGGCCGCCGAGGACCACGGCCAGGTCCTCTACGCCGTGCCCGGCTCACCGCTGGTCGCCGAGTCGACGGTCGAGCGGCTGCGGGCCCACCCGCGGCTCGAGGTGCAGGTCGTGCCGGCGCTGTCGTTCCTCGACCTGGCCTGGGACCGGCTCGGGCTCGACCCGCTGGACGCCGGCCTCCGCCTGGTCGATGCCCACCGCTTCGCCACCGAGGCGGCTGGGGAACGGGGTCCGCTGCTGGTCGCCCAGTGCGACAGCCGCCCGGTGCTGTCGGACATCAAGCTGGCCCTGGCCGACAGCGTCGTGGTGCGGCCCGCGGGGGCAGCGGCGGCCACGCCGGGCCCGCCGGTCACGGTCACCGTCCTCCAGCGGCTCGGCCTGCCCGACGAGCAGGTCGTGGAGGTGCCGTGGAGCGAGCTCGACCGCTCCTTCGACCCCGACCACCTCACGTCGCTGTTCATCCCCCACCTGGCCGCGCCCCTGTCGGGCGAGGTGGCGGCCTTCGCCGAGATCGCCCGGCGCCTGCGCCGTGACTGCCCCTGGGACCGCATCCAGACCCACGCCAGCCTGCGCCGCCACCTGATCGAGGAGGCCTACGAGGTCCTGGAAGCCATCGACCACCTCGACCCCGACACCGGCGAGGGCTTCGACGCGCTCGAAGAGGAGCTGGGCGACCTCCTCTTCCAGGTCGTCTTCCACGCCACGCTGGCTGCCGAGGAGGGCTGGTTCGACCTGGCCGATGTGGCGCGCCACGTGAGCCAGAAGCTGGTCGGACGCCATCCCCACGTGTTCGGCGACGTGGAGGTCGCCAACGCCGACGAGGTGGTCGCCAACTGGGAGCAGCTGAAGAAGGCCGAGAAAGGGCGGTCGAGCATGATGGACGGCATCCCGGTCGGGCTGCCGGCGCTGCTGTTCGCCCAGAAGGTCCAGAAGCGGGCGGCGTCCGGCGGTGTCGACTGGCGGGACCTCGCCGACCTCCCCGATCGAGCGGACCGCGCGGGCGGCGCCAACCCGGCGGACGGCACCGACCTCGCCCGCCGGCTGCTGGACCTGGTCGACGAGGCGGCCGCCGCCGGCCACGACCCGGAGTCCGAGCTGCGGGCCGCGGCCGAGGCCATCCGGGACCGGTTCCGCAAGCACGAGGCGAACGGGATCGACGGCGCGGACGAGGCCCGCGAGGTCCCCGGGGCCTGACCCGATCGGTCCCCGTCACCACCTGTAGCGTCAGCCACACTGGTAACAGGAGCGCCAACGACCATGTCCAGCATCGAGCACATCGTCGGCCGCGAGGTCCTGGATTCGCGCGGCAATCCCACCGTCGAGGTCGAGGTGTTCCTCGCGTCCGGCGCGCGCGGGCGGGCGATGGTCCCGTCCGGCGCTTCGACCGGCCAGTTCGAGGCCGTCGAGCTGCGCGACGGTGGCGAGCGCTACTCGGGCAAGGGCGTCCTCGGAGCGGTGGGCAACGTGAACGGCGAGATGCGCGAGGCCCTGCTCGGCTTCGACGCGCTCGACCAGCGCCTGGTCGACAGCCAGCTGGTCGAGCTGGACGGCACCGACAACAAGGCCCGCCTCGGCGCGAACGCGATCCTCGGGGTGTCGTTGGCGGTGGCCCACGCCGCGGCCGACGACCAGGGGCTGCCGCTCTACCGCTACGTCGGCGGGACCAACGGCCACGTCCTGCCGGTGCCGATGCTGAACGTCCTCAACGGCGGAGCCCACGCCGACAACAACGTGGACTTCCAGGAGTTCATGGTGATGCCGGTCGGCGCCGCCGGGTACAGCGAGGCGTTGCGCTGGGGGGCCGAGACCTATCACAGCCTGCGGACCGTCCTCCACGAGCGCGGCCTGTCCACCGCCATCGGCGACGAGGGAGGGTTCGCCCCCGACCTGGCCTCCAACGAGGCGGCCGTCCAGGTCCTGGTCGAGGCCATCGAGCGGGCCGGGTACACACCGGGCGAGGAGATCGCCCTGGCGCTCGACGTCGCCTCCACCGAGTTCTACGACGACGACCGCTACACGCTGGCGGGCGAAGGCCGCTCCCTCAGCTCCTCCGAGCTGGTGGGCCTGCTCGGCGAGTTGTGCGACCGCTATCCGATCGTCTCCGTCGAGGACGGGTGCGCGGAGGAGGACTGGGGCGGCTGGTCCGAGCTGACCAAGATGCTCGGCGACCGGGTCCAGCTGGTCGGCGACGACCTGTTCGTCACCAACGTCGAGCGGCTGCAGCGGGGCATCGACGACGGCGTCGCGAACGCGATCCTGGTCAAGGTCAACCAGATCGGCACGCTGTCCGAGACCCTGGATGCCGTGGCCCTGGCCACCCGCTCGGCCTACGCCTCGGTGATGTCCCACCGGTCGGGCGAGACCGAGGACACCACCATCGCCGACCTCGCCGTCGCCACCAACTGCGGTCAGATCAAGACCGGCGCACCGGCCCGCAGTGACCGGGTGGCCAAGTACAACCAGCTGCTGAGGATCGAAGCCGAGCTGGGTGAGGCCGCGGCGTTCGTCGGCCGCGCCGTCCTGGCCCGACGACGAGGCGGGGCTACGTGAGGTGGCGGGGTCCTCCGTGGCCCGGCGGGAGCGAGCAGAGCGTCCCACCCGGCTTCCCCGGCTCCGACCCCGCCGACCCCGCGCCCGACCGTTCTGAGCCCTCGGCGGCTGGTCAGAGCCCCGAGGTCCGGTGCGATGAACCAGACGACCGGGCGGACCAGGAGGAACAGGTACAGGGCGACCTGGAGGAGCAGCCCCGCCCGACGCCCCGCCCGGCCCGCCCGTCCCGGCTCAGGGCGCGGCCTCGCCGTCGTCCGATCCGCCGCGCCGTGGAGCGGATCGTTTCCATCCCCGTGGCCTTCTGGCCCGGCCTCGCCGAGACCAGCGTGCCGTCGAACTTCCTCGGCGCTCGCACGACGGTGTCGACCCCACGGGTCGCGATCCTGCCCTCCCGCGCCGCGGCCGCGCCGGGCGTCGAGCCGCGACCTGGCAGTCGCCGCCGGCTGCCACCGGGACTGCGGCCCTTCGGCTCGGTGGTGGGGGCGGTCTACGCCGCGCTCGCCGATCCGCTGGTCGGGGCGGACGAGGCGGCGCGGGAGCGCCGAGCGGCGCAGATCCGCCGGGCGGGCATGCTCGCCGCCGGCGGCGCCCTGGCCGCGGTGTTCGTCTACTCGATCTTCCCCGTGCGGACCTACCTCGACCAGCGGGCCGCCACCCAGCGGGCCCGCGAGCGGCTGGAGATCATCAGCCAGGAGAACGAGCGCCTGGCCGACCAGGCCGAAGAGCTCCGCGACCCCGAGACCGTCGAGGAGATCGCCCGCCGCGACTACGGCCTGGTCCTCCCGGGTGAGGAGTCGTACGGCGTCCTACCCCCGCCCGAGGACACCACCACGACGGCGCCGACCACGACCACCACCGTCCCGCGGCCGCCCTGACCCGCGGCCTCAGGCGCGGGCGGCGTCCACCAGGTCGCGTTGCTCCCGACGCTCGCTCAGCCGGCGACCGGCCCGCTCGATGCGGCCGATGTAGGTCAGCAGCGACTCCCTGGCTCGCTCGGCCTCGGAGGACAGCCCGGTGACGTGCTCGACGTCCCAGTGGCGGAGCACCACCGGCGCCAGGATGAGGTCGTGGTGGATCTTGAAGTCGTAGATCCCTGCCCGGGAGATGGCCCGGGCATGCTGGCTGAAGTCCACGATGCCGGTACCAGGCATCTCGAACTCGCGGACCTGGCGTTCGATGGCCAGCATCATGCCCGACGGGTCGATCTCCATGCCGCGGGTGGTGAGGTCCCGATAGAAGAGGTAGTGGCGGTTCTCGTCCGACGCCACCCGCTTCATCACCTCGTAGCCCACCGGGTCGTCCACCAGCTTGCCGGTGTTGTGGTGGGCGATGCGCGTGGCCAGCTCCTGCAGCGCGACATAGACGAGGCCCTCGTGCGGGGACGATGGTTCGGGTACCTCTCCGCACTGGACCTGGGCCATGCGCGCCCGTTCCAGCGCGACGGGGTCGATGGAGCGGGTGATCGTGAGGTAGTCGCGGATCACGATGGAGTGCCGGCCTTCCTCCGCCGTCCAGCGGCGAACCCACTCGCCCCAGGCCGACGTCCGGCCGAACATCGCCTCGATGGTGCGGAAGTAGTAGGGCAGGTTGTCCTCCGTGAGGAGGTTGACGAACAGCGCCGACCGGACCTCCGCCGGCAAGGTCGTATCGTCGGGCGACCATTCCCAGTCGGGCGCGAAGTCCCGAGCCCGTCCCCAGGGCACCATCTCGTGGGGGAACCACTCCTTGCTCTGCGCCAGGTGGCGCTCCAAGAGCTGGGCCGCCGTGGGTTCCAACTCGGTGACGAAGGCGCAATGCTCTCTTGGTGTGGTCACGACGCGGAGCCTACCTACTGGTCGGTAGGCATTTCGAGGGGAGCGACCCGAATTAGCGAACCCACAGCCCACCAACCGAGCAGCGACGAACGGGCTCAGGTCGAGCAGTTGCTCGGACGGCCACCAAGGGGCGGGTTCGAGGTGGTGGTGCGCCACGCCGACGGTTCACCGCTCGTCATCCGCAACGCGCCACTGCTCGACGACGGTACGCCAATGCCCACCCGCTACTGGCTGGTCGGCGAGCCGGAGCGGACCCGCGTCGGCCGGCTCGAGGCTGCCGGTGGCGTCGCCGCCGCCGAAGCTGCGGTCGACGAGGCCGAGTTGGCCGCAGCGCACCAGCGCTACTGGCGCGAGCGCGACGCCGTGCTGCCGCACGATCATTGCGGCCCGGCACCCACCGGCGGCGTGGGCGGGACTCGCCGGGGGGTGAAGTGTCTCCACGCGCACTACGCCTGGTTCCTGGCCGGCGGCGACGACCCGGTCGGCCGGTGGGTCGACGATCAGCTCGCCGCCGGCGACAGCCGCGTCCGCTAGCGGCCGCCGGGTCGACGAGCAGCTCGCCGGCACTCGGCCGGTAACGTCAGCCGGGTGACGACCTCCAGCTCCGCCGCGGTGGCCTCCGTCGACCTGGGCACCAACTCGACGCGCATGCTGGTGGCCCGACCCGGTGCCGGCGGGCGCCTGGAGAAGCTGGCCCGTCCCAACACCATCACCCGCCTCGGCCAGGGCGTCGACGCCACCGGCCGCCTGGCCGACGAGGCCGTCGAGCGCACCCTGGCCTGCCTCCGCGGCTACCGACCGCTGCTCGACCAGCACCGCGTCGAGCGGGTCCGGGTCGCGGCGACCTCGGCAGCCCGGGACGCCGCCAACCGTGAGCCGTTCTTCGACGCGGTCGAGGAGGTCATCGGGGCCCGGCCCGAGCTGCTGACCGGCGACGAGGAGGGCCGCCTGTCGTTCCGCGGCGCGACCGGCGACCTCGACCCGGAGCTCGGCCCGTTCCTGGTGGTCGACATCGGCGGCGGCTCCACCGAGTTCGTCCTCGGCGCCGTCGAGCCGCCCACCGAGGTGGCGGGCGTGCTGTCGGTCGACGTGGGCTGCGTCCGGCTGACCGAGAAGTTCCTGCGCCACGATCCGCCCCAGCCCGAGGAGCTGGCGGCCGCCCTCAGCCTGGTGGATGCCTACCTGGAGGACGTGCGGCGCGAGCTGCCCGGCATCGCCGACACGCGCACCCTGGTGGGGCTGGCGGGCACCATCACGACCGTCGCGGCCATCGAGATCGGACTGCCCACGCCCGACCCCGAGCAGACCCACCACTTCCGGCTGACCCACGACGCCGCGGAGGACGTCTTCCGGACCTTGGCGACCGAGGCCCGGGCCGACCGCATCCACAACCCGGGGCTCGAGGAGGCCCGGGCGGACGTCATCGTCGCCGGCTGCTGTGTGCTGGTGTCGATCATGCGGCGACTGGGGTTCGAGGAGATGGTGGTGTCCGAGGCCGACATCCTGGACGGCCTGGCGTTGTCGTTGCTGTCCAGCGCGGTCTGATTGGTTTTCGCGAGCAGCGCGAGCTTTCGTGATTTCCCAAGAAGGTTCGCTACCGTCGCTCCGCATGCCGCTGTCGGACCGCGTGCTGATGGGGCCGGGACCATCCAATCCGTATCCCGAGGCCAGCGAGGCTCTGGCGCGGCCGATGCTCGGGCATCTCGATCCCGAGTTCATCGCCCTCCTGGACGAGACCTGCGACCGGCTGCGCACCGTGTTCCAGACCGCCAACCCGATGACCCTGCCGATCAGCGGCACCGGCTCGGCGGGCATGGAGGCCGCGTTCGTGAACCTCGTCGATCCCGGCGACGTCGTGGTGGTCGGGGTGAACGGGGTGTTCGGGGCCCGGATGTGCGACGTCGCGGCCCGCTGCGGCGCCGACGTGGTCCGGGTCGACTTCCCGTGGGGCCAGCCCGTGGACCCGGAGCGCCTGCTGGCAGCCCACCCGTCGCCGAAGGTGATCGCCGTGGTCCACGCCGAGACCTCCACTGGGGTCCGCAGCGACATCGCGCCGCTCGGCGAGGCCAAGGGCGATGCCCTGCTGCTGGTGGACTGCGTGACCAGCCTGGGCGGCATCGAGGTCGACATCGACGGCTGGGCCGTCGACATCGCCTACTCCGGGACCCAGAAGTGCCTAGGCGTGCCGCCGGGGCTCGCGCCGCTGACCCTCAGCGATCGGGCCCGGGCCCACCTCGTCGAGCGCAGCCCCAGCTGGTACCTCGACCTCCGCCAGATCGGTGAGTACGCAGGCCCCGCCGCCAGCCGCGCCGGCGGCCGCGTCTACCACCACACCGCGCCGGTCTCGATGATCTTCGCCCTCCATGCCGGGCTCGGAGCCGTGCTGGGCGAGGGCCTCGAGGCCGCGGTCGCCCGCCACGAGGAGTGCGGCCGGGCGCTGCAGGACGGTCTGGTCGGCCTGGGCATGGAGCTGTTCGCCGCCGAAGGCCACCGGCTTCCCGAGCTGACCACGGTGTGGGTGCCCGAGCGGCTGGCGGGCACGGGCGCGGACGCGGGCGAGGCCAAGGTGCGGGCCCTGCTGCTCGAGCGCTACGGCCTCGAGATCGGCGGTGGGCTCGGCGAGTTCGCCGGCCGCGTGTGGCGGATCGGCTGCATGGGCCACACGGCCCGCCTCCGCAACGTCGCCCTGCTGCTGGGGGCGTTGCAGGAGGTCCTGGGCCGCTGATGCATGGGTCGAACAACGATGAGGCGGATCCGAGATCGGAGCGGACACGGCGACCGGGGGCGGGTACCGCCGCCACTGCCGCACCGGAGTCGGGAGCAGGGTCGGGAGCGGGGTGACATGACGACGTTGGTCGGGCGGCGCCTCGTGCTGCGGCCGTTGACGGTGGCCGACTTCCCGGCCTGGCAGGAGGTGCGACGCCGGAACACCGGTTGGCTCACGCCCTGGGAGCCGGCGCGGACACCCGGGATGCCGGACGTGGTCGAGCAGCGCGAAGCCTTCGCCATGCGCTGCAGCGCCCGGGAGCGGGAGCGCCAGCTCGGCACGGGCTTCGGCTTCGGGATGTTCGTCGGGGGCCAGTTCGCCGGGGAGATCAACCTGTCGTCGGTCCAGCGGGGGCCGTTCCAGTCGGCCTACGTCGGCTACTGGATCGACCAGGCCCACGCCGGCAACAGCTACACAGCCGAGGCGCTGGTGCTGGTGATCCGGTTCGCCTTCGAGCAGGTGCACCTCCACCGGGTGCAGGTGTCGATCATCCCCCGGAACCACCGCAGCCGCCGGGTGGTCGAGAAGCTGAAGCTGCGGGACGAGGGCATCGCCCTCCGCTACCTCGAGATCAACGGGGTGTGGGAGGACCACGTCCGCTACGCCGTCACCGTCGAGGAGTGGATGGAACGCCGCGACGAGCTGACCCGGGAGTGGCTGGCCTGATGCCGGCGCGGTTGCGGTCGGCTCGGTCCGACCGGTCCCTGCGGTCCGTCTGGTCCCGCCGGTCCTTGCGGTCCGGCCGGTTCCTGCGGTCCCTGCGGTCCGTCTGGTCCCGCCGGTCCTTGCGGTCCGGCCGGCTCCTGCGGTCGGGCCGGTCCGGCGGACTCGGTCTGGCGGTGGTGGTGGCCGCCGTGGCGCTGGCCGGGTCGCTGCTGGCCGCGGCGTGCGGCGGGGACGACGACAGCGCCGACGACGGTGGGGCGACATCGACCACCCTGGCGGCCGGTGGCATCGAGGTGGCGGCGCCCGATGGGTGGACCGCGATCCCGCTGCCCGTGTTCGGGTTCGGGGTGGCCGTGCCTCCCGGTTGGGAGGCCACCCGCCTCGACCAGGAGGGGCTGTCCAGCACCGGGCAGGCCGAGCCGGTGGTCCCGGGCTTCCTGGCCGCTGCGCACGACGCGGCGCAGTCGGGCGCGGTGTTCTACGCCGCGGGAGTGGACGACGAGGGCCGGGTGACCGACCTCAAGGTCCGGGCCATCCTCGACTCGGGGGTCGCCGACCTGTCCGGGCTGGAGACCATGGCGACCCAGCTGGCCGCAGAGGCCGGATTGAGCGCACCCACGGTCACCCCGGTCCCGGACGCCCCCCAGCCGGCGGTCGACGTCCGCTACCGGGCGCAGGCGCAACGGGCCGGGGAGGACGATCCGGACACGACGGAGCAGGTCGACGTGGAGGGCACCGAGCGGCTGGTCCTCAGCCCGAGCGGGGCGGTGTACTCCCTGATCCTGACCAGCGAGGACGCGGCCACCCACGACGACGTGGCCGCCCGGGTGCTCGGCACCGTCGCCTTCCCGCCCGCCCCGCCCAGCAGCGGCGGCGGGTGATCCCCGCGCTCCACCGCCGTCTTTGAAGGCGGATGGCCCTATAGGGGCCAAACAGCTTCAAAGAAGCCGAAAGGGTCAGGGCTGGCGGATGCGGCGCCGCATTGCCGCGAGGCGCTCCTGGAACTCCGGCTGGTTGATCGACCAGACCTGGGGGTCGAGCTCGCGCTCCACCGCCTCGCCGTGGCTCGGCAGCAGGGCCACGTCGGCCAGCGTGCGCTTGATCTGCTGCAGCAACTCCCGTGGCGCCGATGCTGCGACCTCGGCCAATCCGGTGGCGGTCCCCAGCAGCTCGGCGTCGGGGACGCAGCGCCACGCCAGCCCCACCCGCTCGGCCTCGGCGCCGTCGAGGATCTCCCCGAACAGCACCATCGCCGCGGCGTTCTGCGGCCCGACCCGACGGCGCAGCATCCAGGTGTGGCCGCCGCCCGGATGGAGGCCCAGCTGCACGAAGCGGGTGTCGAAGCGGGCCGAGGCTGCAGCGACGATCACGTCGCAGACCAGGGCCAGGTTGACCCCGGCGCCGACGGCAGCCCCGTTCACGGCCGCGATCGTCGGCAGCGGCGAGCGTCCGATGCGGAGGAAGCCCTCGTAGATCCGGGTCAGGCCCTCGCGCTGGCTGGCCCCGAGGTGGGAGAGGTCCGCTCCGGCGCAGAACGCGGGCGACGTGCCCGTGACCACCACCGCTCGCACCGCTTCGTCGGCCTCGATGGCGTCGAAGGCGGCCACGATCTCGTCGACCAGCGGCAAGGTGAGGGCGTTGCGCCGTTCCGGCGCGTCGAGCGTCACCTTCGCGACGCCGTCGTCGATCGCTACCAGTAACTCCGACATCGCAGCGGAGTCTGCCACCCGTGGTTGCGCCGGCCCGAAAACATGGCGAACGGGTTGCGAAATGCGATCGTCCTGATGACACCCCCGGCCTGATTTGTTACAGTCCCGTGTCGGACGAACTCCCCGCTGGGGAGGGAGGGAGCGCCGTGGGGAGGGACCTTGGGCCTACGCCGCACACGGGTAAGCGGCAGGAAGATCGCGGCCGCGCTGGTTGCCGGCATCGTGAGCAGCGCCCTGTGGGCGCCGTCGATCGGCGAGGCATCGCCGGCGTCCTCCGCCCAGGAGGACCCGACCGCGCAGAGCGGAGGCGAGTCCAGCCAGGCCACCGTCGAGATCGACGTCGACGTCGCATCGGGTGACGAAGTGGCGATCGCCGGTGCTCTCGAGGACCTCACGGCCAACGTGAGCGCCCAGCTGGCCCAGCTCGAAGCGGCGCAGGACCAGGTGACAGCGGCCGATGCGGCGTTGGAGCAGGCGAACGCGGCGGTGGAGGCGACGCAGACCGAGATCGACCGGCTCACCGGCCTCAGCGACGAGGTCGTGGTGTCGGCCTTCATGACGCCACCGTCGGTCGCGGCCACCGACGCCTTCGAGGCCGAGACGATCGACGAGATCACCGTGAAGACCTCGCTGCTCGACATGCAGGCCGACGCCGACGCGGACGTGCTGGCCCAGCTCGACGCGGCCCGCGAGCAGCAGGAGAACCAGCGGGAGATCCAGGACGAGGCGGCCGCGGCCGCCGACGACGCCAAGGCCCAGGCACAAGCGGCGCTGGCCGACGTCCAGGCCGCGACGGGACAGCAGGCCCGGTTCCTCGGCCAGGTCCAGGACCGCATCAACCAGGGCCTGGCCGAGGCCGCGGCGTTGGCGAACCTCGATCCCGACCTGGCGGCCGAGCTCCAGGCGCGGGCGACCGAGCTGGCCAACCAGCTCCAGGAGATCGCCGATACCCGTGCCTACCAGGAGGCGCTGCGCCAGCTCCAGGAAGAGCAGGCGCAAGCGGCGGCCGCTGCGCCGCCCGACCCCGTCACGCTGGGGCCGCCCTCTGGGTCGCTGGCCGACGTCGCCTGCCCCGGTGGCGGCTCCATCACCGTGGACAGCACGCTGGAGGGCCCGCTCACGTCGCTGCTGGCCGATGCCGCCGCGGAGGGTGTGATGCTCTGCGGGGGCGGCTACCGCAGCACGGAGGCGCAGATCGAGCTCCGCCGGCAGAACTGCGGCACCTCGGACTACGCGATCTACGAGATGCCGGCGTCGGACTGCAGCCCGCCGACGGCCATACCCGGGCGGTCCGAGCACGAGAAGGGACTGGCCATCGACTTCACCTGCAACGGGGGAGGCGTCATCTCCAGCACCAGCAGTCCGTGCTACCAGTGGCTGGACGCCAACGCCGCGGGCTACGGCCTCTACCAACTTCCGAGCGAGATCTGGCACTTCTCCACGACCGGCGACTAGGCATGACGAGGCGAGGGGTGGACATGGGGGGACTCACGACCGGGCAAGTCCGCAAGCGTTCCTTCCGTCGTCCCGTCGCGGCGGGGCTCATCCTCCTCGCCGCGGTCGTGGCACCCCGGGCCTCCGATGCCGAGCCGACGGCGCCCGCCGGGCCGGGGCAGACCCCCAGCCTCGAAGAGCAGCAGGACGACGTGCAGACCCGCCAGGGCGCGGTGTCGATGGAGATCGACGCCATGCAGGCCGACAACGCCGAGATCGAGGCCGCGCTGGCCACCCTGGACGCCAACGTCGCCGCGCAGCAGGCCCAGCTCGATGCGGCCAACGCCGATGCCGCCGCGGCCAGCACGGCCCTGGCTGACGCCGAGACCGCGGTCTCCAACGCCGAAGCCCAGGTGGCCATGCTCAACCAGGCCAGCGATGCGCTCATGGTGCAGTCCTTCGTCAGCCCGCCGGGCGAGAGCGCCTGGGACACCTTCTCCGCCGACTCGATGTCCGACGCCGCGGTGATGCGGGCCCTCCTCGACATGCAGGCCCACGACGACTCCAGCCTGCTCGACCTGCTGGAGGCGTCACGGGAGCAGCTGTCGACCGAGCGCGACGACCGGGCCGCCGCCGCGACCGCCGCCGAGGAAGCCCAGGCTGCGGCGACCGACGCCCTGTCCCGGGTCCAGGCCGCCCGTGACCAGCAGGCCATGTTCGCCGCCGAGGCCGAAGCGGCGCTGGATCGGAAGCTGACCGAGGCGGCGAACCTGGAGGCGCTTGACGCCGAGCTGTCCCGCCAGATCGCCGAGGAGGCCGCCGAGCAGGCCCGCATCCAGGCGCAGGCGGCGGCGGCCGGTGGAGGCGGGCCGGTCGGGACCATCACGCCGGCCGCGCCTGGGCTGGCCACGGTGAGCTGCCACACCGGGGGAGCGATCACCGTCGCCGACAGCCTGGCCCCCGACCTCCAGCGCTTGCTCGACGACGCTGCCGCTGACGGCCTGGCGCTGTGCGGCGGCGGCTACCGCAGCACCGAGCAGCAGATCCAGCTGCGCCGGCAGAACTGCGGGACGTCGCACTACGCGATCTACCAGATGCCGTCGTCGCAGTGTCATCCACCGACCGCGCGGCCCTACTCCTCTCAACACGAGCTGGGCCTGGCGATCGACTTCGTCAACTGCTCCAGCCACTCCACCGCCTGCTACCAGTGGCTGGCCGGGCACGCCGCCAACTACGGGCTCTGCAACTTCGAGCCCGAGGCCTGGCACTGGTCCACGAGCTGCCGCTGACGGCTGGCGGGTGGGCGCTGGCGGGCGCCGTTACGAACCGGTGACAAAGAGGTGACTAACGCGCGGGTTCTCGCTAGCGTCCGGGCCGCCAGTACCTCACTGAGTGAGTATCCAGCCACGTGGAGTCACATCGATGGGCAACGGCTGGGACCCGCGGCGTGGGGTCGTGGCGCGCCGCCGCCGTGCTGGTGCTGATCGGTGCGGCCCTGTTGCCGCATGGTG
>Ga0075418_10003542_pt1 | contig 17811 bp, 15 predicted proteins | sample SoiMetdeltSBSDD2_FD_81776 | JGI IMG/M metagenome (GOLD analysis project Ga0075418, IMG submission 81776) | Bulk soil microbial communities from a Populus tree surrounding site in Tennessee, USA - Soil MetaG P. deltoides SBSDD2 | ecosystem: Environmental > Terrestrial > Soil > Tree plantation... | reverse complement strand
TTTCTGCTTTTCCAACACCAGCATAGTAAGTGAGCTTACAATTGTAAATGAAAAGATGAACATGATAAGAACAAGGATCGCATAAACAAACCATTTCTCATTTCTCATTACCGAATAAAGTCCGCGGTTTTGTTCATATCTTGTTTGAACAAGATAAGGGGGGCCCAATTGCAGCTGCAAGCTTTCTTTTACATCTTCCGCGTCAGCGCCTCCGGTTATTGCAATCTCCGCACTTGAATATTCATCGGTTTTATATCCCAACATTCTTTTCACAAATCCCAGGTTCGTAATGGCATAATTAAAGTCAAACTCCTGCTGAATTACAAAAACTCCCGATGTTTTCACCAGGTCACCACTTACATTGCTTAAAGGATCCAGGTTGACAGATGAATCGCGTTTTGGCAAATACACTTTTAGTGACGATAGATTCTTATCTGCTTCTATTCGCAACGCATCTTCAACTCCAACACCCAATACCATATAGGGGATTTCATCATTGCCTGTGCTAAATTCTCCACGTACCACACTTGCGGCAACACCGGCTACGTCTTTATAATTCTCGTCAACACCTTTTATAGTAACCGCGCGTTGAAAATTATACTCAGCGCTATCTTTTGCAAATCCGGAATTCTGAAGCAATCCTTTCTCCTCAGCCACGAGTGAAAGACCTTTTACTCCTTTCACTTGTTTCAGCTTATTCACCTGGTCAGTTGTCAATACAAGTACTTTACCCTTTGACGGAAAAATTTTCAGATCGGTATAAAAGGAGGAATATAATGACTTCACCATTCCTTCAAATCCATTGAACACGCTTAATACAAGTATCAGCGCTGTTGTGCCAAATGTCATAGCCACAATGCTGATCCATGATATGATATTGATCGCATTGGTAGATTTTTTCGCTTTGAAATAACGCCAGGCAAATAGAAAATTCAACGGTTTGAAGTTTGAGGTTTGGGGTTTGAGGTTGCCCTCGACAGCAATCTATTCGATAAGGCTGTTATAATTTATCAACACGATACCTGTCATCTAATAAACGATCATCTATTCACTATCCTCTTTTCTTTCCTCACTTATCTTCTTAAACAGCTCCTCCATCTTAAACACATGATCAAGGGTATCGTCCTTATAAAATTTTAATACGGGTATGTTGCGCAACTGGTGCCTTACATTGGCCGCAAGCTCTTTTTTTATTTCATGATGACGGTCCTCGATCTTCTTCAGCGCCGCTGTCACATCTTTTACCTGGAAAAAGCTTAAATAAAATCTTGCTTCGAGCAGGTCGGGTGTCACTTTTACCGATGAAATGGAAACCAACCCGCCATCGATCATACTTAAACCAAGCTTTTGAAAGATCGTATTTATTTCTTCATTCAATAACCCGGCAATCTGCTTTTGTCTTTTACCTTCCTGCATATTCCCTCCTTCTTTAGTGTTGCCCACCTTCGCTCAAGCTTCGGTAGGCGCAGTAAAATTAGCTACTTTTGCTCCTTCTTTGGAGTAGTTATTATACAATGAAAAAATATTCACGGATTTTTGGCTATCTCGGCAGTTATAAGAGTGGCATCGTTCTCTATTTTCTATTTATCATTCTATCGGTAGTGTTTTCTATTGTGTCAGTTGGTATGCTGATGCCTTTTCTTGAGTTAATATTTAATGATCCACGACCTGAATGTATCGGATGTACCGGGACAGGAAAGGCAACCAGTAACCCTGTTTTAAAGATGATCCGGACATTTTTGTTTGATTCGATCAGCTCCAGGGGCAAAATCTCAACGCTAAGCTTCATATGCGTGTTTATCATTGTTTCAATCTTTCTAAAAAATCTTTTCCTATACCTTTCCTTTTATATCCTGAACCCCATGAAGAATAACGTGGTAAATAAACTGCGTTCCGATCTTTATCATAAGATCCTTCATTTACCCATTGGCTATTTTACTGAGAAAAGAAAAGGCGACCTGATCAGCCGGACCACCAATGATATCGGCGAAGTGGAAAATTCTGTTGTCGGGGCACTGGAAGGATGGGTTCGTGATCCGTTGAGTATCATTATAAACTTTGCTTTCTTATTTTATTTAAGTCCGCAGCTTACCTTGTTCCTGCTCATATTTATTCCCATTATCGGTTTTGTAATAGGTCGCATTTCACGATCATTAAAAAAACAATCGATGGAAGCCGCGATAAAATATGGTGAGTCTGTTTCGGTATTGGATGAAACCTTGGGCGGTCTTCGTGTGATAAAAGCATTCAATATTGAATCGCTGTTAAAGAATAAATTCTTTCGTATCAATGATGAATTACTCACCGCTAAAAACAAGATCGGTTATCGACGTGATCTTGCCTCGCCGATGTCGGAATTTTTGGGTGTCGTGGTTTTCGCGGCAATACTTTGGTACGGAGGTAGCCGTATCATCAGTGGCACGATTCCCCTGGAAGGATCGGCTTTTATCGGTTATCTCGCCTTGTTTTACAACATCATCAATCCGGCAAAATCAATTTCACTTGCCTTCAGCAATATGCAAAAAGGCAGCGCTGCCATCGGACGGATTGAAGAAGTATTGAAAACACCCATTACTGTTGATGATAATGTGAATGGCAAACTGCTCCAGTCATTCAATGATAGAATTGAATTCAGGAATGTAAGATTTACTTATGAGGATGTGGTGATACTTGATAATATCAATCTTATCATTGAAAAAGGAAAAACAATTGCGTTGGTGGGTTCATCAGGTGCCGGCAAATCCACCCTTGCCGATCTTGTTCCAAGATTTCATGATGTAACAGGTGGCGCAGTATTGATCGATGGCGTAAATATCAAGGACTATTCATTGCAATCTGTCAGAAGTATGATGAGCATTGTGACACAAGAACCGATTCTTTTTAATGACACGATTGCAAATAATATAAGATTAGGGAAACCTGCAGCCACTGAGCAAGAGATCGTGGATGCGGCTAAGGTGGCCAATGCTCATGATTTTATTTCCCATAAGGATAAGGGTTATGAGACAAATATTGGCGATCGCGGCACCAAGCTTAGCGGAGGTGAAAGACAGCGAATGACCATTGCCAGGGCAGTCATTAAAAATCCGCCGATTCTTATTTTGGATGAAGCTACTTCTTCGCTTGATACGGAAAGTGAAAGACTGGTGCAGGATGCCATCAATAATATGATGCAAAACCGTACAAGCATTGTGATTGCCCACCGGCTGAGTACTATCCGTCATGCAGATGAGATCATTGTTTTACAAAAAGGAAAAATAGTAGAACGTGGTACACATGATCAATTGCTTGCTCAAAATGGATTTTATAAAAGATTGGTGGAGATGCAGGAAGTAAGGTAATTATGGATTTTCTTTTTTTCTGAATTTTTCTTCTGAATCCAAATAATAAATAAAATCATCAATTTCCTTTTCTTTCCAGGAAAACACCAAATGGGCAACCTGGCTACTACTATATAGGTCTATGACATATTTATTTTTGTTGTTGTTATAAAATTTGTTTGGATCGTTTAAGTAATCCAAAACCTTTTCCTTGCTGTTCCAAGGGCCTCTTGTAGTAAAACCTATCAAATCGGGCCCGACAAAATCTTTAAAAAGAATATGACACGATGCACATTGCTGCCGAAATAAAGTTTTTCCTTCGCTATAGCGTTTGGTTGTATCCCTGTAGGTATGCGGATCGCTCGTCCCACAATAACTTCCTTTATTTCTTGACCTGGTTCCTGTCACAAAATAAAATCCAATAAAAACAATTGTGAAAATTGCAAAAGCAGAAATGATATGCTTTCTGCGGTTAAGCATATCATAAAATTACAGCTGATTTTTTGATATACGGCCAAACGGCTTTGGGTTCTCCTCCGTAACTTTCCATTTCACTAATGCTTCTAAACATGAGAAAATTAATTCTGTTTACAGCTTCCGCTCTTTTTTGTCTTTCCATCAATGCACAAAAAAAACAGGTGAGTTATGAACAGGCTTTTGCCAATAAGCCCACCAACATCACCAAGCAGGTACCGCAGATCACTAAATGGATTGACGATGACAATTATGTAGAATCAAGAAGGGAAAGCGATGGCAAAACAAAAATGTTTTCTGTAAATCTGAAAACAGGTGAAGCAGTGCCTTATGAAGAAAAAAAAGAATCCGCCAAGCCAAAAAAAGATTACGAAGCGTTGATCAGCGGCTCAAAAAATGTAACCTGGAGTCCCGATGAAAAATGGGTGGCCTATACAAAAGACAATAATCTCTTTATCCGCAATGCAGAATCAGATAAGGACATCCAGTTAACAACTGATGGAAGTGAAACCATAAAAAATGGTTATGCCTCATGGGTATACATGGAAGAGATCCTTGGCCGCGGCACCCGCTATCGTGCATTTTGGTGGAGCCCTGACAGCAAGAAGATCTGTTATATGCGTTTTGATGACTCGCAGGTTCCCACCTTCCCCATCTACGTGATAAAAGATCAGCGTGGTTTCCTGGAAAATGAACATTATCCAAAACCAGGTGACAAAAATCCGGAAGTAAAACTGGGCATTGTTGATATTGAAACGCAAAAAACGACCTGGGCCGACTTCAATGAAAAGGACGATCAGTATTTTGGAGCACCCGTATGGACACCGACCGGGCAATTATGGGCTATCTGGATGAATCGCGGCCAGGACAATTTAAAAATTTACAATGTGGATCTGGGCAATGGAACAAAAACCGAGCTCTATGATGAGAAACAAACCACCTGGATCGATCTTGATCGTACCAACAGGATACAATTTTTACCAAGCCATACAGGCTTTATCATGCGCAGTGATAAAAGTGGTTGGGAACATTATTACCTGTATGATATGAAGGGAAAGTTGGTCAACCAGGTCACAAATGGGGATTTTACGGTGGGTACTATTTATAAAATAGATGAAAAAGCAAAAATGATTTATCACAATGCACGAAAAGAAAATTCTGCAAGATGGGATCTTTATTCCACATCATTTGATGGAAAAAAAATGAACCGCCTTTCATTTGGTGAATATTCATTTGCCGGGATGTCGATCTCTCCAAATAATAAATATTTCGCTACGGCCTATTCGAATGTTTCTACTCCCACAACGGTCGCCATTATTGATATGAAAGGAAAAATGGTAAAAGAAGTTGGAAGTGTAAAAGGAGATGAGTTTGCCAACTATGAGTTACCAAAAAAAGAATTGTATAGAGTTAAGTCGGCCGACGGATTATTTGATCTGCCGGTAACCATCACCTACCCGATCAATTTTGATCCGACTAAAAAGTACCCGGTACTGGTCAGCATTTATGGCGGACCAAATGCGGGACGTATTATGGACACATGGAATAGCAGTGCGACTGAAATATGGTGGGCCCAGGAAGGTTTGATACAGGTGGTATTTGATAATCGCAGCAGCGGGCATTTTGGTAAGAAAGGAATGAATTACATCCATCGTCAATTGGGGAAATATGAAATTGAAGATTATATGCAATGCGGTAAATGGTTAAAAGGAAAATCGTTTATTGATGGAAGCAGGCTGGCCATCACCGGCGGCAGCTTTGGCGGATATATGACCTGCATGGCATTAACATACGGTGCGGATGTATTTACACATGGAGTCGCCAATGCATCTGTTACGGACTGGCAGTTTTATGATACACATTATACCGAACGGTATATGGATACACCAAAAGAAAATCCTGATGGTTACAAAACAACTTCCGTGATGACGTATGCTGATAAATTAAAAGGAATGCTTCGAATCGTACATGGCACATCCGATGATAATGTACATATGCAAAACAGCCTGGTGTTTATAAATAAATTACAGGACCTGAAAAAACATTTTGAATTTATGCTTTATCCCGGTGAAAGACATGGCATTGGCGGAAACAATCGTGCAAAAGGTGAACATAACCGTACTGAAGCATACAGTTTTTATTACCAGTATTTAATAAAAAAACCGGTGCCCGAACAATTCTGGCAACCAGCACAGCAACAGGCAAGACCGTTCTAATAGTATACAAACCCCGGGATAATCGGGGTTTTACGTTAAAATCCGGCTGCTGTCGGCATTGTATTTGTCAAGGGTAGATATTTGCATATTCAATCAAATACTTTGCGTATCCAATACAAGCTTACATCCCTATTCTTTTTATCGTTTGTACTCTGTTTAAAGGCCAAAGCTGCCGATCACTTGCAACCGGTATCGTCTGGAAGAGAGCAAGCTCTTGCCTATCTCGAACGCATCAACCAAACAAAAGAAAGTGCACACTGGCCCAATGTAAAGTCCAAATTGTTTTATGATAACCTTAAACTGAATCTTGAGGATAAACAAAGTTTTTATCCCGGCCGCAGTACTAATTTCTGTTCTTATGGGGCGCTATCCTATCTCGTCATGGAAAAGGATGCGTTAGGGTATGTAAAATTCATGAATGAACTATATGAATCAGGCGAGGCGAATTTTAACAATAATCATTTCAAACCATCCAAACAAGTAATGAAAGCCGCGGGTACACTCCGATTCAAAGGGGTATTGGATATACGACATGCAGAGCAGGTTTGGTTCCTGGTACTGGCCGACAAATTCAAGGGCTACTTAAATTTTTTTAATAAGAGATTTCATGAAGGTGATGAGAATACTTTCTGGGCATCGGCCAATCTTTCCAAATTCAACCGGATGGTTCGCAAATTGTGCGGTGTGAAAGTAAAAGCTGTCGGCAGTGATCTTATCAAGCCATGGGTAAAAGATACCTATTGCTATTTGCAAAAAAGGATGGACAGTAATATCGTGAGCCTTTATATCAATAATCGTGTTATCCATAAGAAGAATCATGACAAAATAAAGTTTTCGATACCGACGCATTATATCATTTTGCGGCAGATAAGCAAAGTGGATAATATGATAACTATCCGCTACTGGGATTACGGAGGAGAAACGTTGATGCAGATCAGTCCCCGCACTTTCAGAAAAACAATTTTTGGAATTATAACTATTGATAAATGATCCGGATCTTACCGACAATATTTATTCCTTTATGGTTGCTGAGTTCGTGCAGCACGAAGATCGTTTCCAATAATTACTACCAGCAAAATAAAACCAGGGTAGATGATATCGAAAGCCGCTATGAAAAATTGAATGCGGCAAGACCATTCGCAATCGCATTCACGGACAAAAAATTAAATATACTTTCCATTGAGATGATATCGGATACGCTTACCAGGATCTATGAATTCAATGCAAATGAAAAAAGACTTAGTGATAGTTTGGCGAAATATAATTATGATGCGGCCGGCATTGATATTCTCATCAAAAAAATGCAACAGACCAAAGTTACATGGATCAATAGCGTGGATTACTATGTGAATGATCAACCGCAACAACTAATTTACCTGAGCATAAAACCTGTTACTATCAGGTATTTATTTTCTCCGCCAAAATATATTGCCCTGGGATATTTCAGGACGCCGCAGTCGTTTGATGAAAAAGGAAGACTATTGGACAGCAGAAGAACAAAAAGAATCAGGAAAATAAAGGGCCAGGAATTTTACCGGATCACAGATCGCATATGCTATACGATAACCGAAAAATATCGTTAACAAACTATGAATTATCATCATCTATTTCAACACTTCTCTCGATATAACTATTTTCTGTATCTCCGAAGTTCCTTCACCGATTGTACAAAGTTTTGAATCACGATAATGCTTTTCGACCGGGAAATCCTTTGTATACCCATAGCCGCCGAAGATCTGCACAGCATCAGTTGATACTTTCACTGCTACTTCGCTTGCATAATATTTTGCCATAGCAGAAGCTTTAGTCACTGGTTCATGTTGTTCTTTCAGATAACAAGCCTGTAATGTCAGCAGGTCGGCAGCTGTTATCTCGGTTACCATATCAGCCAGTTTAAATGCTATCCCCTGGAAATTTGAGATCGGCTGATCGAATTGGTGACGCTCCTGCGAATATTTCAGCGCGGCTTCATAAGCACCTTTTGCAATTCCCAATGCCAGGGATGCAATTGAAATTCTTCCTCCATCCAGAACTTTCAATGATTGTTTAAATCCGTCACCTACTTCACCCAGGCGATTTGCATCCGGAATTCTGCAATTATCAAATATCATCTCTGCGGTTTCGCTGGCACGCATTCCAAGCTTATTTTCTTTTTTACCTCCGCTAAAACCCGGCGTACCTCTTTCTATAATAAATGCCGAAGCATTATTTTTTGCTCTCGGTTCACCTGTTCTGCAAATAACCACTGCCACATCGCCGCTTATTCCATGAGTGATCCAATTCTTTGTTCCGTTAATTATCCAGTCATTCCCATCTTTTTTTGCAGTGCATTTCATATTCCCTGCATCACTTCCGGTTCCGGGTTCCGTCAATCCCCATGCCCCGATCCATTCTGCCGTGGCCAGTTTAGGCAAATACTTTTTCTTCTGTTCTTCGTTTGCAAAGCTTAAGATATGCCCGGTGCATAATGAATTATGGGCAGCCAAACTCAATCCTACAGAGCCGCAAACTTTTGCCACTTCTTCAATGATGGCTTTGTATTCGAAATAACCAAAACCGGAACCGCCATATTGCTCAGGCACAAGGACTCCCATCATCCCAAGCTTACCCATTTCTTTAAAACATTGAAGTGGGAATTCCTGTGACTCATCCCATTCCATCACATGCGGTTTTATAAATTGCCGGGCAAAATCTCTTGCTGTTTGTGCGGCATGCTGTGTTATTTCACTTGGCTGAAAGTTCATATCCTCTCTTTCTTAAATAGGCTTATTTAAATTGTTCGCGCTGCAAAATAAGGCAGAAAAACCGAAATACTAACAACTGTTAGGATAAATAACATTTTAATGCCCATCAAATTCTAATACAAGTCCGTCATAGGCAAGATGCATGCCATCGGGCAACTCAGCTTCAATATCATTATGCTTGCCCAACTGGTGAGAGATGTGAGTAAAATATGCTTTCGGAATCTTTAATTCCTGGACCACATCTATCGCTTCCGCTAATGTAAAATGCGAAATATGATGTTGCTTGCGCAAGGCATTTAACACAAGCGCTTCGCTTCCTTTTATTTTTTCTTTCTCATTTTCTTCAATTCGATTAGCGTCCGTGATGTAGGTAAATTTTCCAAAACGGAAACCAAGCACCGGCATTTTTAAATGCCACACCAAAACAGGCTGCACCGGAATATCGCCTATCATGAATGGCTCATTCGTTATTGTATTTAAGCTTATTTCAGGAACGCCAGGGTATTTTTTGTCTGCAAAGGCATACGGGAATTCTCGTTTGATCGCCTCTTCGGTTAAGGAATTGGAATAAATCTCCATCACGGGTTTGTAGAAAAAATTAAATGCCCTTACATCATCGAGGCCTGCAATATGATCTTTATGTGGATGTGTAAACAAGACTGCATCAAGTTTCTTTACTTTCTCACGCAACATCTGGTAGCGAAAATCGGGCGTGGTGTCCACTACAAAAGTTGTAGTGGGTGATTGTACCATAATGCTTGGACGAAGCCTTGTATCCTTTGGATCAGTGGAAGTGCACACCTCGCAATCGCAGGCTACCATGGGCACACCTGCGCTGGTACCGGAACCAAGAAAAGTTATTTTGAGAGGCGGATAAGACACTCAACAAAAATAAAATTCAAAATGAAGAATGAAAAAACTTATTGGTTGCCGTTCTCGGTTGCCAATTTAGAAAGAATGTCTTTGTAAACCTTCTTTGATTCCTCACTTAATAATTCCGTCTTTATTTCCAATTGAGGAATCAAATCAAGCATTGTATTGATGCGGCCTTCCAGTTGCAAAAACTTATTCAGCACAACGACTTTCTTTTGTTCCAATATGCAATAACCGCTTTGAAAAGTACCCCTCTCATAGCGCAGCACATAGCCGGCTTCTTCAACTACAGTTTCTAATTTATCCTGGGTGGTTTGTGTGTACTTCATAAATGCAAATTTAACCCGGTAATCTCTAAATTAGTTTTCGGCTGAAGAATATTATCCACAGTTATTTTTATCTTTAAATACCGCGAACAATTATCTGCATGACAAGCTTATTGGTCCTCTTATTCTGCATTGTTGCATTCCCGGCATTTTCCCAGCCCGGCTATCCTACATTTGGGAAAGCAGATGTGAATGAGCTTTTGCTTAAAGAATGTCCCTTTGAAAAAGAGGCTGCCGCAATGAAACTTCTCGATTACCAGGTAATAGACGCATTTTTTAATGCGCCTGATTTTAGAATACAGACTGAAAGAAGAATTAAGATAAAGATCTTTAACAAAGATGGATTTGACGCTGCTAATATTGATATCGCATATATTCAAAAAAACAGGAAATCAAAGGTCAATGATATCACGGCATACATTTACAATCTGGATTCCTCAACCGGTAAGATCATTACTCAAAAACTTGAAAGAAACCAGATCTTTAAAGAAAGGGCCAAAGAAGGAATAAGCTCTGTAACCTTTACCATGCCTGATGTAAGAGCCGGTTCAGTGATCGAATATCGTTATACTGTTAACGATAAAAATTCTTATCACATTGATCCCTGGTTCTTCGATGATAAAATTCCGACTGCCGTCTCGATCTGCAAACTGATATATCCGCTTCAGTTGGTGATAGATAACCGTTTGATAGCAAAAAATGAAGTCACGAGGCAATCATCTTCCAAGCAGTCGACAAACATAGAAGTTTTCTCACTGAAAAATATACCTGCTTTTAAAGAAGAAACGATGATGAGCTCGATAAAAGATAATTTGCAAAGAGTCGAGTTCGCATTTGTTCCTCTTCAAAATGCGATGAACATTCTCCTTGGAACAAATCCGTGGGATATATTTAATAATCGCTTGTATATATCTTCTTATTTTGGTCAGCAAATTCGCGACGACATTACCGAAACCAAATACATAATTGATTCTGCAAAAAAAATCGTATCGCAGGATCATAAAGTCCAATTTATATATCGGGAGGTAAGCAAAGCTTTACAATGGGACAAAACTTTTAGTTTCTATGCTGATAATCTCAACGATGTGTGGAAAAATAAGCAGGCAAATAGCGCAGAGATCAACCTTTCCATCCTAAACTTATTATCTAAATCCAATGTAAAATGTACTCCCATATTGGTAAGTACCAGAGACAATGGCAAAACTGACCGTGAATTTACAAGTCTGGCACAGTTCAACAGTGTAGATGTATTCGTCGGTGATACAACAAGCTTTTACATAATCGACGGAACACAACAGAACATTGCATTTAAAACTCCGCCCCTTAATATTTTAAATCGTGACGTATTGCTCCTTGATGCTCTTGAAACAAAATGGATTCGTATTGCTGATAAACGTCCGTTTTATAGGACCGATGTTGCGGTAATAGCCAGCCTGAACCACGACGCAGTGCTCAAAGGAGATGTGACCATTTCTTATTACGATTATTTGCGAGCCCAAAAGATTAAGGAACAAACAGAAAAACAAAGAACAGAAAAAGACTTTATGGAAAAAGACGGGTTGGCAGTAACAGTAGACAGCGTGAGAGAAGAAAATACAAACAACGAATTACTCCCTTTAGTCCATAAGTTTGGCTTTAATTATAAATTGTCTAACACCGGTGATTATTATTTTCTTGATCCTTTTTTCATTGCCTGGTTCAGGCAAAATCCATTTGCTAAAGATGAGCGAAAAACAGATATCGACATGGTAAGCAATCAGTCCTATACCATAGATCTCCTTATTAAGCTTCCCGATAATTACCTAATAGAAGTTCTGCCTGAAAACCTGTCGATCAGCTCTCCTGATTCCAGCATCCTTTTCAAACGCGAGATTATAAAACAAGACAAGGCCGTTCGTGTCCGAAATACGTTTGATATTTACCGGCCAATTTATAAGAAGGAAGAATACAAAGAGATTAAAGAGTATTTCAAAAATCTGTATGATAAAATAAACGAGCCAATTGTTTTAAAGCCCGGAAAGTAAACCTTATTTATTGATCATCTTTATCACCGGCACGATCATCTCTTCCAAACTGACGCCCCCATGCTGAAAGGTATTGCGGTAATAATTTACATAGTAATTGTAATTATTCGGGTAACATAAAAAGCCATCTTCCTTTGCAAAGATAAATGAGGAGTTAACCGTGGGCACAGGCAAACCCGCTTCTCTTGGATCACGAAAAGCCAGAACTTCTTTTGGCTCATAATTCAAATTACGACCATGCTTATAGCGAAGATTCGTGGTAGTTTGCTTATCCCCTACCACCTTATAAGCAGTCTTTACTTTCACACTTCCATGATCGGTTGCCAACACGATCTTTAATTTTTTATCGGCTATTTTTTTTAACGCCTGGTGTAGGGGTGAATGCTCAAACCAACTTTTTGTTATGCTCCGGTAACTCATCTCATCACTTGCCAGCTCCTTTAGCACTTCCATCTCTGTCCTGGCATGGCTAAGCATGTCGACAAAATTGTAAACAATCACATTCAGATCATTGTTTAAAAGATTATGAATGTTGTTTACAAGATCAAGACCCGCCTGGTTATTCAATACTTTTGTGTAAGAAACTTTCAGATCAGATTTACCCAAACGTTTCAATTGAGCTCTTAAGAACTCCTCTTCATGCAAATTCTTTCCACCCTGCTCATCATCGTTTTTCCATTGTACTTGAAAAGTTTTTTCAATATCTACGGGTAACAACCCGGAAAAAATTGCATTGCGTGCATATTGTGTTGCTGTTGGAAGAATACTATAGAAGCTATCTTCCTCAAGTATGCGGAAACTTTCGGCAAACATGGGTTGAATGGCTTTCCATTGATCAAAACGAAGATTATCCACTAAAATAAAAAACAGCGGTGTTCCCTTTTCCAAATGTGGCAGCACTTTGAATTGCATGAGCGTATGCGACATTACCGGGCCATCCACACTCTTGGGTTTTACCCATGATGAATAATTGCGTGAAATGAACTTGAAGAATTCAGTATTGGCTTCACTTTTTTGTGTTTGTAACACTTCCTGCATTTCCGGGCTGTCACTTTTTTCCATTTCCAGTTCCCAGTACACAAGCTTTTTATAAATATCCATCCATTCGTTATAGTCCGGACTGCTATTAAGCGCCATAAACAAATTGCGAAACTGTTGCTGGTAAGCAGTAGTCGTTTTCTCGGCCACCAATCGTTTATTGTCCAAAATCTTTTTAAGACTTAGTAATACCTGGTTTGGGTTTACCGGCTTGATCAAATAATCACTGATCTGCGAACCGATCGCATCATTCATCAGATTTTCTGTTTCATTTTTTGTGATGAGAACAATAGGGATCTGTTGTCGTACTTCTTTTATTTTTCCCAGCGTCTCTAACCCGGTGATCCCGGGCATCGTTTCATCGATCAGCACGACGTCGACAAGGTTTTCTTTTACGTAGTCGATGGCATCAAAGCCGTTTGTAAGCGTTTGTACTTCGTAGCCCTTGCTTTCCAAAAAAAGTTTTTGCGATTGCAGACTTTCTATTTCATCATCTACCCAGAGAATTTTTGCTAAAGCCATTCTGTTTTGTTTGTTGTTTATGGTCGTGGTTTATAATTATGTTCCAAGCTTCAGTGCCACTATTTAGCGTTCCTTGCGTCGCACACTTGTATTGCAGCAAGTCGGCTCGGCAATTATGAAGGGATTCAAATTTAGCCTAATAAGGTCAGCAATTTAAATTTCCGTCCTGTTAAAAAGCATTTAACAAACCTGAAACGGATTAATTTCCTAACTTATTGCTTTAAATAACCTGCTTATGAGAATTATCACTACACTCATCAGCGCTCTTTCCTTCGGAATCACACTTTGCCAAACTCCCCGATCGAATGAACTTTACAACAAAATAGCCGACTATTACCAGCAAAACCCAAATCGATTGGAAATTGTAAAGCATGTTCATAAAAATATATTCACGTATGATACTACCATTTCATATTTTGGCTACCTCGCACTAAATCAAGATGAGTTTTTCCTTTTTGACCTGGATAGCTCTTATAATATAACGGATGGAATTTTTTCAACTGATGAAAAATATATACTGCAATCAAACTCACCTGAAAAAATCAGGTTGACGAAAAATGAATTAAAAGGAACTATCTATCACAGATTGGATGAAATACCTGCAAAACAGGCGACCTCTTTTGTTAAACTGGTAAGCAAATACAGTTTTGCAGGTCCGGTATCAATTAAGAATAATAATTATTCAACTAAAACGAACCGCGGCTTCCTTGAAGCCGATACATCAACTTACCGGATCAAGAAGATCACTCAAAGAATACCTTACAAAAAAGATTATCACCAGTACGATGAGTTTTATTATTTAGAATTGCCAGATTCTGTCAATAAGATGATAAGGGACCAGGTAATGCTTCTGATCAACGCGGCGAAAGACTATCGTGTAACGACATTTAAAGAACTGGAAAAAAGAAATTCTTCACGGGAAACCTTAAAAGGAAAAACTTTTGAATTCACTCACCTTGTTTCGGTAAATAAAGGCTCTTTAGATTCTCTCGTAAAAAACAAATATGTCATTTTTGATTTCTTTTACCTGTCCTGTTTACCCTGCCATAAGATGACTGGTTTTATCCTGGAATGGCTCCCCGAAATCGACGCGTCGAGAGTTATTCTAGTAGGAGTGAATCCAGCTGATTCCGAGTTTAACATGAAGATGGAAATTGAGAAAAAGAAAATTACTTACCCGATCATTGTTGGAAAACAAGCAATGGAAATTGCAAAACGATATGTTCAACATGGCTATCCTAATCTCTTGTTGGTCGCTCCAGACGGAACCATTCTTGATCATCATATAGGTATGTCCAAAAGTTTTCTGGCAAAGGCGGAAAAAATAATCTCTCAATAAATCATTGGTCGTTTTGTAGCTTAGCGGCATGCCCGGCAAAAGAAAGATCATTAATGATCCCGTGTATGGTTTTATCACGATTGAACATCCTTTAATAATGGATGTTATTGCGCATCCCTATTACCAACGACTCCGCCGTATTTATCAAATGGCATTTGCCCATCTTGTTTATCCCGGCGCTGTACATTCAAGACTTCATCATTCACTCGGCGCTTATCATCTTATGTGCAACGCCTTGAGTGAGCTAAAAAGTAAGGGAGTTGACATTACACACGAAGAAGAACTGGGGGCAAAAATTGCGATTCTTTTGCATGACGTGGGCCACGGGCCTTACTCTCATACTCTTGAAAAAGAGTTGATCAATGATGTTCATCATGAAGCGGTCTCATTACTCATTATGAAGGTGCTCAACAACGAATTCAATGGGCAACTCCAAACAGCTATTGATATTTTTACCAATAAACACCCCAAAAAATTTTTATACCAGCTTATTGCCGGGCAGGTGGATGTTGACAGGATGGATTATTTAACCCGCGACAGCTTTTTTACGGGAGTGTCGGAAGGTGTCATCGGTTACGATCGCATCATTAAAATGTTCTGCGTTCATGAGGGTGAATTGATGGTAGAAGAAAAAGCGATCTATTCGATAGAAAAGTTTTTAGTGGCACGTCGCCTGATGTACTGGCAGGTGTATTTACATAAAACAGTGCTTAGTGCCGAGATGATGCTTGTGAATATCATTCGCCGGGCAAAGGAGTTAATTACACGGGGAATAAAAACGACAGCAGCAACACCGGCATTGGATTATTTCTTACAGCATCCTTCGGCAGATCATAAAACGGACGAACATCTGGATACCTTTTGCCGGCTTGATGATTTTGATGTAATGGCCACGGTAAAGAACTGGATGGATCATCCGGATAAGATCTTATCGACTCTTTGCCGGGGGTTAGTCGATCGGAGTCTTTATAAAGTAAAATTGCAGGCTGACAAATTCGATGCCTCGATTGTTAATGAAAAGAAAAATGAATTGATGCGTCGGTTCGGTATCGGCAATGAAGAAGCAGATTATTTCGTTTTTACCGGGGAAGCGATCGGTACAACCTATAACCCGCAGGACGAGCGAATAAATATTTTATTCAAAGATGGAAGTGTACGAGATATTTCGAAAGTTGACAATGCCTTGATCCATCAACAGATCTCAAGCCCGGTTAAAAAACAGTATTTTTGTTATTTAAGATAGCTGTGAGTCATGAGCTACGAGCTGTGAGCCAAATAACGAGGCCGCATCTTAAACGCTCGCAGCTAGTTGCTCGGAGCTCGAAGCTAAATTCATGCAGTTTTCGGCAGCACAAATAGCAGCACTTATCAATGGCAAGATAGATGGCGATGCAAATGCATCTGCTCGTTCCTTTGGGAAAATTGAAGAAGCACAGAATGGTCAACTGGCGTTTCTTGCTAATCCCAAATATGAGGAACACTTATACACCACAAAAGCATCTGTAATCATTATCAACGACGCATTGGAATTAAAGCAACCTGTGTCCGCAACATTGATCCGTGTACCAGATGCTTATACTGCTTTCGCAACCCTGTTAAGTACTTATCAAAAAATGATGCAGCAGCAATTGAATGGAATAGAAGAGCCATCTTATGTTTCAAAGTCAGCATCCTATGGACAAAATGTTTTTATCGGTGCTTTTGCTTATCTCGGGGACAGTGTAAAAATCGGGGACAATACAAAGATTTATCCTAACGTATACCTTGGCAATAATGTGTCGATCGGGAACAGCTCGATCATTCATGCAGGGGTAAAAATTTATCATGATTGTGTCATCGGAAATAATGTGATCATTCATGCAGGGACTGTCATCGGCAGTGATGGTTTTGGTTTTGCACCTCAAACCGATGGAAGTTTTCAAAAAGTACCGCAGATCGGAAATGTAGTTGTGGAAGATAATGTGGAAATTGGTGCTAACACAACCATTGACCGGGCCACCATTGGGTCAACGATCATAAGATCCGGTGCCAAGCTTGATAACCTGATACAGATCGCCCATAATGTTGAAATAGGAGACAGCACCGTTGTTGCTGCACAAGCCGGTATCAGCGGAAGTACAAAAGTTGGAAAAGGCGTAATGATCGGAGGACAGGTTGGAATTGTTGGGCATATTACTATTGGAGATGGCGCAAAGATCAATGCCCAAAGTGGCGTGAGTAAATCAATAGAAGCCGGCAAAGCGGTCACAGGTTCTCCCGCTCATGACTATACCTCCGCACTCCGCAGCCAGGCGATCAGCCGCAAACTTCCTGAATTGGAAAAAAGGATAAAAGAATTGGAAACATTGGTAAAACAATTGATGAGTGAGAGAGTGTGATCTGATCATCCAGTGTATGACGGGTAGAATTACCATGCGTATCCGGACGTGACCGCCAGGACAAAATCCCAATAGCTATCGGGATCAAATAGAATTCCAAATGCCTATCATATTAATCCTGATTTTTCCTCTCAAACTGTATCTTTGTCCGCATGATCTCCTCCACAGAAAATAAGACCAATATTGCTGAGAATATGAATGGGCAATTCAACCCCGACAAGCAACATACAATTCGAGCGGAAGCGGCTATTTCCGGTACTGGTTTGCATACAGGAATACTTGTTGATCTTACTTTTAAACCTGCAACACCGGGTTTTGGGATTCAATTTCAGCGAATCGATCTTCCCGGCAAGCCGATAATCAAAGCTGATTGCGATCTTGTAACGGATACAAGCCGTGGTACTACACTGGAAGCAAATGGTGGTAAAGTAGCAACGGTAGAGCATGTACTTGCTGCATTGGTAGGAATGGGAATCGACAATTGCCTGATAGAAGTAAATGCAGGAGAGATGCCGATCATGGATGGAAGCAGCGAACCATTTGTTGAATTGATAGAA
>Ga0075418_10003539_pt1 | contig 17813 bp, 13 predicted proteins | sample SoiMetdeltSBSDD2_FD_81776 | JGI IMG/M metagenome (GOLD analysis project Ga0075418, IMG submission 81776) | Bulk soil microbial communities from a Populus tree surrounding site in Tennessee, USA - Soil MetaG P. deltoides SBSDD2 | ecosystem: Environmental > Terrestrial > Soil > Tree plantation... | reverse complement strand
GTCCCGCCCTCCTTCACAAACTGGCGCAGACGTTCAAGCCCGGCTTCCCCAATCCCGCCTCGATATTCCTCACGAATTGTCTTGAAGTCGTTTCCGTTCAAAATGTCGCGAGGCTGTTGATCCGGCAGGAGGATTGCGTCGAATTTTTCTCGAAGCCTGCCCGCTTTGATGTCGGCGTTGTGCAGCGTTTTGTAGGGAAACTCATACTGCTCGAGCACCCACCGGGTCCAGCCCTCATCCATATTCGATGTCCACGGTTGATAGAGCCCAAGCCGCGGCGCCCGCACTCTCAATGTCGAGACCGCCATCACCTTGTCAGTCGTGGCCGTCGCCCGTCCCGATTTTCCGTTCGCAGAAGCGGTCGTTTGAATTACCAGACCGAGGTCACGTGACAGCGATTGAAGCATCTCGCGGGACGCTCCTGTCCCCGCAACTCTGGGCCTTTCATTAGCCGAGAGAAGTACAATCTCCGTTTGGACTCCGCCCTTCAACAATCGATTAACCGCAGTCGACGAGTCCGGCCCGGCGTAGTCGAAACTGAATCTCGCGCCCTCACCTCGTACCTCGCCGGTTGGCTTTGGAGACGCATCCAGCCTGGTCAGCTTTGCCGTAACGGGTAGAGGCTTTTTCAAAAAGACGGTCTCGACGCCCAGCTGCATCCCGAGCGACCAGGCCGTCACGTCATAAGGCGGCTCGGGCGCCGAGGTCGGCGAACGACGGACTTCGGGATAGGTTTGCTTCTCTAGTAAATCTTTCGCGTAGCGCGCGAAGACCTGATTCATTGGAATCACAAACGTGCCGGCAGAATACTTCTTTCCATCTGCTTCGAAGTCGGCCTCTGCTCTCGACACCTCAACGCCGGCCATCTGCAAACGCTCGACAAGATGATAGGCTTCGCGTGGAACGTGTTGCTTCTCAACAGAAATGATGATGGCCGACAGATCGCCCTTCGTCCCAGCTTCGACCGTAGCGCGGTTAACTTCGTAGATCTGACGCAGCAGCTGCTCGCGATGATCGGCCGCGGTATCGAGCAATGCCATAGTCGCAATCAACTCGTAGTCTACGATGTCCCGCAAGGTCCATTTCCCGCCGAGCCAGGGTCGTGGGTACTCGGTTCGCGGAGTAACATCTCGCGGCGGCGGTAAAGGTTCATTGGGGTTCTCCATTTGGCGGCGTTGCTGACCTTGAAAGTCGTCGGTCGCCGCTGCTGTCTGCTGCTGACCCGACTGAGCTTTGCGCTGTTCGATCGGGCTTGCAATTCGCGCGCTTGCGACCTCGGTCAACAATCCCACCTGATTGTGCCACCAGCCGCTCCAGGCCATCGCGCCCTGCCAAAAGTTTGTGTACGTCGAGTTGTAGATGATTCCCTCTTTGCCCGCCGCTTCAAGCGCCGCGGCCTGGGACTGGCCCAACATTCCGTTCCAACGATAGATCAGCGGATGGACGTTCTGATTGATTGGATCCGTTGCCGGCATCACGAATATTCGAGCGCCCTGGCTTCCCATCTGATGCTCGTCCAGCCAGACCGACGGAAACCAATCGTGCCACAGCAACCGGGCCGTCAACTGGCTCTCTTTCTGCGTGAACATGTACATATCGCGATTGTTGTCGTGGCCGATGTACGGATGATACAGCCACGGCAATGGACTCGCCTCGTACTCAGTTCCGACATTTTTGTTGTACCAGTCGGTGACCATGATCTGGCCGTCCGGGTTCAAGCTTGGGACCAGAAGAAAGATCACGTTGTCCAGAATCTTTTTGACCTCCGGCGAGTTTTCGGTAGCCAGCCGGTGAACCAGTTCGAGAACCATCTGCGACGCGCCTATTTCAGTGGCGTGGACATTACAGGTGACCAGGACGACTGCTTTCCCGGAACGAAATATCTCATCGCGTTCCGTCTCGGTCGGGGCGCCTCCCTGAAAGTAAAGCTTGCGTTCAAGCTGTTTGAAACGATCCAGATTCTTGAGCGTGTCCGGCGAGCTGATCTCGAGGACTATGAACGGGTTGTTATTCGTAGACTTGCCGAGCTCGCGAAGCCTCACTCGATCGCCCCCATTTGCGATCAGACGCATGTATTCGACGATCTTATCCCAGCGCGCAAGCTTCTTGTCTTCGCCGACTCGAAAGCCCAAAAACTGTTGCGGAGTAGCGAGGTCGGCAACGGCCGAGGCTTGAAAAGGAAAACAGGTCAACGCCGACACAACAAGGGACAATGCAATGATCTGGATACCAAAGCGTCGATGCATAACGGTGTTCTCCCCGGTTTGAAGTTATAGCCGCGTCTGACGGTGAGCCGTTCTGACGGCGGCTTACTATATCGAATAAACAAACCGGTGAGAAGGGGGTTGGCAGTCGCTCGGCGGTGGATCCGAGGCTCGAGTATAGGACCTATAGGACGGATAGGATCTATATTCCCTTCCTTGAAGATTGACCGCGCAAAAACCCGGTAGTAGATTAACTCCACCTCAGTGGAATTCAGGCGGAACTGCCGCTACCTCCGGAGAATAGTAAATGAACTCATCAAATCATCGAAGGATCGCATCATTGGCAATCACCGTCGTGTTGGCCCTGACTTCCGTGTCGCTGCCCGCGACTGCGCAAACCGCGAGCCCCTTGTTTACGGTCGACGATATGCTCGACGTGGCGAACGTCAACGTAGCCGACCTGAGCGATGACGGTCGGTGGCTTGCCGTGACTTCGGGGTCGCTGCGGGACCGCATCGGGATCGACAATCGTCGCTTCGGCGATCCTACATACATTGCTCCTTCCCTGGTCGATGTGTGGATCATCGACACTCAAACATCAAAGTCTCAAAAACTTTTTCAAAACAAGCGGCAAGTGAGAGGGCTCAAATGGTCTCCCGGCGGAGACCGCCTCGCCCTGTTCATTCTAAAAGGGGATTCTTTCGAGCCGGCCATTTGGGAGCGTGCTACCGGCAAGTTCGTCAATCTGAATCTACCCGCGGGCAAGCAATCCGCCGACAATGCGGAGATCCAATGGAAGTCTGACGGGACGCAGCTATTGCTTGGGCTTCGAACAGAAACGTGGCGAAAGCAGGCCGCCGAGAGATTTAAGTACGAAACCGCCGGCCAAGTCGTGGTGCATTCAAGCAAAGAGCCGTTTCTCGCGTGGGATGAATTGAGACGACTGGCGGCCGTCCGCTCGCTGGGATCATATGACGTGAAGAGCGGCCGGATTACTGAGCTGCTACCTGAGACCAAGCTTGGCTCGTATGATCTGGCGGAGGACGACTCTTTTATTACTTACTCGGAAGACATAACAAAGAAGACCGATTACGACGTGATTGGCGGCACAGAGAATCAAATTCATCTGAGGCCGATGGCCGGCGGCGAACGACGCACGATCATCAAATCGACAAAGGGCATCAACGTACTCTGGTCGCGAGACAGTCGAACGTACGCCTACGCGAAAGACGGTAACATCTTTGTCGCATCGGTCTTGGACAAAGAACCGCGTCAGCTGACGGGCAAAAAACCGGAGGCTGATAAGGACAAGCCGGAAGCAGCTGCAGATAAACCAAAGGACGACGCAGCCAAAGACTCGGACAAAGAAAAGAAAGACAAGGAGAGGTTTACTGTTGTTCGCTTGAGTCCCAAAGGAAATTGGCTGATAGCTTCCAACAAAGAGGGGATGTGGTTGATGGATGCAGCTTCGGGCGCAAAGGAGATCATTGTAAAAACATCCGAAGAGGACAAGGAGTCTCCTCGTTATCAGGTAGTCGATTGGAGTCCGAATGCGGACAACATCTATTTGAGCTATGCCTCGCGAACCAAATGGGAACGTGGACTCGTTCGCTATGACGTAAAAGCCAGGAGGCTCGAGACTGTTATCAAGGACTCGCGTCTCTACTCCGGATTCCGGCTCTCGAAAGACGGCCGCACTTTCGTGTTTAGTTCCGCGGAAGGCAATCGTCCGGCGGATATCTATGCGGCGGATGTTGAGTTCAAAAACGTTCGTCGCTTAACCGACGCGAATCCTCAATTGAAAGCCAGGCGGTTGAGCAGGACAGAACTGGTGTCGTATCTGGACGTGGACGGCAACAAAATGTACGGCGTGCTTTATTATCCGACGGACTACGAGCCAGGCAAGAAGTACCCGACGGTGTTCAACATCTACGAACAGTTTTTCGATGACGGGTTCAATAGCACGGTTAACATTCTTACGACGAACGGCTACGCGGTGATGCAGCCTTCGGTGAATCTGGAAATCGGATTTCCGGGAGAGGCGTGGATGAAAGGCGTCACCTCGGCCGCCAACAAGCTGATTGAGATGGGAATTGCCGACCCTGAAAGATTAGGTGTGCAAGGCACGAGTTACGGCGGCTACGCCACCAATCTGTTGATAACCCAGACCAATCGTTTCAAAGCAGCGATTAACATTTCGGGCAAAGTAAACATGGTGAGCTTCTATACCGACAGCCCTCGGCTCGGGGTTCGCAACATCCATGCACCCGAGAAGAGCCAGGACCGCATAGGAGCTACGTTGTGGCAGCAACCTCAGAAATACATTCAACATTCGGCGATCATGTTTGCCGATCGCATAAAGACGCCGTTGTTGTTGATGTCCGGGGAGCAGGACCACAACGTTCCGGCTCGTCAGTTGATGGAGATGTATTACGCGCTGCGGAGGCTAAACAAGGAAGTCGAATGGGTAAGCTATACGAACGGCGGCCACGGCATGCCTACGACGACCATCGATGAAGTAAAGGACTATCACAAACGGATCATCGGTTGGTACGACTCGCATCTAAAGGGTGACTTAAAGAAAAGGGCTGAGGACCAAAAAGCCGACTCGCCAGAACGGTGAGCTAGCTTTGTAGCCCCAACTGAAGGCGGGTCTCTGGAGTTTGTACATTTCGCTTAGCCAATTTCAACAGCAAAGGATAACCGCGTAGCGGTGTCCTCTCGGTAGCTTGCGTGGAGTGGGCGACACACCTGGGCCGCGTAGCGGTTACCTCTGGGCGTCAAAATCGATTTCTAGTCAAGATAGGTAACCGCTACGCGGCCCAGGGGGATCGCCGCTCCACGCAAACTACCGAGAGGACACCGCTACGCGGTTACCACCAACTGAATCGGTGGACCACTAACTGCGTTGGTGGGAGTGCCGCCTGAAGGCGGGACTACGAAACGAACTTATGCCAAGGCTCTACCGTCCTTTGAAGTCAGGCTTACGTTTTTCGATGAAAGCGCGAACGCCTTCCTCTTTGTCTTCGCTTGAAAAGCACAAGGCGAACAGATCGATTTCTGAATCCAGCCCTTCGCGAAGATTCATGCGGGCCGCGTTCTTCACCGATGCCTTGGCCATCGCCAGGGCGACCGGGCTCAGTTCAGCTATCCGGTTCGCAAGTTCCATTGTCTTAGGTTCAAGCTCTTCAGGCTCGAAAACGTGATTGACCAGGCCGAGTTGTTTGGCCTCATCAGCAGAGATCATATCCCCGGTCAAGATCAGCTCCATCGCCTTCCCTTCCCCGATCAAACGCGTCAACCGTTGTGTGCCTCCGCCGCCGGGGATGATTCCGAGTTTGATCTCCGGTTGCCCGAGCCTCGCTTTTGTCGAAGCGACTCGAATATCGCACGACATTGCAAGCTCGCAGCCGCCACCCAGCGCAAATCCGTTGATCATCGCGATAACCGGTTTCGGAAAATCCTCAACCGAGTCAAAGGCTCTGCCGCCTTTCATCACTTCTCTTTGTTTGATCGCGGTCATACCCGCAAACTCGTTTATGTCCGCGCCCGCAATAAACGATTTCTCGCCGGCGCCGGTGAGGATCACCACCCGAACCTCGTCATCGGTCTTCAGTTGCTCAAACGCGCTAAGGATCTCCTTGCGAGTCGCAATGTTCAGCGCGTTGAGTTTGTCGGGGCGATTGATTGTTACGATCGCGATCCGACCGCGTTTCTCGACTAATACATTTTCGAATGGCATGTCATAGCTCCGTTGTTAGTTTTGAAAGAAACGAATAAATTCGTTACTACGTGGCCAGGCGGCGAATCAACGCGGGCAACAAGCAATTCGCAAGAAACGAATAGATTCGTTACTACGTGGTTGGGCGGGCGGCTGTCACCGCGATCTTCCATTCCCGCTGCCGTTCCTCGAATGCTCGACTGAAGCTTACTCGCGTATCGTCACCGGCAACTGACCGAAGCTCGTAACGTGAGTCGTCGACCTTATGCTCCTCGCGCCCAATCACATAGTAAATGATATCCCCTTCGTACCAATCATCCTTGTAGTACTCGGTCTTGTCGTACCGCATGCCTACTCGCTCCATGACCCGGTGCGAGGCGGTGTTGTTCGGCTCGGCGAGCCCATAGATCCGATCGAGCTTCAGTTGCTCAAACCCGTATATCAGGCACGCTCGTGCAGCCTCCGAAGCCAGTCCCTTGCGCCAAAACGTCTTCTCGAGCCCATACGTGACCTCGACTTCCGGAGTGACGTGTATAAACTGCAACCCGCAGTGACCGATCAACGCGTTGCTCTCTTTGAGGACCAAAGCCCACCAGCCAAACCCGTAGTCCTCCCACCCTTGCAGAAAATAGTTGAGCCACCCGGCGCTCTCATCTCTCGTGAGTGGATGCCCCGATAGGTATCGCATAACATCGGCATCAGCGTAGATACGCGAGAGATCATCCAGATCTTCCGGGCTGAACATGCGAAGATGAAGTCTGTCAGTCTCGATCTCTGGCATCTTGTTGCCCGCGTCGATTCGCCGCCCGGCCACGTAGTAACGAATTCATTCGTTTCTTAGCTAGTAGTCGATTATTCGCCCTTGAATGTCGGTTTACGCTTCTCGCGAAACGCGCGGATACCTTCGCGGTGGTCCTTGCTTTTGACCAGGATGCTTTGCGCGAGAGCCTCGAGCGTGCGGCCGGTAGCAAAATCGCTGGTCACCGAGTGCCAGAGAATTCGCTTTGCGAGTCCGAGCGCTTCGGGAGCGCGAGTAAGAAGATGCTCCGCAAGAGCTTTTGTGTGGCTCATCAACTCGTCGTGCGGCACGACGCGATTCACAAGCCCAATGCGCTCAGCCTCCACAGCATCGATCATTTCGCCGGTAAAAATCAGTTCCTTTGCTTTGCCGTATCCGATGAGTTTGACCAGCCTTGAACAGCCGCCGGCGCCTGGAATCAGACCGATGTTGTTTTCGCGAAAACCGAACTTCGACTGATCAGAGGCTATGCGAATGTCACACGACAACGTGATCTGCAAACCCGCGCCGGTGCACGGTCCATTGATGGCCGCGAGTACAGGTTTCTCTATCAACTCCAGTTCGTCAAAGAATTGAGTTAACCGGTGGTTTTCGGCTCGGAACTTTGTCGTAGGCCAATCACGCTCAAAGTACTCGATATCGCCTCCGGCCGAAAAAGCGCGGCCGGCGCCGGTAATGATCACCACGCCGAGGTCTTCGTTTGTTTGGAGCTCGACGAACAAGCGCGAGAAGTCATCTCGCATCTCTTCGTTGATGGCGTTCAGGCGATCCGGGCGATTGAGCGTGATTGTAGCGATGCGGTCGGTAATATCAAACTGGAGCGCATTGTAAGGCATAAGAGTTCGCGCAAAGACGCAAAGAACCGCCAAGACGCAAAAGACTACTTTGTTGCGACCACGACCGATTTTGTTTCGGTGTAGTAATCGAGCGCTTCGGTACCGTGTTCTTTGCCGAGTCCGCTCTGCTTGAAGCCGCCAAACGGAAGCTCGTCATAGATGACCTGAGGTGAGTTGATCCAGGTGTAACCGGCTTCGATACGCTCCGCGGCCCGAGTCGCGCGGTTCAGATCATTCGTCCAGATCGATGAACCCAGACCAAAGATCGAATCGTTTGCCTTCGCAATCGCTTCATCGAGACTGGTCACCCGAAAAATCGGCAACGCAGGGCCGAACACTTCTTCGGTTGCGACTCGTGCGTCTTCTGGCACATCGGCGAGAAGGGTCGGCGCATAGAAGTAACCTCGATCGTAGTCACCGCCTCGCAGACGATCGCCCCCCGCGAGCACTCGCGCGCCTCGGTCAATCGCATCCTGAACCTGGGCCTCCACTTCATCGCGCTGGTTTGCCGAATGAAGCGGGCCAATCATCGTACCCTCGGTTATTCCGTTTCCGACGCGCAGCTTCTTTGCCCGGCCGACAAGTTTTTCGGTGAAGTCGTCGGCGATCGAGTCAAATAGATATAGCCGCTTGATCGCCAAACACGCCTGACCGCAGTTGAAGAACCGTCCTGTTGCCGCGGCTTTCACCGCTTCATCTATATCGGCGTCGTCGCAAACAATCATCGGATCGGAACCACCAAGTTCAAGCGTTACCCGTTTTATCCCCTGAGCGGCGGAAGCCATCACGCGGCGTCCGACTTCAGTTGAGCCGGTAAAGCCGATCTTTCGAACCTTTGGATTGGTCACTATCTCTTCGCCGACAACCGAACCCTGCCCGGTGACGACGTTGAGCGAGCCTTTTGGCAAACCGGCTTCGTGAAACAGACCCACGACTCGCAGGTCGGTCAGCGGTGTCGTCTCGGCGGGCTTGATCACCATCGTGTTTCCCGCAAGCAGCGCGGGACCGATCTTGTTGCCCATGAGCGAGACCGGGAAATTCCACGGGACGATAGCGCCGACGACACCCAGCGGGCGTTTGATGATCAAGCCGTACTTGTTTTCATCGATCTGAGGGATGTAGCCGCCACGGATGTTCTTGCCGAGCCCGGCGTAATACTCAATGGTGTGCGCGTAACGGCGGATCTCGAGCATCGCTTCACGTAGCGGTTTGCCCTGTTCCTTTGTAAGCAACGTCGCCAGCTCTTTTTCGTGAAGATGAACAAGCGCGACAACGCGGCGCAACACATCCGCACGAGCGGCCTGAGTCCATTCGCTCCAGATGCCGAACGCCTGCTGGGCGGCATCGATCGCCTCGCGCGCGTCATCGGCCGTTCCGCGCGGAGCGGTATCGACCGGTTCGCCGGTGGCCGGGTTGAGAACTTCGATTGAGTTTCCGCTGCGGGAGCCAACCCACTCACCGCCTATTAACATTTGTGCCATTGAATCTCCGTGTGATCATTCCGCAACAGGGATTCGCTCGAATAATGCGGCTACTCGACAGGAAAAGCCGGGAAGGAGCGGCGATTCGAGCGTATCGGTTTCGGCAAGATTGCCGGCAAGTTTCAGAGCTCCCTCATCTGTTCGATAGACATCGACGGTTCGGGTTTGCCAGCTAACGATCCAGTACTCGTTTACACCGCGACGCGAATAGAGCCCGAGTTTCGCCACACGATCTCGTCTCTCATTTGCACGGCCAGGTGACAAAACTTCGATGACCAGCTCCGGCGCGTCGTGCAACTCCCCATCGGGTTTTAGACACAACGCCAGCCGCTCATTGCTGATCCAGACAATATCTGGCGCAACATCGTCGTCTTCAGCGAAGATCAATCCGGGAGCCATCACGACCCTTCCAGTGTTAGCCGCTATGTCCCAATTTGAGAGGACGACTAGGAGTTTGGTGCAAACATCCTGGTGGTAGAAGCTAGGCTGCGTGGACATAAAGAGTTCTCCATCAATGATCTCGTATCGCGTCCCGTCATCGGGTAACGACTCGAGATCCGCAGAGGTCCAACGTGTTGTTGTACTCATTTTGTCTACCTCGCTTTCCCCAGGTGAAGCTCGGCTTATTGAATCTACTTTTGCGCGCTAACGCGTAATAACAACACCTTTCGGTTCAAGATAATAATCAAGCGCCTCGGGCCCATGCTCTCGACCAAAGCCGCTCGCCTTTACTCCGCCAAACGGCAGCTCATCGTATCCGTAATGCAGCGAATTCACCCACACGTTACCGGCTTGCAGCTTGTCGATTGCAGTTTCAATGTTGTCCAGGTTCTTGGTCCAAATAGACGAACCCAATCCGTAGATCGATCCGTTGGCCTTCTCAATCGCTTCGTCCAGACTGCTCACGCGGAAGATCGGCAACACGGGACCAAACGTTTCTTCCTTCACCGCTCGAGCATCATCCGGAACATCAACCAGAATCGTCGGCAGATAGTAGTGCCCTTTCTCGTACTGGGCTCCTTCGGGACGAGCGCCGCCCAGCAGGACCTTTGCGCCGCGATCGACCGCATCCTTGACCTGAGACTCGATTTCGTCTCGCTGCGCGGCGGTATGTAGCGGACCCATTCGAATCTTTGGCTTCTCTGCCCTGGTCATGCCGTCCCCAACTTCGTACCGCGATACCTTGCTCACCAGCCCCTGAACAAACTCATCGAATACACTGTCGAATAAAAACAGTCTCTTTACAGCAAGACAGGCCTGGCCCGCATTCCAGAATCGCCCGACCATCGCTCCGGTGATCGCCTTCTGAATATCGGCATCGTCGCACACGATCATCGGATCGGATCCGCCAAGCTCCAGCGTCACCCGTTTGAAGTCGCCGCAGGCCACCGAGGCGACGTGTTTGCCGGTCGCCGACTCTCCGGTAAACGCGATCCGTCGAACCTTCGGGTTAATCAACAACTCTTCTCCGACTACGCTTCCGGGTCCGGTGATCACGTTCAAGACGCCTTTCGGAATTCCGGCTTGATTCATCAACTCGATGATCCGGATCGTCGCCAGCGGTGTCGTCGAAGCCGGTTTAACGACCACCGTGTTGCCCGCCGCTAAAGCGGGGCCAACCTTAGTTCCCATCAACGTTAGCGGGAAGTTCCACGGCACGATCGCTCCACACACTCCGAGCGGTTTGTGCACGACCATCCCATAAGCGTTTTTCGCGGGCAGGGGAACCTGCGCACCGCGCACCTTCGAAGACAGTCCGGCATAGAAATGGAGGCCGTGATCAAAGTGTTCGAGCTCGCCGCTCGCTTCCTGGAACGGCTTTCCCTGTTCTCGACACAGCAGTTCAGCCAGGCTCTTTCGCTCGGCAACCACGAGGTCCGCGGCCTTGAAGAGGATTTTGCCGCGTTCCTCTGCTGACGTATGTGACCACTCGTCGAACGCCGCTTCGGCGGCGTCGATAGCGCGGCGCGCATCATCGGCGTTGCCCTTTGGCACCGAATCAACTACATCGCCGTTTGCCGGATTCCGCACTTCATAAGTTGCCCCGCTCAGGGCATCTACAGATTCTCCTGCTATGTACATCTTTGCCATATGAGTCCTCCAATCTTAGTCCGTAGTCCGTAGTTCGTAGTTCGTAATTTGTAGTTCGTCGTTCGTAGTTCGCAGTCGTTGTGTACGACGTAATGGTAGTTTCGGATTTTGAGCTACGGACTACGGACTACGGACCACGGACTACTGACTATTTCCCCTTAAACTGCGCCTGCCTTTTCTTCGCATAAGCCTCGAGCCCTTCGTGGGCGTCCTCGCTTTCGAAGAGCTGTTGCAACAACTCGCGCTCCAGCGCGAGGGCTTCCGCCTGCGGCACTTCGAGTCCGGTTTGCACCGACCGCTTTATCAGCCCGACCGCCTTGCTTGCTTTCGCAGGCGGCACGAACTGCTGGGCGTATTCCAACACCTTCTCAAAGAAGTTCTCTTCCTCGAACACGTGGTTCACAAGCCCGATCTCATGAGCCTCCTCGACCGAGATGGTACGCCCGGTTGCCAGCAACTCCAGTCCCCGAGCTTTGCCGACAATTCTGGGAAGCCGCTGCGTTCCTCCCATTCCAGGCAGAAGTCCCAGATTTATTTCGGGAAGCCCGAGCATTCCGGGTCCTCGCTTGGCAATTCGGACGTCGCAAGCCAGCGCGATCTCGAGCCCTCCACCGACGGCGTGCCCGTTGATCGCAGCTATGACCAGCTTCGCGGTGTTCTCCATCCGCATCAGGGTCTCGTTGCCGTGCAGACTGAAGAAGTATCGAAACTGGGACGTGGCCGAGAGCAGCATTTTGATGTTCGCGCCGGCGCAAAAGAATTTGTCACCCGCTCCGCGAATGACGATCACATGCACGTCCTCATCGAGCCTGGCCTCGAGAATGGCGTCATCCAGATCGCGCATCATCTCATAGGTGTAGGTGTTCGCGGGCGGATCGTGCAGCTCGATGATCGCGATACCGGATTGAGTGCTGTAGTTGACCAGCTTGTTCTCCATCGCTTCTCTAGTCATGAATATTCTCCGTCAACAAAATGCAAAATGGCGGTGCGTATCGTAGACTGTCCAGTCTGCGCGCTGATTCCAGGCGATACGATCTCATGCGCGGACTGGACAGTCTACGCTACGAGGACGTGTTTCGTTCAGTCACCAAATTGAAACGGCTCGATCAAGATGGGATTCGCGGCCCGCATCCAGTGTTTTGGCTCCAAGCGCCTTTTCCCCGACAAACCCGCTCAAGAAGAGCCGGGTTATATTCCTGGACAACTCCGCCACGTCCAGATCCTTGCGAGGGTCGTACCAGTTATAAATCCAATTCATCATTCCAAATAAGGAAAAGGTCGCGACGCGGATATCGACTCCATCCACTCGATTCTCGCGAGCGATTTCGTCAAGCAGATTCATTACCAGGTCAACATATTGACGTTTCTTGGTGTTGACCTTTCGAAACATGTCCCGGCTTATCGAATTGGCTTCGTGTGACAACACCTTCATTTCGTTCATGTTGTTTACGAAGTAATTCAAGTGGTTCTCGATAAGGAGTTTCAACCGTCTGATCGGATCGTCGACCCCTTCGAGCAAGCGTCGACAATCATCGATTACCGTGCTGAAGCAATAGTCCTGAATAAGAAAGAGCAGCTCTTCTTTGCTTTTGAAGTAGTAGTATAGACCCGAGAGGCTCATCTTTGTAGCACGCGATATGTCACGCATGCTGGTGGAGTGATACCCGTTCTCGGCAAACACCGCGGCAGAGGTCTTAAGCACGTGAACTAGTTTTTGATCGTATCGTGACTGTGGCTCAGCGTGCATCTTTATGACTCGACTGGAACACTTCGAACAAGTGTTCGATTCTAGAACTCGCGCTTAGCGGTCGTCAAGGACTTGGCCATTCGCCGGGTGCGCGTCAACGTTTTCGCGCTCCCAAATCCCACCAACGCACAGACTGTGCAAAAATTCCCAACACCTAGGCTAAAACTAAAGACCCCCAGCTGAAGTTGGGGGTGTTACTAGAGTTTTGACACAGTGCTAGAATACCCGCGCAAATTCCAGCATGACCAAACACTCCGACCGCCATCCTCATAGCGCGCTCCAGGACTCACAGGAGCTCGGCAAGCTCGGGTACGCCCAAGAGCTCTTCCGAACGATGGGCGGGTTCTCGAACTTCGCGATCTCGTTTTCAATCATCTCGATTCTGACGGGCGCCGTCACTCTCTACGGGTACGGCCTAACGATGGGCGGGCCTGCGGAAATGGCCTTTGGCTGGCCGCTGGTGACACTATTCACGCTCGCGGTAGCCTTGAGCATGGCAGAGCTGGCATCGGCGCTGCCGACCGCCGGAGCCATGTATCACTGGTCCACAAGTCTCGGAGGAAAGGGATGGGGATGGTTCACAGCCTGGTTCAACATAGTCGGCAACATCACAGTGCTTGCGGGAATCGATTATGGCTGCGCCCTATTTCTTACGCCGCTGATAGGACTGCAGGCAACAACGCGAAACCTGCTGCTGGTTTATGCGGGAATACTTATCTCCCACGCGCTCATAAACCATTTCGGGATCAGGTTGGTCGCGCTGCTTAACGACTTGAGTGTTACCGTCCACATCATCGGCGTTATAGCGATCGTTGCTGCGTTGCTGCTATTTGCGCCCAAACAACCTGTAAGCTTTTTCTTCACCGCAGTGACAAACAACTCACAGGGCTCGCCTTATTGGTGGGCATTCATCGTCGGCTTGCTGCAAGCCCAGTGGACCTTCACCGGGTACGATGCCTCCGCGAGCGTTTCTGAGGAGACGGTCGATCCGCGCCGCCGGGTTCCGTGGGGCATGGTGATGGCTGTAGTGGTTTCGAGCGTCGCCGGCTATCTCCTGCTCTTTGCGCTGACCCTGGCTATCAGGGACATTCCCTCGGTGCTTTCGTCAAAGGATGCGGGCGGCAACGATATTCCGGCAGTGATCACCATACTCGACACAGCACTTGGATCCAGAGCCGGAGGATTGTTTTCTGCGTTGGTGGCGATGGCAATGTGGTTTTGCGGGTTGTCGGCAGTGACGTGGTGTTCGCGAGTCGTCTATGCGTTTGCTCGCGACGACGGCATGCCGCTTTCCAGAATATGGAAGCGAGTCAGTCAGAAGAATCAAACGCCGGCGCCGGCAATCTGGCTATGCGTTTCGGTGGCGTTCGCAGCCGCCGTTTACAGCGCAGCGTACTCCGTCGTGACCTCGATCAGCGTGATAGCTCTCTATTTTTCATACACGATTCCGGTCTTTCTTGCGTTGCGTGCGCGCCGCGCCAATCGCGCTGGTCTGCGAGGCCCGTGGCATTTAGGTCGATACAGCTCGATAGTCAACTCTGTGGCTATCCTTTGGGTGGCATTTATCAGTGTTATTCTGGGTCTTCCCGAGGGAGGACGTGCGGGAAAGACAATCGCCGGCGTCACTGTGTTGTTGGTGTTCTGGTATGTGCTCAAGGAACGGCACAGATTTGCCGGACCGGCCTGGTCGGCTGCTCTCGAGTCAAAGATGAAACCCGAGAACTGATTCACCGAAGTTGGTAGAATGCTCGCGAGCTCGTCGTTTCGTAGTCCCGCCTTCAGGCGGAGTCTTCTGTCACTGTATCGTAGTCTCCACCTCAGAAGATTCCGCCTGAGGGCGCGACTACGAAACGACGACGGTTGGCGAACTGGGGTGAGCCGTGACTATGTCGTCGTCGATTAACCTCAACGAGCTGATAAAAACCTTCGCGACGGCCAACGATTTTAAGGAAGGCGATTTATCGGTTGGCGGCACGCGGGACGACCTCGTTCGAACGGAAGCTCGAAATCTACTGGAATCCCTTCGCCTTAAAGAGATCTCAAGCGCCGTATTCGTCGAGGATCAAGTCACCGAGGTCCTTCATCGATCTCTCGATTCGCGTCTCGCTAACCAGCTCGCTTATCTCACCGTAGGCCAGCTAAAAGAAATCCTGCTCAGCACCGGCGGGGCGGGGTGGGCGCGCCGCCATAGCGACGGACTCGCCAGCGAAGCGATCGCGGCGGTCGCAAAGGTGATGACGAATGACGAGCTGGGAACGGTCTCGCGAGCCCTGTTCAATCCGCTTCCCGGCGACGGAATCGCAGTCGGTGGGCAACAGCATTTCGGATCTCGAATTCAACCGAACAGTCCGGGTGATGATCCGGATGAAATCCTGTTTTCGATTCTGGAAGGGCTTACCTACGGCTGCGGCGATGTGATCATTGGGTTGAACCCCGCGACGGATGATCTCGACACGATAATCCGTCTTGAGGAACTCCTTTGCGGCGTAGTCGAGCGCTTAGAATTGCCAACGCGCTATTCGGTGCTTTCCGACATAGTGAAACAAACTACTGCTCGTTCCAAGACCCGCATCGACGTTGGATTTCAGAGCCTGGCAGGCACAGCCAAAGCGATTCGGGGAATGGTGGGGCTTGATGTAGACGGACTCTTAGACCTGGCCCGTGGATTTGATGGTCTCTATTTTGAAACCGGTCAGGGTTCGGCGGTTACAAACCAGGCAGCCGAAGGCATCGACATGGTCACGCTCGAGGCTCGCGCATACGGAGTAGCAAGGTATCTCCAGCGGCGAACTGGAGTGTGGACGATAGTGAACGATGTCGCAGGGTTCATCGGCCCTGAGGTATTCAGAACCGGAGATCAGCTCCTGCGCGCCTGTCTGGAAGACACGATGATGGCAAAGCTCCACGGTCTCACGATGGGGCTCGACGTTTGCGCGACGTTTCACATGGGGATTGCCCCGCAAGAATTGCGGCAACTCACCGAGCAGATTGTTGAATCCGCGTGTCCCGCATACTTGATGGCTGTAGCCGGAAACGCTGATCCAATGCTTGGCTATTTGACGACTTCTTTTGAAGAGCATCCTCGGATCCGGCGTCGCACCAACCGCCGAATAACATCGGCAATGTCCAGAAGACTTGTTTCGCTCGGAGTGATGAGCGGTTCGGGCGAGTCGGCCGGGTCCGGCGCGGAATCGATCTACGCGGAATATCGCCGGGCCGACGGCGACACGCGGACGCTTGATGCTCTGCGAGCGGAAGGTGCAAAAAAGATTTCTGATATCGCGGATAGGGGATTTGATCTTGGCGGCGAGCGCGGAGTGCCGCTCCCGCAAGCTCAGGGTCGAATCGATGCCATCTATGCACACGCCCGTCGAGCACTCTACGCGAAGCTCGACAGCTCGGTTGTCAGAGATGTCTCTCCTCACCACCTTTGGGTTCAAACAAACGCTGCAGACCGTGATGACTACCTGGCACATCCACCGACCGGCGAAGAGATTTGCGCACCGGACACGGCTCGGATAACACGGCTTTATCCTGTCGGCCGCCCGCGTTTACAGATGGTGATATCGGATGGGCTCAACGCGAATGCCGTGAACAAAAACCTGCGCAGCGTTCTTCCACCTCTGAGACACCATCTTATCCAAGCCGGCCACGCGCTGGGTGATGTCGAGATCGTTATCGAAAACGGGCGAGTGCGCGCGGCCTATCACGTTGGCTTGCTGCTGGATGTAGATGTCATCGTTCACTTCATCGGAGAGCGACCGGGCACGGGAATCGACACCCTTTCGGCTTATCTGACTTATGGCAGAGACGCGTCTGGCCGATCGAGGTGGAATCCAACCTTTGACCATTCGTGGACGACAGCGGTTTGTGGCATTCACGATAGAGGCAAACGGCCTGAGGCGGCGGTAAAAGAGATAGCGAGATTAGTGAATCGTATGTTCGAGCAGCGCTGTTCTGGGGTTGAGTTGAGATCTGATGGACTATGACTCTCGCTATGTTTGGTGCAAGATCCAGCAACGCAATTGAGGATAACCGCTACGCGGTTACACCCATCCGGGTGCTAGTTCCAGATAGGTGAGGACATGACTTGTTTATCTACTTATGTCGAGCGACGATCTGGATGGCTATGTCTGTTGTTACTCGCTTTCCAGGGCTGTCATGTTCAACCTGAAGTTCGCGTGGAGGCTACGGACCCACCAACGTTCACCTTCTCTCGAAGTACAGTCACTGACGGACTGCTCGTCTACCACCTTCGGGGCGACCGTGCAAATCAGGGCGGTATACTCCTGGATACCCTTTTGGCGGATAAGGAAAATACTTGTTGGATGATAGAAGGGGAACACGACAATAAAATCCCGATCAGATATGGCATAGTTCCAATGGGAATGAAAGTGTCGATAGAAGCGAAACCGTTGGTCGAGGGAGAGTATTACATGGTCTATGTTACATCTTTGGTGGGTGCAAAGTTTGTGATTAAGGATGGTCGCGCAGAAGAAAGCAAGTGACCCAGCAACGCAAAACTCCTACACTCCCACTCACGCTTGTGCTATCTTGTTCACGATTACTAGTCCAACCTGGGGGACGATAGGAGAAGCATAAAAATGAATGCTACGATCTACCCCACAATCCTTACCGGGCTGGGCGTTATCATCACGTTGATTGTGACCATGCACAATCTAGCGAAGACTAACCAGCAAGAAACCAATCGACGCATTGATGACCTGAAGAACGATCTCAAAGAGTTACTCGATGCCAGGTTCAAGGTGATTGACTCACAGTTTGAGGTCGTCAACGTCCAGTTTCAAAAGCTTGAAGGAAACGTTGCGGACATTCGCCACGAAGTCCAGGAGATCAAACGCGTGATCTTCAAACCCGCCGCTTAGCGATCTCCCGCTGTTGACCCCAAGAGCTCTTTGCTCTTTGCTCTTTGC
>Ga0075418_10003535_pt1 | contig 17838 bp, 20 predicted proteins | sample SoiMetdeltSBSDD2_FD_81776 | JGI IMG/M metagenome (GOLD analysis project Ga0075418, IMG submission 81776) | Bulk soil microbial communities from a Populus tree surrounding site in Tennessee, USA - Soil MetaG P. deltoides SBSDD2 | ecosystem: Environmental > Terrestrial > Soil > Tree plantation... | reverse complement strand
GGAAAGAGGCGCAAGCCCGACATACCTTGAGATGAGATTCCAGCTCCGCCTCGGCAGGGCCACCGTCCACCCAATCCGAGATCTTGGACTGAATTTCAATGCATTTCATAAACGGCCCTTCCAAATTTGAGCGTGGTGAAAGTGGAATACCTCAGATTCAAAAGCACTTGAAGACGTATAACACTCAATACTAGCGATTAGATATAAAAACGCGCCATAACGATGCCTCAGTTTGCTTTTTTTTCGAATCTCCTTCCTTTACTTTCCAAATAAGCCCTTAGCTTCAGCCGCGCTTTGAAAAGTTGGGATTTTGAATTGCCAATCGAACACCCAACGATATCGGCAATCTCATTATGTTCATACCCTTCAACATCGTGTAGCAGGAAGATGGTGCGATACCCCTTGGGCAGCTCGGCGATCGCCTGTTCAAGCGTGACCCGGTCCACGGCACCCACCAAATTCAGGTCGGAACCCCCATATTCCTTCTTTGGCAGATCCTCTTCGTCGTTGGGCTCTTCGTCTAGAGAGATTTCGTCCAGCCCTTTCTTTCGCAAGTGCATGAGGACAATGTTGACGGTCAGCCGATGCAGCCAAGTGGAAAACGCCGATTCGCCACGAAAAGTCCCGATCTTGCGAAACAGCTGCATGAAGGCTTCCTGCGCCAAATCCTCCGCTTCTGCGGCATTGTTGACCATGCGCAGGCAGAGTGAGTACACCCGCCTCTTATGCAAGCTGTAGAGGGTCTCAAAGGCGCGCGGATCCCCTGCAATGCACCCTCGGATTGCTTCTTCCTCAATAGCCTTTGCAGATGGTATTTTTTCGGTTTCCAATCGTGTCTCTAGAGGCCGGGAAGAAAATCTAAAGTGCCTGTAAACCTATACAAAGATTATGAAAAACTCGAAATAAGCGTTGAAAATAGCTGATGGCCAAGGAAGCTGTCAACTGAAGATTCGGCACCGGGGTGGGCGAGGAGCACATTCGAACGACGACAACCCCATTGAATCATGTCGCGGTGGGGCAAAATCGTCAGTTCTGTAAGCGATTTAGGAAGGATTGAGGCTAATGCTCCGGTAGGAGGTACGGATCGTGATCGAGGGCCCGCCAGTTCCATTCGAACCGCGTACCCGCAGATTCTTTCCTGCTGCTGATTCGCTGAGTTTCACCGACTCGAAGCCTGACGCGAACTTGCCATATTTCGAGCTGGCGTCCAGTTCGAAGCGGCTCTCCTTGGGCAAGGTAATGTCCACGCCGCTGTACTCCGCATCGATGACAATCGGCTTAACCTGCGGCTGGGAGTTCTTGATGGCGATATCGCCATGTTGTCCCTTTACGCTGATACTACCGAGCACATTCTCTAGCTCGATGCTTTTGTAGGCCGTCGCCACCTGAACATCGCCGCCAATGTTTTGCCCCCGTACCTCCGCATGTTTGCCATCGACAATCAACCCGCCTTCGAGATCGACACAAAGGATCCGCCCGTAGCGGTTGGAGAGATTGACACTGCCCTTGAGTTGTCGCAGGTCGACTGGACCGTGGGCGTTTTCAATCTCAGTCTTCCCCCCGATGCCTTCTACCTGAACAGCGCCATATTTGTTCTTGATGCTGCAATCGCCTGTGATTGCCGAGACATTAACCGGCCCATGCCGGTTCTCGACGCGCAAGCTACCATCGACGTTCTTTATCGTTACTGAGCCGTGCGCGTTCGTGATGGAGTGGCTCCCCGAAATCCCATCCAGCGATACCTGCCCATGTTCGTTCGAAAGTGTTATCGCCATGGACTTGGGTACCCAAACCGTGAAATGAGTCTCCAACCCTCGGCGCCATTCATCTGGCAAAGTTTCCCGGTTCGTGGACAAGCTGAACCCTCGGTCTTTCCGGTCTATAACGATTTTCAACTGATTGGAAATTTCTCGACCCCGGGCTTCATCCTCTGCCCTCACCTTCTCTTGAAGTTTTACCTTGATGGCTGGCAGATTGTGCACGAACAAGGTTACATTGCCGAACCGATTGACGACCTCCAAAGCCGCGGTGTTGGCACCCACTGGCTGGCTGGCCTCTTCGCTAAACTCGAATGTCGGACGCGAATCCGCAAAATCCCAATCTTCAAAGCGAAATCGTTCCCCGTCAGATCTCCAACCGAACCCCCCGCTATGGAAGGCCTTCGTCACGCTTGTCGCTGTAGTGCCCACAATCAACAGGAAGACAAGCAATAGGACATCACCGCCGCTGAGCAGGCTTCTACGGCCAGCCCCCGGGTCTTGGTCGCTGCGCAGGTAACTGGCCAGTTTGGAAATTCCCCATCCGATGATTATGACTGGCCAGAACTGAGCGAACAGAAGCCAAGGCGTAGACCAATAACGTGCGATCAAACGCCAGGGACGCAATTCCGGAAAGACATTGCCAAGCAGGAAGAGAGTCCCCACGCCTATCAGGATTGATGACCAAACGATACCGCCAAGCCCTTTTCTCATTTCTCAACTACCCCTAGGAGCCTCTCCTTATGAAGGTGCTCCCGAATCTTGTACGCTCCAAATCCGATCAAGACAACTGGCCAGAATCTTAATGCGCCTTCCAGAAAACCATCCACCCATTCATTCACAAACAAGAGGCAGCCCATTAGCGTAAGGATCACTCCAGTCCAGAGATTCTCCTCCTGCTTGCCAGCTGTTGGATCCTTTACCTGGAAGCCCGCAGCGTGCAGAGCGTTCCGCTTGGCCGTGTGAAATGCTTGCAACGGCATATAGAAAAAGAAAGCCGCAGTCATGATTCCGAACAGGGGTTCGAAACTTCCTACCTTCGAGCTTCCTGCCAGCGAGACGAGAAATCCGAAAATGAGAACATGCACAAAAGCCTTCAAGTATTCGCCATTGCAAATGGCCCCGACCCCAGGGATCAGACCCAAAGCAAACGCGGTTCCTGGAGAGCACATTGGCTCTGTGGTTGGGGCTGACGCGCTCAGAGGACGAGGAGGATTGGGGTTTTGAGAGAAGCAGCCCGTACAGATTTGCCTTTCTCCGACGCGAATGAGGCATTGCGTGCAGAATGGCTGCAGGCAATTCGCGCAAACCGTCGAGGCGGTAACTTCAAAATGCTTGGTGCAGTTCATAGGACTCCATGCCGTGGCGCTGAAGCGCTCTTGTCAAAGCTTGACCGCCGAATTCACCAACGCTCGAAGGGCGATCCGATGCTCGGTAGCCGAGTTCTGTTGGAGGCGCTCCTTCGGTTTTGGCTCAGTTTCTGATGGCTTCTCCGCCTCTCCTTCGTCCGTCCGAAGTTCTTCAATTTTTGACTGCAGTTGATAAAGAATCTTCAAGTCGTTAAGTCGGCGCATGCTGTTGTCGTAAGCAACATTGACCGTCCGGTTCAAGCCGTCAACAACGTTGCGGGGCGTAATCTGGCTCCAACGGACTTCCCCAAGATTCACCCCCAAGGCATTCATGACAATTGAGAATGAAATGGCTGCCAGACAAGCCCCCGTGGCGAACCGGGGTGAGGCATACACAGGGCGGAACAACTCTCGCAGGTATTCCCTCCAAGACAGCGATTGATGTAGCCCGACGGTTTCCTGTAACACCTTCTCGATGAGACGAGGTGGTGGCTCGAGTTCGGGGAATTCCTTACACAAAGAGATCGTGAACTCCATTTCCAAAACCAGGAGCGCGCAAGCCTCGCAAGTACTGAGGTGAGCCCGCACGATGGCCGATTGGGATTCAGCTAGACCCCCCTCGACGTAAAGACCCAGAATGTTCTCAATCTCAAGACATTCCACTTTCATGACTACTCTCCAGGCTACAAGTCAAACAAACTGTCACGAAGTCTCGCACGGAAATCTGCGCGCCAACCTGCGAAACAATCTCCTTGGCTAAGACCATCTAGCATCGCACTCATGCCGAAAATCCCCGCGAGCGCGTCTTCAGCTTTTGAAGACTTCTTGCCAACTCCACCCGGCCTCGGTTTATTCTCGACTTCACAGTGCCTTCAGGAACCTTGAGGATCTCTTCGATCTCTTCGTAGCTCAACTCTTCCAAGTCCCTTAAGATCACCGCCTCTTTCAGCTGAGGCGGCAAACGGTCCAAAGCCCTCCGCAACAAAACGGCCCTTTCTTCGCGTTCCATTTCCGCGTGAGCACTCGGTTGGTTGGCGGGCAAGGTATCCAGAATGCTCAACTCATCATCGTCTTCGGCGGTCACGGAGACCGTTACTCGGTCGTCCTTGCTGTGTCGGTAATGGTCAATCAGCAGGTTCCTCCCGACACTCATCATCCAGGTCACAAACTGCCCACTTTCTGCGTTGTAGCTACTCAGGTTTCTGAACACCTTGATGAACACGTCCTGAGTAAGGTCTTCTGCCTGATCAACTCTTCCGACGAACCGAAAGCACAGGTTATAGATCCTCTTTGTGTGACGGATGACCAGTTTCTCCCAGGCTAGCGGGTCACCCTTCCGGGCTTGCTCTACGATTTCCGCATCCGCTTCCGTCAAGGTTAGGCTCCCCGGCTATCCTTAAGGGGAATAACGCAATCAGCGCTGTGAAGGTTCAAAATAACTGTCCGCGTCGGTGAACCTAGAAAGCTGAAATGGCGAGTGTGCCACTTTCATGGGAGATGGCACACAACGACAGGCAAGTCCTTACTGATTGAAAAAGATAAGCTTAACAGACAGTCTCGGCTTGACTGAGATCCCTGTTTCAAGTACAACCAGAACAGGTCGTTAGGTGCCCATCGCAGGGCGTGGCGAGCAAAACCCATTGGCAGCCATTGAAGCCCTGTCAACCAGGGAAATGGCAGTTATTATTCTCTCAACCCCAGGGAGTGGCAATTGATTTTTCCGCCATTGTGCGTTCTTTGGCAGCTAGCGTGAGAACCCCGAGGCAGCCCCAAGAATCCTCATGAAATGTCCCTTCTGCGGACACCTGGAAGATAAAGTAGTCGACTCGCGTGAAAGTCGTGAGGGCGATGTCATTCGGCGAAGGCGTGAGTGCCTAGAGTGCGGCCGTCGCTTCACGAGCTATGAGCGCATCGACGAGATTCCTTACATGGTGGTCAAGAAGGATGGAACCAGGGAAAAATTCGATCGACAGAAACTGATGAACGGCCTTCTCAAAGCGTGTGAAAAGCGTCCCGTCAGCCTGAATCAGTTGGAAACTGTCGTTAACGAAGTGGAATACTTTGTCCAGGAGGCAAGCGATCGCGAGCGAAGCACCAACGAAATAGGGGAAATGCTGATGGAGCGCCTGCGGACCCTTGACAAGGTTGCCTATGTCCGTTTTGCCTCAGTTTACTTGGACTTCAAAGATATCAAGGAATTCATGGCAGAGTTAAGGGATCTGTTGAAGGGTAAGTAGATCTGGGTCTTGAGATGGTCAAACGAAATCCAGCCATAACTGAACTTCTGCAATTGCAGGAGGAACTCAATCACCTCCTTTGCGACCTTACAGTTCGAGTTTCTGGCGAATTGTTAGGCCCTGCAAACCACTGGGTTCCTAACATTGACCTCAGCGAGGATACCAATGCAATTGTTGTAAAAGCCGAGGTCCCAGGAGTCGCTCAGGCCGATCTTGAAATTGTGTTTCAGGAAGGCTACCTGCAAATCCGTGGAGACAAACGACAACCTTCACACGGCGACAAGGTTCGCTACCTGTGCTTGGAAAGAGGTTACGGCAAATTCTACCGCACGATCTATCTGACGGTCGCTGTGGATATCAGCTCCGCGAAGGCTAAGCTGGCTGGCGGCGTTCTTACGATCACGCTTCCAAAGTTGTCCAATCGCCGTAAGCAGGAGAAAATCATCCCGATTGAGATTTCATAACCACCCGGAGCGATATGCCCGACGAAGAAAAACCTGAAGAGTCACAGCTCAAGATTCCCGATGTTTTACCCGTGCTGGCATTGCGCGATATCGTCGTCTTCCCTTTCATGATTGTGCCTCTTTTTGTGAGCCGCGACCGGTCTATCAAGGCCGTGGACCAGTCGTTATCCGAAAACCGGCTCATTCTCCTCGTATCACAGAAAGAAATGGAGCAGGAAGAACCTGCCGCCAAGGATCTGTATCGCATGGGCACTGTGGCCATCATCATGCGGATGCTGAAGCTGCCTGACGGCCGAATCCGCATTTTGTCGCAGGGGCTCTCGCGGGCAAAAGTGGAGTCTTTTGACGAGGAGTCCAAACCGTATCTACAGGCAAAGATCTCGGTCGTTTCAGAACCGCTGATCGAGAATCTTCCGGTCGAGATGACGGCCTTGGTGCGTAATGTGCGTGCGTCGCTCGAGAAGGCCGTGAGTCTGGGCAAGAATATTTCTCCCGAAGTCATGGTATTGATGGCTAACCTGGAAGACCCGGGCCGGCTTGCCGACCTGGTTGCGTCCAATCTCGATCTCAAGTCTCCCGACGCGCAAGGAGTTCTCGATCTCCTGGATCCTGCCGCCCGTTTGAAACGAATCCACGAACTGTTGGCGAAGGAACTCGAGTTGTTGACGGTTCAGCAGGAAATTAACACGCAGGCTCGTGGAGAGATAGACAAATCGCAGCGGGAATTCTATCTGCGGCAGCAGCTGAAAGCGATTCAACAGGAACTCGGCGAGAGCAGCGAACTCTCTGAAGAAATCCAGCAGTTGCGCGACAAGATAGCCAAGTCAAAAATGCCCAAGGAGGTCACCGACGAGTGCGAGCGCCAACTGAAGAAGCTGGAGCGCATGCACCCAGACTCGGCCGAAACCGCCACAATTCGGAACTATCTGGATTGGATGGTCGCTTTGCCCTGGGCAGTTTCTACCAAAGACAATCTGGACTTGCGTCGGGCCAAGCAGACGCTCGACGAAGACCACACTGGCTTGGACAAGATCAAAGAAAGAATCCTCGAATACCTGGCTGTGCGAAAAATCAAAGGTGACACGAAAGGGCCAATTCTCTGTTTCGTGGGGCCGCCGGGCGTTGGCAAGACGTCCCTGGGCAAATCGATCGCCCGAGCCCTGGAGAGAAAGTTTGTCCGACTCAGTCTGGGTGGCGTCCACGACGAGGCCGAGATCCGTGGGCACCGGCGCACCTACGTTGGAGCCATGCCCGGGCGGATAATGCAGGGAATTCACCAGGCTGCCTCGAACAATCCTGTTTTCATGATGGATGAGGTCGACAAGATCGGCGCAGACTATCGTGGCGACCCTTCTTCTGCTCTGCTGGAAGTGCTCGACCCGGAGCAAAACTCCACTTTTCGCGACAACTACCTGGGCGTTTCCTTTGACCTATCGAAGGTGTTGTTTATTACGACAGCGAATTTGCTTGATCCCATACAGCCTGCCTTTCGAGACCGCATGGAGGTCATCGAGCTTTCCGGATACACAGAGGAAGAGAAGGTAGCAATCGCTAAGAAGCATCTAATTCCGAAGCAACTCGGCGAGCATGGATTGAAGGACCGGCACGTCCAGTTCGCCGACGCCGGAATCCGCGCCATCATCACCCAGTACACTCGTGAGGCCGGGTTGAGGAATCTCGAGCGCGAGATCGGCTCGGTTTGCAGAAAAGTGGCCCGAAGGATTGCTGAAGGTAAGCGAGGCGTGGTGCGACTGACGGCCGACAACGTTCACGAGTACCTCGGGTCACCCAAGATACTGCCTGATGAGATGTCCAAAAAGGACCAAATTGGAGTGGCTACAGGCTTGGCGTGGACTCCAACCGGCGGAGAAATCATGTTCATTGAATCAACGGCCATGCGCGGCAAAGGCGGGCTGATGCTGACGGGAAAGCTCGGCGATGTCATGAAGGAGTCCGCACAGGCTGCGCTGAGCTATGCGCGCAGTCATGCCAAAGAACTCGGCATCGACGAGGGGTTTTTCCAGGACCGAGATATCCATATCCACGTTCCCGAAGGCGCCATCCCCAAAGATGGACCCTCGGCCGGCATTACCATGGCCACGGCCATGGTCTCACTCTTCACTGGACGGCCAGTCAAGAAAGGGATTGCCATGACCGGTGAGATAACTCTGACGGGTAACGTTTTGCCCATCGGCGGACTCAAGGAAAAGATTCTGGCTGCGCGCCGGGCCAAGATCAAAAAAGTCATAATCCCTCATCTAAACCGTAAGGACCTGGACGAAATTCCCAAGAGTGTCCGGGCATCGATGCAGATCATTCCGGTTGAGGGAGTGAGGCAAGTTCTCAGCATCGCTCTGAGCCGGAATCCCTCGAGACCCCTCTCTCCCAAGAAGGCCGGCAAATCCTGATGCGCTCCGGTTTCTCTTCGGAAGCACAGATGATCCGTGAGATCCAGCGGATTACTGGGCACGCAAAAGATCGTCGGCTCGTACTGCCCATCGGCGACGATGCGGCAGCATTCAGGACTCAGCCTGGTCGTCTGATCCTTGTCTCCACTGACGCTCTCGTTGAAGGCATTCATTTCGATCTCACCTACTGTTCACCCGAAGATGTTGGCTGGAAGGCCCTCGCAGTAAATTTGAGCGATATCGCAGCCATGGGAGGAACTCCGCTTTACGCCACCACGTCAATTGCTCTGACTCGAAAAACTTCGGCGGACTTCGTGGGTCGCCTCTATCGCGGCTTGGCGTCCATTGCACGCCAACACGCAGTGACCGTGATTGGAGGAGACACCTGCCGGTCGCCACAGGGAATTTTTCTGGATGTGACGATCATCGGTGAAGTCGAGCCAACACACATGTTGACCCGACATCGAGCGAGACCCGGAGACATGCTTTATGTGACAGGAGAACTAGGTGGTTCTAGCGTGGGGTTGGAGCTGCTTTCGCGTTCGAGTAGGAAGATTCCAAGATCTGCCACGATCCGTCGCCATTTGAGGCCGCAACCCCGCTGTGTCGCTGGGCGCTTCCTCGCGGAACGCAAGCTGGCATCTGCGATGATCGACCTCAGTGACGGGCTTTCTACTGATCTCGCTCGTCTTTGCGAGCAAAGCGGCGTGGGAGCATTGGTTGAAGCTTCTCAACTTCCGCTGGCCAAGATACCTGGCCGACAACGTCAACTTCTACCGAACCCTCTGCTGCACTATGCACTGCATGGCGGTGAGGACTACGAATTGCTCTTCGCCGTCCCTCCGCGATTCAGCCAGCGTGTCCCCGGACAAATTGACGGATTGCGAGTTCATCGAATTGGCTGTTTGACACGGGCTACCGGCATCTGGCTCTTGGATGGCCAAGAGAAGCATCGTCTGAACCCTGGTGGGTTTGATCACTTTGCGTGATGCGAATCGAGTCGCCTAGATTCAGGGGTGGCCCTAGTAAGAAAACTAGTTTCTGAACGCGCGTACCTGGGCAGCAACCTTCAAGCTTTTCGACACTTCGGCGGCGTCGGGCGCGCCTGGCCGCAGCTCAAGATAGCGAGACCAATCTCTAATGGCAGGAGAAAGATGATTGAGTTGATAATGGGCAAATCCGCGGTCGCGGATTTCGGCGGCTGCGGTTGGGTTGATGAGCAGGAGTTTCTCGATGACGCCAAGTGCCTTGGCATAGTTCTGCTGATTCCAATAGATTGCTTTCAGATTGTGGAGCATCCTCGTTAGAATCTGAGAGTGGTTCACTGCATCAAGGCAAGAGCGGTTGAATTGAAAATCCTTTCCGTGCAATTGGGTCAGTTTCCGCTCACACCCCTCCTCCAGCAAAATCTCACCCCGTTCGAAGGCATCGATAAAGATCTCCGCGCTATTGTGTCTGCATTTGACAATGAAATGTCCGGGCATGCCAACACCTTCGACCTTCAATCCGATGCGGCGGCCAACCTCCATGTAGAGGACCGACAAGGTGATAGGAATTCCCGTCCTTCGATCTAGAACGTCGTTGAGAAAGCTGTTACGCGGATCGTAGTAGTCTTCCTGATTTCCTCGAAATCCCTCGATCTCAAACAACTGGTAGTTGATGGATTCAATCGCCTCCATGGGTCGCTCTACGGCATCAGAGCGCAGTTGCGCTGAAGTTCGTTTCGCGAGCAGATCGATTCGCTCAAGGTAATCCGAGACATTCAATTCTGGGTACTCGTCCAGAGCAATCAACAGGGCCGCGGCCGCCAAGTCCATTTGCTCTGGTGGACGGGACACCATCTCTCTGAACAAATCTCTGGCCAGCGTGCGGGTCATGGTTCCATCGTATGAGAGGATTGTGGACTGTCTGAGGTGGGTCTTCTTAGCGAATGGCGGAGAGAGTCCGAGCCTTCGAACTCTCTCTTTCCAGCAGGCTTCCTTTCGACCTACTAGGCCATACTAACAGAAGCCATCAACTTTCCTCGGCGGGGGCGTCGAATACCATGCTTTGTCATCTTGTTATAAAGAGTGCGCCTGGGCACGTCCATCGCCTGTGAAGTACGCGTAACATTCCAGTTGTTCTTTGCCAGGAGCGCGCTCAACTGTTGCCGTTCGATTTCGTCGATGCTTCGTTCGGCCAGATAGTCGTTGACCGACACGGCAGCCACTTTGATGTCGATGTCTGGGAGCTTCTGCTCTCGAATCATCGCATTTGTGATGAGCTTGGCGTATCTCCCAATGCGTTCCAAATCCAGGGAGGAAAACAATCGAGCTGAAACCGTGCTATCTAAATACAGAATGCCGTAGAGTGAACCCTCAAGCTTGAGCGGCACGCAAACAAAGGACAGGATGTCACTGGCCTTAAGAACAGAAATCTTGCGAAACTTTTCGTCCTTCCGGGTATCCGCCACGTAGGTTGGGCCCACGGCCTTGCTCAACTCGCTCAAGTAGCTATTACAAACATCCTTCACTGGGCTCACATCGTTCGTATTACCGCCAGCTGACGCTTTTATCTCCAGCTTGTTGCCGTCGCTGAGTACCAAGACAACTCCGCGCTCAGCGTTCGACAGGTTGACGACAACGGAAAGCACCTTATGCACCAGTTTACCTGGCACCAATATGCTTTCCACCATGTCAGACACCTGGTCAATCATTTCAGACCGTGTTCCTTTCATAAGCTCTTCCCCTTCTGTTTGGTTTTAGATTTTATTTTGCTGGAGGATGCGCTATATTCAGCGCAGGTCATTAATTAGCACAACAGTCAGAATCAAATCAAGATTTATTTAATAGACTTTCTAATCTTTTCTTCTTGCTTCCTGTTGAATTTTGTACAGGGCTCGCTTGCCTCGGCACAATCATAAGGAGGTGATGGGTTCGCGCTTCTGACGGATTTTTCTCCCTCGCTGGCTATTCGCCGGTGTCTTTACTTACTTCCCCCCACTTCTAGAAAAAACACTTGAAAGGAAAACCAATGAAAACAAAGACCCTGAGGTCTATCGTCCTAGCTGTCATTCTCGTGGCTCTCGTCGCAATCAATGTCCGTCCCGTTCCTCAAGGGAGTTTTGATTTCACCGAGCACAAATACAAGGGACCTGAAACATCCTTGATAGCCGACGGGCCGGAAGACATTCCACCGGCCGCCGCTGTTTTTCTTGCTGACGGTCCAGAAGAGATCCCGCCATCTGCCGTCCTTGTTGCCGATGGACCCGAAGAGATTCCACCGGCTGCCGTTCTTGTTGCCGATGGTCCAGAAGAGATCCCGCCGTCTGCCGTCCTTATTGCCGATGGACCCGAAGAGATTCCACCGGCTGCCGTTCTTGTTGCCGATGGTCCGGAAGAGATCCCGCCATCTGCCGTTCTTGTTGCCGATGGTCCGGAAGAAATTCCACCATCTGCCTACCTAATTGCAGGCGGGCCCGAAGAGCTTCCACTTGTTTTGTCTTGGCTTGTCTAGTACTGAAATTTCGGCGAACGTGCTGTTGATGACCACCGGAGAGTTCAGAAGCGGAAGATGGCTGAGTGCTGCACCGGGCAAGAAAGCAGCTTAAAGTTTCTTGTCCGGTGCTCTCAGGCCGCTCTGGAGTTAAGACTTTTTCAAGATGAGTTCTGAGTCTATACTGGAAGGCCCTGTAGTTCGAAGGAATCACTTAAATCGCTCACAATGAAGACTCTAAAGGACGGGTTGCTGGTAGCTGGACTAATCACACAGCTCTTTCTCATCTTAGCTGGCCTTCGAAAGCGGAACCTCGAACTGAGCTACTCTTTTTTTATCTACCTTGTCGCGTCGTTCGCTTCCTCATTCACGATTTCGTATCTCATCCAAGACTCGGCCTCAAGCCGGTTGTTTTACGTTATCAAGGAATTTACCTTGGATGCTCTGAAAACCACTGTGCTGATAGAGTTTAACCAGCGCGTGTTTCGATTTTACCCACAAGTGAAACGTTCCAATTATTGGTTCTTTGCACTGGCCATTTTTGGCCTATCTCTGTACTTATGGCTGATTCCGGCCGAAAAGGGATCTTGGTGGGGCACTGTGCCTCTGGATGTCCACGCGAAAATCATGCAGGCGAATTGTTTCCTGTTCTTCGTCTTCTCAGGCTCCATCCTGTTTTATCGGCTTCACCTTGATCAGAGGCACAAGCTTCTATTAATAGGATTCCTGTTCTCTCAGTTCCCGCTGGCTTTCGGATTCGCTGCGGCGGTGGCATTCGGTGAACCGGCACGAGCACTGGTGAGCCGTTTGAACTCCCTGTTCTTTGTGATTGCTCTCCTGATTTGGGCCAAGGTATATTTGACGAATGATTCGGTTAATCATACCCGCAGTACTCTTGATTCTGGGATGGGCCGTCTTGCTGATTCTGGCGCGTCGAAATGAGAGGAAGGTACGCTCAGACTGGGAGAGCTTGCTTGGGGGCGAAAAGGCTGAGTGGTATGAGGATACGAAATCAGGCCTTGAGAACAACACGAGCCTGATTCGCATGACGATGAAAGAAGCCAGAGACATTAAGCAGTTGGGCGACGTTGAGGAAGCGCTGAGGTTTCTCAGGATCGGCAGCAAAGTAATTCAGGAATTTACTCCGGGTCTGCTTTGCCTTCTGAAGGAAATGATGAAGTTTTCGCGCATGGTGAGTGCAATGGCGCCCGTCAGTCCATTGCTGCCTTCTCGTTTTTACATCGCGGAACTAAATAACCTGGCAGTGCTGAATCAGATGTTGCACCAAGTGGTGGTTTCAGCCAAACAACGATTCCGACTCAAGCTGCGCATCATCGCAACCGGTGTGAGGATCACAAGTGGCTACTTGCTCACTAGAATTCACCGAGTTCTCGACCGTCGGTCCAGCACCGAGCACGAATGGGAAGAGATTGTAGATGCCGGACAGGACTTCCAGCAGTTGACCACTGAGTCCGTTGAGAGCTTTAGAAATCTCATGGGCGCCCTACCCAGTGGACTGGCCAGCCAACTGGCCGAAAACCTTCGAATGAGGCCCTCGACGCCCTCCCTCCCAACCACATCTGGCGGACCGGCCTGACGCCGTTGTTATGCGCAGCTTCATCCTTAGGCGCCTCTTGTTGACGCTCCCCGTGCTCCTAGGTGTTGTCACCCTTGTCTTTTCATTCATCCACCTAGTTCCTGGGGATCCTGTTCAAATCATGTTGGGGGAAGGGGCTCAGGCGACTGATGTCGAGCAACTTCGTCACAAGCTCGGACTCGACCAGCCAGTTCTAACCCAGTACGGACGGTATCTGAAGGACGTCTCATCCGGCGACCTTGGCATTTCGTTTCGTTTCGGCGAACCCGTCACGGCTATCATTCTCAGCCGTTTCCCAGCCACCTTGCAACTGGCGATGCTCAGTCTGGCGTTCGGAGCGTTGTTGGCCGTCCCTACAGGCGTTCTGGCGGCCACGAACCCTGGCGGTTGGCTGGACCGAATGTTGACCTCCGCAACCCTGCTAGGGATCTCGCTTCCGAATTTCGTTTCCGGACCGATTGCCATCATCGTGTTTTCCATCATGCTGGGCTGGCTGCCAGTTTCAGGGCGTGCCGGACTGGCACACTTCATTTTGCCCGCAGTCACACTCGGTGCCTCTTTGTCGGCAATCCTCACCCGCATGGTAAGAGCAGGCATGATCGAGGAGTTGCAGGAGGAGTATGTCAAGACAGCTCGGGCCAAAGGTCTTCCAGAAATCAAGGTGCTGCTCAAGCACGCCCTCAAAAATAGCCTCATCCCAGTAGTGACAGTCTTGGGTCTGCAATTCGGCACACTTCTTGCCGGCGCAATCATCACAGAGACCATTTTCGCGTGGCCCGGCATTGGGCGCCTCACAGTTCAGGCGATCAATTCACGTGACTATCCCCTTGTGCAGGGCTGCCTCTTGGTGATCGCTTGCACTTATGTGACTGTTAATCTTCTAACTGATCTGGTCTACGGTCTTCTGGATCCCAGGATCAAGTATCAATGAATACGCACGCCTTCCTGCAAGAAATCGGGACCAATCGCTTGGCGCTGTTTGGGGGCTTCGTGGGAAGCTTGCTCATTCTGATCGCGGTGCTCGCTCCGGTTGTGGCTCCGTTCGCATTCGAAAGCCAAGATCTGCCCCTTCGCTTACAGCCCCCATCGGTTGAGCATTGGTTTGGCACGGACGAGTTGGGTCGTGACATGCTGTCGCGTGTTGCCCATGGAACGCGCATCTCCATGTTGGTGGGATTTTCCGTGGTTTTGGTTTCGTCGTTCCTGGGACTGCTGGCCGGTTCGTTAGCGGGCTATTACGGTGGTTGGTTTGACGAAGTGTTGATGCGAGTGGTGGATGTACTGCTCGCCTTCCCGGGAATCTTGTTGGCTATTGCACTGGTTGCGTTCTGGGGACCAGGCCTGGAAAAGCTGATCTTGGCTCTGGTTGCCGTTGGCTGGGTGGGTTACGCACGACTGGTTCGAGGTCAGATTCTGAAAGTGAGAGAGCTGGATTTCATTAAAGCAGCTCGTTCGCTGGGAGCTTCCAATGCGCGCATCATTCTGCGTCACCTGGTTCCAAACATCATCCAACCTGTCCTCGTGCAAGCCAGTATTGGGATGGCGGGCGCGATCCTGGCGGAAGCGTCTCTCAGCTTCCTGGGTCTCGGTGTACCGCCTCCCTTGCCGAGTTGGGGCGCGATGCTAAACGACGGACGAAGCCACCTCTTCGACGCCCCGCACCTGGTGTTGTTTCCGGGCGCAGCAACGATGCTTGCGGTACTGGCATTCAACTTCCTCGGCGATGGCTTGCGGGAAATACTGAACCCCAGGCTGCAAAGCCAATCAACCCTACGCCGTTAAGCGAAAGAAGCACTCCTCCAGGGTCAGCTTTGCATCACCTGCCAAAGCCTTGATCTCCTGCACCGTTCCGACAGCCTTCATCCGCCCCTGGTGGATGATACCCACACGATCACTCAACTCCTCGACGAAGCTCAGGATGTGCGAAGCCATGAGAATGGTCTTGCCCTGCTCGCGCAGTCTGCGCAGGCGCTGCCGCAGCAGACGGATGTTCTCGACATCGAGACCGTTCAGAGGTTCATCCAGCACAACCAACCGCTGCGGACCGAGCAATGCTCCCATTAATCCAACTCGTTTCAACATCCCCAGTGAGCATTCCCGAATCAGCATATGCTTGCGCTCCCAGAGTCCAAAGTATTCCAGAAGTTCCCGAATCTCCGCCTCGGATCTGCCGTGCCCTTGGCTTTCGATGTTACGAACACCGGCAAGGAAGAGCAAAAACTCGTGAATGGTCAACCGAGGGTACAAGTTCAGATTTTCGGGCAGGTATCCCACCTCCCGTTTGGCAGTCAACGAATTACGGCAAACGTCGTGGCCGAACACAGCGATGTGTCCTTTGTCGGGAGGGAAAATCCCGACTAGCATTTTGAACAAAGTGGACTTGCCTGCTCCGTTGCGACCTAGCAGCGCGAAGATTTCATCGCCAAGCTCGAGGCAGACATCATCCACCGCCACAAGATCTCCGTAGCGTTTTTCGACATGGCTAATTTGAATCATGCGTGGATAACAAGAAGTGGATACGACCCTCGCCGCGCTCTTCGAATATGCGCATGAAGTAAGGGAAAATCACAAAGAAAACCGCCCAGTGTACCAAGACCATAATCAGGGCAAAGGCTGTGGCTCCCAGACCCGAAAACAGGGCGCCGAGCAAAGGCTGTTGGTGGGTTTCAAAAATCAAGGCGCCTGCAAATGAAGCTACCAGAATACCTGTTAGCACTTGTTCGACAAGCACCAAACCAGCCTGCGCAGGTGATGTTGGTAGCATCGAGACTCGAACAGAAACGACAATCAACGGGAACATGAACGAAATCACATTGGCGTGCCAGATCTTGGCGCGCCAGATGAAATCGGCTGGCATTGAAGACGAACGCTCCAACCACCAATACGGAAGCTGGAACTTCAAAAGACGCGGAGTAAGCAAAGCCAGGCAAGCCACGCCAAACGCCGTTGTCATCCCGGTTACTACCTGGACGGCCCTGGCGTCTTCTCGCACTTCTCCTAGCAGGTTCATCATGACTGCCAGACACAGCATGGCTCCGATAAAATGCAATACCACCCCGAAGGAGAAGAAACGGAGAGTCAACAAGACATCCCGCACCACAAGCGCCCGAAGGCCTTCTGGCAGATGACGCCGCAGAGCCACACTCAACAGCATGCCGACGCCAGAGATGATGCCGCGCCGGCGCGTTGGCAAAGAATGGAGTCTCAAAGACAGTGCATGTGCTATCCACGGCAGCATTTCAACTCTCAACAGGCCCAACCCAACCTCGACACTGCTCGCGACCACAGCGATACGCAATAGCCAAGGGAACCCGCGGTCCTCACCTTGCGACAGATTGAAGAGCACGCTGAGACCAAGAAGAAATACCCAATTGCTCAAACAGCGAAACAAGAAGACACAGGTGTAGCGCTCGATCCGCCGAACCGGTAGGGACAACAGATAAGCGTCGGGTGAGGTTTGCGGTGCGAGTGCGTCAATGAGTCTGCGCCACGAAAGAAGCAGTTTCGCTCCCACCGAAACAATGACGATCTGCTGAGGACCCACGAAGCCCCAGAACGGATGACTGTTCAATCCAATGAAGAGCCGCTGCACATGGGGACCCACGGCAAGAAACGCCCCATAAACAATGATGGGAGCCAGCACAAAAGCATCAAATAGATTGTCGCGAAGCAGCCGGATAGCCAACCGGCACTTCACTCTAAGAATGAGACCGACATTTTGCACAGGACCCGCCTTACTCCGCGACAGGAGAGACACATACTCATCCCAAATGAAGATCCTGCTGTTTCACTCAGGCTGAGTTCCTCGACGCCCCTGAATTTGACTCGCGGCTGGCGCCTCTTCCGCCATCCAGACCTTTGTCAATTCCAGGGGGTTGACGCGTGCTTCGTTCAAGCGGCACGCCCAGTGCAAGTGAGGGCCGGTCACGCGTCCGGTAGCACCAACTTCGCCGATAACCTGACCTCGAGTCACGACGTCACCAGGTTTCACAGCGATCGTAGAACAGTGGGCGTAAAACGTATAGAGCCCGAAGCCATGATCCAGCACTGTCGTGTTGCCACTGAAATAGAGATCCTCTGCCAGAACAACCTTACCCGCATTCCCAGCCTTGATAGGTGTGCCGGTTGCCGCTTTCAAGTCCACTCCAGAATGCGGACTGCGGGGTTGGTTGTTAACGATACGCCTTCTTCCGAATCCACTCGTGAGTTGGCTCGCCACGGGTGAGAGAAAGCGGCCTTGCCAAAGTTTCTGCGGAGTCAATGTTTCCCATATGGCTTTCAATTTCTTGGATTCCTCTTCCGCACGCTTCTCGGCTTTCGGGTCCAGGGTTACATACTTCTCCTCGACCTGAATGCGCTGGACAGGAAACGCCTTGGGCAAGACCTGAAAGGCCTGCTCCAATTCAACGGTTTGGCTGTCGGCAAAACGAACTGTGCCTTTCAGGGTGTAACGGCCAGGTTTAGTCTCAAGGTCGATTCCGACCAAACCCAACCATTTGCCTGAACCGACTTGCGGTTGAAAAACAATTCTCTGGCTTCCCAACAAAATATC
>Ga0075418_10003533_pt1 | contig 17839 bp, 18 predicted proteins | sample SoiMetdeltSBSDD2_FD_81776 | JGI IMG/M metagenome (GOLD analysis project Ga0075418, IMG submission 81776) | Bulk soil microbial communities from a Populus tree surrounding site in Tennessee, USA - Soil MetaG P. deltoides SBSDD2 | ecosystem: Environmental > Terrestrial > Soil > Tree plantation... | reverse complement strand
GAACGACAAGGTCAATCGGATGAAGAATCGTGAGCGTGCCAGTGCCGCTCGGCACTGATTTCGAGACACCGTGCAGTTCAATCATGAGACAGAGATCTGGTCCAGCAGAGGCTTCAGCACGTTCCAGACCGTGTCTGCCACGATTGCCGCTCCTTCTGGATTGGGGTGAATGCCGTCCCCCTGGTTCAGGGCCGCCTGTCCGGCAACCCTGTCGAGGAGGAACGGCACGAAGAGGACGCGATACTGCAGGGCAAGATCGCGATATGCCTGACGGAATGACACCGCGTACTCGGCACCGTAATTCGGGGGTGCCTCCATGCCCGCAAGAATCACGACGACATGTTTCGCCCGCGCGCGTTCGATAATCTCGCCGAGGTTCGTCTTCATTTCAGTGACTGACAGTCCGCGAAGGCCATCGTTGGCACCGAGGGCGAGAATGAGCACCCGCACATCTTCCTGCAGGGCCCAGTCGAGCCGCCGAAGTCCGCCGGCTGACGTGTCGCCCGATACCCCCGCATTGACGACCTCGTAATTGAATCCATCGCGATCGATTTTCTGTTGGAGAAGATGCGGATAGGCCTGTGTATCGAGAAGCCCCAGACCGGCAGTCAGGCTGTCGCCCAGCGCGACGATCTTAGGACGCTCGTCATCGGTTTTTGGCGCGGCGGGCGGAGGTGCAGGCGCCGCTTCCGAAGATGCCCGATCGCTCGAATGGCCGATGCCGCAGCCGATTGCGCCAACGTTGCATGACGCGACCAGTGCGGCCAGCAGACACACCACCAGCCGGCTCTTCACGCGCCCCATTGGCAGAATAGACATGTATTGTTAATTATAAGTTCCTGGTCGGATTCGTTGACCGGGATCCGGTGTCCGGGATCCGGTGTCCGGATCTCCAATGCGAACGCTCGGGGCGAACCACGGATACCGGATCCCCGACCACGGATCCCGCATTCCGCACCACGGATCCCGCATCCCGGACAACGGATCCCGACATGATTACAATTGCTTCATGGCCCGAGGATTCGATTCGAAGTTCGTTGAAGCCCAACAGGAAGAAGCGCAACGCCGCGCAGCGCCACTGAAGCCGCCTATGACACCGGAAGCCAGAATCAGAGAACAACGGCGGCGGTCCTTGGAACTGACTCGAACTCGAACACAGCAAGACCTCAGCCGGGCCGTCCTGCCTGCACACCGGCGCATGCTCGAAGAAGCCATAGCCGCGCTCGACCAACAAATCGACGAAGTCTGACCGGTATGCATCTTGCTCCTTCCTCATCAGGAGGGGTATGCGTTCGGACACACACGTCGTTCGCGTCGCGGCGATTGGCGATTTGCACTACGGCCGAAACGCTTCGCCGGGATCGCTGCAGCCGCTCTTCGCTCAGATCAACCAGAGCGCCGACGTGCTCGTGGTCTGCGGCGACCTGACCGACTTCGGTCTCGCAGAAGAAGCGCGCGCTCTCGCGCGCGAATTCGCCGTCCTCAAAATTCCCATCGTCGCTGTTCTCGGCAATCACGATTTCGAGTCGTCGCAGCAAAGCGAAATGCGGACGATTCTGGGCGACGCTGGAGTCGCGATTCTCGATGGCGACAGCACCGAGATCCTCGGCATCGGATTCGCGGGCGTTAAGGGTTTCGCCGGCGGATTTGGCCGGCGCGCCCTCGGGCCCTGGGGCGAAGACATCATCAAGAAGTTCGTTCACGAAGCGGTCGACGAGGCCCTGAAACTCGAGTCAGCCCTCGCCCGCCTGCGGAACGAGAAGCGCATCGCGATTCTCCATTACTCGCCGATCCAGGAGACGGTCGAAGGCGAACCCCCCGAAATCTTTCCGTTCCTCGGCTGCAGCCGCCTGGAGGAGCCGCTCGGCAGATATCCGGTCACTGCTGTTTTTCACGGCCACGCGCACCACGGCCGCCCTGAAGGACGAACGACGAAAGGCGTACCTGTATTCAACGTGTCGATGACGCTGATGAACAACCTGTTTCCAGGGCGTCCGTTCCGCATCATCAATATTGACGTGACGACTCCACCCGATGACAGGCGGGTCCGATCAGATCGGCGGATGGCCGGGTTGTCGCTCGCCGATCAACCGTGAGAGGACACATATGACAACGCTCATCACAATGGCGATGGTTGCGGTGCTCGCACAGGCACCACCGCCTGCGCCTCAAGGAACGTCGCCGGCACAGCCGCAAACACCGGTCGGACAAACGTCGGGAGGTAACGACGCGCTTCAAGTGCAAGTGATGCTCGATCGAGCGGGGTTCTCGCCGGGCGCGATCGACGGGAAGATGGGTGCGAACACGCGAAAGGCGTTGGAGCTTTTCAAAGCGAGCGGAACGCAGCAGTCGCCGTCGGTGCCCGCGACCCGAACCTATCGAATCACTGCCGAGGACATCGCCGGTCCGTTCATCGACCGGTTACCAAAAGACATGATGGAAAGCGCGGAGCTTCCGGCACTCGGTTACACATCGGCGATAGAAGAACTCGCCGAGCGGTTTCACACCACCCCGGCATTCCTGCAACAGCTGAATCCCGGCATCACTTTCACTGCCGGCCAGGAGATTCAGGTTCCTAATGTGGAACCAATGGTGCTCCCTACCGCGACGATGTCGGTGCTCGAGCCGAAACAACCGAAGCCCACAGGGCAACGTGGTGAGCCGTCCAAAGCGCCGCAGCCAACCGGAACGAGCGGTACCGAGCAGCCAGTTGAAAAGCCGAACCTCGTCGTCACTGTCAGCAAGAGCGCATCGGCCTTGACCGTTGCCGACGCCACCGGCCGGGTCGTGCTCTACGCTCCGGTTACGACTGGGAGCACCCACGATCCGCTGCCAATCGGTGAATGGAAGGTGACGAGCATCTTCTTCAATCCGGCATTCAACTACAACCCGGAGTTGTTCTGGGATGCTGACCCGTCACATACCAAGGCGACTCTTAAGGCCGGACCAAACAATCCAGTCGGCGTCGTCTGGATCAACTTGTCGAAAGAACACTACGGTCTGCATGGGACCCCGGAACCCGCATCGATTGGACGCACGCAGTCTCACGGATGCGTGCGGCTCACTAACTGGGATGCGCTTCGGCTTGCGGCGCTGGCGAAACCAGGCACGCCCGTCGTCTTCAAGGAATAGCGGGGTGAAAGGTGCGCATGCGCGATCGTGACTTGCGCCGAAGTCTTCGAGTGTTCGCGGTTGGAGTCGCCTGCGGCTTCATCATCGGTGCGGCGCTGGTGGCAGTCCTCATCACCAAGTACGGCCAGATTGCCGGAGTCCACCAGACGTCCACCCGAATGAGCGCCGATGATGGACTGGCTGACGTCGACACACCGGTCATCGAGGTACGACCCGCCGCGGCGAATACGCCGGTAGCGACGACGGGCAGCGCCGGACCCGTCGTCGCGACACCGCCCGCAGAACTCACCAAGCGTGACTTCGCATTACCGGTCGAAGGGGTCAAACCGGACCAGCTGGTGCGCTCCTTCGATGATCGGCGAAGCGGCTCGCGCCCACACGAGGCGATCGATATTCTGGCACCCAGAAATACGCCGGTGAAGGCAATCGAGGACGGCGCGATTGCGCGGCTGTTCGAAAGCAAGGCCGGCGGCATCACGATCTACCAGTTCGACCCAACCGAACAGTACTGCTATTACTACGCACATTTGGAGCGCTACGCTGAAGGGCTGCGCGAAGGCGACAAGGTGCGGAAGGGACAGGTCATTGGGTACGTCGGAACCTCTGGAAATGCGCCTAAAAACACTCCGCACCTGCACTTCGCCATTTTCCGGCTGACGGCCGAGAAACACTGGTGGGAAGGAACGCCCATCGATCCCTTCGACGTGCTTCGATAAAGTCAATAAATCTGCGTTTTTTGGCGCTGTTCCTTGGCGCCCTGCAAACCTTCTTGCGGGGCGCCCCCGTCCAAGCGAGTGCAGGAAAGGAGCTTGGAAGCCGTAGCGCTTCGGTATGCCTCCGCCTTGAGTGCGGCAGACAAGGCTGACGACGTGGCGCTCGCCGCGGCGGGAGACGTGTCTGCATTCGAGCGCGTTTACCGGGCGCATTTGCCGCGCGTGCACGGCCTCGTTCGTCGCATGACCGGAGGACGCGACGCCGATGAGGTGACGCAGGATGTGTTCGTCCGCGTCTGGCAGAAACTCGGGACGTTTCGGGGGGATTCGGCCTTCTCGACCTGGCTCCACCGCCTCGCTGTGAACGTGGTTATCGAGCGATTCCGTTCGGAGACCCTACGCCGGCAGCGGCTTCGCGATGGCGACGACATCTTTGACACGATCGCTGCACCGACCCGTTCGCGAGATCTGTCGATGGACTTCGAGACTGCGCTCGCCAAGCTTCCCAACGGCGCGCGGGAAGTATTCGTGCTCCATGACGTGGAAGGATACAAGCATCATGAAATCGCGTCCCTGCTGGATATCTCGGCCGGCACATCCAAAGCGCAACTGCACCGGGCGCGGATGATGTTGCGGCGCCATCTCGGACGGAAGGACTCCGAGCTATGAAAACTGACGCATTCACCAGCCAGTTGTCGGGCTACCTCGACGACGAATTGTCGGCAGTCGAACGTCAGTCCCTGGATGCCCACCTGGCTGACTGTGAAGCCTGCCGCAGCACGCTCGACGAACTGCGCCAGGTAGTTGCGCGCGCGTCGAACTTGAGGGACACGGCGCCCGTGAGCGACCTGTGGCCGAGCATTGAGTCGCGGATTGGGTCCGAATCAAGGCCCGGCCGCGTGTCGCCGTTCCGCCGCGCCATCTCGGCGCGTCTTTCGTTTACGATTCCCCAGGTCGCGGCCGCCGGCCTCGCGCTGACCGTGTTGTCTGGTGGTCTCGTCTGGATGGCGCGGTCGGGAGATCCGCGTGCCGACGTGCCACCGATTCGCGCGCAGGTTCAGGAAGACGATCCGGCAATCGCGCGGGCGAACTTCGCGGATAAGCACTACGACAGGGCGATCGCCGAACTTCAACGCACGCTTGATGAAGGACGCCAAGGCCTCGACCCCGAGACCGTGCGCGTGCTCGAACAAAATCTGGCAGCGATCGATCGCGCGATCGAACAATGCCGTCGTGCGCTCGACACGGATCCTTCGAACGTGTACTTGAATACGCACCTCGCAGAGGCGCGCCAGCGCAAGCTTCTGCTACTGCGTCGCGCGACAGCATTGTCCACGAAAGGCACGTAGGGCATGATCCACGGATTCATCGCACTCGCCCTCTCCACGTTGTTGGCACAAGCGCCGGCGGACGCGCGACAGAATCGCACGCCGCAAACCGATCACACGGTGCCGGCGGCGCGCGGTACGCGGCTGGCCATCGAGAACAAGGCCGGAGAAATCGTCATTCACGCGTGGGAGAAAGACGCCGTCCGCGTCCAAGCGCGACACAGCTCACGCGCCAAGATCAACGTCCGTACGGACGCGAATGTGATCAACGTTGATGCGGTGACCGACAGAGGCCCCACTGGCTCCATCGACTACGACATCAGTGCGCCGGCCTGGATGCCGATCAAGGTTGAAGGACAGTACGATTACATCAGCGTCGAAGGCGTGCAGGGAGAGATCTCGGTTGAAACGGTTCGTGGCGACATCGTTCTGAAAAACGTCGGCTCGGCGATCGCGAAATCGATTGAGGGTGCAATCGAGGTCGATGGCGCTCGCGGAAAACTCACGCTCAGCTCGGTCAATGAAGAAATCAAGGTGACCGGAGCCACCGGCGAAGTGGTCGCGGACACGACCAACGGCGAAGTGACGCTGACGCGCATGGAAGCCAGCGCGGTGGAAGTCGCGACGGTTAACGGCGACGTGGTCTTCGAAGGCAGGCTTGCCGACCGCGGACACTACAGCTTTACCAACCACGACGGCGATATCGAGCTGCTTGTGCCGGAAAACTCCAATGCCACCTTCAACGTGCGGGCATACAGCGGTGAGTTCAGCACAGCGCTACCGGTGAAGGGACCGGACGCCTCGCAGGTCCGCCGCGGCAGGCGTGTTTCGTACACGCTAGGCAACGGGAGTGCGGAAGTCGAATTGGAATCCTTTGGCGGCGACATCAAACTGCGCCGCCCGGGCGCGGCGCGGACGCGGCGTGATCAGTAGAGACTGCTGCGGCCTCGCGCGCCGCCAGCCGGCGGTTCCCATCCTGCATCGGTGAGGGCCCGTTCGAGCCGGAGCGACCGGCGGGTGATGGCCGTGGAATCGTCGTATCGCTCGACTTCCTGACGCCCGTCAGGAAATGTGATCACTAGTTCGTAGGCTGGCCCATCGCTTTGACGTCGAATCTCGTACCGCAATCGCGCATCCTGCCGCTCGAAAAACCAAATCATGCAGTCCGGTTATCGGCTCAGCAATATGAGACTTTAGGGTGAAAGACGCCTGTTTTTTCAATCCTCTCGTTCGGATCCGTCGTGAACCAAAGCCAAAAACTCAAACTCAAAACTGACACGATTATCGTCAACGTGCCGGCGGAGCGCCGCTTCTGGGACCGAACTGTGCGAAACCGAACACTGGCTGGGAACCAGATCGCTCGGAGGCAACCGGTTTTCCGTGTATTCCCGCTGGTATTGCACGGAAAGACGCGTGGCATGGACGTTGGTCTTTGCCCCGAATCATGACCATCGCCTGTGCGGTTCCACCGCGCATTCTGATCGCCGATGATCAGCGCGATCTCCTTGATGCCCTTCACCTGTTGCTCAAAGCCGAAGGCATCGCGATGGACGCAGTCACCTCGCCCGAGGCGGTCGTCGATGCTGTCGCGCGCGCGACATACGATCTCCTCTTAATGGATCTCAACTATACCGGCGATACGACATCCGGCCGCGAAGGCATCGATCTCCTCGCGCGCGTGCAGGAGCGCGATCGCTTGTTGCCTGTCGTCGTGATGACCGGATGGGGTTCAGTCGATATCGCAGTGGAGACGATGAGACGAGGCGTCTGCGACTTCGTACAGAAACCGTGGGACAACGCGCAACTGCTGACCACGTTGCGAAACGAAATCGAGAAGGGCCGGACGCGCCGACGGACGGAAGCGCTCGAGGCGCGCGCGCTCGACGAGGCGCGGCGAATCCAGCGCAAGCTGCTGCCGGCAACGCTTCCACAGATTCACGGGTGTGAGATTGCGGCGTCGTGGCAACCAGCGGCCGGCGTTGGCGGCGACTGCTTCGACGCGATCGCGTTTGGGACGTCGCGTTTGAGTCTCTCGATCGCGGACGTCGTCGGCAAGGGCATTCCCGCTGCGCTCCTGATGTCGAACCTGCAAGCGGCGGTGCGCGCCTTCGCGACCGAGACGACAACCGCTGGTGAACTGTGTCAGCAGGTCAACCGCATTCTCTGTGGCAACATTGCCGAAGGACGGTTCATCAGCTTCTTCTACTGCACCGTCGACACGGAACAACGGACGCTCACCTACGCGAACGCCGGCCACTATCCGCCGATCCTTATCCATGCTGATGGGTCGACGGAGCGTCTCTCGACCGGCGGTCCGGTGCTGGGCCCCTTCGCGGAGGCCATGTATGACGAGCGCCAGATCGCGATCGTGAGTGGCGATCGATTGATCCTTTTTACCGACGGCATCACCGAGGTGCGGCCCGCGGGTGTCGAGCCGGATGATCCGGACCACGTCGAGTTTGGAGACGACGCACTCGTCGCAGCAGCCGTCGAGCATCGCGCCTGCAGCGCGCCGATCCTCGAGGCGCGGTTGACGTCCGCCGTCTCCGCCTACGCAGGCGGAACGTTTCAAGATGATGCAACGTTAATGATCCTGGCAGTCGATTAGATGTAAGTCTCGTCTACCCGCCTCGCCGACCCGCTTCGGATTCATCCGCGTGTTGTCACACCAGACAGGGACGAATGCGCCATTTTTAGGGATGGATGGCATTATGGCGTGACCAATACCGCCAAGAGATTCCAAGCTTGACGTGGACCTCATGAGGCAACGATAGTTTTTGCACGATGCAGAAAGCTTGGACGCCACCCGCGCGATTCGTGTTCGGCGCGGCCACTCTTCTCGGCGTCTTCTCGACGTTGCAGGCATATCGCCTGACGACGCTGAGTATTAATGATCAAATGAACATCGAGGTCTGGCGCCTGCTGGCGCTCAACCTCGCCTACTGGTACGTTCCGGCAACCCTCACCTCCACGATTTTTCGGATCGCGCATCGGTTTCCTCTCGATGCGCCGGGCTGGCCGCGCGCCCTCGCGGTGCACGCACTCGCCGCCCTCGGGTTCTCAGTCCTCCACCTTGGCGCCATGATCGGCATGCGCGCCATCCTCTGGCCCGGAAAATTGTTTCCAGCATATGGAGGCTCGTGGACGTCGGCCGTGCAGCGAACGTATCTGATGAATCTCGATTGGGCGCTCATGACGTATTCCGCGATCGTCGGCGCCAGCTATGCGCTCGGCTACTACCGCGAATCGCGCGCGCGCGCCATTCGCGCCGCGAATCTCGAAACTCGCCTGATGCAAGCGCGGCTCAAAACCCTCGAAGCGGAACTGCATCCGCATTTTCTGTTCAACACGCTGCACGCGATCTCAACCCTGGTGCACACGCACCCCGACGCGGCCGATCGCATGATCAGCCGGCTCAGCGACCTGCTGCGCATCACGTTTTCGCGATCCGATGCGGCCTGCGTGACACTCCACGAAGAGCTCGAGTTCCTGCAGAAGTATCTCGAGATCGAGCAGACGCGCTTTCAGGACCGCCTGTCGGTCGACTACCAAATCGATCCGGACGCGTTGGATGCCGAAGTACCGAGACTGATCCTGCAGCCGCTTGTCGAGAACGCGATTAAACATGGCGTCTCGCTCCAAACCGGACCAGGCATGGTTTCTATCGGAGCCCGCCACGACAACGGACGACTCTATCTGACAGTGCGAGATAACGGCGTCGGGTTGACCGGCGCAACGCGGGCCAAGCTTCACGGCGGTGTCGGCCTGTCGAACACGCGCGATCGTCTGGAATGCCTGTACGGTACCGATCACGCGCTGAACTTTCTCGAGTCGTCGCCGGGGCTGACCGTCGAAATGCGCCTGCCATTTCGTCGGGTGTCGTCCGGTACCGACGAGTCGCGGACGCGAGTCGCATGACGGACGAACAATTGGTCAGGACGCGGGTGATCATCGCCGACGACGAGCCGTTGGCGCGGGCGCGGCTGCGGATGCTGCTCGCCGATGAGCCGTGGGTCGATGTCATCGCGGAGTGCAGCGATGGCCACTCGACCATCGCCGCAATTGAGAAGTTCCGTCCGGAGCTGGTGTTTCTCGACGTCCAGATGCCCGGCGGCTCGGGGTTCGAGGTGATTGAAGCGATCGGCGCGGGACGCATGCCGTTTGTGATTTTCGTGACCGCGTTCGACCGCTACGCTCTGCGGGCCTTCGACGTCCATGCCCTCGACTATCTGCTCAAGCCATTTGACCGCGATCGCTTCCGCGACGCACTGGCGCGCGCGCGCGAACGGATCGAGCGACGTTCCGATGGCGATCTCGAACGCAGATTGCTCGCCATCGTCAACGATTTGAAGCCGGCGCCGCAGGCACTCGAGCGCTTCGTGATTAAGGCGGGCGGGCGCGTGTTCTTCCTCCGCGCCGAGGACATCGAGTGGATCGAAGCCGCTGGCAACTACGTGAAGCTCCACGTCGGCGCCGAGACCCACGTGTTCCGCGAAACGATGAACTCCCTCGAAGCGAGATTGAACCCCAGCATGTTCTTCAGAATTCATCGTTCCCACATCGTCAACATCGAACGGGTTCGCGAGCTTCAACCCTGGTTCAATGGAGAGTACGTCGTATTCCTGACGAGTGGCGCGCGGCTCACGTTGAGCCGTGGATATCGTGAGAAGCTACAGGATCGGATCGGAAGGCCGCTGTAACGAATTCATTTGCCCCATCCCATTGACAGCGCCGTGCGGCCGTCGGCCAGGCCGTGCGCGACGTCGACTCGAAGAACGCCCGAGCCGGGAATCGCAATCCTGAGTCCAGCCCCAACATCCGTCTGCCAGCGTTCACTCTGAGGATCGAGCGCGCGATAGGCGCGCGCCATATCAAGAAATACCGCTGGCGCGAACTTGAGTGGTTTGCGCGAGAGCTGCAGCCAACGGCGCCCTTCCACGCCGCCGTCAATGACGTGCCTGCCAAACGTGGCGTCGCGAATAACGCCGTCATCGATCAAGGGATGCGCCCGCAGCAGGCCATCGCGCCCTTGACCGGTTCCCGCGCCGGGCCAGAGCGCGAGCGGTGCATTGGAGGCGACAACAGTGTCCCGGCCGCGAACGAGCCACACCGATCCCTCGTTTCGAGTGTTCGAGCGCCACTCGGATCGAAAAGCGGCAGACCACGTGCGGAGTTGACCCACCCACGTTGTGGCCTGCATTCCGAGTACCGCGTGCTCGCCGGCAAGCCTCGCCTCGACTGCCCCACCTAAGGACAGCGCGCGACTGGCCTCGGCAGTGCCGCGATCGACGAATCGATCGGACGCGGCCGTTGCTTCCCATCGCAGACCGCGAGCGGTCCAGTTGCTGACATGAAACTCGGCACGACGCCGTGCCTCCTCGCTGAGGATGCCGCTGCTTTCGTAGGTCTGCCGCTCGCCGAACACGCTGACTCCCCACAATCCGCCGAACGGCGCGATCGAATCAAATGCCAGCGCGACTCTCGGGCGACGTTCCCACCATCGCCACGTTCCCGTCCACGCTTCGCCGCCGCCGCTTGGACTGGCGATGGTGATCAGGGCTTCGCGATCTGTGAGCGCGCGGAGGCCAATCGCCGTCAGTGCAATCGGCGACGTCGGCACACGCGGACGCTCGATGATCGATGCGTCGACTTGTGCACGCCCGTTCTCGCCGGGGCGCATCGCGAGACGTGTCACCTGAGCGGCCGGCAGTTCCGCGAGTCGGCGACGCGCGGCAACCAGATCGTGGCGCGTGAGCATCGTTTGGGTCTCGAGTCCGATGGCCCGCGCGGCAACGCCGTACCGCGTTCGCTCCAGTCCGGTGACGTTGACCAGGTCGATGATCGGCTCGCCCACGCGGTTCCATGCGTCGAGTGCACCGTCGGCGTCGTCTTGCAAAAACAGCGCGGTCGCCAGAATTCGTGCCGCGAGCGCGTCGGTGGAATCCCTGGCGAGTGCGCGACGCGCGTCGGCGGCAGCCGCCGGCCATTCGCTGGCCAGCGCATACAAACCGGCCATTTCACGCCATGGCGCGGCGGCGTCTGGACATCTGCCAGCCGCCAGTTCGAACAGCCGTCGTGCGCTTACCGCGTCGTCGGCGCCGGCCAGGCGAATCCCTTCATTGATCAAATCGCCGCAGGCCTCGTCCGGCGCGTTGCGCCGCATTCGATCCGCCGGCACCCCGATGTCCTGGTCGAGCGTGACCGATGGATTTGCGTGCGACGGCGTTGCCACGAGCGTCCACCTGTCGGACGCCGCCCACAATTCGAGAAACGTTTTCTCGTCAAGGATGCGGAACGGCGCGCGCGCGGGATCGTGCGCGATGACACGTCCGCCGGCCCACCCGACGATCACGACATAATGAAAGCGGTTTGGCCGATCCTCGATGAGGACAACGACAGGCTGCCCTGCCGCCAGCCGCGCCGTGACCTGATCCCGATCGCCACGACTCGATTCCGCGTCGAATCCTCGCGACCGAAGCGCGGTAACGAGATCGCCGCCATGAATTCCTGACGCTGCGGGATCGACAAGGTCGGCGAATGTCTCGGCATAGACATTCGTGCGGCCCCAGTACCGCATGAGCATCGCGATTGCCGCGCCGCCGCAAAGCGCCTCGCTCTGCGGCAAGTATGGAACATTGAGCAAATGCAGTTCGGGAGTAGGCGCCTGCCCCGGCGCAGAGGAAACCGGCATCGCCGCCGTCACGAAAACGACGGCGATGACCAGGCGTTGCGTCAGACTGCTCAATCAGCGATGACGACGATCAGAATGATGATGAGCAGGACGATGATGATGGTGGTAGTCGAGATGACGACGGTGCTTGCTCCGCCGGCAAGAGTGTCCTGCGCTTGTCGCGCTTGCTGGGCCGCCTGCTGGAGGTCCTTACCATGGAGCATCGTCACTGCCGTTTGAGCCTTCTCGATCGATAAACCGGCCTTGGCGGCGATGTCTCGCACCTCCTGACGTTGCAGCAGGGACAGGATGACGTCACGATCCGCCTGCTCCTGACTCACTCGCTGCTGCACCGCCTTGTCGAGGGCCGCTCTGCCGATCACGTGATCCTGAGCGTTCGCGGCTGGAACCATAATCAAGAAGGCAAGACATATTGCGAGAAAACTCCGGCACAATCTCATCTGAAGCCTCCGTCTCTTGCTTGGCGCGGCCTCAAGACCGCGTCCTGCATCGCGACTTTTTACTGGCGCGGTCTGTACACTGCGCCCTACATCGCGATTTTTCGACCCCGTAGCGTGCGGTCTTTAGACCGCGCGTGCACCGGGGGCTTTCAAGCAAGCCACAGACCAGCGCATTCTATGGATGAGACGGTGGGGCACTTCCCGCCAGCTGCTCGAATTCGTCGGCATGGGCCGCTCTTGCCTGGGCCTCCCGCCAGTCGACGAGGCCGTCCTTGACGAGGCGAGCCAGCGATTCTTCGAACGTAAACGACCCGTTGCGTCTCGTAATTGTGATCTCCTGATGCAGATGCTGTAGTGCGTTGCGTCGGACGTGCTGCCGGGCGCCGTAGCTCACCATCAGAAGTTCAGACGCCGGCACCAGTCCGCCTCCCTGCTTTGGCAGCAGGGTCTGGGTCATCACCGCCGCGAGCGCCATCGACAATTCCTGGCGGATCGTGTTCTGGCGTTCTGAGGGAAATGAATCCGCAATGCGGGAGACCGTCGAGGCAACATCGGTCGTATGAAGCGTGGACAATACGAGGTGCCCCGTCTCGGCAGCTGCAAGTGCGATCCGCATCGTTTCCGGATCGCGCATCTCGCCGACGACGATCACGTCGGGCGCCTGTCGCACGGCAGCGCGCAACGCCGTCGGGAAATCCGGGGCATCGACGCCAATCTCGACCTGCTCGATGACCGATCCCTGATGGGAATGCTCGTATTCAATTGGATCTTCGATCGTGACGATATGGCGTGCCGCGCGACGGTTGACGTCGTCGACCAGGGCGGCAAGCGTGGTGGTTTTACCCGAGCCAGTCGGGCCGCCAATGAGCACCAGTCCGCGAGGAAGCTGCGACAGCAACTCGACTGACGGCGGAAGCCCGAGCGTCGCGAGACGCGGAACCCGCGTCGGCAGTAACCGGATCGCCGCAGCGGCTCGACCGCGTTCGCGGTGCAGATTGATACGGAACCGGCCGACGCCGCTCAGACGAAATGAGGCATCAACGATGTGGGCGTCGCGATAAATGCGGCGAGCGTGCGGAGGAAGCGTAGGTAGAACGGCGTCCTCGATATCGACACCGTCGAGCGGTCCTTCGGCGAGCGGCAACACACGGCCGTCAACGCGAACCGACGGCGGCGCGCCTGCCACGAGCAGCAGATCGCTTCCGCTACGCGACGCCAGCAGTCGTAGCCATCGTTCAATTCGAGCGAGATCACCCGTCGAGGGTGCCGGCGCCCCGGTTGAGTGGAGTTCGAGTATCAGCCGATCGATCTCGTCGTCGTCGGTCATCCGGGCGGATTGTAGCCGAACCGTCCCCTTTTCCCTTGTCCCTTTTCCCTTTACCCTTGTCTGCTTCTCTTACTGCTCGCGGGGCCCCACCCCGCTCGCTCTCGCTCGGGGGCGCCGCGTGCGGCGCTTCCCTCCGGCCCCTCGCTCGGGCCGCAGGCGCTATTCATCCCGCAACACCACCATCGGATCGACCCGCGTAGCGCGGCTGGCGGGTATGTAACAGGCAACGAGCGCGACAAAAGCGATGAAGGCCGCAACGCCGGTGAGAGTTGCCGGATCGGATGGGGTCACGTTGAACAGTTGCGTGCGAAGCAGCCGTGTCAGCCAGAATGCGGCGGCAAGCCCGACCGCAAGTCCGACAGCTGTGAGCCGCAGCCCTTGCGCCAGAATCATCGTCAGCACGTTCCCGCGGCTCGCACCAAGTGCCATGTGAATACCAATCTCGCGCCGCCGTTCACTGACCGAATACGACAGGATTCCGTACGTCCCAATCGAGGCGAGCAGCAGCGCGAGACCGGCGAAGACACCGAGAAGCTGTGCCAGAAAACGCGGGCGCGACATCGCCTCGGCAAATACGTCTTCCATCGACCGAAGGTTGATGACCGGCAGGGCCGGATCCATAGCTTGGACGATCCGACGAATCTGCGGCGCCAGGGCTTCGCCACCGAGCGATGTCCGCATCACCACGTTCATGTTTCGTGGCGACGCCTGCAGGTGCGTTGGCCACTGCGCGTTCAGGAAGTAGAGCTCGGATCCAGTCTTCGCGTTCACGCCTCCCTGCTTCACATCCCGCACGACGCCAACGATCGTGAACCACGGCGTTTGCGGTCGAAAACCGGGCTTGAGCCGGCGACCAATTGGGTTCTGGTTCCGGTAAAACATCTTTGCAAGTGTTTCATTCACCAGCACAACCGGCGCGCCAGTCGTATCCGACAACGCGAAGTCGCGCCCGTCGATCAGTGGAATGCCCATCGTCTTCAAGTAGTCGAGCGTTACGGTCTGGTAATAGTCGACGTTCTCGAACGGGCCCTCTTTTGGCGCCTCGTATCCTTCGAAATCGGTGTCGTTCGCGTTGACCAGTCGTACTGGTGGAAGCCCGGACATGGCCGCCACTCCCTGGACGCCGCTTTGCGAAGACAACTCGCCAGTGAGTCGGCTGACGAAATCGACGGTGCTTTGCGGCGTTCGGTAGGTGGATGACGGCAACACGACGCCAAACGTGACTAGATGACTTCGGTTGAATCCGGCATCGACGGTCATCAAGTTCCAAAAACTGCGGAGCAACAATCCCGCGCCAATCACGAGTACGACAGCGAGTGCGACCTCGGCCATCACCAGTCCGCTGCGGACGCGCGCGCGCGCGAACCCAGCAGTCGAGCGTTGACCCGATTCCTTGAGTGACATCGTTACGGCGCGTTCGCGCAGGTGGAGGAGCGGCGCCATGCCGAAAACGAGCCCTGTCAGCACTGAAACAACGATCGTGAACATCAGAACGGCAGGATCCATCGTGATTTCGGTTGACCGTGGAATGCTGTCGGGATTCGCCGCGAGGACCGCGCGCAGGCCGCCCAAGCCGATGACCGCACCGACTGCCCCGCCAGCCAGTGCGAGGACAACACCTTCCGTCAAGAACTGTCGCAGGAGCCGGCCGCGAGCGGCGCCGAGCGCAGTGCGGATGGCAAATTCGCGATGTCGCGATTCCGCGCGTGCGAGCAGGAGGTTCGCCAGGTTGGCGCACGCGATGAGCAGAACGAATGCGACCGCCCCCTGCAGGATCCAAAGGGCGGTCCTGATGGTGCCCACGAGATCCTCCTGAAGTCCGTCGAGCCTGATGCGATGATTCTGACGATTCGGGACGTGCGTGCCCGGATTGAGACTCTCCCACTTCTGCAACATCGTCTCGACGTCGGCTTTCGCCTGCGCCAGCGAGACGTCCGACTTGAGTCGACCAACGAGGTACAGGAAATGACCGCCTCGATTTCCCGGATTCGCGGGGTCGAGGGTGAGCGGGAGCCACACCTGGATCTTCTGGTCGTGAACGTCGTAACCCGGCGGCATGATCGCCACGATTCGGGTCGGGACGCCGTCAATCGGAATTACACGACCGACAACGGATTCGTCCCCACCGAATGCGCTTTTCCAAATCTCGCTCGACAGCGCGCCAACGTCCTCGGCGCCAGGCAACGTGTCGGCCCTCGTGAACTGACGGCCGCGGATCGGCGCGACTCCGAGCACCGGCATCAGTTCCGAGGTGACGACGGCAGACACGACGCGGCGAGGTTGATCCTGCGTACCGAGGTTCACCGCACCCGACCGATAGGCGCCGACGTCGGCAAAGCTCTGGTTGCGTTCCCTGAACTCGATGAATTCAGGCGCCGACACCCAGAACTGATTGAAACCGAGGTTCGGAAACTGACTCGTGATGAAGACGAGCCGCGCCGCATCTGGATACGGGAGCGGCTTGAGAATCACGCCGTGGACGACGCTGAAGATCGCTGTGTTGGCGCCAATCCCGAGCGCGAGCGTCAAAATCGTGACGAGCGCGTAACCGGGGTTCTTCCGAAGATGTCGAAGCGCGTAGACGAGGTCCTGTCGCATGGCGATGGCTTGGACGTCCGCTAACGCTGGAGGGTTTGCGTTATTTCGCCGGACTGGCTTTTTCTTGCGCCCGGGAGCTCGTTCGCGTCAGGAGCGATGAGCCGACCGCGCCCACTGCCGCACCGGCGAGCGCCGCCGTAATATCAGTTGCGGATGGAAATCGCGTGGTACTGAAGAGCTGTGTCGCTTCTGCTGTGACTGACACAGCCGCCGCAATCCCTACGGCATTCCAGATTCGACCTCGACGGCCGTAAGACCACCCAAATGGGACGAACAGCGCCACGTTCGCAAGGAAATCGCGCGGCCGATCCGCGGGATCCGTAAACGGAAGCGGATGTACTCGATCCCACTGCGGGCGCGGAACGAACCCGCTCCACGGAAAGCTAATCGCCAAAACGAGTGAGATCCACCAGACCCACAGCGGTACGTCTTGCGCACGACTCATCGAATCAGGGGTCTAGCAAGGACAGCGCCGGGATCCGACGTCTATTGGGACCTATCCGATAAATTCTTCGGCGAGCGCTGGTTCAGCAGTTCGACAAGCGGCTGCGCGCTCGTTGGCACGGGGATCGCCGCCCCACGGACGATATCGCGCGCGGTCAACTTCATGCCGTAAACGGCCGCGTTTCCGTCGGTATCCTGGCGCAACGTCGAACCTTCGAGCGACACGCCGGCAAAGAGCCCACGGGCTCGCGAGTAGGTGAGAATTTCCGCGCGCATCGCGAGATCGGTCGATGCGCCCGCTGTTCTCCCCTTTGGCCCGGCAGCCGCCGATGCATCGCCCCCCAGCTTTACCTTGCTGCTCAGAATCGAATCCGCACCGCGATCGTTCATCACCAGGAGAACGTAATCGGTCGCCTGTCCACCGAGTTGCAGACCGATGCTGCCCCCTTCGAGAATGACCATCGCCGGCGCGCCCCATGACCCATCGAACGCTTGCCCGCCCCGGCAGTCCATGACGCCACGGCCATAACTGCCGCCTATCCCGACGGCGATCTTCTTCACCGAAGGAATGACGATCACACATTCGGCTCGATCCAGCAGATCCTTCGGAATGCTGTCAGGCATCCCCATGATTTCCTTCAGCACGGTGGTGCTGTTTTCAATTCGGTCGATCTCCTTCTGCGCCAGCACGGGCGTTCCCAATGACGTCGCGAGCAGGCACATGCCGAACAACTGCCTCTTCACTCGACGGATCCGCTGACGTTCTGCATCGAAATTCCGATTCACGCGCAATCCTCCTCCATCTACATTAGACTGCTTTTGCGTCAACTTGGTCGCGACCCACGGAAGAACACGGATTAACGCCACGGAAGAACACGGGCCACGGATTAACACGGGTCAACGGACCGCAGAAGAAACACGGATTAACCGGGCCACGGAAGAACACGGACGGCTCGCAAACTGCGCATCTCGGATCCCGCACCCCGGATCCCGGACAACGACACCAATGAGCACGTCTCAACCCCTGTAAATGTCACTCCGCACCCGACTCATTATCGCGTTCTTGTTGCTGTCCGTCGTGCCGCTTTCCGCGGTCACGTTCCTGTCGTACCTATCGTCCGTCCGCGCATTCGAGCAGGCCGCTCAGCGAGAAGCAACTGAGAGTG
>Ga0075418_10003532_pt1 | contig 17842 bp, 14 predicted proteins | sample SoiMetdeltSBSDD2_FD_81776 | JGI IMG/M metagenome (GOLD analysis project Ga0075418, IMG submission 81776) | Bulk soil microbial communities from a Populus tree surrounding site in Tennessee, USA - Soil MetaG P. deltoides SBSDD2 | ecosystem: Environmental > Terrestrial > Soil > Tree plantation... | reverse complement strand
TCTGCTTCCGGGATCCCCAACACCTTTACGATGACGTCCTCGTCATCAGCGTAGACCTGCAGACGCCGCTTTTCGTGCGAGGGTATGTTTTGATCTTTTTCCAATTGTTTATCTAACGTGATGAGTGAAACGTGATGCGTGATGCGTGAAACAATCCGCACTCGTTACTTTTCGCGCATCACGTTTCAATCCAATTTCACTCATCACGTTTCACGAATCACGTTTCCTTCTCACTTCATTCTACCCGCGGCCTTTGTGAGCGGGCGGGCGAGCAGTTCCGCGTTCTCGCGGTACAATTCGAGATCGGCCGTCAGCCGTTCGCTGGTAGCAAACAGCCAAAGCGGGTACAGATCCAAAAAGATCTCTTGCGCCACATCCAGGAAAGCGCGCCGCGCAACAATACGATCCCCGGGCTTGAAGTGCTCGCCTACGGTAAACCCCTCAAGGTTCACCCAACGTCGCGCGGTTTTTGGCAGCGGCCATTTCGTGACCTTCCCATCTTCGCCACCCGCAAGTTCCCAATACGATTCGGATATTCCGCGCTCGTCAAGGTAACGCTGAAATGAACGCAAATTCCTCTTTATCGTCTCTTGTATGGGTCCATTACCCTGTTCTCGATGACCTCCGGGATAAAACCCGATAGAGATGCCGTGCGGGTAGATGCCGGCGTAGAGCAAGGCGGTGTTCCACCACTTCTGACCGCGACGCGAAAAGCCGACATAGATAACCGGACGATAGGGCGGCCGATTCTTATGGAACCGCATATCGTTGCTTATTCTACTGATGGTACGTCCAACGCGTGCCTCCGTTTCGATGTCCTCGTTTAGCATATGGAGGATCGGGCCGAGTTCAGCGACGAAGGCTTTGACTGGTCCGAGAACCGCGCTCTCGTATTCGTGGCGGTGCTCATCGAACCACGGTTTGTTGTTGTTTTCGGCAAGACCGGACAGGAACTGAAATAACGTCGCCGAGAAACCATCAAAGCGGTCTCGATTCATGCGGCGCCCCTTTAGTCACAACAATTGCATCGTGGATATTGCCATAATCCGGGCTGAGCTTACGGGCTCAATATGACCGCTGTCAACCGCAGTCATATGGTGCGCGAATCGAGAATCGCAAGCCCGGTACCGCCCAGTCTTGCTCCCCGAACGTGAATTCCTTAGACTGAGCAAGAATGTCCGAGCCGTCCTATATTCAAATGCTCCAGACCGGTGAACTCGAGTCGCGTGTCGAGCGATTGATGGAGATGCTGCGTGTTTGCCGGATCTGCCCTAGAGACTGTGACAACAATCGGTTGGATAACGAAGTCGCCGCCTGTTACTCGGGCCTTCTGCCGATCGTTTCTACGTACACCGCTCACTTTGGCGAAGAACCTGCATTGGTAGGGACTCGCGGGGCGGGCAACGTCTTTTTGGGGCTGTGCAATCTTCGCTGCGTTTATTGTCAGAATTATCAGATAAGCCAAACATTCAAGCTGCAACGCGCAAATGAGATCTCGTTTGACCGGCTTGCGGAGATTTTTCTTGAGCTTCAGTCGCAGGGTTGCCACAACATCAACTGGGTTTCGCCGACTCACTTTGCCCCGCAACTGGCGAAATCGCTGCTGATCGCCGCGCGACGAGGGTTAAGGTTACCGGTCGTTTACAATACTAACGCCTATGACTCTGTTGACGTGCTCCGGTTGCTGGAAGGAATCGTCGCTGTCTATCTGCCGGATCTCAAATACAGTGACGACGAAGCAGGTCGCGAGTATTCAAAGGTGGTGGAATACGTGCGACACTCGCGCGCCGCTATTAAGGAAATGTACCGCCAGATGGGCGATCAGCTCGAGTACGATGAGAACGGTTTACTGCGCCGCGGGTTGATCATTCGCCTGCTTGTGCTACCCAACGATATTGCCGGAATCTCTGAATCGCTTCGCTGGATACACACCGAATTATCGCCAAATGTGGCGGTCAGCTTGATGGCGCAGTACTTCCCGACCAACAAGGTTGAACTGGAGCGCTATCCGCTTATCTCGCGCAAGATTCGTTGGAGCGAATGGCTGACGGCGATCGAACAAATGGAATCGCTGGGCATGAATGAAGGCTGGCAACAGGATTATGACTCCGCTGCCGAATACTACCGCCCCGACTTTGGGGACGCTCAGATGCCGTTCAAGGACATTCTCGATTTCCAGCGCGATCAATCGTGAGCTATCGAACTCTTACCTGGGTCTCGGTCTAAGTTGACCGCCCGCCTGGAGCCACGCCTTCCAGCCGCCCTTTAGTACCCGAACCCGCTTAAAGCCGTTGGCGATGAGCGACCGTGCACCGATAATTGCCGCCTCGTCAGCCGGGCACTCACAGTAGGTTATTACCTCTCGATCGCGTGGGAACTCCCTCAACCGGTATACGACTCTTCGTACTTTTGCGTGCACCGCTCCCACTATCGTTTTGTCGGCGCTAGCGTACGCAGTCGGTCCGCGGAGATCGACGATAGACACCGGCTCTTGATTAGCGATCTTAGTCTTTAGCTCTTGCGGCGCTATGAACTCGATTGGGGTCTGCTCCTCCGCTTTGGGCTTGGGTTTCAAGCCGAAAGGTCCTTGCGCAGCGAACGACAAAGCCTCGAATGCTAACGCCAAAGCAATCGCCAAAACACCAACACACCTTTTGTTGCTCATACAGTTCCTCACACAAAGCAGATCGCGCGAAACGCGCGCACCTGCCGCCGCGAGTTATCGAACTCAACTCATTTTGAGGCGCGGCAGCGAATTCAGCTCCATCATTCGATATCATTCAGGTCCGCGCTATTTCATACCGGACATCCGCGAGTGAACGGCCACGGGTGCCGGTGAATAGTTTTTGGGATCGTACCAACCGTAAATCCCGCCGCTAAAATGAAGAAAGCCAGACTGACCAATAAGCGTCTGCTGGATCAAGTCCCCGTGAATCGTCGGGAACGGCCTTATTCCACTATAAGCCTTGACCGCGTCCTTAAGCGGGAGCGTTCGCAATTTGGTGCCGACTACGTCTCTCAGCAGGTGAGTCTGGGTGGCATCCGGATCGTGCCAGCCCTTCGGTCCGTTTCCGTGAATGATAGCCATCAAGACGTCGTTCTGTTCAAAGCGAATGGTCTGTCCAGATGCGGGATTGTTAGAGGACCTGGCGGCCACTGACAACACTCTGGATTTTGGAAGCAGCAAATCTTTTAACGGCTCCCGGGCGATCCAATTTGGGAACTCCTGATTGAGGTCTGATAGATTGGCTGCCACCGGTTTGACAATGACGGCGAGGTCCTGGGATAGGTCGCCGTTGAAATCACCCACCAGAAAACCAGGCGATCGATCCTGGTCGATCGCTACAGCGCTTTTGAATATTCGTTCGACGGCTTTTCTAACGTCTTCCGTTGTGGGCGGTGGAAGTTCTGGGTTTTGGGTCGGCTGCGTTGGTTGACTCGCAGGTTCAGTTGGTGGAGGTACCGCATCCTGCTCGGCTACCGGCTTAGCCTCCGGCGGTTTTGAGCAACCAAATAAGATCACCGATGCTGCGACGATAACAAACAGCCATAGCAATTTGTTGAAATCTTTTCTGGCAAGCATCTCAGTCCTCCTGAAAGCAGAGGCTCGTCTCGCCGTTTTGCCAGACGAGCCTCTCCGAACAGACCGCTCCGGCAACATCCTTGGTGTTTACCTCGGACGTGTCAGAGCGACAGTACAAACGCGATGAGTTGATTCTTTTGGGTAGTGCTCAACGCGTTGAAGTTGTTTCTTGCAGTTGCCGCTTGACCACCATGAACCTGAATGCTGTCGAAGATGGTGTTGGTGTTACCCTGCATCATAAATCGGTTCTTTGTGCGAACCCCCCACAGCGCGATTGTCGTTGTTGCGAACCTGTCGTTGACACCAGGTTCTGCGCCGATTCCCCCGCTGGTGCCGATGTTGTGCAGCGCAAAGTCGCTGAACGGACGGATGATCTTGTTGCCAAGCGCCGCCGGTACGACAAACGCGCCGCCGTTTATTATCGTGCCAGCTAATGCGGTAGTGAACTGAGGCGTATGGCACACGGCGCAGCCGATTGAAGTGAACAGAGACTGTCCAGCAGTAACATCAGCATTGATTGGCCCTCGACCGGGAGCTCTTAGAGCCCGCTGGAAAGCAGCGAATGCTTCGACGTCGTCGCCATCGTCCTCCGGGTCAGTGCAGGGCCCGTCGCAGCCGTTGTCGAATGGCGCAGCCGACTGCCCGAGGATGTTATTGTCGTTCGGTTGCAACGGGCTGGTAATCCCCATCTCGTTCAAATACGCATCAGCGGAAAAGGATACCAGGCTGGCGTGTTGGGATTTGTGGCCGAACCGACCGATTCGAGTCGCCGGCGCGGCCTCGAGGACAGTCACCGTCCGTAGCTGACCGCGTTGGGCGGCGGGCTGAGCGGCCACGTTGTTTTGTAGCGTTTGATTAGCAATGGCTTCAACGAACCCATCGCCGAGCACCGTTCTGGTGGACCGGAATTCAGTGGCGGTTAGCCCGGTATTGGAGTGCTCCTGGGCTCCTGGAGCAATGCTCCGGTCTTGAAGAAGGGTCTGGCCGCCCGGCGGCGCAGAAAAGACGCCAAAGCTGACGCTACCGGCCCTGAACTCGTTGATCTGGCTAACGTGGCCGGTGACTGGAGCCTGATGGCAACTCGAGCAAGCTACGTCGTTGTACGTCGGCCCAAGTCCTTCGTCTACCTCTTCCCGTTGCTCGAATATTGCCTTGTTGTCGCGGAACGAGCGCAGCGGTACGGCGGGGTTGGTGCATTCATCAACCGGAGCACCAAGGGTACCGAACCCGTTGAAGAGGTCGTCGTCTTCCTCGCGAGCATCCATCTGTGTTGTCGGAGCGTTTGTTGCGGCTTGGCCTTCGACGGAACTCGTATAGGTAAAAGGCAAAACGAGAGCCGCCGCGAACAACAGCAGAGCAGAAATCTTTAGGGTCTTCATTTAGAAGGTTCTCCTTTCAAGTCCTGGATCGAGGGACAATCCAGGCACACTCCTAGTTATCTGCCTACGCAGTTGCGTGTGATTATGGACAACTCTATCCCTGAGACCTACGGCTCGATCTCTCCGGCCTTCTGCTGGGTCAGAGCTCACGCAGACACGAACCCTGCGTGTCATTGTAATGTCTTTTTTGCAAGCGAGGAATACCTCAAAGTGTAACAATCATCCCACTTTGGCGACATCTCTCTGAGGCACGCCGAATGTATGCCTTATCGCATTAAATGTCAACAAAAAAAATAACCAAATTCTGACCTCTAATTTTTGTCTAAACTGATTTTGATCGCATCCCGGTTCTCACCCGCTTCCACCCCCTCCCGGTCTGTACTCGGACGCCAGACCTATGAATGAAACCTGCGCAACCCCATCGGCGCATCGACTCTGTCGTACTCTCGGTTAGTCGAGAAGTTGCGAGGTGTTACCCGCGAGATCTTGACGCATTGAGACCCTCGGCACTTGGGATCGTCCTAGTCCCTCAATTAAGCCCCGCTGACGCGAGCCACCTCGCTAAAACGTCCCATCGGCTCTCGCCAAACTTTACTCAGGCGATTTATGTAAAGTTTATCTAACCCTTTTGAGTTGGGGATTGTGGTGAAGTGGAGTTTAATAATCAGCGATCTTGTTCGTAATGACGGTTGAAATGGGGCCTAAAAAAACCCACGCAAAACTCAAAACTCGTGCTAGAATAAGTCTATGAAATGCCCAAAGTGCTTTAACCCCCTCCGACGGGTAGCCTCCACCGAGGATTCGGTGTGGTTTACTTGCCCGTTAGGTCACAGATTCCATTCAGAGACAGGAAGCGGCATTAGTGATTCGGAAGGTCACCGCTACGCTGTTTCGGAGTGAGTAGAGCGGCTCGTCCTCGGGGTGAAGTGCTCCGGGGACAGCCGTAGGGATTCTTATCGCTTACGTCCGCCTGCTGATTGGTTTGTATTTACGCCTTCGATAGGCACTTATTGTCTTTCATTCAACCGTCTGTTACTCAAGGTGAGTCAGCCCTCATGTTTTTCCTGTAGAGACTTTCCGCTGAACGGATTAGCTGATAGAATCGCCTTAACCCGGCTCGGGATTGTTTTAAGGGCGCCGGGCGAACGGTTCACAGGCAGCGTACAAGCATCGTTACCAAGTGGGAGCGCAGGGGTCACGTGTATTCGTGCGTCGATGTAGATTCATAGTAAAAAATACAGCGAACTAATATCTGGTAAGGGGAAAAACGAATGGAAAGGCGAGCGACTCAAGAGAGTTTGCTGGAACTGATCGACAGCGGACAGTTCCTTGCGGCAGAAGAGATTTTCTCGGAACGCAGAACAAATGAGCCAATGGAGATGGTCATTCGCTCTGAGGTCGCAATGTACTTCGACAGGCTTGGGGACGCCACGGCGCTGCTTGAAGAAGTTGCTCCCGGAATTGCCGACATTGCCGTAGCCGCACGTTTCTCACTAACCAGGGGCCGCCTCGCGCTTGCGCTCGGAGACCCGCAGCAAGCGGAAACCCAGCTTCAGTCTGCCTACCACTTCTATCACTTTTTGAACGATTCTTTTGGAGTCAGCAGAGCACTATTGAATCTGGCGAGATTCGCTCGAGGCCGCGGGAAAATCGATGAGGCGGCCGCAAATCTCGAGGCTGCGCAAACCGGTATTAAGGGGCGCACCAGCAAACGCACCGAGTATTTGCGCGGAGTCATCTCTACTGAACAGGCTGCCGCCGAAAGCGACCGGGGCGAGATCGAACAAGCGGCCCAGACGTATTCGGAAGCGATGCGCTTGCTTAAGAATCATGAGAAAGGTCGCTACTACGCGCGCGCTCTGGTCGGCATGGCTGATCTTAAGTGCGCGCTGGGCGAATTTCAGGATTCACTCGAAATCTATAAGGAAGCCGTCACAGTGTTGGAGCGGTATGATCTTCGAAGAGACCTTGCTGAAACTAAACTGAAACTCGCCCGCGCACTGGTCAGGCTGCAGCGATTGGAGCGGGCGGAAAAGCTCGCCGAAGAAAGCCGCGAGTTGCGACGGGGAGATCCGGCGGGCGAGAGCGACGCTATGGCGCTGCTTGTGCTGGTGGCTCTCCAGCGCAACGAGCTTGAAGGAGCGAGCGAACGAGCGCTGGCGGCGGTTGCGTCGAGTGATCAAACATCTTCGATCGAGAGTAGAATCCGCGCGCGCCTGGCGCTCGGGCTTGTAAAACTCGCGGAGCGGGAGTTTAAGGACGCGACCGATGCGCTTGGGGCCGCGGCGGAAATGGCTCGAAATACCGTTGGAGCCCCGGCGCGAAGGCTCGAGCTTGAAGCGACCGTCTACCTTGCCGAAGCGTTTCATAACGTCGACACCCGCGCGGGGCGAAACGAACTCTTGCGAGCCAGCGAATTGCTTAACGAAGTCGAGGATGCTTTTCTTGGTGATGAGTTCAATCGAGTGTCCGCCAAATACGAGGAGCAAATCGTCTTCACCGATGACAATCGCCTCGTGTTTGACGGGAATCAACTACCTCGCTGGCAGGAAGCGAAACGAACGCTTGAAGGTTTTCTGCTTCGCAACGCTTTACGCCAAACCAACAATAGCCTGACACGCGCAGCCCGCAAATTGGGTGTCTCAAAGGTGCACGTGCACAACCTGAAAAAGAAGCATGGGATCTAGCCCGTCGATTCGCCCAGGTTGATCAGCGCGCGCCGAAGCTTCGTGTGGCGCTGAAGCATCCGTGCATATTGTGATTCATCTCTTCCGCTCTTGGCGCGGATGATCCTTACCAGCTCCATTTTGTCCGTAGAACTCCAATCAGCCAGATTGGAGATCAATCCGAGAACCAGCGCGAGATCCTCAAAGGCGGCGTATCCTTTTTCGCCTCTGCGCGGCAACCCACTCCCGAGTATGTCCGCAACTTGTTTTACCGACGCCGCTCGAATTTTTTCGGCGTCCCCCTCGAAGTCTCTAGACATCCGCCGCTGGACTGCGAGCCCCAGATTTCGAATCGCGAACCGATCCCAGTCCCCGCGCGGGATGCCGGGCGCCTCGTAAACGATGCTCGCCGCTGAAAGAAGCCTCAGCACCTTGGGCGGCGTACGATAACCTGGATTGGCGGCGATCTTTCGCTCCTCACGCGCCATCAGTTTGGCAAGATCGGGGCGCGTTGGCCTAAACCCTAGTTTTCGGTAAAACCAAAAGGCGCCAGAGTCGATCGCCTCATCGTTGTTGTGGCCGATCTGATAAGGGTCGATCGAAATGCAAGTGACCCCGACCAGTTGATGCAGCAGCCGAAGCACCCTTCCGTAAACCCACGCCGACTCTCCCTCGCGAAATGTGTAGAAAGTATTGAATCCGATCTCCATTCGCTCGCAAATCGTGATTCCCTCGATGTAGTTGATCGGGACTCCATTCTTCAATGTAAATCCAGCGTGATAAGCCCGTAAGGGCAAACGACGCTCGAGCGGCAAACCCCAGAGAAAAATTTCGACGCCACGTCCGGCGTCTGCGCGCACAACGCTATTCGGATCGCCATGCGTAATGCCATATAGCTCGCGATAACGAACCGTCGTCGTTTCGCGAAGCGTGTCCTGCATCATCTTGCCCTGCGACGACGACAACTTTTTCAAGTTAAAAGGCGGCGATTGAAATTCGTGATCCAGCGAAACATCGTTCCGTCTAATGAGCGGCCCTTTATGATAGAAGACCTTTCGTGGGCGCCGCTTGTTCCGAGTGCGCGACGCCCGCGACTCGCCAAGATCCCATCGAATACGAAGCCCAAGCGAGTCGTAGAGTTCCGCCTTTTGCCGGATGTCCAGACTCAGTTGCTCGAAACGTTGAATCAACCACGAAAGCCGTCTTCCCCCTTGTGTCGCCTGGTCGATCCAAGTGATGTATGGGATGTTAGCTTCGACGAGCGAATCTTCGTACAGCAGCGGAAGAAAGCGTGGCATCGTTGCCCCGAGGCGCTCCGGATGTTCAGGCTCATTCCAATAGGCATCGACACGCGAGGGATAGCGATCAACGAGGAATCGAACGATGTCATAACTAAATGTACCGGATATAACTGTGTTGGTGACACCCGAATACTCAATGTAATCCAGTGGGGTCAGGTCCGCGCCGGTGGCCCGCAGCTCTTCGACTCGTCGGGCGAAGGTTGAAAGCAGGCTCTCAGCCATCTCAAACGCGGCGGGACTTTGAGGGTGCGAGCGGATAAACAACAGAGCTTCGTGAAAGCGAATCAGCGAGTCGGCATCTGGGAAGCGGCGCTTACTAAGATCCGCAAGCGATTTTTCTGTGCGAGATACATTCGAGCCGAATTGACGCTTCGCCTCTTCGAGTTGAGATAGGAGGAGATCGAGTGAGGGCATAGTAACGGGGTTTCTGGTTCCTGGTTCCTGGTTTCTGGTTCAAGAATCGCTCAAAGCTCCAGAAACAAGAAACCAAAAACCAGAGACCAGAAACCAGAAACCAGCAACCAAAAACCAAAAACCAGAAACGCACTAAACCAGGTATCGGCGACGAACCATTTCAAGTGCAGCGGTAGACGCTCTCCAACGGACCAGGTGCCGATCTCCGGGTAGCACAAGCCGCCTGTTTGAAGTCACGACTTCATCGGCCAAACCAATGTAGACAGTTCCCACCGGTACTGCGTCAGTCCCGCCGCCCGGTCCTGCCGTGCCGGTCACGCTCAGCCCAATGGTTGCTCCGATACGTTCTTTGACGGCCCGCGCCATTGCTTCGGCGACTTCGCCGCTGACTGCTCCGTGGCGCTCGATCATTTCTGCTGGTACGTCCAGGAGCCGACCTTTTGCCTCGTTGGTATAACTGATCACGCTCCCCGCAAAGTAATCGCTGGAACCGGGGACTCTAGTGATTCTTTCGGCAACCAGCCCACCAGTGCAGCTTTCGGCAGTTGCGATTGTGAACTGTTTCACGCGAAGCCCGTGGCCCACTACATCTTCAAGGGACTCGCCGGTCGTCGAATAGACGTAATACCCGAGCTTCTCTTGAAGTTTATCGGTCAGTTCCTCAGCAATCTCTTCTGCCTTCGCGGCGGTTTCGGCCGTCGCAGTCAGGTGTATTTCGATCTCCGAATCCGTAAACAGGATCGTTGTAGTTGGGTTTGAATAATCCTTGTAGATGGGAGCGATCATATCATCAAGAGCGGATTCGCCAAGCCCGGTGACCTTCAATACACGCTTGGCTATCCGAACGCCCCGAGACATTCTTTCAATATCCGGCATCACGTAATCGACAAACATCGGTTGGTTTTCGCGAGGCGGCCCCGGCAACAAAACAATAAGCTTGCCATCCTGCTCGATCTTGATTCCGGGTGCTGTTCCGTTAGGGTTCGGAAGCACTCTGGCGCCTTGCGGGATCAGCGCTTGGCGTTCGTTGTTCGGCGTCATCTGATAACCGCGGCTCGCAAACCGCTCGCGTATCCCTGCGAGCACTTCGTAGTCGAGCGTCAATTGGCGACCGGTGACTCGCGCAAACACTTTGCGGGTTATGTCGTCCTCGGTAGGTCCGAGCCCGCCGGTCGAGATGATAACCTCCGAACGTTTGAGCGCGTCCCTCACGCTTTCTTCGAGGATCGCTTCATCATCGCCGACGACCGTCTTGAGCTGCACTTCGATGCCTACGGAGTTCAACCGCTCCGTCAGCCACAACGAATTGGTGTCGGTTCTGTATGGTGTCAAAAGCTCTGATCCGATGGCTATTATTTCTGCTCTCAACATTACTCCTGCGTCGTACGGTTATGAGTCCATTCAGCACCGAAGACTTACATCACGAACAACCCGTGCTCGATGATGTAGTTCTCGACGCTGACCGGCACTAGCTCCTTGATCGACAGTCCTTTGCGCCGACGGGTTCGAACCTCGGTTGCCGACATCTCGCCGAGGTCAGCAGGAAAATCCAGATAAAGAACACGATTGTCAGGCACCGAGGGTTCGCGCTCAACTAGGCTTCCGACGTTTGGCAATCCAAGACCAGCGCGGCCGGCGACAATCAAATGACTGTTCGCGAACAGGTATCCGATTGCTTCGGTGCGCCCTCTAAACTCTCGATGATATCTGGTGGTGTAGCGGTCTTCGGCGTCAAGCACGCGCTCGAATGTATCGAAGCCGACGATGAAGTGCAAATCAGTTTGGTCGGGATACAAGCGCTTCAGCGCATCAATGATATCCACATAAAAGGCATGCGATGACAAGCCGATCGAGACGAATGGCACGGACGCAACCGCGAGCGTGAGCATGGCGAGCCGATCTTCAAGCGAGCATTCGTATTCAAGCTTGTCTGCGTTTGTCTTGCCGGCAAGCGCGAGAACCTCGTCAAGTCCAAAGATCGCCGCTGCCCGTTGAATCAATTCGACGTGAGCGTTTGTAGGCGGGTTGAACGATGAAGCAAACACTCCAAGGCGCGGCCCGCTTTGGCCAGACGGATGGAGCATCTTGATGACTGGCTGATTATTAGGATCAACATCATCGATCGATTCTTTTAGATGATCAAGCTGCATTCGAATTCATTATGCCACGCCAACAAGGGAACTCAGCCACAGCAACAACCCTGCGTACACTCCTGCAAGGGCGTCATCTGCCATAACTCCAAATCCGCCGTGAAGCCCCTCCAGCTTGCGAATCGGATACGGCTTGAAAATGTCGAACAACCGAAAAAGTATGAACCCGATGATCACGCCTCTTATCGAGAGCGATGACAATAATGCCAGCGGCGTAAGCGCGATTAGCTGACCGCTCACTTCATCGATCACTATCACCCTCGCATCCTTAAGGCCGGTTATCTCACACGTTCGGCTTGATGCCCACACTCCAGCCGCGAACACCACCAGGTTTATGATCGCGATTGCTACCAACGAAAATGCTTGTCCAAGATGTAGAGAGCCGATTGCGAGATAGATCGCAACGCCTTCAACCGCCCCAACCGTCCCGGGAGCGAAAGGAACAAGCCCCGCGCCCAGCCCGGTAGCGACCGCGTAAGCGAGCCGGTCAGCCCCGGTGTAATGTTCCTTGCTGATGGTGGATGTGCGGTTCAAGAGATAAGATGCCGAGGTTTTCTCGACTCAGCGATCCCGGTGATCAGACAACTCGGCCGATCAAGTCGTAGTCGTGGGCCTCGGTTACTTCGACGGTTACGAAATCCCCAGGCTGTGGCCGGGTGTCCTCAGGAACGTCGTTGATCAATACGGATCCGTCAATCTCCGGAGCTTGTGATTCCATCCGGCCTTCAAGCAACAGGTCGCTCTCCCTGGAGGTTCCTTCAAGCAAGACCCTTACGCGGCTCCCAACCAGGCTCCGGTTCTTTCTACGGGAGATTCGAGACTGCTCTGTCATTAGGATTCGTTCGCGCTTCCGGGCTATCGCGGTGTCGACCTTTTCGTCCAGCTCAAACGCCGGTGAGTTCTCTTCGTCGGAATAGGTGAAGACCCCCACCCGATCGAATTCAACGACCTTCACAAAATCAAGCAATTCCTGGAAGTCCTCTTCGCGTTCGCCTGGGAACCCAACTATGAAGGTGGTGCGAACAGCGACGCTTGGTACCCGTTCTCGTATCCGCTCGATCAGCCTCTGGTACGCCTCACGATTGCCGCCGCGTCGCATTCGCTGGAGCACTCGGCGACTTGCGTGCTGAAGCGGGATGTCGAAGTACTTGCAAACGTTCGGCCGATTCGCCATCACGTCAAGCAGCTGATCGGTAATTGCGGTCGGATAGCAATAGAGAAAACGCACCCACTCTACTTTTGGTACCGAGGCGATTGCATCGACCAACGTCGCGAGCCCGTCGTTGAGCCCCAGATCGGAACCGTAGGTCGTTGTGTCTTGCGAAATCAGCACAAACTCCCGCACGCCCTGCTCCGCGAGCATCTCGACTTCTCGTAGAATTGACTCGGGCGAACGCGAGCGAAAGACACCACGAAGCTTGGGAATTATGCAGAACGCGCAGGTATGATCGCAGCCTTCGGCAATCTTAACGTAAGAAGTGTATGGGGCGGTCGCGCGCAGTCGAGGTGTCGTCTCGTCGTAAAGAAAAAGCTCGGGCGCTGACGTGCCGTCGCTATAAATCGGCAGTATTCGAGGGCCGTTCGGCTGTACCGCGGACTCGATTTCCTTGAGCTGATTTACTCCGATGCACGCATCTATATCGGGGATTTCGCGCTGCAGTTCATCGCGGTAACGCTCGACAAGACAACCGGCGACGATCAGCCGCTGCAGCTTGCCGGTCTGCTTGAGCTGGGCCATCTCAAGAATCGTATCGACCGATTCCTGTCGAGCGGAATCGATAAAACCGCAAGTGTTGACGACGAGCACGTCCGCAGCCCGAGAATCGGTAGTCAACTCGTATCCCTGACGCGCGAGCAGCCCCATCATTACCTCGCTATCGACAAGGTTCTTGGGACAACCGAGGCTGACCATTCCGACTTTCTTCTTTTCGAGCATTTGATACCGTTATATGTGAGCGATCTGACGTTACGCGGAAAACAATGATGTTAACGGATGAAGCAGGGTTTTACTAGTCGCGCTCGCAACGCGGGTGGGTCGGTCTCACTTGTGCTTATCACCGCTCGGCGCCTGGTAGCTGCTTCTGTTTGTGCGGACAATCGCGCCGGGCTTCTGAACCTCGACACTGAGCTGATGAACACGTCCATCGCGCCGGCTCGACTCCGGCGGATAGTACGCAATGGTGTAGCTGGACCTGATCTCTTCGGCGATAGCCTTGAACACCGGAGTGAAGTCCTTGGAGTCGGCCGAAAAATCCGCCCCTCCGGTCAGCGGCACGATACGCGAAACATCCAGGAGGGTCATGCTTCTTTTGTTACCAGACGACGCCATGTATGAAGGCAGAGTAATCGAATAGACGGTGACCTCGGCATCGTTAGCGCGACGGATCAAATCGCGCTGGTCGGGCGAGTCCAGGTTGTCGTAGCCGTCGGTTACTACGATGACCACGCGGCGCAAGCGCCGTCCACCACGAAAACGCGGCGCCCGTTTGAGCATCGAGACTGCCCGGTCGATTGTCCCGAATATCCGCGATAAGCCGGTTATCTCCCCGATTTTGCGGAAAGCTCGGGAGACTTTTTCAGGCTCACTGGTGAAGTCCTGAAGCACCTGCATTTCGCTGCTGAATGTGACGACGGCGAATATCGATTCCGGCCGTAGCAGTTTTACAAAGTTCTCGGTTGCCTCGCGTTGTTTGGATATCTCTTCAGGCGTAATGCTGCCCGATTTGTCAAAGGCAAAGACGACCGCGAGCGAGCGCGTAAGCACTGTTTCCTCGTTTGCCTCGAAAAACTCCACCTTTTGGCGTTGACCGTCTTCATATACAACGAAGTCTTCAGCGCTCAGTTTTCGAATAAAGCCGCCGTTCTTGTCGGTGACCGTCGCATCAATCGTCACGAGATCGGTTCGTAGCTTGACCGCATCATCGGGTTTTTGGGCAAAGGCGGGAGCTATTAATGCGACCATTTGAATGATGCACAATAGCGTTACGACGCGTCCGGTTTTCACTGCTTCGCTCCAAACGAGTTGATGAGTGTCACGCAGAAAAAAGCCTATCACGCGTACCAGCTTAGTTCAATTTTGGTGAAAGTCTTTAGGAAACTGCGGATTGAGCGGAGTGCGGCAGACGACGCAAACAATCCGGCTGCTGCCGCCCCGACTCGAGGAATGGATTCACGACAAGTGAGCTACCAGACGCTGTAGCGACTCCGAGAACACGGGACCTTCATCCATCGATAGTCTTAACTTTTTCAACTCGTATTCGATCAGGCGACGGTTATCGCTCACCAACGAATCGGAAACGCCGAGGAGCTTTGCGATCTCCAATTGAGAAGGTCCCTCAGGGTTGTAGTAGCAGTGCCAGAGAGTCGACAGCAACCGGGTGTATCGGCGTTCGTTGTTGTTCACCGCTCGTCGCAAAGACGTCAAAAATTCGTCTGCCATCATTGCAACACGGTCGTCTTGCTCGCAACGCAACAAAACGTCCTCGGGAGTTTCCCTTGTGTCTCGAGCTTCCCTGCGCATCGTGACGCCGTTGGCCCCCGAACTCAGCTCTTCGTCCAGCGACGCGACGTTGTAGTCTTGCAGCGGGATCTTTGAAAGCGCCAATTGTCGAATCGTGCGCACGTCCGCTGGTGAGTCGATAACGGTGAAGACTTCGACAATCAGGTTTTCCAGATCGGGATTGGAGAGTATCAGCTGCGACGTGCCCGAGCGCCCGACCAGTCGTGTGTCGCGATTCCTCATCGGCACCGCCTTGATGAGTTCGGAAAAGTGACCGCTGTCGCAGTGCGGCTTAGAGTTTGGCCATTGACAAAGCCCGAATACTTGGTTGACCATCCGCCGTCGCCGCGGCTCGGTTCCTTTGCCATTCTTTTTTGCGGGTTCGGGTTCGTCGTCCACGTCGATCGACTCGATATCGTCATCTTCCTCCAGAACGGCCGCTTCTCTGGCGACTTCGTCAATCGAAGGAGTCGCTTTTTTTGCAGGTCGGCCGCGACGCGCCGACGGTTTCACCGATTCGGCGACTAATTCCGAATCGCGCGCGCCTTGAGCGCCGAAGCGACGAAACCGCGAGCTGGTCTTTAGCAGCGAGCTCACCCGGCGTGCCATTCGGAATGATTCCGGATACCGTTTTCGTAGCCGGGCGCCCACGAGATTAGGTACTTCAATACGAGCAAGCTCATTCTCTATATCGACGCTTCTGTAATTGTTACGTACGTAATAATCGAATCGTTGCTTTTGAAAGAGCTCGAGAAACAACTCCTGAGCTAAATCGGCGTTGATCTCGGTCTGTGACGACACGGCGGCGCCGTCGGTAGCGAAATGAAGCGGCCGCACTGCCGGATGTCTCGACACCAGCTGGAACAGTCCATTCCACAGCCCTTCGACATCTTCGTCTTCGAGGAGCCCTGCCCAGTTAATCTCAGTCATGACTCATTCTCCCACTAACGCTGCGCGAGCTTGAGCATACACACGCTAATTAGAACCAGGCGCGTGAGGCGCACCCTTTTTAGTTCGAGTCTACCCACAGTCATGTCGCTATGGGATTGTCATCGACCGTCGCAAGAACATGCCGCGCAACCGCTGAGCCAATGCGATTGATTAGTTGAGGAGGCAGGAAACAAACCGAGAAGCGCCCGGATCGAAGACGGTTGTAGCGCCGTCATCCAAGAGCGCTCCAACCTACGGGACCCACCCGAGGGAACTGGTCCCGGGCCTTTATACCATCAGCAGAGCGCCGAAGGAATACTATTCGCGACCGCGCTTGGCATTCATGGATCCTGGCTTGCGCACCACCCGGAAATGAGCGATTGATCATCCCCTCGTTGACAAAGAACCCCGCCGCAGATAAAAGCACCTTCTGATTTGCTTGTGTTTATCAAAATGTGTTGCCGATAAGGGAGTAGTCATGCGCGCAGCGAAGATCTTGATCGGCGTTTCTCTGTGTGTTGTTGGGTTGTTCCCGTGCTCGCGCTCTAATGCAGCCTCGCGTGTCAAAGCGATCCGATTTGGCAAGCTCGTCGATGGCGCCGGGAAAGTCCTTAGAAACGCGGTAGTCATTATTGAAGGCGATCGCATCAAGAGCGTCAGCTCGCGCAGTGACACGATTCCACCGGGCGCCGAGATCTTCGATCTCACGAAATACACCGGTATCCCCGGGCTCATTGATGCGCACACGCATATGACTTATTACTGGGATGAAGCGCTGGGTACGCGGCCCTGGGCGCAACTGGGTTCGCGGACGCCGGCCATGACGATGTTCCTTGCGCAGGAGAATCTTCGTCGCACGCTCGAGACTGGAGTGACCAGTGTTCGAAATCTGCACGCTTCCGAATACACCGACATCGCGATGCGGGATCTGATAAGCATTGGAAAAATGACGGGTCCGAGGATGTTTGTTTCGGGCTACGGGCTGCATGTCTCTTCGCGTGCAGGCGCGCCAACGCCGAGCAGGGGTCAGGCAAACGGCGTCGACGAGGTCGCGCGAGCCGCTCGCGAACAAATTGCGGCGGGAGCGGATTGGGTGAAGATGTTTGGCTCGACCGGCAGTGCCCAGGATGTCTCCGGGAATCAAACCTACTCTTTTGAGGAGATGAAGGCGGCGGTTGATACTGCTCACAATCTAGGAAAGAAGATCGCGATTCATTCCTATGGCCCGGCCGGGGCGCGAGATGCCGTGCGAGCCGGTGCTGACTCTATTGAGCACGCAACTGACATGGATGACGAAACGATTGCGGAGATGGCTCGACGTCAGACTTTTTATGTTCCGACCATCGATCACAATCGATACTATGCCGAATACCGAAATCAATTTGGGTATGGGCCTGAGGTCGCCGAGCGATTGAAGGATTATGTCGAGCGGAATCTGGAGACCGCGCGACGCGCGTTCAAAGCCGGTGTGCGCTTCGCGATGGGTTCTGATGCGGTATTCACGATGTTCGGCCAGAACACTCGCGAGCTGGCGTGGTTGGTGAAAGCCGGGATGACGCCCGGTCAAGCGCTGACTGCAGCGACAACGAATGGCGCGGCATTGCTTGGAATCGAAAAGAGGCTGGGCGCGGTCTTGCCGGGTTATTACGCTGATATAGTGGCGGTTGAGGGGGACCCGCTTGCGGACATCGGCGTGGTGATTAACAACGTGCGGTGGGTTATGAAGGGCGGCGTTGTAGTAGTCGACAAAACAAAATCGCGAAAGAATCGTTAAGAATAATTGCAGGGCGGGATGGGACATTACCATTGCCGGATGGTTTGGACCTACTGATTCACGTGGCTTGAATTCCCCGGCTATCTGATTATGATTCTTGAACCGATGATCGACTATCAGGAGAATTCATGAAAAAAACCATATCT
>Ga0075418_10003531_pt1 | contig 17843 bp, 16 predicted proteins | sample SoiMetdeltSBSDD2_FD_81776 | JGI IMG/M metagenome (GOLD analysis project Ga0075418, IMG submission 81776) | Bulk soil microbial communities from a Populus tree surrounding site in Tennessee, USA - Soil MetaG P. deltoides SBSDD2 | ecosystem: Environmental > Terrestrial > Soil > Tree plantation... | reverse complement strand
TGTTAAGTGCCAACACATCGTTGACACGATTTAGTGCCAAGACATCGTTGACAGTTCTTTGAAAACGTACTCGATCTTTCGCGATTTAGTTTTTTGTTCAACATTGATGCCTTTCAAAACTGGAGGCGTCGATGAATCGAAAAGAACGAAAGAAACAAAAAGAACAGCGCGACAGAAAGCTTGCAGTTGATCGTTATTTGAGTGGCGAACAGGTCACCACCATCGCTCAATCGATGGGTTACTCGCGGCAATGGGTTCACAAGTGGATCCAACGTCACGAGGGTGCCGATGACGGGACCGACTGGCAACAGAGCCGATCTACTAACCCGGAAAGCAGCCCGCGTCAATTGACTGAGGAAATAGTTGAGGCGGTTAAGATGATGCGTCTCAGTCTCTATAACAAGGGGCTGTTTTGTGGGGCTCAAGCGATTGAGTGGGAGCTTAAAGAGACGGGCATCGAACAGGTACCGTCGCTGCGATCCATAAATCGGATCCTGAGCCGAGAAGAGTTGACTCACAGACGAACGGGATCTTACGAACCTAAAGGAAAGAAGTACCCGGTATTGGTCGCTAATGAAGTGAACCAGGTTCATCAGACTGACTACGTTGGTCCGTGTTATTTGAATGGGCCTGTTCGCTTTTACAGTTTGAACAGTGTCGATCTGGCTACTGCGCGGTGTGCGATCAGCCCTGTTCTCAACAAAGCTGGTCAAAACACAGTAGACGCTATCTGGTCTAGTTGGTGTCGTTTGGGGATACCCAATCACCAGCAGGTGGACAACGAGTCGGTTTTCTTTGGCAGCCGTCAGCACCCACGAGGGATGGGCAATCTGATCAGGCTGTGTTTGCTCAACGAAGTCCAACCCTGGTTTATACCGATGGCTGAGCCTTGGCGGAACGGCGTCGTTGAAAAGTTTAACGATCACTACAGATGTGGCTTTCTTAAAAGGGTTACAATGCAAGGAGAAGAAGACTTGCGAGAACAGTCTCTGATATTCGAACAGAAACACAATTCTCATTACCGTTACAGCAAGCTCAGAGGACAGACTCCCCAGAGAGCGCTTGAACAGAGTCGGCGTACCATCCGGTTTCCGGAATCGGTCCAAAGTCCCAAACATCCTTTGCCTAAGCCGACCACCGGTCGATATCACTTGGTGCGATTCATTCGAAGTAGCCTGTTGCTGGATATCTTTGGTGAGCAATTTAAGATGCCCTCTGAGGCCACGTATGAATATGTTGTTGCCACCATAGACGTTGGGAAGCAAACGTTGAGTGTTGGCATCGATGGTAGAACAATCGCTGAGTACGAGTACCAAGCGAGGTGAACGGCGGCGACCGGCCAAATCACACGGGGCTACTTCAGTCGCCCTTCGGGCTCCTTTCGTAGCCCCGTGCGATTTGGCAAACTCAGAATGTGTCAACGATGTCATGGCACTTTTCGGTGTCAACGATGTATTGGCACTTAATAACTACGGACCACGGACTAAATGAAGACCTTCCTCATAAGGCGAGTGCTCGCAGCCATACCACTGATCATCGTAGTCACCTTCGTCACCAAAGCGTTGCTTGTAGCTTCGCCGGGCGACTTCCTGGATACGATCAGGTTGATGCCGTCAATCTCCCGCGAACATGTCGCTCAAATGGAGCGGATTTATCACCTCGATAGCGATAATGTTTTCGAGCGCTACTGGTTTTGGTTGTGGCCCGCCCTCCGGGGTGATTTCGGATTCTCGTTCACCAAGAGCGCGCCGGTGTGGACGCTAATCGGAGAGCGGGTTCTGAACACGCTTTTGCTCACCGGCTCGGCGCTTGTTTTTTCGTGGGTGTTCGCGATTCCGCTTGGAATGCTTGCCGCCGTCTATCGCAATCGCTGGATCGACAAACTTATCGGATTTATTTCATTTTTTGGACTCTCTATTCCCAGTCTGTTTTTCTCGCTGCTGATGATTTTGTTCGCAGCCAAAACCGGGTTGTTCCCGGTCGGAGGCATTCACAATCAAGTGATGTGGGACGTGATGTCTCCGTGGGATAAGTTCGTCGACACCCTTTGGCATCTGTTCCTTCCGATGATAGTGCTGGGCACCATTGGTCTCGCGCAGTATGTTCGCCAGATGCGCAGCGAGATGATTGAGACCTTGTCTCAGGACTACATTCGCACTGCACGCGCCAAGGGTCTGAGCCAATGGCGAGTGCTGACCCGACACGCGCTGGGGAACGCAATCAATCCGCTTGTGACGATCTTCGGCTTCTCACTGGCGACGCTGCTGGCCGGAGCGCTGGTGACCGAATACGTTTTCGGTTGGCCCGGTCTTGGTACTTTGATCTTCGATGCCCTCACAAACAAGGATGAGCCGCTGGTTATGGCGGCAGTTGTAATGCTGGTCTTGATGCTGGTGATAGGGAACCTGATTGCGGACGTGCTATTGGCGCTTATCGATCCGCGGATACGTCTCGACTCTTGATTGCTAAGGGCTTCGTTAAGTAACTCGATGGACGAAAGAGATGAAAAGACGGCCATTGTCTCACTGGAAGCCTCGTCAGCGGACTCGGTCGACAGCGTCCCAGCTCAAGTCCCAACCGGCTTAGCTCGCGGCCGTTCACCTTCTCAGATACTGTGGCTAAAGCTGCGCCGCAACCGAACTGCAATGGTTGGACTCTGGATACTTGCGGCTATGTATGCGGCCGCGATACTGGCAGGGTTCTTAGCGCCATACAGCTACGACAACTCCAGACACGATCTGCCGTTTTATCCTCCAATGATGGGGCGGATACATATTTTTGATGAACAAGGCCAGCTAAGCCGGCCTTTTGTGTATCATCTGGTTCCTGTCGATCCTCAGCTTGCCAGCTATCGCGACGATACCACCAAAAGGTATCCAATCAGGCTTTTTGCAAGAGGGGACAGCTATCGAATTCTCTGGGTCGTTAGTTCCAACATACATCTGTTTGGAGTCGACGAGCCGGGACACGTCTTCTTGTTTGGTTCGGACAAGCTCGGCCGGGACATCTTCTCTCGCATTCTGTACGGCGCTCAGATCTCGCTGTCAATTGGGATCATCGGCATCTTGATCTCGACCATCATCGGAATGATAGTGGGAGGCATCGCGGGATATTTTGGCGGTGCTACTGATTTCGTGTTGATGCGCACGGTAGAGGTGCTGCTCGCGCTACCGAGTTTGTATTTTATCCTGATCCTCCGCCAGCTATTCGGCACGGCGATGAGTTCGACTCAAATCTACCTGATCATCGTCATAATATTGGCGTTCATTGGATGGGCGACAGAAGCTCGAGTCATTCGAGGAATGGTGATGTCGCTAAAAGAGAAGGAATACGTTATCGCGGCGCGAGCGATGGGGTTCAGCAACTCTAGGATCATAGTCCGCCATATACTTCCGAACACGCTTTCGTTTGTTATCGTGACCGCAACGCTGTCTGTCCCATTCTTCATTCTGGGCGAAGTCGCGCTTTCGTTTCTGGGAGTCGGAATCCAGGAGCCCGAGGCGAGTTGGGGGAACATGCTGGTAGCGGCACAGAATAATCGTCAGCTCATCGATTTCCCGTGGGTGCTGATTCCCGGGGTGTTTATTTTTTTGGCTGTAATGGCGTGGAACTTTTTGGGGGACGGTTTGCGAGACGCGGCCGATCCGAGGACGTTGAGCTAGTAGGATTGGCTTACGGGGGTGGTTGGGCTAGACTGTGACACATCAAAATCCTGGGTCAATTTCTTCAAGGGATCCTGAAATGGCAGATGATGAGATCCAGAGAGGGATAGAGTTTCTCGTTCAGCAGCAAGCAAAGTATGAGGCCAGACAAGCGAAAGACGAATCGCGAATCGCAGAGCTTCAAGAATACTTTAAGATGCTCGTCGAATTGGCCCGAGGTTCGGATGAGCGGTTGGATTTGCATGCCTCCAGGTTGAGAGCGACGAGGTGCGGCGCGCCGAGCTTGAAGAGTCCTTTAAGATGCTTACCCAGCTGGCCCACAAGCACGAATCACCGCCTGGACAACGTTGACCCGACCAGTGGTAGAGAATTGTTTCTTCCTTGCTCGTCGCCCTGATGGGAACGCAGCTAAACGTACCATTTTGTTAAGCTAGCCAAACTCTAATGAAGGAGCGTAGCGTAACAGTCTCCAACCGCCTTGGACTTCACGCTCGCGCGGCGGCGCGAATGGTTCGGCGTGCGTCGCAATTCAACAGCTCGGTCGAGCTTCTTCGCGAGGACACCGGCGAAACCGCGGACGGGAAGTCGATCCTCAGCGTGCTGTTGCTTGCCGCATCGCGTGGTACAACCCTTATAATCAAGACTGAAGGCGAGGACGAAGAACGAGCGATTAGTGCGCTCGCGGAACTGGTCGAACAGAAGTTCGGAGAGGAATTATCGGATGGCGTCTTCTAGCGTGACTCGCTCGCGCGACGTGAAGCTGCAAGGTGTCCCCGCTTCCCCCGGCATAGCTGTCGGACGCGTTCTCAGACTCGATGAACGGGGCCGTCATCAGTTCTACTACATCGGAGTCTCGGCCACACAGGCGCGACTGGAAGTCCGCCGGCTGCGCGAGGCTCTGCAGGAAGCCCGGGCACAACTGAAGGAGATCAAGACCCGGCTCGCCAAAGAACTGGGCTACGAGCACTCGTTTATCCTCGACGCGCACCTCCTGATGCTCGAAGACCCGCGGCTGATTGAAGAGCTTGAGCACGACATACGCACCCGCAGAGTCAACGCCGAATGGGCGGTTCGTTCAGTTACCGATCGAGCCATAGATGCTTATAAACAGGTAACCGATCTGTACCTCCGAGAGCGCACGTCCGATCTGGAAGACGTGGCCACCCGCATCCTCACGATACTATCGGGTCACGACAAATTCGATCTGACGAAGCTCGACGAGGATGTGATCATCGTCGCAAAGAACATCTGGCCTTCTACCGTAGCCGAACTGGATTTCAAGCGCGTTCTGGGATTCGCAACAAACAGCGGCGGGTTGACATCCCATTCGGCAATAATCGCACGATCGCTTGGCATCCCCGCGGTTGTCGGTCTCCACGACGTCACCCGTCTGGCCAAGACCGGTAATATTCTGATCATTGACGGCACGGAAGGGTGCGTTATTCTCAGGCCCACAAAGCCGGTACTAAGCCTCTACACCGCCAAACGCAAACGCGACGCCAGCCGCCGCAGGCTACCAGCCGCGGAGATCGCACAAGCCGCCGAGACGACCGACGGCGTTCGTATGACCTTGCGCGCCAACGTCGAGCTGCCTACTGAAATCGAGTCTCTCGCACTCTTTGGTGCAGAGGGCGTCGGACTATATCGTTCGGAGTTTCTTTTTCTGACTCGTTTGCCGGAGCTTCCCGGCGAAGACGAACAATATGAAGTCTATAGCAAGCTAGCCGCGTCCACCGGCGAGGCTGGCGCCAACATTCGGGTCTTCGACCTCGGCGGAGACAAGCTGACGCTTGAAGGCTTTGAAGCTGAACAGAATCCGGCCCTTGGTCTTCGTGCGATTAGACTCTCGCTCAAAGCGGAGCATGTTTTCCGCACTCAGCTGCGAGCCATCCTGCGAGCGAACCTTCACGGCCGCCTTCGTGTCGTGCTGCCGTTGATCAGCACAATAAACGAACTGCGAGAAGCCAAGCGCATAATCGCCGATGTGAAGCAGGAACTAGCTGAGACTCGAGTCGAACACAGAGCAGATCTGCCGATTGGAGTGATGATAGAAGTACCTGCTGCTGCCTTGATGGCCGATGTTTTTGCGCGCGAGGCCGATTTCTTAAGCGTGGGGACCAACGATTTGATCCAGTATATCCTCGCGGTGGATCGCGCCAACGAAAACGTTGCGCATCTTTATCAGCCGCTGCATCCCGCTATTCTGCGAACGATCGCGCACCTGGTACGAACGGCCGAATCGCAGCAGGTTCCCCTGGAAGTATGTGGCGAGATGGCCGCAGACCCGCTGCAAGCAATCGCTTTGATAGGGCTGGGCGTAAGAACTTTGAGCCTCGCCCCGGCGTCCATCCCGCTGGTAAAGAACGCAATCCGCTCAGTCGAGCTGGCCCGCGTCCGCTCGCTGATGAAGGATGCGATGCGGTTGACTTCATCGGGCGAGGTCGAAGAGCTGCTGGCAAGAGAGCTTCCTCGACAGGCTCCTCGATTCTTCGCAGCGTGGTCATCCCGAGCCTGATCATCGGGATTCGATTTTGCGTGGCGTCGCGGAATTCTAGCTGCCGGCGCCCACTCGGTCGCCTCGCCGCTTAGACCCGTGAGTCGGTACGCCGGGAGCAGGAGAAGCCGTTAGCGCCCTCAGGGTTCTTACGTGATGAATGATGAACACCCAGCAGCGAAGGTCCTGTTTCGAGTAGTGGATACCGAGGAAGGAGTCGATGTAGAGACGCTTTGGGCGCGCGATCTAGGTAATGATCACTATCGACCAATAATGCCCAAGTGACAATGCTTGAAGCGGGAGGGCGGATATGCTAAAAAGGCGTCGAAACAACTCAATATCAAAACCCCAAAGTTCTCTATGTCATCGTTAAAGAAAAGCTGTCATGAGTGTGGGATGCCGATTGGCGCGGGCGTCGCAAACTGTTCCTATTGCGGAGCCACCGTGGGCACACTGTTCTCCGCGGCCAGCACTCCCGTAGTACCCGTAAAATCTAAACGTCCAAGCCGTTCAAATAGCGCCGCCAGCCAGTATGACAAGATTGAAAATGCTAAGGAGAGAGCCAACAAGGCTGTGATACTTGGTCTAACGGGTTTCTTTCCGTTTATCGGACTTTTTATGGGGGTCGCGGCAATCGTTCTCGGCGCTCTGGCCTCAAAAACATTGAAGGCCGAGAACGTTGAAGACGGTCGCGGATCCGCCATTGCCGGACTGATCATCGGAGGGTTGGCTTTGATTGCTCAAGGTGGCTATGTAGTCTACGTTTTGAAATCGGGGAATATCCCCTTTGCCGGTTGACCCATTTTCCAAGAAAGAAACGAACAAATTCGTTACTACGTGGGGAGACTCCATTTGCCGGCGGATCTACTTCAGTCCTGTGATCACCGCAGCTTTGATCGACACATCGAACGGGACATTATTTCTCTCGCGTTCGATGATTGACGCGAGTTGACCGAGCACCTTGCCGCGGTCTTTTTTTGGAACGATCTCCATCCAGTCGGTCAGGAAGTGGTCCGTGATCAACGGCGCCTCTAGAAAATCGTTAGCGGTTTCGTAGTCGAACTCTTCCTTGCTGACAAAGCTCTCGACGCTTCGCAATCCCGTTCGCTCAACCAGAGACTCGGCTTCAGACTTGGTCGGCCGCTCGTTTATGAGGCGCTCCAGAGACCTCCAGACTTCATCGGCCATGCCGATGTTGTAAAGCGCCTCCCAGTACACAGAAAAAAACTCGTCAAAGCTCCCTCGAGCGGTCAACTTTAGAATGACCCGGCCCCCAGGCCGCGCCACTCGCACCATCTCGTTCAGCACATCTTCAACCTCGTCCGCGTGCAGCATTGAGGCATCTCCAATTACTACGTCGAATTCGTGGCTCTCGAATGGGAGGTCGGACGCAATACCTCGTTCAAACTTCACATCCTGTGCTTTCTTTACCAGGGCTTTCGCGCGGGCAATTTCGATGCGCTCTCCGCTCGGATCGATTCCTATCACCTCGCCTTTCCCGTGCATTTTCTCGGCCAGCTCAACCGCCTCAGCGCCGGTCCCACAATTGACATCCAGGATTCGACCCTCGATCCGGAACTTGATGTTTTCATCGATCAGGGTGTCGAAACGGTCGCGCCACCCAGGAGTGACAAATAGATCATAGCGAAATGCAAGTTCCTTGGTGTCGCTCATATTTGTCAAACATTTTAACACGCAAAAGCGTGCGACCATGCAAGCGTGTTTGCAGCCGGTCACGGTCGCAGCTAGAATAACCGGTCGCATTGGCCTCGGGTTTATCGCATGGAGTCATACTCAAGTTTCTGTCCTGTATGCCGCCGCAAAGTTGACGGCCGGATGATTACTACCGCGGCGCCCGTTGACGAATCACTGCACCCGCTCCTGACGGTCAACATGCACGAATGGGAACCGGGCAAGCCAATCTGTTTTGATTGCATTCGGCGATACTCGCAACTTCACGACGAGTTGACTGCCGCTTTTCCGCATTTTGCCGAACAGGAGCTGAAAGTCGTTCCTACCCCGATGCGACTCGACGCGCCTGATCAGCTTCGCGGCCGCGGAACCACGATCGCGTTTCTCGACGCGGGCTTCTATGCGCATCCAGATCTTGCCAAGCCACGCAACCGAATACTGAAGTATGTGAATCTTGTCGAGCGCGCCAAGCAAAGCGATTTGATTACTCCGCAAGCATCCTCCTGGCACGGGATGATGACATCGGTAGTCGCGACCGGGAACGGGTTTCTATCGGGCGGTCTCTATCGAGGCATTGCGTCGGAAGCGAACGTTGTGCTGGTGAAAGTTGGCATGTCCTCGCGAGTGCGTCATCAGGACATAGAGCGAGGCATTCGTTGGGTGATCCGTCATCGCAAAGAGTTCAACATTCGAATTATCAATATATCGGCGGGCGGAGATTACGAGGCGAGCTATTTGACCGACGAGCTTTCGCAGGCGGCTGAGGAGGCCAGCCGCGCAGGTTTGCTGGTCATCGCGGCAGCGGGCAACTCCGGGCATTTGCGAGATCACCCGGTGCTCCCGCCCGCATCGGCGCCTTCGGTGATCGCGGTCGGAGGACTGGACGACCGGAACAATCTCGACTTTTCAGACAATCAAATGTACCGGTCGAGCTACGGCCCGACGATAGACGGGCTCCAAAAGCCCGAGATAATCGCGCCGGGGATTTGGATCGCCGCGCCGATATTGCCCGGCACTCCGACTGCGGAACAGGCAGAGTTGTTGTCGGAACTGGAGAACGCTCCAGACTCGGAATTGCTCGACATAATAAAACGACATCCCGGCGTTGACGAAGACCTCGATCACGCGACCGAACTCGCCCCGTATCTCTTGCGGCAGGTTGCCTGGATCAAGATCCGCGACAACAACGTGATCAGCGGGCACTACAAGCACGTCGATGGCACAAGTTTCGCGGCGCCGATCGTTTCCTCAATCGCGGCTCAGATCCTGGAGGCTGTCCCGGACTTGAAGCCACACGAAGTCAAGCTGGCGTTGATCAAGACCGCGGTGAGAATTGCTCAAGTTGATGTCGATCGCCAGGGATGGGGAATGGTGAATCCGCGAGCCGCCATTGCCGCGGCGATGGCGATGCGCGGGCAGGGATACTCGACGCTGAACCGCGCATAAGATTCCTTAGCGTCTTTGCGGATCTTGGCGGCGTTGGTGAAACCTGTTATTCGAATCAGTGCAATCACGGATGTCCGACAGGTATGCAAAAGTTGAATCACAACTTTCGATGTGCTAATAATTCTGAGGTCAAAGCGCTCTTTCAGTGTATCAATACGCGGTTTTTTTTGAGACCTTTGTTGAATCCGGTGCGTATACCGCTAAGACGGCCGCAGCGCTGAGGTGGGCGCACCCGTCCCCGCCCATAAGAATGTAGCGAAGGAGAAAGCAAGAATGGACAGCAAATTGGCACCGCAGGCTGAGGCATCAAAGACGGAAGCCGAGCCCGAAATCCCCGTTTCCAATCCACAAGAAAAGAAGGACGGTAAGCCGGCATCGTATTCGATGATGGAGCCGAAGATGCGCCGAATTTACGGCGAGTTCTACCGCGAAATCTACTTCTCGGAAAAGAAACAGCTCGACACAAAGACGCAGGAGTTGATATCAATCGCCGCGTCACTTGTCGCCAAGTGTCAGGGTTGCATCGAAGGTCATCTGAAGAAAGCAATCCAGGCCGGCGCGACACCCGAAGAGATTAGTGAAACGCTCTCAATTGCCGCCGCCATCAATGCCGCCGCGATCATAGACCTCACCGACGTCGCAGCTGCCAATCTCAACATCAACAATTTTCCAAGCGACGGACCGCGCTTCAGAGGTTAATCAATGGACATTTTTATGCACCTCGCCATCGGGATACTGTCGATAGTGATCACGCTTGTCGCCAACGCAGCCGCGCATTTCATGCCTCGACAGACGGCTGCGCCGCAGCAATCGACGGCCGCCCAGGCGACTCCCGCAGCGGGGGTCGAGTACGGATCGCTTCCATCGTCGTCGCTCAACAAGGAGTTGAAATTCGCTATTCAATTGCCTCCGAGCTACCAGAGCGACACAAAGCGGCGCTATCCGGTGCTCTACTTCCTTCACGGTATGAACGGCAACGAGAGAGAGTTCGAGAAGCGCGGAGTCGCCGCCGCCATCAACAAGCTGCGTGAAGAAGGCAAGATCGGCGAGTTCATCATCGTTGCCCCCGCCGGCGAGAACAGCTTTTACCTGAACGCCAAGAACGGTGCTCAGTACGAAGACGCGATAATCAAGGACTTGATTCCCTACATCGAGAAGACTTATCGAGCAATCGGGACGCCGGCCACACGCTCGATTCAGGGACTCTCGATGGGTGGCTGGGGCGCGCTCTACCTCGCATTCAAGCACCCTCAGATGTTTTCAACGGTGACCGCCCACAGCGCAGCGCTGGTGCCTGAAATGCCCCATCCGACAGGCGGCGACCGCCGCTCGGCGTTTCTGGCTCAATTGGTCGGGAGGATCTTTGGCGATCCCCCCGACGAGGAGTATTTTCGCGCCGCGAACCCGGTGTTCGTGGTCGAACAGAACCTGGCGGCGATCAAGAAGTCAGGTATAAAGATTTACTTCGACTGCGGCGAACAGGATAGATATGGGTTTCAGGAGCCGAATAAGGCGTTCGATGAGAAGCTCACAAAACTCGGGCTCGCGCACGAATTCCATATGTATCCCGGCGGCCACGGCTGGGAGTACATGATATCGGTAGCGGATCATTCATATGCTTTCTTGTGGGCAGGCTTCAAGACCGACGCAAAAGCGGCACCCGCCCGCACCCGCTCCGGCTTCTAGGTTCGTAGTTCGGCTTAATTCGCGCTACTGGGCTGATGGGTTACCGTCAGCCCTTTTGATTTGGTCACTCGTATGTCATCCGTTCCATCTAGTAACGCGCGCAGCCAATTCGCCGAGATGGTCTCCCGCGAAGATGCCGAGATAAACCTGGCCGAAGCTGCGTTGCTAATCGCCGCGGAGGAGTACCCGCGTCTCGATATTGAACTCTATCTCGCACGGCTCGATCACTTCGCGGATCTTGCGCGCCAGAGAGCCGCTGCCTCGCGTGACCCATTCGATGTAATCACCGCGATGAAGGGAACCCTGTTCGAAGAGCTCGGATTCCGCGGCAACCGGGAAAACTATTACGATCCTCGTAACAGCTATCTCAACGAGGTAATCGACCGGCGAACCGGGATACCGATCACCCTGACGGTCGTTTACATCGAAGTATCAAAGCGAATCGGATTTCAGGTCAAAGGCGTCGGGTTGCCGTTTCATTTCATTGCGAAGCACGAGATGGAAGGCGGCGATCTGTTCATCGATCCGTTTAACGCAGGACGGCTGCTCGACTCGGCAGGTTGCGACGCGCTGATAACAAAGATGAGCGACGGCAAACTGGAGCTTCGAATTGAGCACCTAGAAGCGGTAACCAACAAACAGATTCTGACTCGGATGCTGTCAAACTTGCTCGGCGTCTATTCCTCCAGTGACCGTCGCAGGGCGCTCGCGGCAATCGACCGAATCTTGCTGATCAATCCGGCCTCGGTCCCTCACATACGGGACCGGGGGTTGCTCCTTGCTGCGGTTGGTGATCGAACAGCCGCGATCCTGGAGCTGGAGAGGTATCTTGCACTGGCCGCAGACGCCACGGACGTCGATACGATCCGCGAGCAAATAAGGTCCATCCGACGGAGTCATGCCCGGCTCAACTGATCCCTCGAGGTTAGGACTATCTGGCCTTTCAACCGCATTTATGCGGCTATGTCTTCAAGAATCTTCCAAAGCGATCAAAACCGAAAAGTGACCCCGATCTGCACGGTCACCATGTCGGTTCGAGAGCTCAACACATCGAATACCACCGAACCGTTCTCCCTGCGAATAGAACCTTCTTTCAAATACTCAGCGCGGCCGCCTCGCAGATATCGCACCTTGCCGTCGAGAGAAATGTCGCCTCGACCGACCCGGCCAAGCGTCACCTGGACACCGCCGCCAAACCCGTAGCTGTACACCAAATCGCCCAGGTTCTTCGACGAGGTGAGCTCCTCCTCATTCGAATCATTCAGAATCGTGGTATCGGTGAACAGGTACTTGAAGCCCACCAACGCGTCCGCGTAGGGCCGAACTTTACCGGAGCGAGGCTGCGCTCGTAGTAACAGATGGGTGAACGCGATGTTGTTGTTGGTTCGTACCTTCACTTCCAGTTCAGGGATATTCTCACTGATTGACTCCGTGTGTTCGTCAGATCCGTAGGTGGTGAACGCCGCATCAACTCCCAGCAGCAGCGGCTTTCGACCAAGTCCGACCAGAAACTGACCGCCAACCCCGTAACCATTGTTAGTGACGTTCTTGCTGAAGTCCCCGGTTGGTATAACGGTTGTGACATCTAATCCAAACTGAAACTGTTGCGACTGCGCGTTCGAGTTGGCGCCGCACAACAGCAAAACTATCATCGATACTCCGGCTTGAAACAGAATGCTGATTTGTCCGGCGCGGGCGAGCCCTTGACCGCGACTTGAGGCAAGACCTGTTCTTGGATTTCGCATAGTTTCTCCTTGAGTCGAATGATCGATCGCAGCGACACAGGCAAACCGAGTACCGATGTCCGATAAGCTTCGGTTTGTCGCTGGAGGCTCGATAAGAGAGATCTCGAAGGCTTGTTTCCTATACCAAAACCGGAATGCGCATACGAAACCGTGCGCAGCCTGAGCCCGCCGATCGCAGATTCTCCAGCAAGAATCCCAACAAGAGAGGGATTGAAGGGGTGTGATTAAAACTGGGACTGATACCACCAACTTCAGTTGGTGGTCTTTAGTTTGAGCCTAAGTGCTAGGCGGACCACTTCTCCTCTGTAGCTCCTCGAAGGGGGATGGGTCGGCCGTTCGTAGGTTGAAACTAAACAACCACCAACTGAAGTTGGTGGTATTGCCTTTTGATCGCACCCGGTTGAAGGTTGGTTAAGGGATCGGCTAATGGGAGTTTATATCAGAGAACGTTCGTACCGCTGTTCGGTCACAACCTTTCCCCACAACTCGTGCGTGTTCTCTTCGGTCAATCGAAAGCCGGATGACTCGTATAACCTTGCGGCCGCGGTCAACGAGCTTTCAGTCCAAAGATAAATACAGGAATACTGACTCGCTTTGCAGAAGCTGATGACCTCATCCATGAGCCATCGGCCAATTCCCTTCCCGCGCAGATCCGTATGCAAAAGGAACCACCGTAGTTGCGCTTCATCCTTCGAAGCTTCGACTATTGCAATCGAGCCGGCAATCTTTCCGTTCTTCTCGACAAGCCAGATCCGCTCTCGATCGTTGTGTGACTTGCTGAACTCAGCAAGAGGCCCGGCGACATAGGCTTCAAATGTGTGATCCCACCCGTATTCCGCGGCGTACAACGTGCCGTGCAGGTAGATCACGTAGCCTATGTCGCCGGGCCTCAGAGTAGAACGTATCGTCACATCCGGCGGCAGTTGCTTTATGTCGCGCGAGCCCATCAACCCGTCTTACGGCTGAGCGCGTCGTTTACCCCAGGTCGGCGGAGGAGGCTCCTTGGCCGCTCGATCGACCGGCTTCTCTTTTAGCAGCCGCATCGCTTCTTGAACGGCGCGCTCGAGCTGTGGATCGCGCCCGGCGATAACGTCCTTCGGCCAGTTCTCTACGTCGATGTCCGGCCCGGTGCCTTCGTTTTCGACCGCCCACTTGCCGTCACGGGTGAAGAAACCGCCGCGCGGCGCTATCATCGATCCGCCGTCAATAAAACCGGGGGTGTCGGCAGTGTGCACGAGTCCACCCCAGGTGCGTTTACCGACCAGTAGTCCAATCTTGCGGTACTTGAACATCCACGGCATCAGATCGCCGCCCGAACCGGCCATCTCGTTGATGATCATGACCTTTGGTCCCCAGATGCCCGCCGACGGACTGGTGAATGGATAACGCTCGCCGGCAACATTGTTGAAGTAGCCGTCAAAGTCGCGCTGCAGAACGTCGATGATGTAATCCGCCGCCGAACCGCCGCCGTTAAACCGCTCATCGATTATCGCGCCCTTCTTGTCCTGCTGGGCGAAATAATATCGATTAAAGCTGGTATAACCCGGCTGTCCGGTGTTCGGCAGATAAACGTATGCGAGCTGCCCGCCTGACAGTTTGTCGACCATTCTGCGGTTGGCTTCGACCCACGCTCTGGTGCGCAGTCCTTGCTCGTTCGCCGTTGGGATGACCGTCACCTGGCGTGCTCCTTCCATCACCGGACGATTATTCAGCGTAATCACAGTCTGCCGATTCGCCGAGCCGTCGAGCAGACGATAGATGTTGTCAGGAGCTTTGAGCTCGATCCCGTTAACGGCGACGATGTAATCTCCAACCGATACATCGATGCCCGGTGACGCGAGCGGCGCCCGAAGATCAGGGTTCCAGCTCTCGTTGTCATAGATCCGGGTTATCCTGTATCGGTCGTTCTCGACCGCAAAGTCCGCGCCTAACAAACCACCAGGCGATGAAGGCACATCGGGCATGTCGCCGCCGCGCACATAAGAGTGGCCGACCGCGATCTCAGCGCCCATGTTATCGAGCAGATAGTTGAGATCCGCGCGATGATTTACATACGGTAGCAATTGGCCGTACATCTCCTTCATCTTCGGCCAGTCAGCACCGTGAGTGTTCTGCACGTACAGGTAGTCGCGTTGATTGCGCCATCCCTCGTTGAATATCTGCTTGAATTCCTCTTTTGGCTCGAGGTACATCCGCAACGTAGCGGTAAGCCGTCCCTGCCCGGGCTGGGGAACGTTGCGATCAGCATCCACGATAAACAATGACGGCCCCGGCGCCGCTCCCGCTTGACCTCCGGGTCCTCGTCCCCCGCCTCCTCCACCGCCACCAGATCTGTAAAGCAGTTTGTGACCATCCGCACTAACTTCGTAACTCGCCACGCCCGTTACGAACGGCGTTGAGCGACGATCGCTCAGCCGGTAGCGATGCAGCGTGCTGCCGCCGCCGCCAAACCCGCCGCCACCGCCACGTCCGCCGCCACCACCGGCCGGCGCCTCGAGATAGTAGACCGTTCCAGCAACGCCCGCGCGCAGTTCCGAGTATTGCCGCTCCGGAATACCAGGGACCGATATAATGCGTTGATGCAGTCCGTCAAAGTCGATCTGAACAGTCACCGGCGTACGCGGACCTCTCGGTGTCTGCGGAGCCTGATCGGCATCAGCCGCGGCGGCATCGCTTCCAGCTCCAGGCGCTCCACCGCGGCCACCCCGGAACCCACCGCCGCCGCCACCACCCGGTGTCGGCGCGCTTCCCACACCCCTGTCCTCATCGCTCTCGGGCAGAAGCGGGCTCGGCTCGCCTTTCTTGAGGAGCGCGCAATAGAGCCCGAAGGTCACGTCGTGATCGTATGAAGTCATATCGAGCCATTGCGAACGCAGCCCGAAATCGGTTGACGCCATGAACCAGAGATACTTCCCGCCTGCATCGAACACTGGCCAGGTCGAGTCGGCCAGCCCGTCGGTGACCTGCTTTGTTTCGCCGGTTTCGACGTTGCTTATGAAGATCGCGTGATACATCGACTTCAATCTGCTCGAGTAGGCAACCCACTTCGAATCGGGCGCCCACACCGGGTTTAGCGTACGCTGCGGAACCATCCACGGATCGTTCCCGACGATCTTAGCCTTGCCGGTCTCAACGTCGAGCACCCACACGTGCAAGTTTGTGTCGGAGTACAACAGCTTTTTCGAGTCAGGAGACCACGACGGGGTGTAGTAATGCGTGGGGTTCTCGAGCGTAATCTCGCGCGGCGGAGTAATGCCCTCCTGAGACTCGACTACTAATTTGTACTCGCCCGATTTGTCGCTGAAATACGAAACGTATTTTCCGTCCGGGGACCACGACGGATCGCGTTCAGCCGATCCGCTCGAGTTGGTAAGATTTCTCACGTCGCCTTTTTCGGCCGGGATCGTGAAGATCTCGCCGCGCGCTTCGACTACAACTCGCTTGCCAGTCGGTGAGAGGGCCATGTTGCTCATCGACCTGGTGACGTCCTCCCAGCGTGGCATCATCCATGGAAAGTCACCGGTTGCGGTAATGGTTACAATGCGCTCTTTGCCGCTTCTGGGATCTAGCTCGTGGACGTAACCGGCTTGCTCGAAGACGATCGTGCCGGCGCCGGAGTCCAATGTCTTGACGTCGAAATCGTTGAATCTGGTGACTTGCGCCAGCCGCTTTGCTTTGGTGTCAAAGGACCAGACATTGGCGACGCCGTCTCGATCAGAGATGAAGAAAACCGTGTCGCCCACCCACGCGGGATCTACATCTTTTGAGTCGGTCCAGGGCGGGGACACCAGGTCGTAAGTCTTCAAGTCTACGATCCAGATGGGGCGGTTTTGACCCCCGCGATAGTTGCGGCGTTCGTCATCCCACGAGTTGTTCATCCGGTAGGCGATTCGTGAACCGTCCGGGGAGATCTTACCCTGATACGCTCGCGGCAGCGCCATTGGTGCTTCGACGCCGCCGGACGCTGGTACGGTCCAGAAGCGCGGCGCGCCGCTTGGCGCCCAGGTCGCGCGAGAGGATGCAAACATCACCGCTTTTCCGTCGGGAGTCCAACCCTGGACCAAATCACTGCCGGGATGCCAGGTCAAACGCTTTGGCTCGCCGCCCTCGGACGGGACCACGTAAACGTCGTTGTTGCCGGCGTACTCACCGCTGAAGGCGATCCATTTTCCGTCGGGTGAAAAATGCGGGTTCAAGGTTTGCCCGTGAAAGCTGGTAACCCGGCGAGCGGTCCCGCCCGCGCGCTCAACGATCCAGATATTGTTCGCGTAGGCGAATGCTATGTGTGTCGCGCTAATCGTCGGCGAGCGCAGCAGACGAGTCGGTACTCCGTTTGCCGATGTGACTCTCGTTGCTGTGAGAGCCGCGAGCCCGGCAAGAATCAGGACCGCAAGAGCCAGAGCGGCGCGATAACGAAGCACACTGAGAACTATTCGTGTTGACATGGTTGGCCTCCGGACAAATTAGTACTCAAAGGAATGAGGAAGTTATGTATCACGAAGCGGGACTGGGGTCAAAGCGCGAGCGGCAACCGAATTCGACACCTAATTTGGAGTGCGCTGCCCTCTTCCGCATTCAGCGACATTCGCATGCGTGGCGGCGCTTTCGTAGTGTGGTGCAAGGACTCATGAATACTCTAGAGCGTTGTACCTTAGCGAAGGATAAAGCCATGGGCTCGAAGGCTAGTGGAAACGTCGGCCCGCGACGAACCCTATAGGTTTTCCTGGGCCCTCACGCCACACTACGAAAGCGCCGCCACGCATGCGAATGTCGCTGAATGCGGAAGAGGGCGGCGCACTCCAAATGAGGTGTCGAATTCGAGGTCTAACGCTTTCTCTTTTGCACTTCTGCCAGCATACGTTCGGCGGCGCTGTTTTGAAACTCGAGATTCTGTGCGTTCAGCTGAATCGCCTTCTTGAACTCTTCTTCGGCTTTAGACCAGTCTTTTTTGTTTTTAGACTGAGCATAGTGAATTGCGAGATTCAGATGAGGTAGCCCGCTGTTGGGCTCGAGCTTTACCGCCCGCTCGATATCTTTCAGCCCGTCCTTTTCACCCTTCATGATTCGCGCAAGCCCTAACCCCGCGACCGGTGTTGCGTTGGCTGGTTCAATCTCGCT
>Ga0075418_10003529_pt1 | contig 17844 bp, 15 predicted proteins | sample SoiMetdeltSBSDD2_FD_81776 | JGI IMG/M metagenome (GOLD analysis project Ga0075418, IMG submission 81776) | Bulk soil microbial communities from a Populus tree surrounding site in Tennessee, USA - Soil MetaG P. deltoides SBSDD2 | ecosystem: Environmental > Terrestrial > Soil > Tree plantation... | reverse complement strand
CCGATGTAGACGCCTGACGTCCAGTTGAACGACTGATAGACGAGCGGCAGCGTGTGTGCACGGCGGCCACCGAAAATGATCGCGCTAATCGGCACACCTTGCGGCGACTCCCAATCCGAGTCGATGATGGGGCACTGCCGCGCCGGCGCAGTGAATCGTGCATTGGGATGCGCGGCCGGCTTGCCCGTCGCTCGTCCAATCTCTGGCGTCCATCGATCACCGCGCCAGTCGGTGCACTCTGGCGGCGGCTCAGGGGTCATACCTTCCCACCACACGCCACCTTCAGGGGTGAGCGCGACGTTGGTGAAGATCGTGTTCCTGGCGATCGTCGCCATCGCGTTTGGATTGGTGCTCCTCGATGTTCCGGGCGCGACGCCAAATACTCCGGCCTCGGGATTGATCGCGTGCAACCGCCCTGACGCGTCGGGCTTGATCCAGGCGATGTCGTCGCCGACCATCGACACTTTCCAATCGCTCATGCTGTCGGGCGGAATCAGCATCGCAAGATTCGTCTTGCCGCACGCGCTCGGAAATGCCGCGGAGATGTACGTCTTCTCGCCGTGAGGGTCCTCGACACCAAGAATGAGCATGTGCTCGGCGAGCCAGCCTTCGTCGCGCGCGATGTTCGACGCGATGCGCAGACCGAAACATTTCTTGCCGAGCAGCGCGTTGCCGCCATAGCCGGACCCGAACGACCAGATCTCGCGCGTCTCTGGAGAATGGACGATGTACTTTTCCGGATTGCACGGCCACGGCACGTCAGACTGCCCTGGTGCGAGCGGCGCCCCGACGCTGTGCATGCACGGAACCACGCGCTGGACGTTGCGATCGATGATCTTGAGCGCTGGCAGGCCGATTCGCGCCATGGTTCGCATGCTGACGACGACGTAAGGCGAGTCGGTCAACTGCACGGCAATGCGCGACATCGGCGAGTCGATCGTGCCCATGCTGAAGGCGAGCACGTACATCGTGCGCCCGGCCATCGCCCCGGCAAACATCTCGCGCAGTCGCGCGCGCATCTCGAATGGATTCACCCAGTTGTTCGTCGGGCCCGCGTCGTCTTTCGACAACGAGCAGACGAACGTCCGCGACTCGACGCGCGCCACGTCGTTCGGATCCGATCGCGCATAGAAGCACCCGGGCCAGAGATCCTGGTTCAGCCGAAGCAGCGTGCCGTTCTTCACCATTTCGTCGCAGAGCAGGTCGTATTCCTCCTGCGACCCGTCGACCCAGTGAATCGATTGTGGCCGGGCGAGGTCAGCCATTTTTCTCACCCAGCGAAGCAGATGTTGGTTGGTCGCGAGAGGCGCCGATACGTCGCGGGACAAAGTTTTCACAACTCTAAATTGTATACGGACGTGTTCTCTCAAGTAGCTTCCGGCTTCAGCCCGAACGCCACGGGCCCCAGATCCCGGACACCGGATCCCGCGAGCGCAGGCGCGTAGTATGCTGCTCCCTCGACCATGTCAGTTTTTTGCAGCCTGCACGACGCGATCGCGGATGCCGTTCGTGACGGCGACACGGTAGCAATGGAAGGATTCACGCATCTGATTCCCTTCGCCGCCGCGCACGAAGTGATTCGACAGCAGCGACAGGATCTGACGCTCGTGCGGATGACGCCCGATCTGATTTACGACCAGCTGATTGGGGCCGGCTGCGCGGCGAAGCTCATATTCTCGTGGGGAGGAAATCCGGGGGTTGGATCGTTGCACCGGCTGCGTGATGCGATCGAGCACGGCTGGCCACGCCCTCTCTTTCTCGAGGAGTACAGTCATGCCGCGCTCGCCACTGCCTACGACGCTGGAGCGGCACGGCTGCCGTTCGCGATGTTTCGCGGTTCGCCAGGCGATCTGGCACGTGTGAATCCGAATTACCGCCAGGTCGTCTGTCCGTTCACCGGCGAGACGCTCACTGCCGTACCGGCGATGCGCCCCGATGTCGCGATCATTCACGCGCAGCGTGCGGATCGCGCCGGGAACGTGCTGCTCGAAGGCATCGTCGGCGTCCAAAAGGAAGCGGTGCTGGCAGCCAAGCGCTCGATTGTCACGGTCGAAGAAGTCATCGATACGTTCGACGGCGCCGCGCCAAATACATGCATCCTGCCGCGGTGGGCAGTCGGAGCGATCGCCGTCGTCCGGGGCGGAGCATTTCCGTCATACGCGTACGGCTACTACTCCAGAAACAATGCCTTCTATCTCGCATGGGACGCGATTGCACGCGACCGAGCCAGCTTCCTCGGCTGGATCGACGAACATGTGATGCAGTCGGGACCCGAGGCGTTCGCACAGCGCGTGTCGAGAGTCGCGTAGCGTGAACTGCTCACCCGATGAACTCATGACCGTTGCCGCGGCTCGCTGCGTCAGCAGCGACGACGTGTGTTTCGTCGGCATCGGTCTTCCATCAGCGGCGTGCAATCTGGCACGGCTGACCCACGCACCCGGGATTACGTTGATCTACGAATCGGGGACGATCGGAGCCCGGCCAACGGTGCTTCCGCTCTCGATCGGCGACGGCGAACTGTGCACGACGGCGCTGACCACTGTCTCGGTGCCGGAATTCTTCAGATACTGGCTGCCGAGCGGCCGTATCACCGTCGGATTCCTCGGCGCCGCGCAGATCGACCGATTCGCAAACCTCAATACGACGGTCGTTGGTGATTACCAGTCACCGAAGGTGCGGCTTCCCGGCGCCGGCGGTGCACCGGAGATGGCCGCCCGATGCCAGCGCATCTTCATCGTCATGCCGCAATCACGGCGCGCGTTTGTCGAGCGTCTCGATTTCCTGACGTCGACAGGACACGGCGACGGTGGCGATCATCGCGCGCGTCTTGGCATGACCCCCATCGGCCCAGCTAAAGTCATTACCGATTTGTGCGTGATGGAGCCGGACGCCGCCACCCGCGAACTGACGGTCACGAGCCTCCACCCAGGAGTCACACGCGACCAGGTCGTCGCCGCCACCGGGTGGCAGATTCGCTTCGCAGCCGGTGTTTCCGACACGCTCGGACCAAGCGAGCAGGAACTTGCCGTCCTGCGCCAGCTCCGCCTGGAAACCGAGAACGCGCACAAAGAAAAGGAGCACGCGTGAAGTACCCTCGTCCCGCCGCTGGCACGCATCCGCCCAACGACTCACCGGGGTATCGGAGCACGATCCTTCGCCATCCGAAGGAGCCGCTCGTCATCATTCCTCACACGCTCTCGGAATTAACCGGTCCTGTGTATCCGTACGGGCGAATGGAGGACAGCGACAGCGACCTGACCCGTCAACATGCAGGCGAACCACTTGGCGAACGGATCATCGTGCAGGGGCGTGTGCTGGATGAGGATGGACGGCCGATTCCCAAGACGCTGGTTGAAGTGTGGCAGGCGAACGCAGCCGGACGTTACGCCCACCGTGTGGACGACCATCCCGCGCCGCTCGATCCAAATTTCTCAGGTGCGGGACGGACGGTGACAGACGGTGAAGGGCGCTATCGGTTTGTGACGATACGACCGGGCGCCTATCCGTGGCGCAACCATCCCAACGCGTGGCGGCCGGCTCACATTCACTTCTCACTTTTTGGTGCCGGATTCTTGAGCCGTCTCATCACACAGATGTACTTCCCGGGAGATCCTTTGATGCCGATCGATCCGGTACTCAACTCGATCCCCGACGAGCGCGCACGCCAACGGCTCGTCTCGAAGTTCGATCTCAAGGTAACCCAACCAGAATGGGCGCTCGGTTTCACGTTCGACATCGTGCTGCGTGGTTCCAAGGCCACGCCGATGGAGAACCGGTGAGCGGCCTCACCCCGTTTCAAACGCTGGGACCGTTCTTCGACTTTGGTCTCGTCATTCGGAACGGCGATCTGGTGGCGCAACCCGGCGCTCAAGGACGTCACATCGTGATCGAGGGCGTCGTGCGTGATGGCGCTGGAGATGTCCTGCCGGATGCGCTCGTGGAAATCTGGCAGGCGAATGCCGCAGGCAAGTATCGGCACCCTGCCGACGATCAGGATCGTCCTCTCGATCCGGCGTTCGATGGGTTTGGGCGAGTGGCGACCGATGATCAGGGGCAGTTCAGTTTCAAGACTGTCGTGCCAGGACGGGTCGCAGGACCGAATGGAAAAGTTCAAGCGCCGCATCTGGCCGTCGGCGTACTTGCGCGGGGACTGCTGACGCGGCTCGTGACGCGCCTGTATTTCGAGGACGAACCGTCGAACGCTGACGATCCGATTCTGGCACTCGTTCCCGCGGGACGACGTTCAACGCTGCTCGCCAAACGCGTGGGCCCGGATCGGTATCGATTCGACATTAAATTGCAAGGTGAAGGCGAAACCGTCTTTTTTGATGTCTAGTCACTTCTCTCCTTACGCGCGCATACAAGCGATGCTCGACGTCGAGGCAGCGCTCGCTGAGGCGGAAGCATCGGCAGGAATCATTCCGCGCGAGGCGGTAACGGCAATTCATGCTGCGGCGAAGGCTGAGTTGTACGACATCGCCGCGCTCGAATCCGAAGCTGAGCGCGCCGGCAACCTGGCAATCCCGCTCGTGCGCCAACTGACGTCGCGCGTCGCAACAAGCGCTCCGGAGATGGCGCGGTACGTTCATTGGGGTGCGACGAGTCAGGACATCATCGATACCGCCCTCGTGCTTCAACTGCGCGCAGCGGTGCCTGTCATCGCCCAGGATCTGAAACGCGCTGCTGACGCCGCCGCGACACACGCCGAGCGGCACGCGAAGACGACGATGGCGGGCCGAACATGGCTGCAACAAGCGACGCCGATCACCTTCGGCCTCAAGGCGGCAGGCTGGTGTGACGCGCTCGATCGCGCGTCCGCCCGACTCGACGAGCGACTCAACGATGCATCGGTGATCCAGTTCGGCGGTGCCTCCGGAACGCTCGCCGCCCTCGGTAATCAAGGACCGGCCATTGCGGTGAGCCTCGGCAACGTCCTGCACCTGTCTGTTCCGGCAATACCCTGGCATGCGCACCGCGATCGCCTGGCCGCGCTGGCGTGCGCGATCGGCGTGGCCACGGGAACCGCTGGAAAAATTGGCCGCGATCTCGGCTTGCTCGCGCAGACTGAAGTCGGTGAGGCACATGAACCAGCGTCGAATGCCGGCGGCTCCTCGACCATGCCGCACAAACGAAATCCTGTGCGCGCATCGGTCATCGTCGCCGCTGCCGTGCGCGCCCCGGGACTGGTCGCAACAATTCTGTCGTCGATGCTGCAGGAACACGAACGCGGACTGGGCGGGTGGCAGGCCGAGTGGCACGCGATTCCAGATCTCGTCAACACGGCCCGCGACGCGGCTCGCGCGCTTGCTGACGCACTCGACGCTCTGGTTGTCGACCCCGCCCGGATGCGCGTAAACGTCAATCTCACAGGTGGACTGACCCAATCCGAAGCGGTGTCCATGCGTCTGGCGCAAACTGTGGGCAAGCACGAAGCGCACACGATCATCGAACGCGCGGCCGCGCTGGCCTCGGACGAGCATCGATCGTTTTCCGACGTGCTGGCCGCCGAGCCCGCCGTCGCTCGGGCGCTCAGCCGCACAGACCTCGATCAATTGCTCTCCCCCGACGCGTATCTCGGATCGGCAGAGACGTTCATCACGAATGTGCTGGCTCGCCGCCGGCGGACGTAGGTATGCCAACGGTCGAACGATCCGGCTGCCGGTTGCGATACGAAGTCGATGGAAATCCCACCGGACCACCTGTGCTCTTCTCCAACTCTCTCGGCACGACGTGCGAACTGTGGAACCCGCAGCTCGAGGCGCTGTCGGCGTCGTGCAGGATCATTCGCTACGACACGCGCGGACACGGCGCATCGGATGTGCCCGACGGTCCGTACACGATCGAAACGCTCGGACTGGACGCGGTAGCGGTCCTCGACGCGGCCGGCGTCGAACACGCACACGTCTGCGGCCTGTCGCTCGGAGGATTGACCGCGATGTGGCTCGGAGTACACCGGCCGGATCGGGTGCGCTCGGCCACTCTTGTGAGCACAGCCGCCCGCATCGGAAACACGATGATGTGGGAAGAGCGGATCGTTCAGGTCCAGACATCGGGTGTCGGATCGCTGGCCGATGCGGCAATGGGCCGGTGGTTTTCCCAATCGTTCCGAAACTCGCACCCTGACGTCGTCGCGATTTATCACCGCATGCTGTCCGAAACTCCGGCGAGTGGCTATGCGGCATGTTGCGCGGCGATCAGAGATGCCGATCTCAGGTCGGCGATCGCGCGCATTTCAGCGCCGGCGCTCATCATCGCCGGCGATCACGACCCGGTGACGCCACCGGCCGACGCTGAAGCGATGCATGCGAGCATTCCGAACTCGCGCGTGTCGCTCCTCGACGCCGCCCACATCCTCAACGTCGAACAGCCAGCCGCGTTCAACGATCTCCTAAGTACATTCATCAGGGAGCAAGGTTTTTAGTGCTGGCTTCAAAACCACAATTGGTGCGTCGGCGAACGAGCGCGCGAGTGAGCCCACGCGAGCGGAGCGGGGATCCTGGCGCCCCGCGAGCGAGCGTGTAAGGGAGTCCGAGGGGCGAAGCCCCTCGGAGTGATCATGGATGAAAAAGAGCGTCACAAGGCCGGCATGGAGGTGCGACGTCAGGTCCTCGGTCACCCGCACGTCGATCGCGCATCAGCACAGACGATTCCCCTGACGGGGGAGTTTCAGGATCTCATCACCCGGTACGCGTGGGGCGAGATCTGGACGCGGCCGGGTCTGGATATCCGCACCCGCCGCATTCTCGTCCTCGGCACGCTGATCGCGCTTGGACGGTTCGAGGAGTTCCGTATGCACGCCCGGGCGGCGTTGAATGAGGGGGGCTTCACGGAGGAGGACTTGAAAGAGATCGTGTTGCAGCAGGCGATCTATTGCGGCGTGCCTGCGGCCAACACTGCATTTGAAGTGTTGCGTGATGTTTTGAAGTAGCCGGGATCCGGGATCCGGGGTCCGATCGCATCCCGCATCCCGCACAACGGATGCCGACACGTTGCACGCTACGCCGCAACGCCCGCCATCAACCGCATCAGCCCGTCCTGCGTGGCAGCGGACCGCGGCAGTTCCCCGGCGATCCTCCCTTCTCGTAAGACGATGATGCGCGTACAGAGATTCACGACCTCGGGAAGTTCGCTGGAGATGAGCAGCACACCCGCGCCGCGCGATGCGAGTTCGTCGATGAGCGCGTGGATCTCTGCCTTCGCACCAACGTCGACGCCTCTGGTGGGCTCGTCCAGAATCAGAATCTGGCACTTCGCCGCGAGCCACTTGGCGAGCACGAGTTTCTGCTGATTGCCGCCGGAGAGGCCGGCGGTGACGACATCAACCGTCGGCGCACGGACGCGCAACCGCTCGAAGTACGAACCCACCAGCGATCGCTCTGACCGCCGCTTGATGAAGGACCAACGCGACATTCGGCTGAGAATTGGCAGCGTCGTGTTCGCGAGGGCGGTCATCGAGAGCACAAGTCCCTGCCGCTTGCGATCCTCGGGAACCAGGCCCACACCTTCACGCATCGCATCACGTGGACCGGTGATCTGGATCGCCTTGCCACGGACGAACACGCGTCCTGTGGCGTCGGAATCGAGACCAAAGAGCGCCTGTGCCACCTCAGAACGTCCGGCACCCACGAGACCAGCAAAGCCAAGCACCTCGCCGCCACGAAGAGCAAAACTCACGTCCTGGAACTTTCCAGGACTCGACAAACCCTCGACACGCAGCAACTCGTCACCGCTCTGCGCATGAATGTGAGAAGGAAAGTACTCGTCCAGCGGACGGCCGATCATCATCTGCACCAGCGCCGCGTGCGTCAGCCCGGTTGTCGATGTGGTCGAGACGTGGGCGCCATCGCGAAGGACGGTTACCGTATCGCAGAGCCGGAAGATCTCTTCCATCCGGTGACTGACATAGAGCGACGTAACGCCGCGGGCGCGAAGCTGGCCGATCAAGTCGTACAGTTTTTCCGCTTCGTGTTGCGACAGGCTGCTCGTCGGTTCGTCGAAGACGATAATCTTCGCACCGGTGCCGACGGCGGATGCAATCTGCAGCATCTGCTGCTGTCCTGTCGTCAGATCGCCCACCCGGCGCCGCACGTCGATATGGGCGCCGATAGCCGCGAGCATCTCTTCTGCCTTCCGGCGCATCACCCGGCGATCGAGAAATCCACCGGAGGCCGGCAATCGACCGAGACAAAGGTTCTCCGCGACCGACAGGTTCTCGCAGAACGCGAGTTCCTGATGCACCATGCCGACACCCGCCGCGAGGGCCTGTTCGGGTCCGCTGAAGGAAACTGATTTGCCGAAGAGAAGCAGCTGGCCGGAGTCCGGTGAATGAATGCCGGCCAGGATTTTTCCGAGCGTGCTCTTGCCCGCGCCGTTCTCGCCGCACAGTGCGTGGCACGAGCCGCCGGCAATCTCGAACGACACGTCGTCGAGGGCGCGGGCGCCCGGAAACCGTTTCGAGATGTGCTCGAACCGGATCGCGGGCACCGTCATGGCTGTTTCAGATACGCGTCGGGAACGTCGGTGAACCCCCAGTCTTTCAGCTGGCGAGCCCAGGTGCCGAGATTCTCCTTGGTGACTTTCACCAGTTCCATCGGAATGATCTGCGGCACGTCCTGCTTCAAGTGGACCTTCTCGACGATCTTCTCCACCGACACGTAGCCCCACTTATAGGTCGGTTGCGCCAGGAGCACCGGCGCGAGCCCTTTCTCGACATATGCGAGTTCGGCCGGCAATGCATCCACCGCAACGATCTTCACTTTCTTTGGATCGAGATCGGTCAGCAGCGTTTGTGTGAAGAGCGGCCAGCCGCCAATCATTGCCCAGCCGCTCACTTCTGGATACGCGTTCTGCACGCGGATCACTTCGGCGGCGGCGTCCTGCGGTGTTTCGATGTGATAGAAAGTGTCGACGATTGAGATGCCGGGGTATTTCGTCGCTTCCTGCTTGACGCCGGCGACGCGGCTTCGCAGGTTCGGCGCGTTCTGGTTGCCGGCAAGAATCGCCACCTTCCCTTTGCCGCCCATGAGCGGCGCCAGTTCGCGCATGACCGCTTCGCCGGTCTTGATATCGTCCACGCCGTAGAACGCAAAGCGGCTCGATTGCGGGGCGTCGCTGTCGAACGTCATCACGGGAACGCCGCGCCCGACCGCGTCGTTGATGGCGCCGGTCACTTTGCCCGCATCCGAGCATGAAATCAGAACCGCACTCGCTCCCTCATTCACCGCTTGTGCAATGCGCTGCGCTTGTACCTGTCCGTCTTCGGCCGGCGGCGTGAGCCACGCGATCTCGATCGGGATGCCGTGCTTCTGCGACAACTCTTTCGCCGCGGCTTCGGCTCCCGTGCGCGCAGACAGGAACACGGGGTTGGTCGAGGCCTTCGCGATCATCGCAATCTTCAGCCCACGCCCGGCCGGCGCACTCGTTCCCGCCGGCGCCCTGTCAGCCGTCGCGCCCTTGTCTCCGCCGCCGCATGCGGCGATCAATCCGCATATCGCCAGGGTCGCGGTCAGTCTCATCGCACGTCTGATTCGCATACATCTGTCCTTTTAACCTTGAAGCCTTTTGGCCTTTCCTTTTGCCTTTTGCCTTTTGCCTTTTCCCTTACTTAGCGGCCCGCGCCAGCCTCCGCGCGGTAAAGCTCGCGCTCGTGCGGTCCAGCACGACGGCGATAATCGTCGCACACCCGATGATGATCCACTCGTAATTCTGATCGAAGTGGAGCGTGCGGATCGATTGCCGAATCAACACGATGAGCACCGCGCCAAGCATCGCATTGATCGCGCTTCCCTTGCCGCCGGCCAGGCTGGCCCCTCCGACCACGGCAGATGCGATCACATAGAGTTCGTATCCGGTGGCGTCGACGCAGGAGGCCGATCCATAAAAGCTTGCCCCCATGAACGCCGCGAGGCCGGCCGTCAGCCCGGAAATCACGAATACGCCGATCTGAATTCGCCACAGCCTGAGGCCCGAGAAGCGGCTCGCTTCGGCGTTACCGCCAATCGCAAAGACGTGGCGCCCCATGACCGTTCGCGACAGATACACCGCGCCAACCGCGGTGACGACGATCATCGTCAGCATCGGAACGGGATACAGAGACGAGCCCATTCCGAGCGATGCCTTGGCAACGCGAGTCAGCACCGGCGGCACGAGAATGCTTTCCGCGTGACTTGCCACGAACGCCACTCCTCGCAGGATCCACATTGTCCCCAGCGTGATGACGAACGGATGGACGCGCAGGCCGACGACCATCAGACCGTTCAGCGCGCCGCAGGCGATGCCGATCCCGAGCGCGATGACCAGGCCGATCATGAAGGTGGTGACCGGTCCCATCGGTCCGAGCGCGCGCAGCGCCAGCGCCATCGTCACACCGGCGAGCGCATAGATTGATCCCACAGACAGGTCGATCCCGCCCGAGATGACGACGATCGTGGCCCCGACGGCCATGATCGCGAAGAAACTCGCGTCGGTCGCGGTTTGGATCAGCGTGTACGAATTGAGGAAGTTGTTGACCTCGGCGCCAGTGAGTCGATCGAGGTGGGAACCGGCGAGCGCGGTAAGCAGGATGCCAAGGATGAAGATGACCAGGACGAGCCCGGCCTGCTCTGAGGCAAGAATCTTTCGCAAGCGACTCTCCGGGGTCAAACCGGGGTCAGACCCCGGTCTGACCCCCGTCTGACCCCTACTTCCCGACCAGCGCCATCAACTCGTCGTGTTTCCACGGCCGCGTGCGGTCCGCGGTCATCGCGCGAACCTGTTTCACTGTCGCGACATCAACCGGCGTTCCGTCCTGGCCCCACTCCCGCCGGATGTAGGTCAACACGCCGGCGATCTGTTCGTCGCTCAACGTGAATCCCACGGGCGGCATCAAACCAATCGGTCCTTCCTTGCCGTTCATGAGAATGCGCGCGGGGATGTCCGGCGATGCGAGCGCGAGAACCGATCCGACGAGGCTCGGCGCCACTCGGTCCTGTCCCCGTCCGTCCGGCTGATGGCAGGCCTGACAGATATTGCGATACACGTCCTGGCCCGCATTGAAGCGCTGCTGCTCTTCAGGCGTCAGTGGAGTGATAGGCGCCGCCGCACCAGGTTTGCCGGGCCACTCGACTCGTTTCAGAACTTCTGCGGCACGCGGACCGAGATCGCTCGCCGTCGCCGCCAGCGCCGAGAACGCCGCTGGTTCTTTGCTCAAACGGGTCGGCCGTCGCGCGACAGCGGGAGCCGCAGAGACCTGCGGGAATGCATAGGAACCTCCTGGACCACCCCGCGCTCCTGGACATGTGGGACACGGCGGCGCCGGCAGCGCCGGGCCGCCGCGACGCGCAGGAGTGCCGGGCATCGTCGCGCCCAGTAGCGCCACTTCGGCTCCCCGAAGTAGTGCGGATCGCTGCCATAACGGACGGTTCGAATCGGCGATCGCGGCCAGGATTTTCTGAATGCCGTCATCCTGCCCGGTGCGCACGATCGTGGCCGCGATCATCGTGATCGCGGTCTCGCGCTGCGGCGTTTGATCGGTTGCCTGAAGAACGTTTTCCAGTACGGTGCCTTCGGCTCCGCGCACACCGCTCAGCGCCGCGTCGAGCGCGATCGGATCATCGCCACGAGCGGAAACGACACTGGCCACGGCACGCTCCCGTCCACCGGGCGGCAGCGCGCCGACGGATGCGGCGAGTTGATAGCGAACACTCCAGTCCTGATCGTCCAGATGTTTCAACACCGCTGATTGAACGGAGGTGTTGCCTTCGGTCAGCCAGCGCTCGGAAAGCCGGAGCGCCGACATCCGCACGTCGCGCGACGGATCGTCCAGGGCCTTGATCACAAGGTCAGGCTGTAACGCATCGAGACCCTCGAGGATCCACAGCGCGTGGAGCTTCGTGCGGGGCTCCTTTGCAGTTGCCGCGAGTCGGGCCAGCGCCGACACACTGGTGCGGTCTCCACGCTCGACCAGCAATTGCTGCGCGGTTTCTCGCCACCATCCGTTCGGGTGCGAAAGAAGGTCGACCAACTGCGCGGTCGTCAATCGCCCATTCGCGCCCGTCGTGGTGTCCCGCCTGGTCGTCTCATGCACGACGCGGTAGATCCGGCCGAGCGCCGTCGGTTTTTCCAGCTTGTGATTGATGATGTGATCGCGCAGGTACTCGGTAATGTCGGCGCGCTGTTGTATCACACCGCGATACATGTCGACGATATAGAGCGTGCCGTCGGGAGCATTGGAGATCCAGACTGGCCGGAACCGTTCGTCGGTCGAGGCAAGGAACTCTCCGCGTTCGTAGGCCTTGCGGACTCGCAGTCCAGTACCCGCGTCTTCAATGATGCCGCGGCTGACCAGGTTGGCGGCAGGTTCAGCGACGAAGACGTTGCCGTAGGTATCAGCTGGAAGGCGATCCCCGCGATAAATCATCGGTGCGCAAACCGACGTGAAACGGAAAAGGGTTCCGTCCTCCCGATCGATGCCGAGCTGATACGCTCGATTGGTGCCGGGATTTTTCCTCACCGGCCACACGATATTCGCCACGTTGGCTTCGTCCGCGAGCCGCTCGTAGCTGCCGCGTGTGCGTAGCAGATTCGGGTTGCGCATGAAGTACGGCGTCGGAACCAGATCCGCATGGAGAATCGACTCATTCGTATTCCGGTAAATTCGCCCGGCGTCGTCCTGCGTTACGCCCCATTCGCCGCGCGACAGCGTCTTCCGCACCTCGAACTTGCCGTCCTTGAAGCGGAGCATGACGTCGCCATTCGCGGTGTGCATCCAGTTGTCGAGCCCCCAGAAGAAGCCGTTCGCGTTCTGCTCGACGCGCGCTTCACGCCGGCCGTACTGGTCGGTGACGAGCTCTTTCTTGTCCATCTTCAAGTCGCCGTCGGTGTCTTTCATCAACCAGACGTTGGGCGGCTCGGCGACGAGCACACCTGCATCGAGCACCTTTAACGATCGCGCGAGAACGAGGTTGTCGGCAAAGACGGTGCGCTTGTCCATCTTTCCATCGTGGTTCGTGTCCTCGAGCACAACGATCTTGCCGATCGGTTCCATGAACGGCTCGGCCGTCTGCAGGTCGGGAACGAATCCGGGCATCTCGACGACCCAGATTCGGCCCTGGAGATCCCAATCCATGACGATCGGATCCTGGACGAGCGGTTCGCTGGCGACGAGCTCGAGCCGATAGCCAGGCGGCATATAGAACGTCTTGAGCGCGTCGTCGGGCGACAGGGCCGGGGAATCGTCGCTGACCTTTTGTACCTCGGGCGGCCACTGGCGATTCACTGGCGAGCTTTGACCGTAAATCGTCGCGGCGGCGGCGGCGAGCATGAGAGTGATGAGGCGGAGTTTCGAGGTGGTCATGGGTGTCATAAACAAAAAGAGCGGAAAGGTGATTTTATCTTTCCGCTCGTCGTTTTCGGCAAGACGCGGGCGCGCGCTAAAGATCGCGCCCTACGTCATCATCTGAATCTTTCGTTCACTTCGCGTCGAGTTCGCGAATGAAGATGTTGCGGAACCGGATCTCGGAGCCGTGGGTCTGAAGCTCGATCGGCCCGCGGGCGACCACTGGCTGCGAACGATCGAAGAAATTGTCGAGGACCTGGTTATCGACGGTGAGTTTGTCGTTCAACCAGACCGACACACGTGGGCCAACGATCCTGACGTGAAACGTATTCCACTCGCCGACGGCGTTGTCGGCTTTCACCAGGGGCCACTTGCCGGGGTTGTCGGCGTTGTTGTTCCAGAGCGCCCCTGATCCTTTTGGCGCGCCGTTCTTCACCTCGCGTGGATTGTCGGGGTCCCACACCTGCACCTGCGGGTAGCCGCGCAGATAAATTCCCGAATCGCCGTTGTGATTGACCATCAACCAGTCAACGTAGAACTCGAAATCACCATAGTCCTTTGCCGTCGCCAGATGTGGACTCTGGCCGTCGGATACGATTTCCTGTTTGGCCGTGTCGACTCTCCAATGCTGGTCGCGCGCAGCGTCCCACTCCGCCTGCTTCTTCTTGTGTTCTTCTGGAGTGAGCTTGGTTTCCTCGACCGGGTTATAGTTTGGTTGCCGGCCACGCCATCCGCTGAGATCCTTTCCATTGAACAGGCTGGTGAATCCCTTCGGCGGTTGCTTCTGCTGTGGTGCGGCAATGATGCTGGCACACAGCGCGATGGCAACGGCGCTGGTGGCGATCTGGGTGAGTCGGGTCATCTGGTCCTCATTGGGACACGGATTGTCGCATATTTGATTTTTGGTCGCTATTCAGCTTTCAGCCATCAGCTATCAGTAGCTAACGAGCGGAGAGCTGCGAGCTTCAGGAGCATGAATGAACCGCAAGTATCGTGTCGCCGTCCTCGGTCTCGGTCACTGGTACTCCGCTTATAATCTCGCGCGCTCATTGCCGGAGTATCCGCGCGCCGAACTCATCGCCGCAGCCTGGCCCGACCGCCAGCAACTCGATGCGTTCGCCAAGACCTTCTGCATCCACGGTTACGAGAACTACCACGACCTGCTCGCCCGAGAGGACATCGACATCGTCCATCTTGCGGCACCGGTGTCGTCGCTCGCCGAGCTGGCGATCGCGTCCGCCAAAGCCGGCAAGCACATCCTTCTCGGCAAACCGATGGCAATGACGTTGGACGAAGCGGATCGCACTGTCGAGGCGATTGAAAGCGCGGGCGTCACATGCGTGCCATACTCCGGCCTGACGCGGCTCCGTACTGCCGACTTGAAGGCGCGTGTCGATGCGGGAGAGATCGGCGACGTGATTGTCATGCACCAGACGTCGCGCTGGTCGATTGCCGAAGATGGCCCCGGATCTGGCAAGCCGGGCTGGTTCGCCGATCCGCGCCACGTGCCGGGAGGCGCGCTGATTGATGAGGGGATCTACTGGATCGAGTTGTTCGAGTGGATGGCCGGCAGTCCGATCGTGCGGGCCGAGGCGAGGCTTGCGAACTTCGTGCATAAAGACATCAACGTGGAAGACTGGGGCATGGCGACGTTCACGTGCAAGAACGGGGTGATCGCGACGCTCGAAGCATCCTGGACGATCAACTCTCCAAAGAAGACGGCACCGTCACCGAAACAGAACGCGGTCGTCCGGCTGGAACTGGTGGGAAGCCGGGGCGAGATTATCGATCAGTGGTTCAGATCGCCAGGGCGAGCGATCCTGGCGGCGGGCGCGGCGGACTGGGTTTTTCAGCGGCAGCCGGAACAGAGCTTCTCAGCGACATTTCCGCTTGCGTTGAATCATCTGGTGGAGTGCCTGGACAACAAGCGCCGGCCGGACGTCACAGTGCAGCAGGCGCGCAGCGCGTTCCGGGCGGCAATGGCCGCGTACGAATCGGCGAGGGAAGGAAGGCCGGTTAAATGCTGAATTCACACCACCGGCGTCGGCGAAGATAGCGCCGCGAGCACCTCTTTATAGAGATACTTCGCGCCCTCGATGCCGTTCAGCGGCCCCTCTTCGTACTCGAGCGCGAACGTGCCTTTGAACCCGCCGGCGAGCATGATGCGCGTCGAACGCTGCACATCATTCCTGTCGCCCCAGCGATCCCAGTATTTCGCGTGGACATTGGTGTGCGAGTAAGGCGCCAGAGCCTTGAGGCCGTTGAACAGCATGTACTCATGTTCCCAATTGCAGAAGTCCGGCGAGGCTTCGCAATACGGATGATTGATGGTGTCGAGCATGATCCGGATGTTCATCGGATCGGCCGCAAGCCCCCAGTGATTCTCGAATGTCACGCGGATGCCGAGCTTGCCGCCGTAATCGGCCATCTCCCTATAGGACTCAATCGCCGCGTTGAGCAGCGGAATGATGTCGAGATTCCGAGGGTATCCGTCGTTCGAACGCGGAATTGCGTTGGGACGGATGCTTGGTCCGAGCGCCTGCGGCGAATTCATGCGCATCGACTTCACGCCAAGTACGGAACATCCTTGCATCCAGCGTTTCGCGACCTCGACACCCGCTTTTCGCGCCTCTTCATCCGGTCCTGCCAGGTTCGTCGGCGCATTGTTCGAGATGTGTTGGACTTTGGTTCCGGTGGTGACGAGTTTGTTCGCGAGCTGATCGAGCCACTTGCGTCCTGAAGGACTCATCGGATCGAACGTCCGCCCGGCAAACATGGAATCGTCGGTGACGTCGCCGAACAGACCCGAGAAGATGTCCATGTGGGTGACGCCGGGGAACGTGTCCTTGGTGAACTGCGGGAAGTCCAGCATCGTGATTTCGCCGTACTTCTCCTTCATCTGCGCAACGCTCCAACCGCCGTTGACCGGCGATCGCGGTGGAAGCTGCTGCGTTGTTGCAGACGACGGAGGCGCAGCCGCCGCGGATCCAGTTTCGGCGCCACGCGCTGGCGGCTGATCCGGTCCCGCCGCCGGCTGTCCGCCCCCGCGTCCGGCTCCCGCGCCGGCGCCGGCACCGCGCCCAGCCCCAGCGCGCGATTTGAAGATGTAGCGAATCGGATACGAGCAGGCAGCTATCCGATCCAGGCGGTTCTTCTCCTCGAAGGCCTGCGCGAGCGCGCGCTCGCGCGGCGTCATCATCAGCCCCGCGGCAGTAATACCGGCGGTTGCCGTTTTGAAGAACTCACGTCGACTCTTATCTTGTTCGTGCATAAAAATCTCGCAATCGGAAACGTCAACCGCCAACAGCCAGCCACTAACCGCCAACCGCCAGCAGCGAAGACAACAACTCTATCGTTTACTCAAATCCCGAATGATGATGTCCCTGAACCGCATGTTGCCCTGACCACCAGAGTGCAGCTGCAGCGCAATCGGACCATCTTCGCTCTCCGGCTGTGGATCGGTGTAATCGATCATTACGACGCCATTCAGTCGCGAGATGTAATGATTGCCTACGACCTTCAGGAGATAATCATTCCACTCTCCGGGCCGAACCACACTTTCATTTTCCGGCGACGGCCAGACGATCCATTTGCGCGTTTGCTCGTAGACCCCGCCAGTGTGACGGCCGAGCGCGCAATCAATCTCGAACTGCGGGCCCTTGGTCACCGTCGGAGTGCCAGGCTTGAAATTGACGTGAAAAAACACGCCACTGTTGCCATCCCCCTCACATTTGAAGCGGAGCGACAGTTGGAAGTCCTTGTAGCTCTTGTCGGTCTGGAGATAGCCGTATTCCCGTGTGACGGCCAGGCCGTGAAGCGTTCCATCCTGGACTTCCCATTTTTCTTTACCGATGTTGGTCCAGCCGGTCAGGTCCTTGCCATTGAAAAGCGGCACCCAGTCTTCGCCGGGCGCGTTCGGCTTCGCCGTCTGCGGCGCCGGAGTCGGGTAGGTCGGCGATACGACAGGCGTCTGGGCCGGTGCCTGGGCGAGGATCGCGAGCGCGAGGAGCATGAGAATCACGCCAGTGCCTCCTTCACAAAGGCGAAACACTTCGGCACTTCGACTTTCGGATCTCCCTGATACTCGAACTCGATATTCACCGGAATGTTCCACTTGTTCTTCTGCACCAGCTTAAGCACGTCCTTCAGTGGCGCGTCTCCCTGGCCGAAGGGCGTATAGCCGCCACCGTTAGTCGCCTTCTTCATGTCCTTCAGGTGCAGGTTGGTGATGCGTTCGTGATGCTTCTGCAGAAACGGAATTGGATCATATCCCGCTTCCGTGTAGTGCCCGACGTCGAGATTGGCGCACAGATACTTCGATGCGGCCATCACCGCTTCGAAGCTTTCCGGCGTCGCGACTTCGTCGGGGTTTGTCGTGTTCGCATGCCCGTGGAAGCCGACCCGCATCTTGTGCTTCTCGGCAAACGGCGCGAGACGCTTCGCCATGCTGACCTGTGTCGACGTGGAAATCGCAGCGACACCGAGCGCCTTTGACATCCTGAACGCATACTCGATCTCGTCGTCCTGGG
>Ga0075418_10003528_pt1 | contig 17845 bp, 14 predicted proteins | sample SoiMetdeltSBSDD2_FD_81776 | JGI IMG/M metagenome (GOLD analysis project Ga0075418, IMG submission 81776) | Bulk soil microbial communities from a Populus tree surrounding site in Tennessee, USA - Soil MetaG P. deltoides SBSDD2 | ecosystem: Environmental > Terrestrial > Soil > Tree plantation... | reverse complement strand
TCTTCTTCATCACAAAGGCCTTTCCTGGCTGGGCTGCGTTGAGGTCGCAAACCCAGACAGGATAAGGCCTTTGCCCTTGCAAATATCAACCAAACTCACCAACGCGCTTACTGAAGGACTAGCGCGTGTACCCGTATCACTCGCCAGGCATCGTCCTGCGTGGTGTTGGCCAGGTTGAGTCGGTACAGACTGGCCAGGGCGCTGCGGGCGTGCTCGACATCGACCTTCTCCATGCCGTTGCGGGTGGTTCCACAATTTGCCAGATAATCGCGAACGGCTGGCGTCGTGATGAAGTCGAACGGAATGCCGGTCGTGATGAAGTCGAACGGAATGCCGTTGGGGTCAAGCAGGGCCAGTAGGGTCAGCAGCGGTCTGGCCAGCCCGACTGGGGCGAGTTGATCGGCGACGCCGACGGAAAGGGAAAGGGTAACTGCGACAGGGCGCGTGTAGTCGTCAGGCATTGAATCCGGAGCAAGTTCCAACAGGGTACGGCGCCGGCTAGTGAACAGGGCATGGTAGTCGGCGCATGTCATGTCCTGATCCGCCATGTACGCGGCGGCCTGTGCCAGCGTGACGGGCAGATACCCCAGTTCGGCGGCGAGCTGATCAGATCCGATCAACCGGGCGGATTGTGCGAGGAACTTGGTACGAAGATAGCTGTCTGCCTCCTCCGGCGTGAACAGTCCTACATCGACGATTACCCCGTGTGTGGCGGTCCGTTCATTCAGCCACTTTCGGACGTCGGCGGCGCCGACAACCGGCTAGAACTGCATCCCAGGCGCGGCGCGAACCGGCGTGCGCGGCGACCAGGACGATCGTTCCGTGACATCGGATGATGTGAGGGTTGCAGCCGGTGTCAATCTCGTTGTGTTCCATGCAGTCGCGGCCCCGCGGCGAAGCTGCTCAGCGTGCTGGACATCCCCACCAAGATACTCGATCACCAATTCAAGGTTGCCACGGCTAATCATGCGAGCTCCGCTGAAGAACGCCGAGACGCTGCTCTTGCCAAGGCTTACAGCCTTGCCGATGTCACGTAGCGAAGGCTGGCCGGCCAGGCGGTGCAGCTCGTGAAGGTACTCCAACAACTCCCGGACCAGCCCATCGGTCGGCCATCTATCGGTACCGAGCTGCGCCATCGCTGCCACCTGAACCCGGGAGATCGGCCCGATGCACTGCTGATCGTACCTGAGGTGAACCGATACACACCACCGTATCCACTGTGCGTGATCGCACCTCGTCCCGGGTGCGTCCACCGTTCGTCCGCACCTCGTTCTGCGCCCTGTTGACGGATACACGCTGGGACTCAAGCGAGTACGAAAGGTCCACTCCACCAACCAGAACGGGAGCTGAACATGCGAGACCCTTCCACGCGTCGCCGATCGATGGTCGTCCGCCTCATCCTGACCGTCCTCATCGCGGCGGGCAGCGTCGTCATCCCGCCTCAGCCGGCAGCGGCCCTTGCCGAGGCTTGGGTAATCACCAACTGGCCGCCGCCACCGACCCAACCTCAACTGATCTTAAAGATAGAAGGATGACGATGACTGGCGGCGGGGGCGGTGCACTGCTCGTGGTATAAACGCAATCCGTCGCACTGTCCGGACATGGCAACGCGTGCGCAGAAAAAGCAAGGCCGCCGCAGGCCGGAAGGCACGCAAGTCGTGTCCGGGACAGGACCCCAGGCGCGCTGATGGGTTTTCGTCGCCGAACTGCGACGTTCTACACACGGTCGGGCAGACCGTCGTTGCACATGCTCGTGACGTAGAGCAGGCGCGACAACCCGCGGCGGTCGAAGGCACCGTAATAGGCGGCACGGTCAGGAGTTCCTGGCGCGCCTAACGTTCGAAGGCAACAAGCCATGATCGACGGACAGCGGCAGCCGAAAGTTTTGGCCGAGTTGGGCCGCGGCCCGACGTGCCGCAAGATTGGCCAGTTAAGTCAAGCGCTGACCGGTCACTTCGACGACCTTCACGCATCAATCTGCGCCACCATGCTGCGCAGTATCGATGTTTGACCTCCGCCGTCGCACAGTTGTCCCACCCAGCCGCTCGATGGTGACGAAACTGGGTTGCATTGTCAGGCCGATTTCAGCCGGGCGCGGATGAGATCGGCGTCTTTGTGTCGCAGATCGTCCAGAATGGTCAGTGCGCGTTGCAGGGCGGCGCGGGCGGCGTGTTGATCGCCGTTGTTGTGGTGGCTGTCGGCGAGGTGGACAAGCGTGTCGGCGGTGTAGTAACGATCGCCCCGATCCTGGTGGATGTCCAGTGCCCGTATATAGCAGGTGATCGCCTGCGGGTACTCCGCGAGCTGGTGGTGGATGTATCCTAGGCTGTCCCAGGCGGCGGCCTCGCCGTCAGCGTCGCCGATCCGGTGGCAGATGGCCTGGGCCTGTTGGCAGTGTTTGAGGGCCTGCGGTAGGTGGCCCTGGAGGGCGTACTGCCAGCCGATGGCGTTGAGGGTGTCGGCCTGTCCGGGGAGGTTGGCGGTGGCGCGGAAGAGGCGGTGCGCTCTTCGGTTGTGGTCGAGTGCCAATTTTGGCTGTTCGAGTTGCTGGTAGGTCCAGGCCAGGCTGAGGTGTGCGTAGGCGCGGCCGGTGTCGTTGCCGGCTGTCTCGTACAGCGTCAACGACTGCTGCAGATGTCCTTGGGCCCGCTCGTAATGTCCGAGCCGGGCCAGGCTGCTGCCCAGTCCACGATGCACGGTCGCCAACCCGATCGGGTCGCCGAGCCGGGTGGCGGGCTCCAGGGCGGCCCGCATCGCCTCGGACCAATCCTGCCAACGCCCCTGCCGGTTGAGGAACGTGCCGAGCGTCCATGCCAACTGCCAGGCGTGCCGGTCGAATTCCGCCGTCACGGCCCACCTGATCGCGACGGACAGGGCCGGGTATTCGGCGGTGAACCACGCCTTGGCCTGCCCAGCGTCGCTGGGATCGTCGGGGTGGGTCGCGGTGGCGGGCGCGGGCAGTTGGATTCCCGCGGTGTAAAGGTGCGGGTCGAGGCGGGTCGCGGCGGCGAACGCCGAGTGCAGGTAGTGGTCAAGCATGCGCTGGGTGGCTGCGTTGTGTTCAGCGGCGCTGTCGTGGCCGTGCGCCTGCTCGTCGGCGTAGACGCGGAGCAGGTCGTGCAAGGAGTATCTACCCGGTGCGTGCTCGATGACCAAGTGCATGTCGGCGAGTTCGGCAAGCAGGCGGCGGGTCGGCTTGACCGCCAGGCCGGCTAGGCTGGCCGCCGCAGATGCGGTGAGATCGGGGCCGGGATGCAATCCGATGAGGCGCAGCAGCCTGGCGGCGGCGGTGCTGAGACGATCGTAGGACCATGAGATCACGGCTCGCGCGTCGCACTCCGCGTCATTGTTGGCGAAAGCGTCAAGACCGTTGGCGCCAACGAGTTCGGCGGCGAGCGCGGAGAGGGTGAACCCGCGGTGGATCGTCGCGCGGCCCGCCACGATCGCCAGGGTCAAGGGCAGCCGTCCGCAGGCGAGGATGATGTCGTGAACCGCCTGCGGCTCCGCACCCACCCGCGGCCCGCCGATCCTGCGCGCCAGAAGTTCCTGCGCCTCCAACATGGACAGTGGGTCGACGGTCACCACCTCGGCCCCCTCGGAGACGATCAGTTTGGTGAGCCGGTCGCGGCTGGTGACTACGGCCACGCATCCCGGTGTGGCCGGCAGTAGCGGCCTCACCTGCGCGGAGTCGCGGGCGTTGTCGAGCACGACAAGGATTCGCCTTCCGGCCAGCAGGCTACGATAGCGATCGATCTGCGCTTCCCGCCCGATCGGTATCTGCTGGGCGGGTACCCCCAAAGTCTCTAAAAATCCTTGCAGCGCCTCCTCCGCGGTGGTTATCGAATCGGTCGGGCCGAACCCACGCAGGTTGACATAGAGCTGTCCGTCGGGAAACTGTCCCGTCATTTGGTGGGCCCAGTGCAGTGCCAGTGTGGTCTTGCCTACCCCGGCCATCCCGCATACAACGGCGATCGCGCCGCCCAGGCTGGTCGCCGCTTGCGGCACTAGACCGGTGAGCTTGGCGAGTTCGGTGTCGCGCCCGACGAAATGCAGCGTCGGAGCCGGGACGAGTCGTGGCATGCGTTGCGGTCTAGCCGGTTCGCCTGCCGCAACGTCCATCCGCGCGATGATGTCGGTCCGAGCGGCGGCAACGAGTCGGGCTTCGTCGGCTGCGGCCTCGATGGTTCGAAGCATCTTCTCATGCGCCTTGCCCCACAGCGCAAGATCGCCGAACTGTTGTGGCAGCGGCTGCCCTTTCCGCTCGGCATATGCCCGGCAGGCTGTGACGAACGAGACGACAAATTCCCAATTAGGCACCGTCTTGGTCATGAGCTTGTCGCTGATCGTCGATCGTGCCAGCGGGTGCGGCAGATCGGCCGTTAACGTCACGAGGTTTTCCAACGACGGTCCACCGGCCCGCATGCGCAGCCGTTGCAGGGTGGCGACGAACTCTGTTAGCGCTTCTTTCCTAGCCCCGGACATGATGTGCGTGCCTTCCGCCTCAGCGGCCTTGCCGAATTCTGACTTCGTACACACGCGTTGTCATGCCAGGGCGCGGTGCGACGGGCGCGTGACACCGTAAGCAGTGTACCGCCCCCGTCGCACATGACCGCTAGATTTACATCTTTGATTCCGGGGTCGGCGGCGGAGGAGGCGGCCAGTTACTGATCACCGAGGCCCCAGGCGGGGCGGGTGCCGGCCGCGCCGGGGTGGCGATGCTCGCCGCCGCGATCAGGATGGCGGCGGCCAGGAGAAGGCAGCCGGCCATCGATCGCCGGCCGGTGGAGAAGTTTCGCATTGTGGGCTCCTTCGGTTGATCTGGGTTGGGATTGGCTAATCACCACGGTCGGGTCGACGTCGAGACCGGATGCCCAGTGTGGGTGGCTGTTGCTGGGCGGGCATCAGTGAAAGCCGGAAGATGCGGTGCGGAGATCCGGTAGCGGACAGCGGCGATGCTTGAGCGCAGCGAGACGGGTAGCCGGAAGCGGTTTGGTCGGAAAACCGGGTGGACTGTCCGCTCCGGTCGAGCTGATCTGTTGGCAGTACGGAGGTGGACAGTGGTCATTGCGGCGAGGCTGAGAGTGTGCTGTCAGCGGCATCTGGCCGGTGGTCGCTGGCCGTGGGCCGTAGCCGCCGCCGTTGCGGTGGTGGGCATCGCGATTGCATCCATGTCGACTGCTGATCCGGTGCCGCACCAGCAGCCGTGGGTCGAGCCGATGATCCGGTCATGGGGTTGGTGGTACTCGCCCCTGCGGTGCTGATGTGGCTGCGCGCGTCCTCCCCGCGTCCAGGCCAGCTCATAGTCATGCTGGTGGGTGCCTACTATCTGCACTTCATGCGTGGGAGCGCTCATCCGGTGGTCTTCGCCGCCGGGTTCTGCCTCGCCTTCTTGTGGACCGCGATTTTCGGGCACCTGGTCTTGACCTGGACCACCGGACGGATCACCGATCGCCTGCAGCGGATAATGGTTCCCGCAGGCTATCTCGCGGCGGTCGGTAGCCAGGTCGTGCGGTACGTGGTGGAAAAACCGCATGGGCCATTTTGGACATTCGGCGTAGGCACGGAGGCAGACGCGGTCCCCACGCTGGTGGGACAAGCCACCAGTGTGCTGTATGCCGCGTTCTCGCTGGGCATTGTGGCGATCGTCGTGCGCCGGTGGGCGGCCTCCAACCCGTTGCGGCGCAGGCCGGGCGCGCCTATCTGGCTCGGTGTCATCCTGGCGTCGGCGGTGTCGGTGGCTATGGCAATCGCCGCCGCTGTGAACGGCTGGAAATATGCCGAAATGTCTATCCTGCTCGCCGGGCTCATCGCCGGGGTGTTGTCCATCCCGTCGGTCTATGCCGTGCGGTTGCTGCGCAACACTTCCGCACGTTGGGACCTTGCGACCGTCGCCCTGGGTGTCCAGGACGCGGCCAACCGGAACAGGTCCGAGCAGGGTGCGGGCCAGCTGCAAAAGGCGCTCGCCGACGCGGTCGGCGATCCGAGTCTGCGGCTGGTGTACTGCCTGCATGACGGGAGCCACGTCGACATCCACGGCCGCGCCACCCCGGCACCGCAGTCGTCGACGCAGCGGGCGGTCAGCCCTGTCCGCCGGCGCGGGCAGCTGCTTGCTCTAATCGAACACGATCAGGCACTGGCCCACGACCGCAGTATCGCCGAGGCCACGAGCGCCGCGGCTGGACTGGCCATCGAGAACGCGCACCTGTACGCCACCATGCAGGCGCAGATCGAACAGATCCGTGCCTCGCGTCTGCGCCTGGCCACCACCGCGTTGGAGGAGCGCCAGCGCATCCAACGGGACCTACACGACGGCGCACAACAGGTCCTGCTCGCCGTCCTGGTCCTGCTCGACGTCACCGGCCATCACCTCGCAGGCAACGACACCGATCAGGCCGGGACAAGCGTGCGGCGAGCACACGAGAGACTAACCGAGGCGATCAACATGCTGCGCGAGTTCACCGAGAGGATCTACCCCGTCACGCTGATCGAACAGGGACTCGGGCAAGCCATCGAACGGCACGCCGACATCTCGCCGATTCCCTTGACAGTCAACGTTTCCCCCGGCCGCTGGCCGCTGCCGGTCGAGACCACCGCCTACTTCGTGATTAGCGAGTCGTTGGCCAACACCTACAAGCACGCCGAAGCTACCGGGGTCACGGTGGACCGTGACCCAGCAGCGCGACCAGCTGGTCGTGGAGATCACCGACGACGGCCGCGGCGGCGCGCGGATCCTGCCCGGGCATGGCTTGGCGGGACTGCAGGACCGTGTCGCGGCGATCGGGGGCACGCTTTGCATCGCCGAGCAACTGGCCGGGACACGGCTCGTCGCGCAACCTCCGCTGGAGGGCCAATGAGAGTCGTCATCGTCGAAGACCAAGGGCTGCTGCGGGATGCCTTGGCCGACGGCCTGAGGTCGCGCGACATAGCGGTGGTCGGGCAGGCTCGCGATCACGGCGAGGCTCTGGCCGCGATCGACCAATCCGCCCCCGATATCGTGCTGCTCGACATCCGGCTGCCGCCCACCTTCACCGACGAGGGTTTGAGCATCGCCGAAGAAGTCCGCAGCCGCTACCCGGACGTGGCTGTGCTTGTGTTGTCCTCCTTCGCGGAACTCGCCTATGCAGAACGCCTGTTGAGCATGCAACAGCATTCGCATGCGGTGGGCTACCTGCTCAAGGATCGGGTCGGCGACCTTACCGAACTCGTCAACGCCCTGCACCGGATCGCTGTCGGTGAGGTTCTGATCGACTCGCACATCATCGACACCTTGATGAACCGCCGCCGCCGGCAAGACCCACTCGACACCCTCACCCCGTACGAACGGCGTGTCTTTGACCCTGCTGGCCGAGGGCCGCTCCAACCTCGGGATCGCGCAGGTTCTAGCCTGCCAGATCTCCACGGTCGAAAAACACCTGAGCAACATCACCAAGAAACTGGGCCTGGCCACGATGGATACCAACCGCAACCGCCAGGTCAACGTCCGGGTGCTGGCAGCACTGGCTTTCCTGCGCCGCAACCAGTCGGGCATACCATCCACACCGGAGGGTGACGGAGGCGCCACCGGCCCGCGAACGCAGCCTTAGTCCCTTCCGGGAACTCGCTGGAGGGCTCTTCCGGAACTCCGGGAACGTTCTCGACGCCGCTGCGATGCGAGACATTGTGTCTGTGAAATGGGCTCGACTCTCCCGACTCTCGCTCATAGTGTTCTTTGCGCTCCTGCCGGCGGCGACCACGTCGACCGAGGCTTCAGCCGCCGGCAACCGATCGGTCATCCTCGTGGTCGACACATCGGGATCGATGGCTGGGGAGCCGTTAATCCAGGCCAAGCAGGCCCTGACCTCCGCCGTCAATGCCCTACCCGCCAGTGATCTGGCTGGCCTACACCAATATGCCGGAGCGTGTGGTGACGGAGGCATCCTTATCGTTCCGGTCGGGACCGGCAATAGGGACCGGATGCGGGCGGCTATCGCCGGCTTGGTGGCCGGAGGAGGGACACCAACTCCGCAAGCTTTGCGCCGAGCCGTCAGCGAATTCCCGGCGAGCGCCAGCGAACGCGTCATCGTGCTCGTCAGCGACGGTGCGAGCGGCTGCGAGGATCCTTGCTTGGTCGTTGCGGACCTCTGGCGCAGCACAAGCGTGAAGTTCAAAGCCCACACGGTTGGCTTCCGGACGACCGGAACCGCCGAAACAGAGTTGGCCTGCATCGCCCAGGCGACCGGCGGACGGTATGTCGCCGCGACCGATTCAGCACAGCTTCAAGACGCAGTGAAAGTCGCGTTTACCGAGGGGCAACCCGATAACACACTGCTATTGGTCGCGACCACGATCTTGGTGACGATCATAGTCATCACCACCACGACACATATCCGTCGTGCTCGCCGCCCCTACATCAAGACCCGGCTTGCTGGACCGCGGCTGGTCCACGTGGAATGGATACCGCAGAAATGACCACGATCAGCGAAATACTCAACGGTGCCGAACAGGACCTCATCGCACGCGCCGCCGAGATAGCCCTTCACGGCTCCAGCCGCTACACCAAAGGCCGCCTCACTGTTCCCGACTTCGGGCGGGCCATCGGCACCGAACTCGGGCAGATCGCCGAAACACAGCTCAACCAGGTGGTCACCGACTCGCTGGCCAACCTGAGCGGGTGGCGCGGAAGCACCGCCCAAGTAGCTTGGGACGACCTGCAGAAGCTGTGGGGTGCGGCCCACGAGACCCACCGCCAGCCAACTCTCACCCGGACGCTGACCCTGCTCGAGTACAACTCGTCCGTGGTCTACGAAAGCACGGTCTATGTCTACGTCGTGGCCGGTCTTATCCGGCACCGAATCATCACGGCAAAGATCGGAATGAAAGTCACCTTCAGCATTGCCGAACTCAGCTGCACCGTCCAGCGGGGACGGCTTATGCGGGTGCACGGCAGAATCGCGAAAACCATGGTCACGCTGTACCTCAACGATCTTATCGAGGTCGGCCGGGAGACCGGATACACCGGCAATATCGACATCTCCCTGCCCTTAGGCATTCCCCTTCTCCCGCAGCCCGTCCAGCCGCAGCCCGCCCTGCCGGTGCCGCCGCCGGTCAGCACTGGCCGCACACCGGTCCCGCCTATCACCAACACCATGGCCATCCTCTCGCTGATCTTCGCCATCCTCTTCCCGCCCGCCGGGATCATCTTCGGACACATGGCACAACACAAGATTCGTGGAAACGAACGGGGCCGGGGCATGGCCACCGCAGGCCTGGTCATCAGCTACCTGCTCACCGGACTGCTGACGATGGCGTGCTGCTTCGGTGCGATCCTCGCGGGGATCAACGCGCCCACCACCTGACGATCGCACTGCTTGACTAATTTCTGAAAGGGAGCCAGAAATGCTCGGAGACGCCGAGTCCGGCTTTTCGCTCAAGAGCCTCCTAGTCGTGGTTTGTCTGGTGGGTATCGTCTGCGGTGGAACAGCGATCGGGCGAGGCGCCAAGCTCGTTTGTGAAGTCGGGCAGCTATCCGACATGTGCACGAGGGACCCGGCGCCACTGGCCGAAACGGCGACCTTCATCAACGTCTCCTGGAAACGGATGCCGCCATACCTCTCGTACCACCTTGAAATCAGATTCGACGGCCTCAAGGGCCAGTCCTGTCTCATCCAGTGGCAGACCGTGTACAAGGACACTCGCGAGCGCGCCACCACCCACGGCAGTCTACGGACCGGCGTGCTGGACTACGACCATAGCGATTGGTCGATCGACGACGTAAGGGTTCACGAGCCCAGCCCCACCCGATCATGGGGCACGATCTTCGCCGTCTACTGCCCCGACGATGTGCTTCTCGCCACCAGGCATCCCAACTACGAGTGACCACCCCGAACCGTACCGGTAACTGGGCTACTGGCGTCCGATGAACGTTCCAAACCGGACAGCAATGAGTAGATCACGCGGCGCGCTGCGCCGCCGTCGCACTCAGGGTTCGGGATCGGACAGCAGGGTCAAGTCGACGTCGTCGGGATCGAGGAAGGCGCATAGTCGCAGCAGTTGTAGTGACGCTGGCCTGGCAACCCGGCTGCTCGACGATCCCACGGCAAAGCGACGACGTCGGCCGATTGTGCGTCAGCGCCGGCACCCCACTGACCTGTCGGGACCCGCAGGTGGGGGGACCATCCTGGAGGTGGTCGGTCTTTCGCTGGCAAGGATGTGGACTGGGATCAGTAGGAACGGTCCGCCGAACTTCTCTGGCAATCGGATCAAGGGTCGGTCTGATCGAGCTCGTGGAGTTTGGCGCGCAGTTGATGAGCATCGGGATGCTCAAGGTCCTCGAGGATGCCGAGAGCTTGGTGCCAGGCCGTGCGGGCGGCCGCGTGGTTTCCCGTGGTGTGGTGGGTGTCGCCGAGGCTGGTGAGGCTGTCCGCGTGGTGGTAGTAGGCGCTGACTTCGCGGTACAGATCAATGGCGTGTTGGTAGCAGGTGATGGCGTCGGTGTGGTGGCCGAGGAGATTGTGGATGTAGCCGAGGCTGTCCCAGGTGGCGGCCTGTCCGTCCAGATCTTCCAGTGTCCGGAACAGGTCGAGGGCTTGCCGGCAGTGGCCCAGCGCCTCCTGATGATTGCCGAGTTGTGCGTGGTACCAGCCGGTGCTGTTCAGTGCACTGGCCAGCGCGGGCCGGTGGCCAGCTTCGGTGTACAGGTCGGTGGCCTGCCGGATGTGGTGCAGTGCGTCGGTGTACCGGTTCGTGCGTGCGTGGAGGGTGGCCAGAACGTGTTGGATGTGCGCCCGGGCGGAGATGTCGTTGGTGTGGTTGGCGTGGTGGAGGGCGCGTTGTAGGTGGGTGTGGGCGTCGTCGTGGCGACCGAGCCGGATGTAGGCGATGGCCAGCGTGCGGTGGGTCAGGGCTTGTGCGGCCTGATCGGAGAGCCGTTCGGCGGCCGCCACGGCGGCACTTTGGGCGGCGGCCTGATCGTGCCAGTGCCCGTGCCGGTCGAGGTAGTCGGCCAGCGCCCAGGCCAGTTGCCAGGCATGGGTATCAAGACCTGCTGCCCGTGCCTGGTCAGCGATGGTCAACAGGACAGCATGCTCGGCGCCGAACCACTCGAGTGCCTGCTGCAGATCAGTGGGGTGCTCTGGCGTGGTGCCGGGTTGGGCGGGGGTGAGGACGATCGGGTCGCGGGTGGGGTTGAGCAACCGGTCGGCGGCGTAGGCGGTGTGCAGATAATGGTCCAGCATCCGACCAGTGGCGTCGTGCCCTTCGGCGGCTTGGGCATGACGGTTCAGGTCGGTGGCGTAGGCGCGCAGCAGATCGTGAAGGATGTACCGGCCGGGGGCGTGTTCGATCAGGAGGTTGGCGGTGACGAGCTGGGAAAGCAACGATCGTGTTTGGGCCAGGGACACCGCGGCGAGACTGGCGGCCGCGGCAGCCGAGATGTCCGGGCCGGGATGGTGGCCGAGTAGTCGGAAAGTCCTTGCCGCGTCTGGGGTGAGGGCGGTGTACGAGGCGGACAAGACCGTCCGGACATCGGCGACCGGGTCCGGGTCGGCCAGCGCGTCCAGCCGGCTGTGGTCGTCTGGCAACTGGGCGGCCAGCGATTGCAACGACAGGTGGGGCTGGGTGGCTGCGCGGGCGGCGACCAGCGCCAGTGCCAGCGGCAGCCGGGCGCAGCGGGTGATCAGGGCGTCGACCGCCGCCGATTCGGCAGCGACCCGGCCGGCGCCGAGCCGGTACACAAGCAGGTCTCGTGCCTCGGCAGGGGTCAGCAGGTCCAGGGTCAGGCAGCGGGCGCCGGTGGCGGCCACCAGACCGGTGAGCTGGTTGCGGCTGGTGATCAGAACCATGCAACCGGGTGCGCCGGGCAGCAGCGGGCGGACCTGCGCGGCGTCTTTGGCGTTGTCCAGCACGATGAGCATACGTTTGTCGGCCAGCGTCGTGCGGTAGAGAGCCTGCTGCGCCTCCCGACCGATGGGGATCCGTTGTGCCGCAATCCCTAGCGCGTCCAGGAACGCGCGTATCGCGTCGGCCGGATCCAGTGCCGCCGCGCCGGGGTCGAAGCCGCGCAGGTTGACATAAAGCTGGCCGTGCGGAAACCGCTTCGCGGCGCGGTGCGCCCAGTACACCGCCAGGGCGGTCTTGCCCACGCCGGCGGTACCGGCGACCGCACAGATCGTCGCCGCGGCCGCGGTGTCGCCGACTGTGGCGGCGGCCGCGTCCAGCTGGGCGAGGTGGTCTTCGCGGCCCACGAATCCCCGGATATTGACCGGCAGAAGCGCCGGGATCGACGTACCGGGCGGCAGCGCGCCCGCCGGTGGCGGAAGATCCGGCTCGCGGCGCAGCACGGCCTGGTACACCGCCTGCAGCTCCGGTCCGGGTTTCTCGGCCAGTTCGTCGTCGAGGCGCTGCCGGGCCGCGGCGTAACAGTCCAGAGCGTCGCTGCGGCGGCCGACCGTGTAGAGGGCCCGCATGAGCATCGCCGGCAGCTCCTCCACCAGAGGGTACCGGCCCATCAGGTCCGCCAATGGGCCGAGCACCGGTGCGGGATCGCCGGCCTGGATCTCGGCGTACGCCCAGCCAAGCACCGCCTCGCGATACTGGCCGCACCAGGCTTGGCGGGTCTGCTCCAACCACTGCCCGCTCAACCCGGCCATCGGTTCATCCCATAGGCCGACTGCCTCACGCCACAGCCGGATCCGATCGGCGGCCGCGTGCCCCAGGTTGGACGCCTGCGCCACCAACCGACGGAACCGATGCAGGTCAACCAGTTCGGGGTCAATATCAAGTAGATAGCCACCGTGACGGCGTACCACCGAAGCTTTTGAACAGAGCTCCGCTCGCACCAGCAGCCCTCGAATGCTGGCGATGTGGGTCTGAAGCGTCCGCCACGCACCGCGTGGCGGCGACTGCCCCCAGACCCGACCGATCAATGTGTCCGCTGGCACGGTCTGACCCGCCGCGGCGGCCAGCGCCGCCAAGACCAGACACCGCTGCGGTGGACCGACTCCCACCACCACGTCACCCTCCTCGATCCGCACCGGCCCGAGGAGATGAATCCGCACCCGCCGATCTCGCCCGTCCAATACCCGCTCCAAAGCCCACGCCATATAGAGCATTGACGATTTATTCGACACTGCGGCCGACAGTCCTGGCCCATCCTGCGACCAGCACACCCAGCGACAGCGTTCCAACCAACGATGAAGATTATCAATGGTTAGCTTCGGTACCGCGACCGCTGTCAGGGGTGAGGTGTTCGAATTTCGCGTTGTGATTCGCGTCGTGATTCGCGTCGTGCCGACCTGACCGAGGTGAGGTCGGCGGTGAGGAGCCCAGTGTGAGCAGACGTTTCCTAGACTGGACCGCGCGCCTTAGCGCCGTCATCGTCCTCGTTGGTGCCGCAGCCGTAGCGCTGTCCGGCGCCTCCGCCGCCAGCCCAGCAGCCGTGGCAGCACTTCCGCCCTACTGCCCGACCGTCTCGGGCACCGGAGCGGTGGTGTGCGCCACCACGGGCTCGGGCAGCCTGGCGAGCGCATTCTCGTCTCCAACGATCGCCGCCACGCCCGCCGGCTGCGGCAACGGCAGCTGGCTGGTCCGGGACCGCATGGTCTCCTGTCAGCATGCCTACTTTATTCTTGAGAAGTTCAGCTTGCCCGACCGCGTCCGGATCGGATACATCGTCTTCACCGTCCTCAGTGCCGTCACCACCCTCGGCGCCAACGGGCCGTACTGGAACCACACGTTCCAATACAACGCGCAGGTCAGCGTAGGACAGGTGTACACCTCGGAGCTGCGGACCGCCCCCGAATGCTACGCCGCGTGCAGCTACGCCAGCACGGTCAACCCGCCGTCCGGCCCGGCCACCGGCGTGCACTCGGGCGTCCAGGTCTACCAAACCTCCGGAGCGATCGGTACACGGTGGACGGCCAGGTCCGACTGGGCCATGACCTTCTACGACCCCACCACCATCAACAAGTTCACCCAACCGCTGCGGCTCGGCTACCCCGGTCATCGTTGCGACGACGCGCTTCCGGGCTCGGGCCCAGGCTGTGTGCAGAGTTCGTTCCGGCCCCACCTGGCGCTGGACAAGCCGAACTATCCGAACTACCGGGAGCACATCAGGATCGCCCAAATGCCGGTGGGCGGACCGCAGCCCAACCTGTTGAACCGGACAACCAACGTGGCGCTCATGGCCGCCAACCGCAACGTCTCCTGCCCGCCCTCGAGTCCCACCTACCCGCGGCCGCCCGGCTACGAGTGTGACGAGTACCCATTCGCCTCCACATACCAGGGTGCGGCCGGCTTAGTGGGCGAAGGGTTCAACCTGAAGGTGAGCAATAGAATCACCAATATCGACTGCAGGGTGACCTGGCTGCCCACCCAGGCCCAGACCCCCCATCGGGGCTTCAGCCCGTGCATGATCCCCGCGGACGAGAACTCCCTCGGCGGGGGCGAGCTCGGCGAGTTCTACCGGAAAAACCGGATCATCGACGGCGACCCCTTCACGGTCCTCCGGCCGTAGAGCCGCCGCGGGCGATAGCGGCGAGGGCGGTCGACTCATCTATCTAGGTGGATGTCGACCGCCTCACCGCTGCCGGGCCGATATCACCAGGGTCAAATGCATCTGAGGTTTGCCCATAGGACACCCCTGAGACTTGGATCGGTTTGTTCAGGTCGCTGGAGCGAATCCGTCCCGGTAATCATTGGTCAAATGCAAAGCGCCGGATAAAGATCACCCAGTGAAGCGACGCCGAGATCGAGTTGTCCGCTACCGGTTCCCTTCGGGACACCCGTTCACGCTTCGCTTCGCTCGCGTGGTCGCTTTCTCGGTGCGGGTTCGTTCGTGAGACGTAGGAAGATCGCGCTCGCTCGCGATCATGTGTCGTTGCGGGTTCCGTCTTCGTAGCTCGTATCGCAACGCTTCTACAACAGGCGGCAGGATGGGGCTGTCCACTTCGATGCCTTCCTGGCTGGCCAGAGCATACAGATGTCCTACCGTCATTGACGTATAAGGGACATTCGCGACGGCTTCTGTAAAGAGCCGAACGGCGTCATCCTCGGTGGCTTGGCGTAGGGTAACCGGCTCGTCGGCCTCCAGATGGTCTTCATCCACTGATCCGTCTTTATCGCTCATGCCGATGTTGACCAGCGGATTACGGCCACGTCGCGCCACGACGCGACCTCTTTACCGGTCGATGACTGAGGTGCTCGCCAGCCGACTGTCCGCGCAGACGATCGTGAGGTCATTCCCTGACGGCCGATAGCAGTCTCGAGAAGACTGCCAATCCGGCCTCAACTTGTGGTGAGGAGCGCCATTCAGGCGCGAGGCTTGACGGCGCTGATGATCGCAATGTGTGGGTTGGCGAGGTAGTCGGCGAAGAACTCGTGGCCGCGTTGCTGGACCCCCTCATCGGAACAGGTGAAGTGGCGCCACGCGACCCCGGTGAGGCCCGCGCTCTTCAAAGCGTCCTCATAGGTGTCACGGCCCCAGTAATGCGCCCACATCGTGAACTGTGGCGAGTGCACTTCCATGCTGATCTCATCGCCGTCCTTCACCCCGGCAGGCATATGCACCGTGAAGCCGTACTTCGTCGAGTTGGGCCCGGCAGGGTTGTAGTCCGGGTTGGGTGCGATGGTGTGAAAACTGCCCCCAGGCAGGAGATTTGCCGAGATCTGCCGACACATCCGCCGCATATGATCATGGTCGTTGGCATAGTGCAGCAGGTAGGCCGCCACGACGACGTCGAAGCTGCCCAGAGTCGGCATCTGCGCGACGTCGTGGACGTGATAGGCGATGCCGACGGGCTGTTCGGCTTCGGCTGCTTGGGCCCGACTGATCATCTCCGTGGAGACGTCGACCCCGACCACGGTGGCAGCGCCCAGCCGCTTGAAGGTCCGGGTATACCGGCCGTCGCCGCAGGCCACGTCGAGGACTGACAGGCCGGCCACATCGCCCACGCTCGCCAGGAACGAGGGAACCTCAACATAGTTGCGGTACTCGGTCATGTCGGCTGCAACGTAGTGGGAAGCCAGACCGTCGTACTGGACCTCGTGTGACATCGATACACCCCATCCGGAGAAGAATTAACTATGCGCCGAGAAAGGTTAGCCCGCTTGCCGCCAAGCGCGCCCGCCGCCCGACCCCTACTGACACAAGCCTTCTGTCAGTCCGCAAAAGCTGTCCGCATTGATGAACGCGGCTTACGCCGCGCTAATAGGTCGTCGAAGGTGGTCCGAACAGCATGATTAACTTTGTGTGATCGAGTAGGCGGTAGCTTGCTATCGGACGTCTGTGCGCAAGCAACGGGATCACGCAGTTGTCCACAACGGAACCCGCACCGAGATAATGATCGCGAGCGAGCCGGCGCGAGCCGCGATCACCACAGTGACCAACAACCAACGGCCACCGGACGGCGTTTGACGCGGGCTGTGAGCGCATCATGGCATCTTTTCGGGAAACGGTGACCGGAGGATCGTTGCCCGTGGCCGTGCGCCGCGGGCAACGCGGCGGGAGACGGCACATCGCCAACTTGAGGTTCGGGTGCCGCCGATTATGACAGGCTTTCGTCGCCGCCGGTCTGGAGGGAGCCTGCGGGCTGAACCTGCCGTCGCCGCCGGCCATACCAGATCGCGATGGTGCCCGCGATGACCAGCGTGAGGCCTGCGCCGGCGACGCCGATCGTGCTGGTGCCGGTCACCGGCAAAGTGGAGCCGGGTCTGCCCAGGCGCACTCGACATCGCGGTGGTTATCGCTATCGATGGGGTCCTGGGCGTAGCCGGATACCCAGACCGAGACGCCATCGGCCGGGGTGGGAAGACCGGGGGAAGACGAATGACTCCCAGTCGTTTCTTCTGCCTGCAGCGTGCGTTTGGAGGAGCTGCAATCGAAGAACGTCGGCTCAGGAAGGGATGTGGGGTCAGGCGGAGTCACGTACCCCTTGGGCAGTGGCCAAGCGATTTCACCTCGAAGATCAACGAGCAGCAGGCGTCGATGGCTAGGCTCAGTCTGACGGCTGGCTGCCCGGTCGGTGCGGTGATGGACCGGGGTTCGGAGTTGCGTGCGCCGACTCGGATCAGGACACCGTCACGGACCGGCACCGCGATCGGGTCCACGACCGCGGTCAGGTTGGTGCGGGGGCGGCGGTCCGGATCGAGGTTTGAGCCGGTGGGTGCCTCTGCCGAGCGACCGTTGCTGGCCAGGGCGATTGGGACGCCGATGGTGATGCGGATGGTGATGCGGATGGTGATGGTGAGATAGAGGATGGGAGCTCAGTGAGGGTGTGTATGAGCGCCGTGTGTATGAGCGCCGCGTGTACGAGCGCCGTGTGTGCCGGCTCGTCGGGCGAGGTGACTGCGGCCGCGCAACCGGTCGCGGCCAGAGCAATCGGCACCGATGCCAGGGCGATCAGTCCCGCACGCAGGTGGTTTTTCATCAGGTTCTTCCTCGAGGATCCGCGCTGGGCACCACTGCGAGGTGGCAGCTGCAGACGGCGTCCTTGTTGCCCATGACACCGAGTTGCCCATGACACCGACCAGGACAAGATCGGGTTGCACGGATTGACGGTGTTCCACCCTGGGTGCGGCCGACACCGGTCCACGCGAGAGATACGAGTCAGACGCCAGGAGAGCGGTCCGCATAGCGGACGGCCATGCAGTCGATCTTGACTGTGGTCCACCGCAGGCGTCCACGTAGCAGAATCGCCGACTACCAATAGCGTGAACCTGGCGCTGTTGTGCCATCCCCGGTGATCACGATCACCGTGGGCGTTGCCGTCGGCGACGCCATCGCCTCTCAAACGATTCGACACCAAGCCATGGTGACCGGTCTGGTCGCGCAGACCGGGCAACGCACGGTGTGCGGGATGCTGGCCGGGGC
>Ga0075418_10003527_pt1 | contig 17850 bp, 16 predicted proteins | sample SoiMetdeltSBSDD2_FD_81776 | JGI IMG/M metagenome (GOLD analysis project Ga0075418, IMG submission 81776) | Bulk soil microbial communities from a Populus tree surrounding site in Tennessee, USA - Soil MetaG P. deltoides SBSDD2 | ecosystem: Environmental > Terrestrial > Soil > Tree plantation... | reverse complement strand
GTCCAGGCGGTGGAGCTCGCATGCAGCATCGCCGGAACGACGGCGTTTCGAGCCACCAGCCCGTTGGAACGCTGCTTCCGGGATGTTCAGACGATGAGACATCACGTCTTCGCCTCGGAGCAGCGTTATGGGACCTTCGGGCAAGTGTGTCTCGGGGTTCCACCGGACTTCCCCGTCGTTGCCTTCTAGCGGGCCAGCCCCCAGTATGCGTCGGCGGGACGGCTGCTGGTCGGTTTGGAGAACGACTGGATCTTCCTGAGCTTCTGAACTGCCGACCCACGATCCAAGAGGTGGACACCATGCCCGCAGCGCCCTGCGGAACCTCGGAGAGGCCCGCGGTGGATCCCGACAGGTTCCGGACGCTGATGCGGCGGTACGCAACCGGCGTCACTGTCGTAACCTGTCCGGGACCCGACGGCCCGGAGGGCATCACCGTGAACGCGTTCACGTCGGTGTCCCTACGCCCGCCGCAGGTGTTGGTGTGCCTCGACCGCAGGTCACGGACCCTGCCTACGATGCTCACGGCAGGCAGATTCGCCGTGAACGTGCTCGGCTGGGAGCAGCGCGAGTTGGCGACCCGTTTGGCGGACAGGACGCGAACGCCTGCCCAGCGGTTCGCGGGGATCCGCGAATCCACCCTGGTGACCGGCTCACCTGTTGTCCCCGATTCGCTCGCCGTCATCGACTGCCTGCTTGCGCAGGTGTGGCCCTGCGGCGATCACATGCTGCTTGTGGGCGACGTCGTGGGGGGATCAGCCGAGCGCGTCGATGAGCCGCTTCTGTTCTACCAAGGCGGATTCTGTACTCCGCGATCTCGCCGAGCGGCGGCGCTATAGGGAGTGCATAGGAGCCTCGCCCCGGTTTGCGCCACTCCGCCAGCGAGAGCCTCACCAGCCGAGCTCGCGCAGGCGTGCGTCGTCGATCCCGAAGTGGTGACCAACCTCGTGAACGACAGTCCGGCGAACCTGCTCCACAACCTCTTGATCGGTACGACAGACGGCACAGATCGCTACTCGGTAGATCGTGATCCGGTCGGGCAGCACGCCCGCGTAGCTCGTCGTGCGGCGGGTCAACGGAATGCCGCGGTAGAGCCCGAGCAACCCGGGCGGGCCCGGTTGATGTTCCACGGTGATCGCCACATTGCTCATCAGCCGCCCCAGTTCCGGTGGCAACCCATCGAGCGCCTCGGTGACCATGCCTTCGAACCGCTCCGGGTCGACATCGACCATGAAGTCATTGTCCGCTGGGCGGCAAGCGCCGGGCAGCATCAGGGGAGTTCGGCTTGCAGGATCTCCGCCGTCGGACGGCGCGCGCCGATGCGGGCTGGGATCGTCGTGAGCGCCGCTACCACGAGCACGGTTCCCGCTACCACGGCGAGCAGTTGCCAGTACGTCGGGTTCGCCTCGTCGTTGCTCAGCGCGGCCCAGAGGGCGAGCCCTGCGGGGACGCCCAGGACGGCGCCGGCAAACGCGGGAAGCACCTGCGCCGCCGAGAGACCCGCGCTGACCTCTCCGGGGGTCGCGCCGAGGGCGCGTGCCAGCGCCGAGGCGTGCCGGGCGTCGAGTGCGGCCGCCCAGGTGATGACGATCGCGTTGATGGCCGCAAGGCCGACCAGCACGATAGTGATGACCAGCAGTACCTGGTTCGCCCGGTCGGCTTGCGGGTCCAGGCTGGAGGGCCCTTCCCAGTCGGAAGCCATCGCGGCCCGGCCCGCTAGCACGACGACGATTCCGCTGACGGTGACGGCGATGCTCGCGGCGCCCAGCACGACGCGGCGCGGTCGTCGGGCGATCACCCGCAAGCCGAGGAGCAGCGGGACGGGCAGCCGTGTCGACAGCGCGATCAGCCAGCGAGTACGCCGGGGTCGGCGGGCGGAGTCCGCCAGGGCGTGCACGGTGCTGGTACGGGCGGCGCGGACGGCAGAAGCGAAACTCGCGACCATCGCGACTCCGAGGGCCACACCCGTGACCACGCCGACCGTGGACAGGGTCAGCGATGGTGCACCGGCGCTGCCGAGGAGGCCGGCCCCGGGGTCGCTGAGCAACGGAGCGGCCAGCCATCCGACGGTGAGCCCACCCGTCGCGGCGAGCACAGCCAGAACCATGTACTCGGCGAGCAGCACGACGGCGACGAGGCCGGGGGTGCCGCCGACCGCCTTGAGCAGCCCGACGCGTCGGGTCTGGTCGGCCATCCGGCCGCCGACGAGGACCGCGACGCTGGCCATGGCGAGCACGGCGAGCAGTGAGCTGAACGTCACCAGGGCCCGCTGTGCGCCCTGCACGAACTCGCCGTACGTTTCGCGGATGTCCAGCCACGACGCCAAGAAGAGCGCGTCCCAGCTCGTCGGGGAGTGGGCGTCGACAAAGCCTGGGGCCGCGGCCGGGTCGGCCAGCTTCAAGTTCATGACGTAGGACAGGGCCGCTGCAGGGGCGAGACCGCGGGCGTCGGTCCGGGTGAGCCAGACCAGGCCTGCGTCGTCCGGCGGTGGACCGACATCGACGGTCGCGGTTTGCCCGTCCGGCCGCTCCGCCGGCGGGCCTTGACGCACCCAAGCCGGTACCGAGCCGAAGAAGAACGAGCAAACCGGATGGCCGAAGCACACGTGGGTATACGGCGCCGCCGCGGTGACCGCCACACCGACGACCTGGAACGAGCGGCCGTTCAGGGTGACCTGGTCCCCGGCGCCGACGTCGAGCGCGTTGGCGAAGGCGGCCTCGATCACCACACCGCCGTCTTGGACCCAGCTGCCCTGGGTCAGCTTGGGCTGGTCGACCGAGACCGCTGCGGAGTCGCGCCCCACAGCCCACACCTCAGTGCGGACGCCGTTGGCCTCGAGTTGAGTCGTGGTTGCCGGGTACGGCCCGCCGTGGTCGACAACGCCTGGCGCGTCGCTCAGCGCCTCCAGTTTGGCCAGATCGACCGGCGCTGCACGGCCCGGTGCTACCTCGAGTGGTCCGACGCTGGCGACGATGTCGGCACCGGCCGTGGCCTCGCGGGTGCGCTGGTAGGGGTCGTCGGTGACGCCGTGCAGGGCGAGCCCGAGCGTCAAAATGGTCGTGGCCGCCATGATCGCCAGTACCAGGAGCGCGGCTTCGGCTGGACGCCGCCGCACGTTGCGGACGGCGAGGCGGCCGACGAGCAGGACCCGGCCCATGGCTCAGCCCTCCAGCCCGACCAGGGCGCCGAGCTGGCCTGTACTGCCGCCGGTCAACCGTGTCTCGTCGACGAACGCGCCGTCGCGCATCGAGATCAGCCGATCGGCGGTCGCCGCGATCCGCGCGTCGTGGGTGACGATGACCAGCGTCTGCCCAGCTACGCGCAGGCTGTCGAACAGCCGCAACACGTCCACGGTGGCGGCACTGTCGAGGTTGCCGGTGGGTTCGTCGGCGAACACGATCAGCGGCTCGTTGGAAAGAGCCCGCGCGATCGCGACCCGCTGACGCTGGCCACCGGACAGCGCCGAGGGCAGGAAACCTTCCCGGTCGGCAAGCCCCACCCGCTCCAGCAGGCTCGCCGCCTGCCGTCGCGCCACCGACGGGGAGCGTCCGGCCAGCAGCGCCGGCAGTTCGACGTTCTCCACCGCGGTGAGCTCGTCCATCAGGTGGAAGGCCTGGAACACGATCCCGACGTCGGTGCGCCGCACCCGAGCCAGCGCCCTCTCCCCAATCTGGTCGATGCGCCGCCCGCCGAGCCACACCTCCCCGCTCGACGGCCGGTCCAGGCCACCCAGCAGGTGCAACAGCGTGGACTTGCCGCAACCGCTGGGCCCCATCACCGCTACCGTCTCGCCAGCGGCGACATCGAGGTCGACCCCGTCTACGGCGCGTACCAGCCCTTCTCCCGTGCCGTACTCCTTGCGCAGCCCGCGGGCCCGCAGCACGGCTGTGTCGGCCGTGTCCCTCATGATCTACTCCCTCGGCCGGTCCAGCTTTGTTCGCATGCCTCCAGCCAGCGCAGGTCCGCCTGCAGCCGGAGAACGATGCCCTCCAACAACAGCGCGGCATCCGTGCCGTCGGGCTCGGCCATCGCGGCCCGCTGGGCGTCACGCAATCGGCGCAGCAACTCGCGGCGCTGCGTATCCACGATCGTGAGCGGATCCGCCAACCCGGCCGCCGCTGCCGCGATCAACTTGAGATGGAACTCGGCCAGGTCGGGCTTGGGCCAGCTGACCTCGGCCAGCCACTCGGCGACTCGCTGCTGCCCGGCCGGGGTCAGCCCGTAGGTCTTGCGGTCCGGTCGGTCTTTCGCGGTGGTCGGTGGCTCGGCCGCCACCAGTCCCGCCCTCTCCAGCCGGGTCAGCGTCACGTAGACGTGGCCGGCGTTCATCGCGTCCCCCAGCGGGCCGAGCGCCTGCCGGAGCCGCTCGCGCAGCTGATAGCCGTGCGAGGGCTCCTTCGCCAGCATCGCCAGCACCACTTCCTGCTGCATGGGCACCCCTCTAACCGTTATCTATGTATAACGGTTATCTCCCCGGCGGTCAAGCAGCTTGGCCACCTGAAGCAGCAGTGAAACTCGTGCCTGGCACCATCGGCTGTGATCACACGGCTTCTCTCTCTCGACGATGCCTTGGCCTTGGCGCAGCTGCTCGGCGTCAACCGCGAATTCCTTCGACCCGGGGAGCCCATCCCGGGCGACGACTACCTCAGTGTTGACGGCCAAGTCGCCGTGAAGAGTGGTTGGCCGCGATCGGAGAGGACACGAGCAATGTCACAACCGTCTGCGAGAACCGGGAGGTTCCCAACGCCGTACGTGCCCAGATCTTGACCACCGAGCAGTGGAGTCTGCTGGTCACTCGGACACCGCTGCGGAGACCCGCATGATCACCGGCGCCGGAAGGTGGCGACCAGCAACCAGATCCGCGACAGACTCCGGCAACCCGATGCGCAACAGAGCGTGATCGTCACGCTCGTGCGTGCTGATCTGAACGCACGCATCTGCCGATGAGGGGGCGAGGGCTCGGCCGCCGATCAAACCGTCCAGGAGGGATCGAGTTCAGAGCGCTCCACGATGAGGTCGCGGTCGACCATTAGGCGTCAGGCGGTCTCGGGTACCGCTGCCACGCCGGTGTTGGTGTGGCTGCGGTACCCGACCGAGGTTCTTCGCGAGGTACTGCTGGTGGTAGTTCCGTGGACACGTCCTAGCGGCGTGGCCCAGATGTTGGCATCGCCTGGGTCAGCTCTCCGTTGACGAGTCGCGACCTCATCACTGGGTTCTGGGTTGCGGCTTGAATCGTCGAACCTCATGGGGCCAGCCGCAGGCTTCCGCGATCTTGCCGGCCCACATCTTGGCGGCCTCGTCGTCGGCAACGTCTACCACGGCGAACCCGCCCAGGAACTCCTTGCTCTCGACGTATGGTCCGTCGGTGATCATCACGGTGCCACCGGTGGGGTCGGCGCTGTAGACCGGGCCATCTTCCTCCTCCAGCCCACCGGCGAACACGTACACGCCAGCAGCCTTCATCTCGTCCACGACCGCCATGGCGAGCGGCCCGCGCCCGCGGAACCACTCCTCGGTGTGGTCGCCAACCCACTGCTGGTTGAAGTACATGAGGTACTCGGTCATGTCTCCTCCTTGTCCCGGCGGCCTTCTCCGGCAGCCTCTCACCAGTTCTACGAACGCCTCGCACCGGATCCGACACGCTGCCGTCAAATCATCACGGCTACGAGACGTCCAACCGCACTCATCTGCCGCGATCCGCGCGATCACGGTTGGCGGAGCCTGTCACGCATCGGTCTACGGAGGACACCGGCGTCGGAGGTAGCCGGCCCCCAGCGAACGACGATCAGCCCCACTTGCCAACCGCGCCCGTGGGATGTCTTGACCCGCATCGGGCTGGCTGGACGATCGGGCGGCAGGCGGACGGTGCTCACCGCGGGTCAGTGGCCAGCTCGTCGGTTGGTGCCGGGCTCGCGTGATGGGTGCAACGAGAAAGTGAGGGCCCGCCGCAGGCGCGCCCTTGATCCGTAAGAGCCAAACTTGGCACGGAGAGCGGCTAGCCGGCTGTCCTCCGTCGACTGATGCGCGACACCCGTCCGCCAAACTGATGCGCGACAGTCGGGGCGCGGATCGCGGCCGATGAGCGCGCCTGGGTGCTCGCAGGCTGCCGAGTTCGAGCTGGGTTCCGGATCGCCGCCGGCCGGTCAGGCGTGGCTGGCCTGGCGGAAGTAGGAAGCGATGGGCTCACCATGACGGACCGGCTTGTAGCTTGGCTCTCCCTCAGCCGCAATCACCGGCTCGACACGTTCCATGAAGAAGTCGGCAACCGCTGACGGATTGTCCCAGACGTTGACGGCACTGACGGTGCCGTCAACGTCATCCCACGCGATCGAGGCGAGCAGTGCGCCCGGCGGCTCGGAAATCAGCCGAAGACGATCGGTCCAGTGATGCCAGACCTCGCCTGGGACAGTAATGGTCTCGACGAACATCGTGATGCGCTCCTGTCGACCTCGATCCGATCAACGGTACTCGTGGAGTCGAGAGGAACGCTGCAGTCCCAACCCCTTGCACTCGGGCGAGCGCGCCCGTAGCTGCCCAACAAGCTGCCCCGCTGGCCTGGTCCCGACGCTAGCCCCGTGCCACCGTCGGGACCAGCGAACGACGACACCGCGGGCTGCATCGGCATCCCGCCCGCCGAGGTGGGCAAGTTCAACCAGATCATGTCGCTGATCGCGACGAGCAAGAAGAACATCAAGCTCGCCGTTACGTACTGATTGCGCTTGCAACCGCGCCAGCGAGTGACCGTCCGCTCATCGGCATCACTGCGCGGATCGCGGCATGGCAGGACGTTCGACCCCATCCCTGTCGGAGAACGTCGCTCTGCAACGCGACCGTCGAGAGCCGTCATGTCAGGGAGCCTGTAGCTTCGCGGTCAAATTGCATCAGACACGACGTACTGCGAGCCGGTGGCGCGGTCGTCGTCGCTGATCGAGTGGTGGAACGAGACGGTGTCCTTGCTGACGGCATCGAAGATCGGCACGGTCTTGCTGCCGATCTTGTGGCACTCGCTGGGTTCACGTTGAGCACGCGCTCGGCTCCCGCTTGCAGCCGTTTTGCCCTTCTACACAAGCAATTCAGACCGCACTATGGACATCTGCGGAGCGCGGCGAGACTCTGCCAAGAAGGGGGTTGGTGGGCCTGGCAGGCGCGCCGCGTGCATCAGGTCCGCCGCCGCAGATCAGCGCGAGGGGGCAGGAATGAGGATCACCAGACGGTCGTGCGCGCTTGCGCTGGCCAGCGGGTTGACCGCAGCGACGATAGTGATGGCGGCCACGCCGGCCGTCGCCAAGCCACTGGAGCGGGTCCACTTCGACGAGATGACCAGCGAGGTCGTCGAGAACTTCTGCGGTGATCTCAGGGTCCGCATCGACACCGACGCACACGGATCGTTCCTGTTCAACTTCCATGGACCGAACGGGCTCGGCTACGGAGCGGAGAAGCTCCACGTCTCCACCACGTACACCAATCTGACAACCGGCAAGTCGATGACCGAGGTCCAAAGCACCCTGAGCAAGGACCTCAAGGTGACCGACAACGGGGACGGCACGCTCACGCTCCTCGTCCTGGCCACCGGCTCCTTGAAGGTGTTCGGGCCGGACGGCGAGTTCCTGTTCAACGATCCCGGGCAGGTCAGGTTCGAGCTCCTGATCGACCACGGAGGCACGCCGACCGATCCGAGCGACGACGAGTTCCTCGAGTTCCTCGGCATCGTCAAGGGCAGCACCGGGCGGAGCGACCTCGAGGGCCGCGACTTCTGCGACGTTCTCCACGAGGTCACGGGCTGACGGACCACCGCATCGAGCATCAACTTGCGGCTGGCTGTGCGAACGGCACACCCGACCCGGCTGTGAACGTGCAATCGCACTGAAGATCGGAGGTCGGCGGTTCGAGGCCGCCGCTGACCACCTCTCTCACCTGAGAGGTGGTCAGAGCGTGACGACCGTGAGTCCGCGTGAATCCCGACAATCCACGGCGAGATATCTAGCCATTCGGAAGGTCGTGGCTGGACCCGACGTTGTGGTCCTCCGGCGGTCACAACGTCGGACCCAGGTCGGCTGCTAGCTCAGCCCTAAAGCGTCCGTCGTGACGTCGCAGAACAGAACCAGGTCGCTCTCGGCGTTGGGATGAGGTCCCTTGCTGACAACGACCTCACGGCTGACGAACTCCTCGCCGTTGAAAACCTCGTGCAACACGAGGTAGCCCGCGCCCAGCAAGACGACGCCGTCAGCGGTGCGGAGCAGCCCGGACAGCCCGCGGACGGTGATCTCGAGCGTGTGCACACCCTGCGGGTCGCCCGAGATGATCGTGTTGGAGACCGGCCCGGCGGCGTGCCGAAGGACGGTGGCGTCGTTCTGCGGGTTCGTGTAGACGACGTTGACCTGGGTGACGTTGCGGGAGTCGACTGGCTGGTTGGGTGCCAAGAACTCCGTTCCCTTGACGGAGATCGAGGTGTCCACCGCCTGACCAGTGCCGCAGAAGTCACCATCGGTGAACGATTCCGTGAAGGTGAAGTGGATGACGCCAGGATTGGCGGCGCCCGCCGACGGCACCGCGCCCAGCCCGAGCGCAACGACAATTCCGACCACCAGTGCGAACCTACGCATTGGTCCCCTCCATTCGTAGTTCTGTCCCGGCGGCGGGACGCATCCGGTCACACACCCGAATGCCCGGCAGCACGGGTACCCCTCCTGAGCAGAGCGCGACCAGGCGACTCTGCCGCGTCGACGCCAGCCAGTGGCATATTTCCCCCGGATGCACGATCACCGCAGCGGACATCCGCCCGTGGTCCTGAGTTCAGGAAACGCCCCGGACGCGCGTCCTGTAAAGGCGAAGACGTCGGGGAAGGCGAGCGCGTCGACGTCGACGACCCGATGCAGACGAGCACGTGGTGTTCGTTGGTCGACGTCCCGCCGGCCGGGAAGCTCCGGCGGCAGATCGAGACCTGAACATCACCAACTAGCTCGGCTTGGCCGGGACGAAGCGGTTGACGAAGTCCAGCGCGGTCTGCGCGACCTCCTGCCAGCCATGGTCGATGGTCAGCGAGTGGCCGCGGTTGGGCATCTTCTTGATCTCGGTCACACCCGGGTTGCGCCGTTGCCGCTTGTAGGAGGCGTTGGCGATCGCCCAGGGAACCGTGTGGTCCTTCTCCCCATCCAGGATCAGCAGCGGGCCCCGATCGGGGTTCTTCGTGTCGACCTTCGACTCGGTCCGGGGGTTGAGGTTGGCGTTGCCCATCTGGGCCAGGGCGATCCCCGACCCGGCCACGTGGTAGGTGTCGTAAAGGCGCTTCGACTCGTCCTCATCGAGGGCGTTCGTCCAGCCGTATTTGAACTGGTCGAAGGTCAGCGTGATGGCGCGGCCTCGATACCGGGGGTTCAACAGGAACGGTCCAGCCGCCCTGAGCGCGGACACGGGCAGCGGCAAGACGCCACGAAACACACCCGGGTCGATGGCAACCGTGGCTGCCGACAGCCCACGGCCGGCGAGCATCTGGGCCAGCAATCCGCCGGTCGAGTGCCCCATCACGGCGGGCTTCGTGTCGAGCCTGCCGATCACGTCGGCCGTGTGGTCGGCAACCTGCTTCAGCGTCTTCTTGGCCAGGACGTCCGGGTTCGCTCGCGCCTGTTCAACTGTTTCGGGATCGTCTGGCCAGTCCGGCGTCAGCGGCGCGTAACCGGCCTGCTTGAACAAGTCCACCCAGCTGGCCCAGCTGCTCGGCAGCAGCCACAGGCCGTGAATGAAGACGACCGGAGTGGTACCGGAGGCGTTCGCCGCCTCGATCTCCCTGCTCTCCCGCTCCGAAATCGACGCCATGGCCAACTCCTCTCGGTCGCAGCAGCAGATTACCCGACCCTAGCGAACCGACGACGAGCTCATCCCACACAACCCGCGCCAGCTCCGGCGATCCCCGATACTGCCGCTTGTGCCCTACTCACTCACATCGGCATGACCGCGCGGATCGCGGCAGGATCGGACGCTTCGACCAGAGTTGCGAGGATGTCAGCGCTCAGGAACCTCTCAGGGTGACCAGCGAGAATCAGAAGCTCGCCTTCCTCGCCATGTCCCGGAGTCCCTCTTGTCCGAAGCCACGCTCGCGCCTCGCGCCCATGCCCTGCTGAGCCGACTCGACTCCTGGGCGGAGAAAGGCACCGTGAGGGCGCTGCTTATCAAGGTCGGCGTGACAGTGGCCGGCCCGCTGGTCATCCTGGCCGGGGTTGCCATGCTTGTCCTGCCGGGCCCGGGTCTCGTGGCGATAGCCGCGGGACTGGCACTCCTCGCGCTGGAGTACCGATGGGCCCGTCGCACCTTGGCACTCTTGGGCCGCAAGCTGTCCCAGGTTCGGGAAGCAACGCTTCCCAGGGAGGGGTCGCGCGGACGACGAGCGTTCGGCGCATTGCTGCTGGCCGCGATCGCCGGTGCCGGGTTCGTGGCCACAGCAGCGGTCACAGCGTTCCTCAGCGCCCACACCGTCCTGTAGCCCACCCCGCGTGCCGCTTTCGGCCCGGCCCTGACAAGCTGTTGCCGGCGGCATCTACCGTCTCAGTGTGCGACCGGTCGTCGACGGACCGCGCTCGGGCGGGCAGACAGTGGCCCAGGTATCTCGCCCACATGGTGGCGTCACGAATTGTACTGCTGCTACCTGGTGAGTTTAACGCGAACCTTCTCTGACCCGCCGGTAGCCGGGGTGGCACGGAAAGTCATCCATATTGTCAAGCGTGCGGCGCGGTGTCACAATCAATCACCTTTGGCGAGACACCTTCGTGGTGAAGCGTCATCGCCGATGAAGGGGGTTTGTGATGAGGTTTACCCCCGGGATCGTCGCGGGTCTTGCCGTTGCGCTCGTCGTTCCCCTGTCGGCCGCACGCGCCGACACCGAGACCGCACGCCGCGCCGTCGTTGTCCCAGCCGCTGTCTCGGCCAACGTTCTGACCTGCAACGCGGCACCGAAGGAGGACATCGGTGCCTGTGTCAGCCGCATGCTGGCAGATGATCGGAGTCCCTACTCTCCAGGGCATGAGTTCACCCGCGAGGAGAAGCAGGCCGTCACCGCTCCGCGACAACTCGCTGCCGCGAGCCCTGCCCAGATCGGATCGTGGTCCGTACTCGCCAGCTGTGGGCTAGCCGAAGACCAGGTCAACCCAATCCACGCGAGCCTGACGAAGACCGGCAAGGTGCTCCTGACGGCGGGCTCCGGGTGGAACACGACCAACTTCGCCGGCAAGGTCTTCAAGACCTGGCTCTGGGACCCGGCAAATCCAAGTGCATGTGCCAAGGAAATCCCGATGCCGGACAAAGATTTGTTCTGCTCCGGGCATTTGCATCTCGCGGACGGCCGGATTCTGTTCTTCGGCGGTACGTCGCGTTATGGCGAGGTTGCTACGCCCGAAGGTGACGAAGACCATTTCGCCGGTCTCCGGGAATCGTATGTGTTCGATGATGTCAGCGAGAAGTTCGTTGCCACCGGACTTATGAACGTTGCCGGCTGGTATCCGAACGCATCGGCGAACGCGGCGGGATCGCCGGTCAAGGTCGGAGGACTGGACGACGCATCGCAGCTGACATCGACCAACGAGATCTACTCGTCCGCGTCCGGACAGTGGGTGAAGCTCACGGGACAGCGGACGTTCCCGATGTACGCCGACCTGAGGCTGCGCAAGAACGGCACGCTCTGCTACGTCGGTGTCTACTACGCCGGGCGGGCCGGCGTTTCACCGCAGTGCTGGAACTGGTCGACCAACCAGTCGACGGCGATACCCGGGCTCTACTTTCCGGACTGCCGTGACCAGGCGAGCAGCCTGATGCTTGATCCGGCACATGCGCAGAAGGTGATGGTCATCGGCGGCGGTTGCTCGAGCGGGACGACCGGCACGACATCGATCGTCGATCTGAACGCTGCGGCGCCCAAGTTCGTCGGCGGACCGCATCTCGGGTTCGCCGCGATGCACACCTGTGCCGTCGTACTGCCCGACGGGTCTGCGTTCGTGGCCGGCGGCGGCGACCACAACACCCGTCCGCAGCTCCGCGCCTCCCGGTTGCCCTATCCGTACACCGGTGCATGGCAGCAGCTGGCGAGCCCTACCGTTCCACGGCTGTACCACAGCACATGCCTGCTGCTGCCCGACGGGTCCGTGCTCACGATGGGCACCACCTCGGGCGCGGTCGGTGGCGTGGAGACCCGCTTCGAGATCTACAAGCCGCCCTATATGCAGCCCGGTGTTGTCCGTCCCGCCATCACCAGCGTGACGCCAACCCTGCGGCTCGGCGGGACGTACACCGCGGGCTACACCGGACCCGCGGCCATCACCGGTGCGTCACTGACCAAGCTCGGGTCCGCCACCCACTCCGTCGACTCGAACCAGCGGAAGGTCTTCGTGGGCGTCGCACCGGCCGGTGCCGGGCGGGTCAACCTGCGGATTGAGGCGAACTGGGGAACCCTCCCACTGGGCACGTACATGCTCACCCTGACGGACTCCCGCCGCATCCCGTCCAAGTCGGTCATGGTGCAGGTCGTACGCGCCACGGCGACGGCAGCAGCCTCAGGCATCGGCCAATCGGCAGCGTGCTGTTGCTGCTAGGGGGTGTCCACGGATGGTCCATCAAGCCGATCGGGGGACCGGCCGGACAGCCGTTGAGTCGGGGTCAGACGAGGGCCGTTGCGTCTTCGGGCGTGAGCGTGGCGCCGTGCTGGTAGGCGGCACCGAAGGCTCCTTCGCCCAGTGCCGTGCGGGCGGAGGCTGCGATGCGGTCGATCTCGTCCTGCTCGGACGGAGCGGCAGGCACGGAGGCCACGCGCCGGGCCGAGTCGGCCGCGCCGAGCAGCCGGGCCGAGGTCTTGTGGTCTCCGGCGAGACCTACGGCACCGGCCAGTCCCTCCAGCGCCATCGGGACGATCCGGGGCCCGCCCAGCGTGTGTGAGGCCCGGAGCGCTCTCAGGTGCATCCGCCTGGCTTCCGCGGCATGGCCACGCTGCTCGGCGAGGAAGCCGAGCCCGGTGAGCACCAGCGGCAGGTGAAGGGGAGGCGTCTGGCCCTTCTCCTCCGGCCCCGCGGCGCGCAGCAGCTTGCTCAGGTACCGTTCGGCCAGGTCGAGGTCGCCCTGCCGGCGGGCGGCGAACGCCACCCCGATCTCTGCGAAGGTCTCCCCCACCCGGAACCCCTGCTCGGCGGCCAGCCGCAGCGCCTGCCCGCTAAGGTCCCGCGCCCGGGAGTAGTCGCGCTGCTGCACCGCGATCCAGCCCAGCCAGGCCAGCCGTACCGAGACCTCGGACCACAGGCCGAGCTCATCGGCCATGCGCAGCCCTTCGCGATGCAGTCTGGTCGCCTTGGCGTAGTCGCCGACCATCTCGGCCAGCCCGCCCAGCCACGCCGTGGCCTGCAGCAGCCCCCACCGGTCGCCGAGCTCGCGGAACAGACCGGCGCTCTGCTCGCCGTCCCGTTCGAGCCCTTTCGGGTCGGCTCGCAGGTACCCGAGCTTGGCCCGGATGCTCAGCACCGCCGCCGTACCCCACCGGTCGCCGCGGTCGCGGAAGACGGCCAGCGCCCGCTCCAGGCGTTCGTCGACGGCGGGCACGTCTCCGAGGTCGGTCTCCGCATATGCCAGGAACCACTCGGCTCTGGCTCGCGTGACCGGGTCGGTGATCCGCTCGCACACCCGCTCCGTCGCCGGTCCGGGAGGCTCGCCCAGCAGAATCTCGATCCCGGCCTTCCAGGCCTCCGCCCGGGCGCGCAGCACGGCGGGTGCCGGTCCGTCGACGGCCAACGCCGTACGGAGCGAGCGCCGAGCCTCGGTCAGCCTGCCACGTAGGAACCAGTACCAGGTCAGGGCGCCGGCGAGCCGGAGCGCGCGCTCGGCATGACCCTGCCGTACCGCGCCGTCCAGAGCGCTGCGAAGGTTCGCCGTTTCACGGTCGAGCCGCCGCAGCCACCGCCGCTGATCGCGTCCATACAGCTGCTCCTCGGCCCGTACGGCCAGCTCCGTGTAGTACCGGCCGTGCCGTTCCCGCACCTGCCCGGACTCGCCCTGCTCGGCCAGCCGGTCGCCGCAGTAGGCGGCCACCGACTCCAGCAGCCGGTACCGCGGACCGTCGGCATCGTGCGTGACCGTGACGAGAGACCGGTCCACCAGACGAGAGAGCAGTCCCGCAACGTCCGCCGCGCCTGGCGTGCCGCGCCCTGCGCACACCTGCTCGGCCGCCTCGAGCGTGCAGCCGTCGGCGTGCACGGCCAGCCGCCGCAGCACGACGCGCTCGGGTTCGGTGAGCAGATCCCAGCTCCAGCCGATCATCGCCATCAGGGTCCGCTGCCGCGCCGGCCCGTCCCGGCGGCCGACGGCCAGTAGCCGGAACCGGTCATCCAGCCGGGCCGCAAGCTCGTCCACACCGAGCGCCCTGACCCGGGTGGCGGCCAGCTCCAGCGCCAGCGGTATCCCGTCGAGCCGGCGGCACAGCACCGCCACCGCCCGGGTGGTGGCGGTGCTGAGCGTGAACTCGGGAGCGGCGGCGGAGGCCCTGGCCACGAACAGCCGTACGGCGGGCGAGCGGGCCAGCTCTGCGGGATCGAGTGCCAGATCGGGTACGTCGAGCGGCGAGACGGTCCAAATCACCTCACCTGGCAGCCCGAGGGGTTCCCTGCTGGTCGCCAGGATCCGCAGTCCCGGGCAGGCGCGCAGCAGCAGCCCGGCCAGCTCCGCGGCCTGATCGATGAGGTGCTCGCAGTTGTCCAGGACGAGCAGCAGCCGTTTGGATCGCAGCGCCTCGGCGAGCCGGCCAGCCGACGGCCCCTCCGCGCCGGTTGCGTCGCGTACGCCGAGCGCCGCCATCACCACGTCCGCGGGCTCGCCGACCGATCTCGGCTCCAGCGCGCCCAGCTCGGCCAGCCACACGCCGTCGTCGAAGTCGTCGACCAGGTGGCCCGCGGTATCCAGCGCCAGTCGTGTCTTGCCCACCCCGCCCGGGCCGGTGAGGGTGACCAGCCGGTCGGTCTCCAGCCGGGCCCGGATCCCGGCCACGTCCTCGTCCCTGCCGATCAGCTCGGAGAGGGGTGCGGGCAGATTTGTACGCGGCCGTGCCGCGGGCTGCGGGGCGGGGACGTCGAAGGATGGATCCCTGGCCAGCACCGCGCGGTGCAGCGCCACCAGCTCGGGGCCGGGATCCAGGCCCAGCTCCTCGGCCAGGTGCGCGCGGAGCTCCTCGTAGCTGTCGAGTGCCTCGCCCGGCCGCCCGGACAGGTGCAGGGCGCGCATGTGCGCGGCGCGCAGACGTTCCCGCAGGGGATGCGCGGCCAGCAGTTCGGTGAGCTCGGCGACCAGCTCGGTGTGCTCGCCGAGCGCGAGCCTGGCCTCGGCTCGGTCCTCCATCGCGGCCAGCCGCTCTTCGGACAGCCGCGCGGCAGCGGCTCTGGCGAACGGTTCGTCGGCGAAGTCCGCGTAGGCCGGGCCGCGCCAGAGGGCCAGCGCGTCGGACAGCAGCGCGGCTCTCCCGCGCGGGTCGGCGGTCGCACGCGCCCGCTCGGTCAGCGACCGGAACCGGTTGACGTCCACCGCGTCGGTGTCGATCCGCAGCCGGTAGCCGGGCGGCGGCGATCGGACCAGCCGCCTGCCGCCCGGCTCGGCCCGCTCAAGCGCTCTGCGCAGTTGCGTGACCTTGCCCGACAGCGTGCCCGCCGGGTCACCCGGAAGGCTCTCACCCCACAGGTCGTCGATGAGCCGGGCGGCGGGCACCGGCCGCCCCTCGTGGACGAGCAGTACGGCCAGTAGGGCACGGACCTTCAGGCCGGGCACGGGGACCGGTTCACCACTGGCAGTCCACACGGCGACCTGGCCGAGGACCCCGAAGAACATGCCGGCACGATACGCGCGGTCAGCGGGTCCGTGCCCCAGATCGTTCGGCCGCGGCCGGAGACCGTCGACAAACCGTCGACACCGTCCGCCACCGTTGAGCTCCAGACAAGCAGACGCTACGCCGATCGACCGAGTGACCAGGAGACCCGCAATGGGAAAGATCATCAACTCGACGTTCGTCAGCATCGACGGGGTCATCAACCATATGGATGCCTGGCACTTCGACTACACGGACGACGAGACGGACCGGATCACGCTCGAGCAGATCATGGCCAGCGACGCCATGCTGATGGGCCGCCACACCTACGACGTGTACGCCTCCGCCTGGCCCGAGCGCGAAGGCGCCTACCCCGACAGGATCAACAGCATCCGGAAGTACGTCGCCTCCACCACCCTGGACAAACCCGACTGGAACAACACCACGGTGATCAACGGCGACCTGGTGGCGGAGGTCGCCAAGCTCAAGGCGCAGCCGGGCGACATCCTGATGCACGGCTTCGGCCCGGTCGCCCAGGCACTGGTCGCAGCCGACCTGCTCGACGTCCTGCACCTGTGGGTACACCCGCACTTCGCCGGGGTCGGCACCACCGCCGACATGCTGTTCAGCGAAGGCAACAACACCCGGCTCGAGCTGCTGAGCAACCAGACTCTCAAGTCAGGCGTCGTCCTGCTGACCTACAACGTCACCGGCACCGGACCTGCCGGCGCCTGACCGAAGCCCGAGTGTCTGTTGCTAGGGCACGACCGTCTTGCTCATCACGCAGTGGTTCTTGCCCTTCTGCCGGTCGTAGTCGAAGCCGGCCTGTTCGAAGAGGCTTCGGGTGCCGTTGTAGAGGAAGGATGCCGAGATCTTCTTGCCACCGGTGTCCTGCGGGTAGGCCTCGACGACGCCACCGCCCGCCTGCGCGATCAGATCCAGAGCACCACGCAGTGCGACCCCGGCCACTCCCCTGCTCCGGTAACTCTTGTCCACGAAGAAGCAGGTGAGTCGGTAGTCGGGCAACCTGTCGAGGCCGGCGTCGTACTCCTTGCGGTGGTAGATGCTCGGCAGTTCCTCCGGCGGTCCGTACTCGCACCAGGCCACAGCAACATCACCGTCGAACACCAGCGCAGCGTGTGCACGACCCTCGTTGACCAGCCGCTCCTTGAGGGCGCGATTGCCCTCGGCACTCTGCCCTCTCTCGGCGCAGGCCGGGTGGAACCAGGTGCACCAGCAGCCGTTCCATACGCCGTTGTGCCGCTCGGCGAGCGCTGCGAAGGCGCCCCAGGTGTCAGCACCGAGCGGTTTGATCGTGTACTCGCTGACGATCGGCTCTGCTTCGGTCATGGCCGCAGGTTAGAACGATTTGCGGACGGACCACGTCCGGATTGTGGCATCACCTGTGCACGTCGCTCGGCAACGGCAGGCGCGGTACGCCGCCGAGCCTGCGCGGAAAGCGCACGTGCTCTGCGTACGAGTCCAGCACTCGCCACAGCGCCTGGTGTGCCGCCCAGGGCAGTGGCTCGTCACCGTTCTGCCAGGAGGGTCCGAAACCGATCCACACCGGCGTCCAATCGGCGGCGATATCCCACTCTCCACGGTGCTTCATGAGTAGACGATGCCGAATCTGGAACGCCATCCGCGGTCCATCAGCGCAGATCGGCGCGGTCCTCACCGGCCACGCCTGCAGATCCAGCGCCATCAGCTCGAGCTCGAGGTCGACGAGGACGCGCGGGGAGACGAGCACAGTCGCAACGTTCTGGTGCGGGGCGCGTCTCACAGTCGGCACGCTAACAAGGCGCTCACCTCCTCGTCAGCACCTCGTTGCGACCCGATCGATGGTGGTGGGCGGTCATCCGCCGATCAGGAACCCGAGGGCGATGCCGGCTACCACCTTGGAACTGGCCACGTAGACATGGGACTTGCCGGGGAGGAGAACCGCCCGCCCTTGAGGGATCCCGGCCGCGGTTCGCCGGAACAGATCCTCGGAGTAGAACCGGTCGTTGGTGCCTCCCAGCACCAGGGTGGGCGCCTGC
>Ga0075418_10003525_pt1 | contig 17866 bp, 23 predicted proteins | sample SoiMetdeltSBSDD2_FD_81776 | JGI IMG/M metagenome (GOLD analysis project Ga0075418, IMG submission 81776) | Bulk soil microbial communities from a Populus tree surrounding site in Tennessee, USA - Soil MetaG P. deltoides SBSDD2 | ecosystem: Environmental > Terrestrial > Soil > Tree plantation... | reverse complement strand
TGTACTGGTTATCATAACTTTGTGATATCGAAAGATTATAGGGGGGGTACGGAATTAGTAAAAGCTAAAGATTTGATTCCGGGCATGAAAATAGCCAAATATACCTTTCCAATTATTGAATCCGGAGAAAATTGTGAATTTGCATATGCTCAAGGATTTATCTCAGCAGAGGGGATGGATGATTATAATTGGCTTAGCCTTTATGAGCCAAAATTTGTATGCGAAGAAAGATTGTCAAAATTTGCTAAAAAAATAGGTGATATTTCTCGTAATAGAAAAACCATTACTTTTAATTTTAATAAATTTCCCAAATCAATGGTGCCGTTTAATTGGAATTTAAAAAGTAAATTAGATTGGTTGGCCGGATTATTCGATGGAGATGGCTGTGAATTAAAAGAGGGAGGATTACAATTATCATCAGTAGATTTTACATTTTTGGATAACTTGCAAAAACTACTTTCTACCATTGGGGTTAATTCTAAAATTGTAAAAGCTAACCCAGCTGGATATAGAATGATGCCTGATGGTCACGGAAATTACAAAGAATATTTCTGTAAAGAATCTAAAAGAATTTGTGTAGGCGCTGTTCAAATGCAATTTCTGAAAAAATTAGGATTAAAATGCGAAAGATTATTATTTGATAAAATTCCAAACAGAGATGCTGGCCAATTTATAACCGTTGTAGATATAACTGAAAACGGAACGGATAAGGAAGTTTATTGTTTTAATGAACCAAAGAACCACACTGGATGTTTTAATGGAATTATAACCGGACAATGTACCGAAGTGACTAGTGCAGATGATTCGGATATTTGTAACTTAGGTTCAATCAACATGGCTGAAATTCAGTCATTAGAAGAAATGCAAAAAGTAGTTGATTTGGCCACTTATTTTTTATTAGCCGGAACGGTCTATAGTGATGTTCCTTACGCAAAGGTGGACCAAATTAGAACAAAAAATAGAAGACTTGGGCTTGGACTAATGGGCTTACACGAATGGTTATTAAAACATGGCAAAACTTATGGTCCAGACGAAGAATTAGAAAAATATTTGCAAATTTATCAAACCAGCACAGATATTGCTCATAAATATGCAGAAGATTTAGGTTTATCTAAACCAGTTAAGACTAGAGCTATTGCACCAACAGGTTGTCAACGACCGGACACTATCGTCACCACAGAAGATGGAATGTTAACATTAGGTGAATTAGGAAATATAAATGGTGAAAAATGGCAATCGCTAGGATTAAAAGTTTCTCAAGAAACTTTCACTTCACAAACAGCAACTCGTTTTTTTCTTAACGGATTTGCAAAAACTAAAAAAATTAAATTAACAAGTGGTGTTGAATTAGAATGTACGCCAAATCATAAGTACAGAGTTTTGCGAAATGGCCAATATACATGGATTCAAGCACAAAATATTAATGTAGGAGACCTGTTAGTTGTATCTTTAGGTGGCTATCAAAAAGAAAGTAATTGTGAATTAATACCTGTTAAAAAACATTACAGGACAGAAGTTTTACCAAAATTTCCCATAGAAATGACTACTGACTTGGCCCATTTTATGGGATTATTTTTTGCAGACGGTTCTATGCACGAAAAAGGCATCAGGATCGCTTGTAATGCAAAAGAGACTGACTGGAAGGATATCGCTACTTTGGGGAAAAAATTATTTGAAATAAAACCAACGTTTTTTGATAACGGCCGAGGTTGCGTATCAGTGTGTTTTAATTCATCGGCACTTTTCAGATGGTTATATACCAATAATTTAGACAAACCAGAATGTTTACAAGTGATGGTTCCATCTGTTATAAGATGTTCTAGCAAAAACAGTCTACAAGCATTTATAGAAGGATATTGGAGAGGCGACGGTTCCAAGTCTGGAAATAACAGATACATTGATACCGCAAATCCTGAGCTCGCCAAACAACTCGTATCTTTATCACGAGGATTGGGACGGGACGCCGCCATTATTTCCCACATATCTGGAATGGGTTCTATTATATTTAGAGTGAATTTTGTGCAAACCAAGCGAAGGTGCCACACTTCAGAAATTTCTAAACAACTAAATTTAGCAGGACTTAAAAATGTAACTGTAGATGAGGTAAAAAGCATTTCAGATTCAGAAAGTATGACAATGGATATTGAAGTTCCTGTCACAAAAACATACATAGCTAATGGAATTGTATCTCATAATACCATAGGCATTCTCGCAGAAACCACTACTGGCATTGAACCTATTTTTTGCGTAGCTTATAAGAGACGTTATCTCAAAGGAAGTGTTTGGCATTATCAATACGTGATAGATCCTACGGCTAAAAGATTAATTGAAAAGCATAACGTTAATCCAGAAAATATTGAAGATGCCTATGATTTGAGCAAAAACGTGGAAAAAAGATTAGAATTCCAAGCCTGGGTACAAAAATATGTAGATCATGCAATTAGCTCAACCTTGAATCTACCATCCTGGGGTTCTGAGGAGAATAACGATCAAACTGTTCAAACATTTGGCAATATATTGATTAAATATTTGCCACACTTGAGAGGAATGACGTGTTATCCTGATGGAGCTCGTGGGGGCCAGCCATTAACTCCTATTAAATATAATACTGCTATTAAACACGTTGGGGAAATATTTGTTGAACAAGCTGATATGTGCGATATAACCAAGGGTGGAAGTTGCGGCGTTTAATCCATTGCACATCAAATGCCTGCGAACTATTTTAAAGCATGCCTAAGTTTTATAACACGTCTTTAGAAGATAGACTGCAATTTTTAGGAATGTCAAAATTAGAACGCGATTTGTTTAAATTTACTGGCACTGAAATCATTAGAGATTCTATCTATATATTAGAAATTGGCGGTCCTACCCGTAATTCTTTATTATTTAATTCAAATGATTTTAATAATAAAAAATATTATAAATGCATTAATTTAAGTAAACAAAAAAAGAATAGCCCCACAATTCAAATGGACGGAACAAACACTTCTTTTGACAACGAGCAATTTGATTTAATTTTTATATCCTGCATGCCCGGTGATATTAGAGATGATGTTTTAAAAGAATGTAATAGAATTTTAAAGAAAAACGGATATATCATATGGCAAGGATATTTTGAATATGATTTAATTTCGTTTGAAAAACACAATTTTAAAATTATACACGGTAATCCACAATGGTGGGGCCAAATATTACAAAAGGAATCTTTATAATGAAAAACAAAATATATAAATTTTTAAAAGATTATTGCATAGACCAAATCAATGATTTATATATCCATGAGACTCAAGAACTTTTAGATGAAAATGATGATTACACAGAAGAAGAGTTTGATAAATTAAATTATGAAGCTTTAGAACGATTAAAAGAACAATTGCGTAAATTAAAATGGGAAGATAAATGAAGGTAGAATTAGTTGCTGTAACTAAGGGGGTTGGTAAATTAGATGGACATAGCGCTCAAGATATCATAAGTTATTGTGCCCGAGTTTCTAATCCTAAGAACCAGGAAAACTTCGACACTGCTGCAAAGTTGTTAAAATATTGTATAGAAGAAAAGCATTGGTCTATATTTGATATGTCAACTATGGTATTAGAAGTAGCTACTTCCATGCCTATTGCAAAACAAATACTAAGGCATAAAAGTATGTATTTCCAAGAGTTTTCAGCTAGATACGCTAAAACTGAAAATAGAGAAAAAATATTACCCAGAAGGCAAGATGTTAAAAATCGTCAAAATTCCATAGATGATTTACCAGAAGATACCTTGCAATGGTTTGAAAAGGCTCAAGAATCCGTATGGGGCTTGGGACAAGCCCTTTACCAAGAAGCGCTATCTAAAGGAATAGCCAAAGAATCTTCGAGATTTTTGCTTCCACAATTTGCCGAAACAAAAATGTATGTTCACGGAACCGCTCGGAGTTGGATCCATTATATCTTAACTCGAACCCACGAATCAACCCAAAAAGAACACCGAGAAATTGCCGAAGCTGCAAAAGTAATATTTTCAGAACAGTTTCCAGACATTGCCAAAAGCCTTTCCTGGCTGTAATATAGTGGTGTGAAAACCTACTTATTTCAATCCAAATACCAAAAGTTTATATTTATTTCAGATGGCGTAACTGATTATCTGGTAAAAACAGATGGTTCTGAACTAAGGTATACTAACTGTAGATTATTAAAAGTTATTGGTGGAGATATTATGCCTCCCATAGCTTGGCATAAGCTTATACAACCATTAGTTTCTTTTTGCAAGGAAATTGAAAATCCTAATGATATTATGAAAGAAATTGTATGACAGGTTTAAAAACATTGGTAAATTTGCCTGATTTTTCCAAAGAAAAAGAATTTGTCTATTTAAAATTAGAACAACCGGATGGACCCTATTTAAAATTTAGATATTCTATTAAAAATAATTTACAATTCTATTCCAATAAATATAGAGAATATGTTCCAATTTGGCACACTTGGGACAACGAAGTTTATTCTGATGCTAAAAATTATATAGAAAAATTGAATATTAATCCAGAAAAAATTAAAGATTGGTTTATAAAATTGGATTTATTGTTTAAAGAGGAATTGAAGAAACATGAGAACAAGAGCTGATGTTAAACGAGATATTATTATGGTAAAACAGGAATTGGAATCATTATATAAAGAATATATGAACGCAAAAAGATGCAATAATTGCGAAAATACTTATAAGCCAGGTCAAGGGTTTAATTCTCCATTTGAATATGAAACTACAGCTCCTTCTGGTATTTTTTCATATAAAGCTTGTCCATATTGTGACTTTGAAGTTGTGGTGAAATTTTAAATGAGCAAATTATTAGATATTCAAGCATCTTTTCATAACCACAGTATATATAGCTTTATAGATGCTGTTTCTAGTCCAGAAGATATGATTAAGGCCCACGCCCTTAGAGAGTGTAAGTATATGGCTCTAACTGACCATGGGCATGCTTCTGGCTTCTATCAATTAGAAGAAGCTGCAATTAAACATGGAATTCAACACATATTTGGTTGTGAATTTTATGTAGATCTACCAGAATTAAAAACGTACGGTCATCTAACCACTTTAGCTTACAATGATATAGGAAAAAAGAATCTTTTAACGTTATTTAACAAATCTTGGGATAATTTAAGCAAAGCTAAATTCGGTAAAAAGAAGCCCCAGATAGATTTTAATTTATTGGAACAATATAATGAAGGTTTATTCGTGGGGACCGGCTGTTTGGTGGGTGTGGTTGCACGATGCCTATTAAAGGGCAATTTCGAATTAGCCGAAAAAAATCTAGACAGATTGATAGCCATTTTTGGAAAACAAAGAGTTTTTTGCGAAATAATACCGCACGTTGTTGATCGAGATTGGGATAATAAAACTAATTCTTGGAAAATGAATGAATGCACCGATTTTGCCCCAGACGGGGATTTGCAAAAAGGATTCCATTTTTGGATGTGGGATAAAGCCGTTTTAAAACGCGGTTTAAAGCCGGTGATTACTCTAGACGCTCATTTTACAGAAAAATCGCTTAAACCAATTCAAGATGCCATTCTAAAAAATGGTGAAACCGGTTGGTCGTTCTTTCGTAGCCATCATTGCCTTTCCCCAGAAGAAATCTATGAAAATCTTAGATATTTACCTGATTTCAACAATCTTCTTTATGAAAAAATGTTAATGAATTCCTTGGATTTTTGCTCTGATATTAAATATACTCCAACAGATAAAAGCGTAAAATTGGCTTTTGAAAGCCCTTCCGTTAAACATAGCTTGCAAATGATTGGGGAATCTATTAATTTAGAGGTTGTTAGGAAAATAAACGAAAACTACAAAAAGGATTGTTGCAAATGAAATATGTTTTATTGTCTTTATTTTTAATAAATTGTCACTCAAGTTCACAAGTACCCGCTCCCAGAGATAAGCTAATCAGATTCCTATCCGGTGATAGTATTTTTGCTATGTATTGTAAAGAATTCTATGCTGGCACTACTCATGGTATTAATTGTTGCGTTAACTCAACAGAATGTGACAATCCTTTTGATATGCGAAATATTGCCAATGTTATTGAGGGCAAGGAATGAGCCTTGGAGTAAAGAAATCTTGGACCGAAATGTTTAAAAAAATCTTTTTAATACCATTGTTGTGTGGACTGGTTGTATTCCATTTTTTACACAAAACGATATGTTATCCTTTTTACTATATCTTTCTTTGGTGTTACGATTCTTTTAGACTTGCCATAGAAATTAATAATAAACATATAGCTTGGTTAAAAGATAAAATTAAACAAATAAAAGATGCTTGAAAAATTCTTTGAAATATACAAAGATCTTCCAGAGCCATATCAGGAACGGTTGAAATTTGAAGTAGATGTTATAACTAATAATGGTTTAAAGGATTTTACACCTTATTTTATTACATTATACGATATAATTCAATTTTGCAAACAAAATAATATCTTAGTAGGACCAACCAGAGGTTCTGGAGGGGCTTGTTTAGTAAATTATTTATTAGGATTAACAGCACTGGATCCTATTCGGTATGAATTGCCATTCAGTAGATTTTTAAGTAAAGAACGGTTAAAACGCTCAATCCCTGACTTAGATGTGGACTTTCCCACGTCTAAACGAAAATTAATTAATGATTATATATTCCAAAAATATGGAGATAGGGCGGCTTTAATATCAACATTTTCGGTTCAAAAATTAAAAAATTCATTACTTGATTCTTGGAGAATCAACATAATACAACCGGCTAAATTTGAAATAGAAAATGCTAAAATTAATAAAAATCCAGCCTTAGTATTCAAATTAGAACAAGAATTAGATAAAAAAACCGAATACTTCAATTCTGTCAGAAAAAGTCTAGGAATGTGTCCAGCTGGCATTTCAGATACGGATTGGCTATATGGTTATGAAAAAGATGACGAAAGGGTTGCTGGTTTATTAGAATCTCATGAAGAATTTATAAAATTTTGCGAACAATATTCTAAGGTTTTTGAAACGGCTAAAGAAATATTAGGGATCCCAAGAAACCTTGGGGTTCATGCTGCCGGTGTTGTTATTGCAGATAGGCCTTTATATGAATTATGTCCGATTATGAAAATTGACGGACAAAATGTAATTGCATATGATAAAAAAACGGCGGCAAAAATAGGTTTGGTTAAAAATGATATCTTGGGCCTTACAACTTTAGATTATATACAAAATTGCATTGATTTAATTAACGATAAAGAATTAAAAGAAAATATTTGGGAATTAAAAGAAGACGTAGAAGTTTATAAATTGTACCTAGATAATCATTGTAGAACTTTATTTCAATGCGACACTTTGGGTGGAGCTAGATATACAAAACAATTAAAACCAGAAAGAATGGCCGACTTAGCAGCAGCTGTAGCCCTAAATAGACCCGGCGCATTAGATGCCAAAGTAAAACTTACAACTGGCGAAGAAGTTTCGGCAGCCGATGCTTTTTGGATGGTTAAAAATCAAGGCAAGAAAGTTGAATTAGTACACCCTGATTTGGAACCATTCGTAGCTGCTACAAACAATGTAATCGTTTTTCAAGAAACCGTGATGAAGATTATCCAGGGTCTTCTTGGATTTTCAGAAGAAGAGTCTGATTCAATTCGAGGAGCCATAAGTGATAAAAATCCAAAAGGATTTGATGCTATTAAAGAAAGATTACCAAAATTAAAAGAAAGGGGTTGGACAGACCAACAATGTAGTGAGCTATTTCAACAAATAGAAGCTTTTTCCAGGTACTCCTTCAACCTATCCCACAGTGCAGGATATGCTACAATATCATATGTAACGGCATATTTAAAATATCATTATCCCTTAGAATGGTGGTGCTCGGTTCTTTCATCTATGCCGGCGGATGAAATCGTTGAAAAAATGTGGCCCGAAGTTCATCATTTGATAGAAATTCCTAGCGTAAATACCAGTAAAGAAAGGTTTTCTATTCATAATGATAAATTGATACCACCTCTTAAACTAATATCTAATGTTGGTCCAAAAGCTATTGAAGATATAGCCAATAAAGCACCTTATGCTTCATTTGAAGATTTTGTCACCAGAATCGAAGGTAGAGTCACTAATAAAAGGACCGTAGTCCACCTAATTCTAGCTGGAGCTTTAGATGAATTATTACCTGATTTAACCACTAAAGAAAAAATAATCAAATATTTAGAATTAAAAGCCAAAAAAGAAGGCAAGAAGAAATTAGACGAAATAGACATTGATTTAGAAAATTTAACTCCTTTGAAAGAATTTTTGCTATCTAAGCAAATATTTCCAGTTAAAAACATAGAATTAACCAAAATCGCATTAGAATCAAAGGAAGTAAAATTACCTTTTGTTAACCAAAATGTTTTCTTTAATGGCGTGGAAGAAAATGTAAAAACATTAAGAGGTGAAGCCCCATTGGTAAACGGTAATAGATTCCAATTCTTATCCGAAGATATTAAGAATTACATAGAAGATTATATAGATGTTTGTGCTTTTGGATATGTTGTAAATACTAGAAGGTTTAGCTATTTTAGTAAGAAATTACAGAAAGAAAAAGAAGCCTTTGAGTTAACCTTGGATCTTGACAATAACATGGTCAAGATGGTATGTTGGCCGAGAACCAATGAATTTTCACCCAAAATATCCAATTATGTAAAAGATAAAAGCATCTATTTATTTAAATTAAGAATTAATAAAAACGATAATTTTAAATATAATATATTAGGCGTAGAAGAAATTGTATGAAATTTAAAATCGGGGATAAGGTTTATTATAAATTACAACGGCCAAGAAGAGCGCATATTGTGGGCACTGTTGTGGGCACTGTTGTTAGCACAACGGAAAAGATGTTCTCTAAAACAGAACAACCCGGATATGCCGTGCTATGGGAAACTCAAAGCACACCAATGACGCCATACAATGATGAATCTTTGGTTTTAGTTTGTGATCCAAACGATTTATTAAAAAATTTATTATGAAATTTAAAATAGGCGATAGAGTTTGTCACAGATTTGATAGAGTGCACGGCACAATAGTCAATGTAAATGACAATTCTTTTAAATATAAATATAGTGTACTATGGGATACCGCCACCTGGCACGCAAACGGCGACGATTCTTTGATTTTAATTCGTGAACCAAACGATATTATGAAAGACATATTATGAAATATAATATTGAAATTATTAAAGAAAATAAAAATAATTGGTTAGTATCTGTAACTCTTTGCACTAAAGAAATGGGCAACATCCAAAAGGCAGCAAGGGGCTTTTTCCTGCGTGAAGCCATAGTAAACGTGATTTCTGATTTTAAACAAATTTTTGTATATCAAAATGATCTGCAAAATAACATTAAAGAGGCTATAATAGACTTGGAAAGTATGTTATGAAAAAAGAGCTTGTACAAGAATCTTTAGAAAGCCTCCTTCTGGAGGCTATGAAAATATCAAGAGATTTGGGCTTTAAAGAAGGTTATAGGCAAGGACGTTCGGATTTAGAAAGTGAAATTCAAATGCTAAATAAATTTAGCACCATAAAAGGCTTTGTTAAGTATATGTTAGGGAAATAAATGAATTATAAATCACGTTATTATAATAAAATAGAAAAAGTTCCTAACGGAATTAAAAAGTCCTCTGCCAATATAGCTAAAATTTCAAATGAAGTGGAATTTTACGAAGCCTTAAAAAAGCCTCAATTTAATCATTTGAGCAAATATTTCCCTAAATTAATAGATTGGTGGATTGAAAATGATAAAATGTCTTATATTACAGAAGATTTGGGGGAAATGACTGTAAGCGATTATTTTACAGACGAAGTCCTAGGAGGTTCGCTGGGTTACTTATTGCAGCATTGCGAACAATTTCTAAAAGATAGGCCAACCAAACAAGAATCTTCTGCTCAATCTTGCCATTTTTTATACTTAAAAAAGGTTAAAGAAAGAGATTTTATGTTTAGGGGATCAGAAACGTTTAAGAAAATGGGCCGAGCTCCCTGGAATTATTTTTTAAATAAATATCGAGATTTAATTACTCGCTATCTGTATTTGGCTGAAAATCATTTGAAATATGAAAATTACGTAGCTTTTCATCATGGTGATTTTTGTTTGACGAATATGTTTTATTATTATAATGGACCATTAAAATTGATAGATCCAATGGGTTGTGATAAAGAATTTAAGAATTTTCACGATCCTTTATATGATGTGGCCAAATTGTCTCATTCTATTTTAGGGTCTTATGATAATATCATTAATAATCAATTTTTTATTGAATTACAAGAAGATGGTACACATTCTTTATTTATAAACGGTAATTCAGAACAAGAAAATTTTAAAGCTTTTTTAAGAAGAAATAATTTTGATTATTATCAGGTAAGGTTACGGGAAGCTTCTTTGTTTTTGTCAATGATTCCTTTGCATCCCGAAAGTCTAAAAAGAATTCTAGCTTTGATTTTGCAAGCTGAAAATATAATTAACGAATGTGAGAAACACTTTGGATTGACAAATGTATCTACTAATGATACTGTTGGACATGTCTAAAAGAGCTGTAGCTTATATTCGTGTATCATCAGAATCTCAAGAAGATAATACTTCACTTGAAAACCAACGCAGAATGATTATTGCTTATGCATTAAATCATAATTTTGAAATTTCAGATTGGTTTCAAGATATTGATAGTGGTAGCAATGAATCCAGAGAAGGATTGACCAGTTTGCGCAAGCGCTTTGCCAAAAAGGATTGTCAAGCTGTAATTGTATTTAAAGTAGACCGCTTTTCCCGTTCTGTCCTGTTAGGCTCTACGGTAAGAAAAGAAATTGAAGATAATGGCGGAATCCTAATTTCTGTCAGTGAAGCATTCGATGTTTCTACCCCCATGGGCAGAATGATGCTCAACATTCTTCAAACATTCGCTGAATTCGAAAAAGATACCATTAATACCCGTTTTAAGATGGGCAAAGAGCGCAGAGTGAAGACTAAGGGCGGATGGCTGGGTGGCACACCCCCTATTGGTTACAAAGCTATTGGAAGCAGAATTAGCCCCGCCAGAGGGGCTTTGGAAATTGATGAAAGCGGCGCTCGAGCTGTTAAATTGTGTTTTGAGTTAAAAAACCTAAATATGCCCTATTCTCAAATCGCAAAAGAATTAAACAAAGCCGGTTACAAAACTTCTCAAGGTAAAGAGTTCCAAAAAGCAACCGTTTTTAGGATTTTGAACAGAAAAGATGTTTATAATGGGAATAAATCTATCAATTATTCTTTTGAGCTAGAAAATTGCGCCGGAGAGCAACCTAGAATTTTATGAAGGAATATAAGGTCGGCGATATTGTGGTTATGAAATTGAATCATAATGTATATTATAAGATATCAAGTGTGGACATCAAAATTATTCCGAATAGATATTATGTAGTGAATGGTGATTATTTTTTTGTTAAAAACATTCTTGATAAACATTATTATGTACAAGAAGACCCAAATGATATTTTAAAGAAATTATTATGAAAAATTATCAATAAAATCCTATTTTTCTTTTTTTCTTGTTAAGTTTTTTGTTTCTAAAATAGATCCAGACTTTTGTAATTAAAAATATTATTTCCGAATGATATTTGTGAATCAAATCCAATATATGCCATAAATCTTGTTTCATTTTTTTTCCTGAGAAAACTATATGTCTCCTCACTATTGCGGATGAATTGTGTTTCTACATAGGGTGAAATCGGACATATTTTAACAAAAACCCTAATAAAATCAAGTATTTAGATAAAAAAGAACAAAATGATGAGGCGAGGGTGAGCGAACACCTGTACTGGGGGGAGTTATGCAATTTGGGTAGGGGAGTTTTTAAAAATGATTCAAAATCCAGAATCCACTATTAGGTTCAAACATCTAATAGAAAAATGGAACAAATCCTACCCTTTTTACCAGAATCTTTTGATTTAATTATATTTGATAGCGTTGGAACAACGTTTATTGGCTCAACTCCTCGTCTAGGAGGTCTGGGCGGTTCTGAATTTCAAGAAATTTTATTGGCCGAGGGCTTGGCTAAAGCCGGTCTCAATGTAATGTGTATCAATAATACACCTTATAGCGCCTACCAAAATGGAGTATGGTATTTCGCTCCAGAAGTGTTTAATCTAAAAAAATTCAAAACTAAGGTTCTTATTACGGTAAGAAATACGGCCATTCCTTTGGAATACATAGATTTTGATAGGCACTTCGTTTGGTTAACTGATTTGCCAAATCCTAGGTATGAAATTGTAGCCAAAATGGTCACAGAAAGACCAGATACGAGAATTGTTACCGTTTCTCAATGGCAAAACTCTTTATTCCCATCAAATTGGAAAAAGACTTTCATTTACAATCAAATTCCAGATGAAGTTTATTCGGTGAGAGAGCCGAAAACGAATGATTTTAAGTTCGTTTATGCCTCGGCTGCTCAAAAGGGCCTGGATGAAACAGTTGGTTTTTGGAAGCTTTTAAAGAAGGAATATGTATTTAGAAAGTCTAATCTGACAGTTTTGAGTCCAGGGTACGATTCACCATCAAAGGAATCAATGGATGCTAAGATAACATTTAAAGGTGCACAACCCTTTTACGATACGGTTCGCGAAATTAGTAGTTCCAATGCCATGTTGTATGTGAATAAGCTTCCAGAGACGTTCGGTATCTCTCCAGTCCTTGGGGAAATCCTGAAAGTACCGCCCTTTGTTTTAACTTTAAGTGATCCGGGTGCTTTGAAAGAAACTTTGGCCAATCCTTTTGTTACCAGTAGTCAAGAACAATATTTTGAGTGGTTGTTGGAATTTAGCAAAAATCCAAAGAAATTTTATTCAGATGGGAAGAATTTCAAAAGCAGCGTAATTATGCCTATTTGGCGCAGTATTTTGGAGATATAAATATGATTCATCGGCCCTCGTTAATTGAAGAAATGCTTCGGATTATTAGGGATACTAATATCCTCAATGAAGATGATTTTAGGTGGTGTGTTTTCACGATAAATCGTCAAGATGGCCAAGATGGAATTGAACAGTTGGCCCCATTAGTGGAAATGTGCAATAATTATTTAAATAAACGGGCAACTCTTTCAGTATGGGATAATTATGCACATCAGAAAACGATCGCTAATAGATTGTATGCAATAAAAGCTATGTATTATAAGCAAAAAAGAATTCTTCTTTGTTGTCCACAAAGAAAAAAACATCCCAAAGTAGACGTTCCGGGCCTTGGAAATTTAATCAGTCCTCAGAATGTCAGACTTGACGTTGCGACGTGCTATGGTTTGGGATATTGTGAATCAAGACAATTTTTCGTAGACAAAGCTTTAAAAGAGAATGTAAATACGCATTTATTTTTCGTAGACGATGATATACTCCTTCCTCTTGATGCTATTTCTAAATTAATTGATAGCAATGAAGATTTTATTAGTGGAAATTATGTCAAGAGGAACCCAAATTTAGAAAGTATAGCGAGCCGCTTAGAACCCAGTGAAAAATTGGTTTGGCAACAAACAATGGTTGAGCCAAAACAAGGAGATTACCGAATAATAGACGTTAATTGCACTGGGCTCGGTTGCGCCCTCATTGATTTGGACGTATTTAGAAAAATACCCTCACCACATTTTCAGTTTGTGTGGGAAAAAGACAGCAATGGAAATCGTACTCGCCTTTTGATCGGCGAGGACTCTAACTTCTGTGCTTCTGCAATGTTACACGGAATTATGCCAAAAATTATTCCAGGATTAGTACCTGTACATGTTGATTTTAAAACTGGCAAGCACTATGGCCCCGAGTGGCTAGTAGATCCTGTTACTAGGACAATTAGACCCGAGTATATTGAAAAATACTGCAAATTTATGGTTGACCCCAAAGAATTGGCGGCAAAAGACAACGACGATACTTTCTCGTTTAACGCGGTGCAATAAATGAAAAAGTATTATGGCGTTATATATATATTAATTAACAATATTAATGGAAAATGTTATGTAGGTCAAACTAAAAATTATTTTTCTAGGATTGACAATTACGCAAAAGGTGATTGTGAAAGACAGCCCAAATTACATAGAGCGATTTGTAAATATGGATGGAGCAATTTTTCTAATGAAATTATAGAACGGTGTAGCGAAGGTCCTTATTCATTAAACATAATGGAAATTAAATGGATTAGACATTTGTGCACGGTAGAATTTGGATATAATTGTACATACGGTGGTTTGGGAGGAAAAAGAAGCGAAGAGTATAAATTAAGAATGTCAAAAATGAGATCTGGAGAAAATCATCCAATGTTTGGAAAAAAGCGCGCAGCAGACTTTTGTGAAAAAATGCGAGAGCGGCATACGGGAAACGGTAATCCAATGTTTGGTAAAACCGGTTCGTTGCATCATTTATTTCAAAAAGAAAGAACTCCAGAAGAAAAGGAACGCATTTCCAACTCTCTACGAAAAACATATGAAGAAAATCCCGAAATATTGCTAAATCTTAGCAATAAAATGAAAAAAAGATTTGAAGATGAGAAGAACAGAGAACAATCACGAATGCTTAAAAAAAGATTTATGAAGCCAATCAGATGCATAACGCCTGGAAAAGAGCAAGAATTCGAAAGCACAAGGGCAGCGTGTAGGTTTTATGGCATTGCTCAACCAATAATGAAAAACCATTTAAAAAGAAAGCGTAATTCAAAATCAATATATGGATTAACATTTGAATACATAATACCATTATCAACAGATGCTCAATCATGAAAACACTCCTACTCCCACTCCTATTAACCACAACCTCTTGTGCAGACTACATTTGCCGAGACCACAATGTAGATTACTATATCAGAGGACAGGTTTGCACAATGAAGCAAAACGAAAAAACTTACACCTTCATCTGTCCCGAAGCAACAATTTGGGCACCAAAAGATAAGTGCGAAATGGTTAAATAAAGCCTTAATCTTTAAATTAGATGTCCCAAAGCTCCGGTTCTTATCAATTTAATGCATTTCCAGATACTGCTAATTTTGATGCTTTTGGACGTTTGCGTACAAGTCATACTCAAAATTTGTTCAACGACACCTCAGAATACGGACTAAATTTGTGCAAATGGGAAATCAGCACCTCAGGTACAGGAACAAATCTTTCCATAACTAATCAAAGTGCAGTTAGATTGTCTACAGGTGGTACGGGAAATGGTGCATTATCAATAAAACAATCCCGATATTATTGTAGATACCAGCCCGGTACTTCACAATTGTTTATGGCAACCTTTGTAATGGGCAGTGCTGTTACCAACAGTGTCGCCAGGGTAGGCATGTTTGATTCAAATAACGGCCTATTTCTAGAGCGTAGTACGGACAATAGTGGTGTAACCACCATAAATGTTGTTAGAAGAACATTTACCAGCGGTTCTCCTGTGGACACGGCCATAGCTCAATCAGGTTGGAATCTTGATAAATGCGATGGAACAGGTTCTAGCGGATTTAATTTAGATTTAACCAAATCACAAATTCTAATAATAGATTATCAATGGCTAGGTTCTGGTCGAGTTAGGTATGGCTTTTCTTTTCATGGACAAACCGTATGGGTTCATGAATTAATTAATGTAAATAATTTGACCACCGTATACGTGCAATCGGGTGCATTGCCAGTTAGATATGAAGTCAGAAATACCGGCGTTTCTAACGGCACTTTGACCATGGACACCATATGTGCCGTTGTATCTGCTGAAGGTGTGGTGGAACTTTCACAAGGCAATTCTTTATCGGCTAGCAATGGCACAAATACAAAATCAGTAAGTTCCGGCACAATGATTCCGGTTCTTTCAATACGCGCATCGGTAATGGGACCTAACAAATCTGTTACTAACCATTCTCAAATATTGCCAAGAGCCTTTAGCATAGTCAACACTGGGAATAGCGCTGTTTATTTTGAACTTCGCTTAAACGCTAGCTTAACAAATTCTAGTTTTACAAACGTTAGCACAACATCAGCTGCCGATTATGATACTTCAGCAACGGCATTTTTAACAAATGGCGCTGTTATAACATCAGGTTATATACCTAGCACAAATCAAAATAATGGTTCTTTTGAAACACAATTCTTTAGAGGCGCTCCATTGGTATATACTAATTTAGGATCGGTACAAGATGTCCTTACAGTAGGGGTAGCTGGTGCTGGTGGTTCTAGCAATGTTGCTGCGGCACTTACTTGGCAAGAGTTGTATTAATTTATTTGACAAAAACCGCCTTTAGGCTATAATACCGATGTGTTTGACGTTGTAATTTACGATTCTGTTGGTCTTCCTATATCTCATAAGTTATACGACCAACAAGCTCTGGGTGGCTCCGAATTTCAACAATTGCTTTTGGCCGAAAAACTTGCTGAAAGCGGTTATAACGTAGCTTATTTATCCAAAAATCTAGTATCACATCTTCAAAAATATGATAAAGGTAATTTATATTATTATCCTTTAAATACCCAATTAGAAACAAAAAACCTCATTTTGGTTAGAAATTCACCTTACAATAATAATATTAAATTCAAAAAAGTCTTTGTCTGGGCTCATGATACGAACTACGGTAATATCTATAACGAAGCTCATGGAGACTTATTTCATAAATATAACGCTAATCTAATATGTGTATCAAATTGGCAAGCGAAGCTTTTTGAACCACTAGGTTGGAAAATTAGTGTTATTTATAATAGCATTCCGGATTGGGTTTTTAATTATCCAATTCCAAACAAAAAGAAACAATTCATTTATGCATCAGCAGCCTGGAAAGGCCTTCATCAAACAATCAATGTATTCAACCAATTAAAACAACAACCTAAATTTCAAGATTATAAATTAATTGTATTAAATCCAGGATATGATGGTTTTGATGGTAAAACTCTCAACAATCCAGACATCGTCTGGCAAGGCGCTGTTAAATTCAATGAAGTAGTAAAACATATTGCGGAATCAGAAGCGTTGCTCTATTATAATACCATGGCCGAAACTTTCGGTATAGTGCCTGTTTTGGCCAGCCTTCTTGAAACAACTCCATTAATATATCAAACAGATAAACAATGGGAATCTGGAGGGGCTTTGCCCGAGATTATAGGCGAAAGTTGGGTTGCTAATAATTTTAATGATTTTATTAAATTAATCTTCAATCCATCTAGATGTTCAACTTATAAAGACAGAGAATTTTCTCAATCGCATGTATTTGAAAATTATTGGCAATATGTTTTGGAATTAATATGAAAGATTTACAATATTTAAAAGCTCTTTATCAAGAAGCTATTTTCACAAAAAACTTTAGAAATGAAGTTGTAGCTATAAAGATTTTTAACAAACTTCTTCCCAAAATAGAGAAAGCAGTAAAAAGGGGCGAATGGGTATTTTTTTACAGAAGATATCTTGACCATGGAGTATCCACTCATTTAGAAAGAATCTTAAAAACAAAGGGTTTTTCAGTCGAAAAAATGACCGACGGTGAAACATTAAAAATTTGGGGGTGGGCTCAATAATGAAAGTTTGTAAGGCTCGTTATGGATCGATGGCTTATTTAGAAAATGATGTAGGCATAGGCCGTAATATACAAGTTTATGGCGAATGGTCTCAATTGGAAATGGACTTTTTATTAACCTTAATTAATGAAAATGACATTGTCCTAGATGTAGGGGCTAACATAGGCAGTCATACACTGCCTTTCGCTAAAAAAGTAGGGCCAAATGGTCGAGTTTACGCATTTGAGCCACAAAATAAAATATCTCAAATGCTTTCTGTTACATTGGCTATGAATGATATATTAAATACATTTGTTATATCATTACCCGCAGGCAACATTCCTGGAGATGTGGTTCAAATTCCACAGTTTAATTATCAAGAAGTCTTCAATTTTGGC
>Ga0075418_10003524_pt1 | contig 17870 bp, 18 predicted proteins | sample SoiMetdeltSBSDD2_FD_81776 | JGI IMG/M metagenome (GOLD analysis project Ga0075418, IMG submission 81776) | Bulk soil microbial communities from a Populus tree surrounding site in Tennessee, USA - Soil MetaG P. deltoides SBSDD2 | ecosystem: Environmental > Terrestrial > Soil > Tree plantation... | reverse complement strand
TCTCGTGCGCCTCGGCCGACAGCGAGCCGAAGCTCATCGCGCCCGTGCAGAAGCGCTTGACGATTTCGCTGGCAGGCTCGACCTGCTCGAGCGGCAACGGCTTCGTGCCGGTCGCGAAGTCGAGCAGGCCGCGCAGCGCGCCCGTCTTGCGCGCTTCCGCGTTGATGTGCGCCGCGAACTGCTTGTAGGCGTTCTTATCGCCGCGGCGCGCGGCAACTTGCAGCGAGAAGATCGCTTGCGGATCCCACGCGTGGCGCTCGCCGCCGCTGCGCCAGTGGAACTCGCCGGGGTTAGGCAGCGACGACAGCTTGTCGTCGGGATCGTCCGGGTAGGCGAGCGTGTGACGCCGCAGCGCCTCCTGCTCGAGCACCGCGAAACTGACGCCTTGCAGGCGGCTCACCGTGCCGTGGAAACAGCGCTCGATGACCTCGTCGGCGAGCCCGAGCGCCTCGAAGATCTGCCCGCCCTTGTAGGACTGCAGCGTCGAGATGCCCATCTTCGCCATGACCTTGAGCATGCCCTTGCTTACCGCTTGCCGGTAATCGCCGACGATGTCGATGCCGGGCTCGAGCTGGCCTTCGTTGCGCGCTTGCACGAGGGCCTCGTACGCGAGGTAGGGGTTGATGCCGTCCGCGCCGTAGCCGACGAGCAAGCAATGGTGATGAACCTCGCGCGCCTCGCCCGTCTCGAGAACGATGCCGATACGGCTGCGCTTCGCGCGTGCGACGAGATGATGATGCACCGCGCCGCAGGCAAGCAGCGCGCTCACGGCCAACCGGTCGCGGCTCACGGCGCGATCCGACAGCACGAGCATCGCGTAGCCGTCGTCGATCGCGCGCTCTGCTTCGGCGCAAACGCGGTCGATCGCCTTACGCAGCCCGCCCGGAGCGTCCTTACGCTCGTACGTAATGTCGATCGTGCGAGTGCGCCAGCCGCGGTGGTTCAAGTTCTTGATGCCGTCGAGCTCTTCGTTGCTCAAGATCGGCTGACGGAACCGCAGGCGCTCGGCGTGCTTCGGCGTAGTCTCGAGCAGGTTGAGCTCGGGGCCCACGTAACACTCGAGCGACATGATGACTTCCTCGCGGATCGAGTCGATCGGCGGGTTCGTCACCTGCGCGAAGAGCTGCCGGAAATAGTCGTACAGCATGCGCGGCTTGTCGGACAGCACGGCCAACGTCGAGTCGTTGCCCATCGAGCCGACGGGGTCGCGATGCTCGCGCACCATCGGCTGCAGCATGAAGTGCATCGTCTCGATCGTGTAGCCGAACGACTGCATGCGCGGCACCAGCGTCGCAACGTCGACCTTGGGCTCTTGGGCCTGGGCGGCGACTTGGCGCAACGCTATGCGATTGGCCTCGAGCCACTCGGCATACGGCCGGCGATTCGCGAACTCGTTCTTGAGCTCATCATCCGGCACGAGCCGGCCGCGTTCGAAGTCCACGAGGAACATACGGCCCGGCTCGAGGCGGCCTTTGGCCTTTACGTTGGCGGGATCGATCGGAACCACGCCGACCTCGCTCGCCATGATCACGCGATCGTCGTGCGTCAGGTAATAGCGGCTCGGCCGCAAGCCGTTGCGGTCGAGCACGGCGCCGATGAACTTGCCGTCGGTGAACGCAATCGACGCCGGGCCGTCCCACGGCTCCATGAGGCACGAGTGATATTCGTAGAACGCCCGCTTGTTCTCGGGCATCAGCTCGTTCTTCTGCCACGCCTCGGGAACCATCATCATCATGGATTCCTGCAGCGTGCGGCCCGTCATCAGCAGGAACTCGAGGACGTTGTCGAAGACGCCGGAGTCCGAACAATCTGGCTCGGCGATCGGGAATAGGTTCTTCAGCGAGTCGCCGAAGAGCTCGCTCTTGACCACGCCCTGGCGCGCGCGCATCCAGTTCTCGTTGCCGCGCAGCGTGTTGATCTCGCCGTTGTGCGACATGAAACGATTCGGCTGCGCGCGGTCCCAGCTCGGGAACGTGTTCGTCGAGAACCGCGAATGCACCATCGCGAGGTGCGTCGCGTAGTCGGGATCGCGAAGATCCGGATAAAAATTCAGCAGCTGACCCGGCGTCAGCATGCCCTTGTAGATGAGCACCTTGCTCGAGAGGCTGCAGACGTAGAACTGCTTCGCTTCGCGCAGGGTCGTGTCGCTGCGCAGCTGATGGCTCGCGCGCTTGCGCAGCAGATAGAGCTTGCGCTCGAAGGCGTCGCCCTCGCAGCCCGGGGCCGCTGCGACGAACAGTTGCTCGATGTGCGGGGCGGCATCGCGCGCGCCGTGTCCCAAGTCGGCGGCGTCCGCGTTCGTGGGAACGGTGCGCCAGCCGACCAGCGTCTGGCCTTCCTCGGCACAGATCGCCGCGACGACGGACTTGCAGCGCTCGCGCTCTGCCTCATCGGTCGGCAGGAACACGATGCCCGCGGAGAACCTGCCGGGCGGCGGCAGCGTGACGCCGAACGTCTGCTTCGCGACCTTCGTGAGGAACTCGTGCGGCAGGGCCGTGAGCATGCCGGCGCCGTCGCCCGTGTTGGGCTCAGCACCGCGCGCGCCACGATGGTCCATGCGGCACAGCAGGTGATCGGCGTCCTCGATGATCTTGTGGCTGCGTTTGCCTTTGATGTGCGCAACGAAGCCGACGCCGCAGCTGTCGTGCTCGAACTCGGGACGATACAACCCTTGTGCCGGCGGGAGGCCGGTGCTCTTTGGTTCACGCATGCTTGCCGTCCTCATGCTGCAAGAGCGTTCACGACGCACCGGCCGCCGCGAGCCCGTTTGGGCGTGCCGCGTCGATGCAGTTTCGTGTTTGTCGCTCTTGCAGTCATGGTTCTAACAGCGGTCAGCCGTCTTAGCTCCGCTGGCTCGAGTTTATTGTTGCAGGCAGGCAGTTTTTCGAGGCTGACCTGCTCAAGCCGCCGGGCCATTCGATCTGCCGCGGAGAGGTCCTAAACGTAAGGACCGGAGCAGGCCTTGTGCCAACGTCAGACTATAGGGAACGGCCCCGAGCCGCGTCAATCGCGGTGCGGGCTGCAACGGCCCTCAGTCGGCCTGCCAGCGATATCCCATGCCGTAAACCGTTTGGATGCCGTCGAACTTCGGATCGACGCCGACGAACTTGGCGCGGATGCGCTTGATCTGCGAGGTCACGGTGCCGTCATCGAGCACGACGTTCGCCGCGGTCATCAGCTGCTCGCGGCTGCGTACGTGCCCGGGGTGCTGGGCGAGGGCGTGCACGACCCAGAACTCGGTGACCGTTAGGGGCACCGGCGTGCCTTTCCACTGGACGCTCATGCGATCGCGATCGAGTGTCAGCGAGCCCTGCTCGAGGCGCTCTCCCGCCTCGTCGCCGGCGCGCAGCGCTTCGACGCGCCGGAACAACGCCGCCACGCGCGCGAGGAGATGCTCGATGCTCGTCCGCTTGGTCAGGTAATCGTCGGCCCCGAGCCGCAAGCCGGACACCGCGTCGAGCTCGCTCTCGCGAGCCGTCAGAAAGATGATCGGCAGCTGCGCCGACTGGGCGCGCAGCTCGCGGCACAGCTCGAACCCGCCCTCGACCTCGGCGCCGAGATTGACGTCGATGATCACGAGATCCGGAAAGCGACTCGCGAACGCGATGAGCGCTTCCTTGCGGCTGGCAAATCCGACGACGCGGTAGCCCTGGCGCCTGAGCCCGGCCAAGTAGTTATCGCGGATTGCGGCCTCGTCCTCGACGACGGCTACGAGCTTGGCGGTTGACATAACATCGGGCCGCCGGCGCGGTCGGCGGCGGCTAGGCCCGCGCTTTGCATAGTCCTGATTGGGAGCGCTGGGTCACGTTTCATTCAGGTTCGCGTTGGCATCATACCGCCCGTTACAACAGGAGGAACCAGTATGCGGATTCAGAACTGGTCTAAGGTGGGGGCTCTGGTGGTCGGCATCGCGCTTACGCTGCCGGCTTGCACGACGATCGACGCCTACACGCGCGAAGAGCAGGTCTCGCACGCGCAGCGGCAGGCCGTGATTGGCGCGGCCGCGGGCGCCGCGGTGGGTCTCATCACCGGCGACGACTCGATGGAGCGCAAGAAGCGCGCCCTGGTCGGTGCGGGGTTGGGCGCCTTGGCGGGCGCAGGTGTGGGTACCTACATGGACCGCCAGGAAGCGAAGCTGCGTGCGGAGCTCGAGCGGACCGGCGTCAGTGTCACGCGTAACGGCGACAACATTACGCTGAACATGCCCGGAAACATCACATTTGCGACGAACAGCGCCGATCTGAACGCGAACTTCTATGATGTGCTCAATTCCGTGAGCATGGTGCTAGCGGAGTTCGACAAGACGGTCATCGAGGTCGCGGGGCATACCGACAGCACCGGCTCGGCGGACTACAACATGCAGCTCTCCCAGCGGCGAGCGGCGTCCGTGGTGGCTTATCTCGGCACTCGCAGTGTGCGGCCGGATCGGATGATCCCGATCGGAGCGGGCATGGGCCACCCGATTGCCCCGAACGACACGGTTGAGGGCCGTCAGCAGAACCGCCGCGTGGAGCTCACGCTCGTTCCGTTGACGCTGGAAAGCTGATCTAGTCTCGTGAGACGCGAAGGGCGCACCGATTGCGGTGCGCCCTTCGTCCTTTTCTAGGGCAGGGGCGGATCAGGCCGCGGCGAGCTGCTTCTTGAGCTTGCCGATCGCGTTGGCCTCGATCTGCCGGATGCGCTCGGCGGAAACGCCGTACTCGGCCGCGAGCTCGTGCAGCGTGGCCTTGCTGTCCGCCAACCAGCGTCGCGACAGGATCACTCGGCTGCGCTCGTCGAGCCTCGCCAAGGCCGCGGTCAGCCGTTCGTGATCGTTCGTGCCCGCGTTCTCGCGCTCGACGGACTGCGCCGGGTCGCTATTCGGGCTCGGCAAGTACGTCGCGGGGGCGAAGTCCTCGTCTTCCTCGGGGTCGGGATCGAACGCGAGGTCACGGCCGCTCAACCGCTGCTCCATCTCGGTGACGTCGCGCGGCGTCACGCCGAGGTCGGCTGCGACGGCTTCCGTCTCTTCCTTGCTGAGCCAGCCCAGATGCTTCTTGGCCCGGCGCAGGTTGAAGAACAGCTTGCGCTGCGCCTTGGTCGTCGCCACGCGGACGAGGCGCCAGTTGCGCAGCACGAACTCGTGGATCTCGGCCCGGATCCAGTGGACGGCGAACGACACGAGCCGAACGCCAACGGTGGGGTCGAAGCGGCGCACGGCCTTCATGAGGCCGATGTTGCCCTCCTGGATGAGGTCGCCGAGCTGCAAGCCGTACCCGGCGTAGCCGCGGGCCACATGGACCACGAAGCGCAGGTGCGACAAGACGAGGCGCTTGGCGGCGTCGAGGTCGTTCGTTTCGCGCAAACGCGTCGCGAGCGCACGCTCTTCGTCCGCGCTGAGCACGGGGATGGCATTGGCCGCCTGAATGTAGTGGTCCAGGCTGCCAAGGGGGCCCGCGAGCATCAGCTCCGCGGGGCGCGTAGCCAAAGCAGTCGAAGTCATGTTTCCGGTACCTCCCGAGCGCGCATGTTAGCACTCGTCGGCTTAGAGTGCTAACAACGGGGCGGGTTTCCGGCCTTTGGGTTACTTGGGCTCGATGGCGCGCAAATGGCGGGCGGCAGCCAAGCCGGCACCGGCCCAGCCCAGCAAGGCGCCGCCGGCCAGCAGGATTGCGCTCTCGCGCAACGAGAGGCCGGCCAGGACGAATCCGCTGCCATAGAGGGCCGCCACGGCCCGCACCGGCGGACCGAGAAGCAGCAGCGCCACCCCGACCACGGCCAGGGCCACGATGGCGCCGGCCAGGCCGTAGCAGAGGCCCAAGTAGAGGAATGGACGACGAATGAACGCATCCGTGCCCCCGACGAGCTTGGTCACCTCGATCTCGATGCTGCGGTTGTTGATCTCGAGCCGAATCGTGTTGCCGATGACGATGGCGACCGCGAGGGCGAGCAAGACCGTAGCGAAATCAACGAGCCGGCCTGCTAGGGCGAGCATCGCCCGCAGCCGCTCGACCCACGCCGTGTCGACTTGGACGAGCTCGGTCTCCGGCAATGCCCCGACGGCTTTGGCGAGCGCGTCGACGTCGGTTGCGACGCCGCTGGCCGGGCTCACCACGAGAGTGTGCGGCAGGGGATTGCCCCCGAGCGCATCGAGCGCCTCGCCGAATCCGGAGCGGGCGCGAAACTCGGCGAGGGCCGCATCGCGATCGATCAGCGTGACTCTTGCGACATCCGCCCGCGACTCGATCGCATGCGCGGTTCGGCGTGCGGCTTCCTCGGAGACGTCGAGCTTCAGATAGACCGTGAAATCCGCCGCGCCCTGCCACGACTCGCTGACGGTGTCGGCATTGTTCACTGCGACGCGTAGTCCCGCAGGCAGCGCGAGTGCCGTGGCGATCACGAGGATAGTCAACAAGCTCGCGAAGGGTTGGCCCGCGAGCCGCTTGATCGCGCCGACGAGATTCGCGCGGTGCAAACCGAGGTAGTGCCGCAGGGCATCCATCGTTAGGACGCCCCGCGGCCCGTGTCGCCCGCGATCTGTCCCGCCGCGAGCCGCAGGGTGCGATGCGGCAGCTGCTCGATGAGCTCGAGATCGTGCGTGGCGACGAGCAGCGTAACGCCGACTTCGTTGAACCGCGTGAAGAGCTCCATGATCTCGAGCGATAGATCCGGATCGAGGTTGCCTGTCGGCTCGTCGGCGATCAGCACGTCGGGGCGCGGTGCCACCGCGCGCGCAATGCCTACGCGCTGCTGCTCGCCGGTCGAGAGCGTCATCGGCGGATGCGACTCGCGCCCGCGGAGGCCGACCTGGTCGAGTGCGGCGCGCACGCGTTTCTCGATCTCGCGGCGGCTCGCGCCGGCGATGACGAGCGGCAGCGCGACGTTGTCGAAGACGCTGCGGTCGTAGAGCAACTTGTGATCCTGGAACACGACGCCGAGCCGCTGCCGGAACCCCGGGATCTTGCGCCGCGAGATACGCGCCGTGTTCTGGTTATTGACGAGCACCGTGCCGCGCGTCGGGCGCTCGATCAACGCGATCAAGCGAAGCAGCGTGCTCTTGCCGGCGCCCGACGGCCCCGTCAGAAACACGAACTCGCCGCGCTGGATGTCGAGCGACACGCCCGAGAGCGCCTCGCGGCTCGAAGGATAGCGCTTGTAGACGTTCTCAAATCGAATCATGAAGAGGGGATCATTCGGGGATCATGACCAAAGGATCATGAGCGGGCGTCGCCGAGCAGCGCCCTCAAGAACTCGCTCGCCCGAAAGTCGTCGAGATCGGCGACGCTCTCGCCGACGCCGACGAGCCGGATCGGAACTTTGAGCTTCTGCGCGATCGCGAACAGGATGCCGCCCTTCGCGGTCCCGTCGAGCTTCGTGATCGCGAGGCCCGTGAGCTTGAGCCGCTCGTGGAACTTCAGCGCCTGGGCGAGGGCGTTTTGCCCCTGGCTCGCATCGAGCACGAGTAGCGTCTCGTGCGGCGCCGTGGCGTCGAAACGTTGGATGACGCGCCTGATCTTCTCGAGCTCGTCCATGAGCCCCGCGGCCGTATGCAATCTTCCAGCGGTGTCCGCCAGCACTACGTCGATGTCTCGAGAGCGCGCGGCGACGAGCGCGTCGTGGACGACGGCGGCCGGATCCGCCCCCGGCTCTTGCGCGACTACGGGCACCTGCGCGCGTGCGCCCCATTCCTGAAGCTGCTCGACGGCGGCAGCGCGGAATGTGTCGGCCGCAGCGAGGAGCACAGAGTGACCATTGGCTTTCAGGCGATGCGCGAGCTTCCCGACCGTCGTCGTCTTGCCCGTGCCGTTGACGCCTACGGCGAGGATCACGAACGGCCTTCGCGCCGCATCGATCGTGAGCGGCGCCTCGACGGTCTCGAGCAGCCCAAGCGCGGTGCGCCGCAAGAGCTCGACGGCCGGGGTGCCGGGATTCAGCTTGCTCGCCGCGCGCATTCCATCGACGAGCCAGGTCGTCGCCTCGACGCCCACGTCGGCCTTCAGCAACCGCGTCTCGAGCTCCTCGACCGTCTCTTCGTCGAGCGGCTGCTCTCCGAGCCACAGCAGCTCCGAGGCCAGCCAGGTCGTGCCGCGGTTCAGGCGCGCCTTGAGCCTTCCGAAGAAACCGGAGCTTTTTTGTTCGGTCGGAGCGGCGGCCATGCGGTGCGAGTCTCGGCTACGGAGCGTTCTGCTAGTGTGGCTCACATGGTAAAGCCGGGCGCGCGGCATGTGCAGGGCCGCATCCGAATCATCGCCGGCGAGTGGCGCGGGCGGCTCATCGAGATTCCCGACGGCACGGTCGTGCGGCCGACACCGGATCGCGTGCGCGAGACCGTCTTCAATTGGCTGCGCGAATCGCTCGTCGGCGCGCGGTGTCTCGATCTTTTCGCGGGCACCGGCGCGCTCGGATTCGAAGCGTTGTCGCGCGGCGCCGCAGAGGCGTGGCTCGTCGAGCAGGACGCGCAGCTCGTCGATGCATTGCGCGCGACGGCGGGAAAACTCGGCGCAACTCCGCGCATCGTGCGTCGCGACGCGCTCGCGTTCTTGCGCGAGCCACCGGCGGCGCGATTCGATGTCGTGTTCCTCGACCCACCGTACGCGGCGCCGCTAGAACCGTTGCTCGGGTTGCTGCCCCCATGGCTCGCTCCGCGCGCGCTCACCTACGTCGAGCGCCCACGCAGCGAAGGTCTACCGGCCGTGGCTGCGGCCCAGTGGGCGAAACAGAGCTACGCTGGCGCAGTCGAGTACGGACTCCTGCGGTTCGAAGAAGCTACAATGCCTCGGCAGTCCACGAGCGAAGCGCAGCCCCAGTGAAAATCGGCGCAATGTATCCCGGCACGTTCGACCCGATCACGCGCGGTCACGAAGACCTCATTCGCCGCTGCGTGCGCCTGTTCGATCAGGTCGTCGTCGCGATCGCATCGAATCCGAAAAAGGCACCGTTGTTCACGCTCGACGAGCGCGTCGCGCTTGCGAAAGAAGTGCTGCGCGATCTGCCCGAGGTTTCCGTAACCGGCTACACGGGGCTCACCGTCGAGTTCGCGCGGGCCAACGGCTTCAAGGCGATCATTCGCGGCTTGCGCGCTATTTCGGACTTCGAATATGAGTTTCAGCTCGCGACGATGAATCGCCATCTCATCGACGGCGTGGAGACGGTGTTTCTGACACCGTCCGAGCACCACACTTTCATTTCCTCGAGCTTGGTTCGTGAGATTGCGGAGTTCGGCGGCGACGTCAGCGCATTCGTTCATCCCGAAGTGGCGGAACGGCTCAAGCAAAAGCTTAGGTTACGCTGATGCCGCAGGCGCGGTCGCTGCGGATGCATCGATTCTTCTGTGCGGCGCTAGCGACGCTCGGGCTCTGCGGCGTTGCGGCACAACCCGCCGCGCCGACGCGCGCCGACACGCAGCTCGTCGTGTCGGCGAATCCCTTGGCGTCCGAGGCCGGTCGCAAGATCCTGCGCGCCGGCGGCAGTGCCGTCGATGCCGCGATCGCCGTGCAGCTCGTGCTCACGCTCGTCGAGCCGCAGTCCTCGGGCGTCGGTGGCGGCGCGTTCATGCTCGTCTACGATGCTCCGCGGGCTGGCGACGCCGGCGACATCACCGCTTACGAAGGCCGCGAGACGGCACCGGCTGCAGCAACTCCCGACATGTTCTTGGGCGCGAACGGCCGGCCCGAGTCGTTCAACAACGTCGGCGCCGGCGGGCTCTCGGTTGGCGTGCCCGGGGCCGTGCTCATGCTCGAGAGCGCGCACAAGCAGCACGGGCGACTGCCGTGGGCCGACTTGTTCGCGCCCGCGATCGAGCTTGCCGAAAACGGCTTCGAAGTCTCGCCGCGGTTGTTCGGCCTATTGAACGGCTTCAAGCGCTTCGCGCGCGGCGACGACTTCCGCCGCTATTTCTACGATGCGGCCGGCGAGCCGCGACCGGTAGGGTTCAAGCTCAAGAATCCCGAGTACGCCGCAGCGCTGCGGCAGCTCGCGGCGAAGGGCGCCGCGGTCATGTACACGGGCGAGCTTGCCGCGGCCATCGCTGCCAAGGTGCAAACGAACAACGTGCGCCCCGGCCGCATGACCGTCGACGATCTCGCGAGCTATCGGCCACACGTCTCGATGCCCCTTTGCACGGCCTACCGGCAGTGGCGCGTGTGCGGGCCGCAGCTGCCGTCGTCGGGCGGCGTCACCACACAGCAACTGCTCGGCATGCTGTCGAACGTCGACCTGCCCGACATTCGCACGGAGCCCGTTCAAGCGATTCATATTTTCGCCGAAGCGAATCGCCTCGCGTTCGCGGACCGCAACCTGTTTCTCGGCGACCCGAGCTTCGTGCAAGCGCCCGTGACGGCCTTGCTCGACCGCCAATACTTGCGTTCGCGCGCGGCGCTGATCGACCCCGACAAGGCATTGGCGGTCGTGGAACCGGGAAACCCGCTGCCGAAAGCCGCTTGGAATTACGCAGCGGGCAGCGGCGAAGAGCGCCCGTCGACGAGCCACTTCTCGATCGTCGACAAGTTTGGCGATGCCGTCGCGATGACGACGAGCGTCCAGGGCGCGTTCGGCAGCCAGCTCATGGTCGGCGGCTTCATCTTGAACAACCAGCTCACGGACTTCGACTACGTGCCCGAGGTCAACGGCAAGCCCGTCGCGAATCGCATCGAGGGCGGCAAGCGACCGCTGTCGAGCATGTCGCCGACGATGCTACTCGATGAGCGCGGGCGCCTGCGACTCGTAGTCGGCTCGCCCGGCGGCACGCGGATCATCGGCTTCGTCGCACAGAGCATCGTCGGCGTCGTCGATTGGCAGCTCGACGTGCAGCAGGCCGTCGCCGCGCCGCATTTTCTCGCCGAAGACGTCGTAGAGCTCGAACAGGGCACCGCGGTCGCGGAACATGAGGCCGCGCTCGAAGCGCTCGGCCACAACGTTGCCGTCACGAACTTGAACAGCGGCTTGCACGCGATCGCGATCGAGTATCCGCGCCGCGGCCGCGTGTTACTCGGCGGCGTCGACCCGCGCCGCGAGGGCGCCGCGCTTGGCGATTAGCTTGGCGATTAGTTTGGGTGACTAGCGCTGGCAGCGCGGGCAGTAGAACGTCGCCCGCTGGCCGAGCACGCGCCGCTCGATCGGCGTTCCGCAGTTTAGGCACGGCGCGCCGTCGCGGTCGTAGACGCGCAACGAGCCTCTGAAATACCCCGGCTTGCCGTCGCCGCCGACGAAATTGCGCAAAGTCGTGCCGCCTTCCTCGATCGCGTCGCGCAACACGTCACGCACGGAGCTCACGAGCGGCTCGAAACGCGGGCGCGCGATGCGCCCCGCGATGCGTTGCGGATGGATGCCGGCGCGAAACAATGCCTCGCTCGCGTAGATGTTGCCGACGCCGACAACAACGTGGCCGTTCATCAAGTGCTGCTTGATCGCCACGCGCCGATTGCGGCTCGAGCGCCAAAGATAGTCGGCGTCGAAATCGTCGCCGAGCGGCTCAGGCCCCAAGTCCTTCAACAGCGGATGCGCGGCCGGCTTCGGCGTCAGGATGAAACTGCCGAACCGGCGCGGATCGTTGAACCTTAATGCGCCGCCGCCCTCGAAGTGCACGTCGATGTGATCGTGCGCGGCCGGTTCGAGCGGCTCGGCCAGGTAGCGCAGGCTCCTCGACATGCCGAGATGCACCAGTAGCGTGCCGGCGTCAGTGCCGAACAAGAGGTACTTGGCGCGCCGCTCGAGGCTTCCGATGCTGCTGGCTTTGAGCGCGCGCGGAAGCCCGCGCGCGACGGGCCAGCGCAAGCGCGGCTCGCGTACTTCCACGCGTCTGATCGTGCGGCCGACGACGTACGGAGCGAGGCCGCGGCGGGTGGTTTCGACTTCGGGCAGCTCCGGCATCGCGCGAGCTTAAAGCGGCGGGGCTGTCGGCCCAAATCTTAAGTCTTCGTGACGCGCGGCACGTTGGGGGCCCGCGCGTTGGAGTAGGTTCGATCTATCGGATATATTGCAAGATGACATAACGGCCGGTCTATTTCCCCGCGCGCCCGCCACTTACAAGGATTTGTAACCCGTGAACTTTCTGTACGAGAACTTCTACGGTCTCGCCAACCTGGGCTGGCTTGGCTACGTCATCGTGACGCTGCTTTGGTTGCACGCGACGATGATGGCCGTGACGCTGTACTACCACCGCGATCAGGCACACCGTTCGGTCGACCTTCATCCGGTCATTCGGCACCTCTGCCGCTTCTGGCTGTGGCTGAACACGGGCTCCTCGACTAGGGAGTGGGTCGCGGTTCACCGCAAGCACCATGCCCACTGCGAGAAGGAAGGCGATCCGCATAGCCCGCGAATCTACGGGCTGAAGCGCGTGCTGCTCGAGGGTGCAGAGCTCTACCGCGTCGCCGCGCGCGAACGCGAGACGCTCGACAAGTACGCGAAGGGCACGCCGAACGACTGGCTCGAGAACAATCTCTATGACCACCCGACGCGCAGCTACCTCGGCATCGCGCTGCTCGTCGTCGCCGACCTCGTGCTGTTCGGCGTTCCCGGCATCATCATGATCGCCCTGCAGCTCTCGAACATGCCGTTCATGGCGGCGGGCATCATCAACGGGCTTTGCCACGCGAAGGGCTACCGCAATTTCGAGACCGACGACGCTTCGACGAACCTGTGGCCGATCGGCGTGCTCGTCGCGGGTGAGGAGCTGCACAACAACCACCACGCGTTCCCGACGTCGGCGCGCTTCTCGATGCGCCCCCACGAAGTGGACATGGGTTGGCTGCACTTGAAGGTGCTCGTGTGGCTGAAGCTCGCGAAGATTCGCCGCGTCGCCGAGCTGCCGCAGCTCGAGAATGCGTCGCGGGCGACGGCCGAGCTCGACGAGCTGCGCGCCATCATCGTTCACCGCATGCATGTGCTTCGCCACTACACGCTGAACGTCACGCTGCCGGTGTTGCGCCGCGAGATCGAGAGCCTCGGGGACAACGCCAATTCGCTGCTGCGCGCCACGCGCCGGCACTTGAGCTGGGGACCCGAGATGCTCGACGAGTCCTCGCGCCAGCGCTTGCACGAGCTCGCGCAGCGTCATCCGCGGTTCAAGACCGTGCTGCAGTTCCGTAACGAGCTCAAGCAGCTTTGGGAAGGGGCGCACACGAGCAATGAGAGGCTGCTCGCGGATTTCCACGCCTGGTGTGCGCGCGCCGAGCAAAGCGGCATCCAAGGCCTGCAGGAGTTCGCCGCTTACTTGAAGTCGTTCCGCGCGATGCGCGAGCCCGTGCACGCGTAAGCATCTCTCGGTTGCACAAACAAAAAACCCGCCGAGAGGCGGGTTTTTTTCGATCGCAGCAGCTCGCGAGCTACTTGATCTTCGTTTCCTTGTACGTGACGTGCTTGCGCACGACGGGGTCGTATTTCATGACCTCCATCTTCTCGGGGTGCAGGCGGCGGTTCTTCGTGGTCGTGTAGTAATGACCGGTGCCGGCCGAGGACATCAATCGAATTTTTTCGCGCATGCTCTTTCTCGCGTGTTAGCTAGATGTGCTTGCCTGCGGCGCGCAGATCCGCAACGACCTGCTCGATACCCTTCTTGTCGATGATCCGCAAGCCCTGGCGCGAAACGCGCAGCCGTACGAAGCGCTTCTCGGTCTCGAGCCAGAAACGCTGCGAGTGCAGGTTCGGCAAGAACCGGCGCTTCGTCTTGTTGTTCGCGTGGGAAACCTTGTTCCCGACCATCGGCCTTTTGCCGGTGACTTCGCAGACCCTGGACATGGCGTAATCCCTAAGCAGGCATCGAAAGGGCGGGGACTATACCTGCTGACCCCGTTGGCCGGCAAGGCAAGAGGTGCCGGTGTTACGGTTTCGGTTCGCGCCAACGACCATCTGCGGGGGCCTTCGGCGCCCCCGAACCGAAACCGTAACACCGGCACCCTTAAACCAGGCCCCGCTCGGCCAGCGAAACATGGCCGCCGCGGCTCACCACGACGTGATCGAGGAGCCGGACCTCGACCAGGGCCAGGGCCTTCGCGAGCTTCAGCGTGATGTTGCGATCCGCCTCGCTGGGCTCTGATACCCCCGATGGATGATTGTGCCCCACGATCACGGCGGAGGCATTGTGGGCGAGGGCTCGTTTGACGACCTCGCGCGGATAGACGGTCGCGCCGTCGATCGTGCCGCGAAATAGCTCCTCGTAGCGGATCAGGCGATGACGCGTGTCGAGGAACAGGCAGCAGAAGACCTCGTGGGGCAAGTCGAGCAGCTTCGCCTTGAGGAATCGCGCCGCGTCCTCGGGTGCCGCGAGCGCGCTGCGCGGCTCGAGCGGTGCACCCAAGTAACGGCGACCGAGCTCGAGCGCGGCTGCGAGGCGTGCGACACGCGCGGGCCCCAGGCCTTTCGCGTGCGCGAGCTCGGCTGGCGTGCTGCCGAGGAGCCCGACCAGCCCGCCCCGGTCCACCAGCAGCCCGCGAGCGAGCTCGGCCGCGGAGCGGCCGCGTGCACCAGGAGCGAGCAGGATGGCGAGTAGCTCGCCGTCGGACAGAGCCTGCGGCCCCGCTTCGAACAGCCGCTCGCGAGGCCGTTCCGACAGTGGCAAACGGCTTGACATCACGCGGTTCTCCGAACGACCAAGCGGGGACGTTTATCGTCCCGTGCCGGTGGGCGCGCGGCAGCTGCGATTAGTCCCCGAAGACATAAGAAAAGCTCGATTAGCCAGTGGCAGGGCGCGGAGAACCGAGAGTAAGCTCCGCCCGGAGAATGCCCATGGCAACCACTGAACGCGCACCGCGAGTGTTGCTCGGCGTGACCGGCGGAATCGCGGCGTACAAAACGCCCGAGCTCGTTCGGCGCCTCGTCGAGCGAGGCTGCGAGGTCCAGGTGGTCATGTCGCGCGGGGCGCGCGAGTTCGTCGGGCCCCTGACGTTCCAGGCCGTGTCCGGCCGGCGTGTGCGCGACGATCTCTGGGATCAGGCGGCCGAAGCCGCGATGGGCCACATCGAGCTCGCGCGCTGGGCCGATATCGTCGTCGTTGCCCCAGCGACCGCGAATTTCCTCGGCACGTTGGCAGCCGGCCTCGCCGGCGACTTGCTCTCGACCGTATGCGTCGCAACGACTGCTCCGCTCGTTCTCGCGCCCGCGATGAATCAGGCGATGTGGGCGAATGCAGCCGTGCAGGCGAATCGAGCGGTGCTCGAGGCGCGCGGCGTGCGATTCCTCGGTCCCGCCAGCGGCGATCAAGCCTGCGGCGAGACGGGGCCCGGCCGCATGCTCGAGCCGAACGAGATCGCAGCCGCGTTGCTCGAGCAGTTGGATCCGCGGCGCGCACAGCCGCTCAAGGGACTCAAGGTCGTCGTCACCGCGGGTCCGACGCGCGAGCCGATCGACCCCGTGCGCTACATCACGAACCGCAGCTCGGGGAAGATGGGTTTCGCCGTCGCCACGGCCGCACGCGACGCGGGCGCCGACGTCGTGCTCGTGACAGGTCCCGTCGCGCTGCCAACGCCGCCGGCGGTGCGGCGTGTCGAAGTCGAAACGGCCGAGGAACTGTACAAAAAAGTCCACGACGAGATCGGCGGCGCGCACATCTTCGTCGCTTGCGCGGCTGTCGCGGATTATCGACCCCGTGAGGCGGCGGATCGAAAAATCAAACGCTCGGCGGCCGAGATGGAGCTCGCGCTCGTGCGCTCGCCCGACACGCTCGCGAGCGTCGCGGCGTTGCCTCATGCCCCGTTCACGGTCGGCTTCGCCGCCGAGACACACGACGTCGCGACGCACGCGCGCGGGAAGCTCGAGCGCAAGCGCATCGACATGATCGCCGCGAATCAGGTCGGCCGCGACTGTGGGTTCGATCGCGAAACGAACGAGTTGACCGTGTTCTGGCCCGGCGGCGAAGTCGCGCTTGGCGAAGGGACGAAAGGTCAGTTGGCGCGCCGGCTCGTCGAAATCATCGGCGAGCGCTATCGCGCTCCGCGCACGATCAAGAAGTCCTCCTCCCGCGCCGGCTGACGGCGTTCCCGCAAGCTCAAGGTTCGTTCGTGACGACTACTACTGCCCGGCATATCGAGCTCAAAGTCCTGAACCCGCGTATCGGCAAGGAGATCCCGCTGCCGAAGCGGGCGACTGCGGGCTCCGCCGGACTCGATCTGCGCGCCTGCCTCGACGCGCCGCTCGAGCTCAATCCCGGCGAGACGAAACTGATTCCGACGGGTCTCGCGATTCACATCGCCGACCCGCAGCTCGCGGCGGTCATCATTCCGCGCTCGGGGCTCGGGCATAAGCACGGCATCGTGCTCGGCAATCTCGTCGGCCTCATCGATTCCGACTATCAGGGCGAGCTCATGATCTCGTGCTGGAACCGCGGCTCGACGCCGTTCAAGGTCGAGCCCGGCGAGCGCATCGCGCAGCTCGTCGTCGTGCCGGTGGTGCAAGTGGAATTCGAAGTCGTCGAAAGCTTTGCGGCCAGCGATCGCGGCAGCGGCGGGTTCGGCCACACGGGCCGCAGCTGAAGCGCTAGCCGCCTTTGAGCTCGCGGAAGCGAGCAATGTCCGCGTCGAAGGATTTCTGCAGGGTGGCCTGATCGGCGCGCGTGCGCGCGAGCGTTTGCTCGTAGAGCGAAATCGATGACGTCGTTTGCGAAATGTCGCGCGCCAAGACCTCGGGTATCTGCGGCGCGTCCGGGCGCGTCGAGTATGGCTTGAAGTTGGCCGCGTCGAGTTGCAGCTCGACGAGTTTCTTGCGCAGGTTGCTGAGATAGACGTCGGTCAGCTTGATCTGGGACTCGAGCAGCTCGAGCCGTCGGTTGCGCAGGTCCTCGATGTCGGCGACGGAAATATACGTCTCGAGCAGCATGCGATCGTGCCGCGCGATCTCTTCCTTCGCTTGCTTGTCGGCGTCGGCCGCGGCCTGACGCGCTTGCGCCGCTGCGGCTTCTTCTTGAGTGACCTCGCCTTCCTCGAAGCCGACTTGCACGCCTTGGTCGTTGATGACGACGCGGTCGCGATTCGCGTACTCAGGCGGAATTGTCTCGCTGAAGTGGACCTGGCCGTTCGCGTCCCGCCATTGGTACAGCTTTTTCTTCTGGGCGCTACCGACCGACGGCAGCGCGATGGCCGCAACGACGAGCAGAATGGTGGCGCCGAATCTACGCAACTTATGTAACCTCGATGCTCGCTGCGAGCACCTAGATATACCAAAAAACTCGGGCCAAGAATCTCGTCTCAACCCAATTCTGCCACGTAGCTCTCACTCGGCCTGGGAGACCTAGGATTCGCGCGGTACCCCGTAGCGATTGCGATACGCCCGGACGGCCGGGAGGTACTGCTCGTATTCCTTGTCCTCCTCGAGATGATCGATGAGGTCGGTCAGCGAGACGATGCTCCGAATCGGCACGTTGAGCTCGATCTCGAGCTGTTTGACAGCCGAGATCTTGGCCTTCGGCGCGACTTCCTCGCGATCGAGGGCTACGAGCACGCCGGCCGGGGTGGCGCCCGCGGCACGCACGATCTCGAGGACCTCGCGCACGGCCGTGCCGGCCGTGATCACATCGTCGACGATGAGCACGCGCCCCGCGAGCGGTGCACCGATGATCGAGCCCCCCTCGCCGTGGTCCTTCGCTTCCTTGCGGTTGAACGCGAACGGATAGTCCTCGTCGAGATGACTCGCGAGCGACGCCGCCGACAACACGACGAGCGGGATTCCCTTGTAAGCGGGCCCGAACAGCATGTCGAACTCGATGTCGAGCGCCGCGATCGCCGATGCGTAGCAACGGCCAAGCTTCGCGGCCGCGTAGCCGCTGTTGAACAAACCGGCGTTGAAGAAGTAAGGACTGATGCGCCCGGATTTCAGCGTGAACTCGCCGAACTTCAACACTCCGAGCTCGAGCGCGAGCTCGAGGAATTCCGTTTTATAGGCGTTCATGTGGTCGGTCCTTG
>Ga0075418_10003522_pt1 | contig 17874 bp, 9 predicted proteins | sample SoiMetdeltSBSDD2_FD_81776 | JGI IMG/M metagenome (GOLD analysis project Ga0075418, IMG submission 81776) | Bulk soil microbial communities from a Populus tree surrounding site in Tennessee, USA - Soil MetaG P. deltoides SBSDD2 | ecosystem: Environmental > Terrestrial > Soil > Tree plantation... | reverse complement strand
GTTCATGTTGTGTGAAGTGCCCGCGCCCGCTTGAAAGGGGTCAACGACAAACTGATCCCGTAGCTTCCCGGCCAAAACCTCGTCGGCGGCAGTCTCAATCGCCGTTGCAATCCGCGAGTCAAGCGCGCCGAGAGCGGCGTTCGTGCGCGCGGCTGCCTTTTTTATCTGGATCGTAGCGGTGACCAGGGACGGGTAGGGCTTCCAACCGGAGATAGGAAAGTTCTCGATGGCGCGCGCGGTTTGAATGCCGTAGTACACATCCGCGGGTAACTCGCGCTCACCAAGAGAGTCGCGCTCAATCCTTGGTTGGATCGAAGGTGACATGCGGAATCATCTCGACGTCTTCTTTCAGAGTCACGCGGCCTGCGAGAGGTTTCTTCTCTTTCTGTTTTGGCGTGAATTTAATTGTACTATCAACCAACTTTTCATTAGGTCGGTAGCCCAGCCCGAATTCAGGGAGCTCCGGTCTGCTCATAAGCCGCTTTATGTCCCACATCGTCTCTTCGCGGCTATAAGCGCATATCTCCGTCTCGCGGCTCATGATAATCGCTTCTTCGGGACAGGCATCGACGCAGAAACCGCAAAACACACAACGCAGCATATCGATGTCGAATCGGGTTGGGTACTTTTCGATCAGGGGATCTGGATGTTCGCCCGGCTCAATGTAAATGCAATCAGCCGGGCATGCAGTCGCGCACATGTAACAGGCCACACAGCGCGGCGAACCGTCTTCGCGCGCCGTTAAAATGTGGGCGCCACGAAAGCGCCCAGAGTACGCACGCCGTTCTTCGGGATAACGGATCGTCGCATTGACCTTTCCCGTCAGGTTGTCGACCATTCTATTGATCGTCAGCCCCATTCCGGCAAGCGGGGCCAGTATTTCCTTCGCCAACGACGATTCGCTCTCCGCGCGTTGCCTTACGTTAATGACTTTTGCCGGTTTCTTCATGGCATCCCCGGGCGGCTCGCGCGCCCTCACGCTTATCTTACAACCACACCTGGAAGTTCGGTTTGCTCCAACCTCATCTCGCTATACGCCGACTCCTGTTCGGTCATCGTGACGAACACATCGGTCGCCGACATCCAGGGTGATTCGGCTCCGCTCGCATGAATCAGCATAGCCAACACCTCCCAGACTGGAAGCGCGTCTCCGTCAGGCTCGATTGCCTTTCCAGCGAGCTGCACGCGTCCCTCGAAGTTTGTGTATGTCCCCTCTTCTTCCGACCAGGCAGCCACCGGCAACACGACACTCGCCGCCGTTTGCCAGTCTGCCGTGTGAGCCGCAAGCACGACCGAATACTCGAGCGCAGCTATCAACTCCCGAATACGCCGCTCAGCCTCGTCGTCGTTGTCTCGTCGCACCAGCGGTTTGAAGTAGATTATAACGCCCGCTTTTATGCGCCCGGCCCGAGCACTATTGATTGCGCCCTGAATGCCGTCGAGCTCAGAGCTGACCAGCCCCATCTTGATCGCTCCCATCGAGTTCGGATGCTTGTCGACACGACGCAGGATTTTGTCCTCGTCCTGAATTACATTCTTATCTTCCGAGTCGAGCCGAAACTCGAACTGCGTCGTGCCCTGGGTACCGAGGTACCGCTTGAACAAAAACAGGGCCTCGTTTGTTGCCGACGGCGACGCAAACCCAAGAATCGAAGCCTGACCATTTGACTGACGAATCTCCTTCAGCCGCGAATCAACCGAACTAACGGCATCTTGCCAGCTGACCGTGGCGTGCGTTCCGTCGCTTGCTTTTACCGACGGGTATTGAATTCGCTCGCTGTTATCCAATTCGTGAAAACTGAGGCGTCCCTCGTCACACAGCCAGCTCTTGTTGACTTCCGGGTTTCGCCTCGGAATCAACCTGAAGATCGCGCCGTCGCGATGATCGATTCTGATTGAGCAGCCGGTCGAGCAGCCGCCACAAACAGAGTCGGTTGCGTGCAGGAACCACACTCGGCACTTGAACCTGAAGTCGCGTGATGTCAGCGCTCCAACCGGACAGATATCAACGACGTTTCCCGAATACGGATTATCGAGCGGCCGGTCCTCAAAAGTCCCAATCGCAACGTGATCTCCGCGCCCGAAGAATTTCATCTCTCCGGTCTCTGTTACGTTGTCGAAAAACCGTATGCACCGTGAGCATAGAACGCATCGTTCTTGATCCAGGACAACCATCGGGCCCAGGTCAATCACTTTCCGTTTGCGCACCTTCATATTCAACGGGATCTCGCTGGTGTGCAGACCATAGACCATGTAGTAATCCTGCAACCGGCATTCGCCGGCCTGATCGCATACAGGGCAATCGACCGGGTGATTGATCAGCAGAAACTCCAGCACGCCGCGCACGGCCTCTTTTACGCGCGGGTTGTCCGAGCGAACGACCATTCCTTCGTTGACGATAGTCGTGCAAGCCGGCGTTAGCTTGGGCATTTTCTCCACGTCGACGAGACACATCCGGCAGTTGCCATCGATTGGAAGATCCGGGTGGTAGCAATAGTGCGGGATCTCTACGCCGTGATCGCCGGCGGCCTGGATGATAGTCTGCCCCGGTTTGGCCTCGATCTCCTGGTTGTTCAGAGTAAATTTCGGCATCGACTGTTTGCGCCTTTGCGTCTTTGAGATTCTATATTTTCTATGCTTTGCACAACGCTTCAAACTCGCTTCTGAACTTAGTCACAAAACTCCTGATCGGCATCACGTCGGCGTCTGCCAGAGGGCAGATCGTCTTCCCTTCCATCATGTCGGCGATCTTCAAAAGCAGGTCCACATCTGACCGCTTGCCCGCGCCTGCCACAATATTCTTAAGTATCTTTGCTGCCCAACCCGTCCCTTCACGGCACGGTGTGCATTGTCCACAAGATTCGTGCGCGTAAAAATCCGCTATCACCGAGAGCGTCTCCGGCATGCTGGTGGTGTCGTCCAAAACGATCATCCCGCCCGAACCAAGCATTGAGCCTGCTTTCAACAGCGACTCATAATCAAGCAGAACGCCATCGCACTCAGCCGCCGTCAGAACCGGCACCGACGAGCCACCCGGAATCACGGCCTTCAACTTCTTCCCATTAGCTATTCCGCCGGCTTCATTGTTTATGAAGTCCATGAGCGGATAACCGAGGTCAACTTCATAAACTCCCGGTTTGGCGACGTGCCCCGACACGGAAAACAGCTTGGTGCCTTTGCTCTTCTCGGTGCCGATCGCGGCGTAAGCCGCCGCTCCGTTCTCTATAATCCACGGAAGCGCCGCCAGCGTCTCGACGTTGTTCACCACAGTAGGCGAGGCGAGAAACCCGTGGGTCGCTGGGAAGGGTGGTTTGATACGAGGATAGCCTCGATTGCCTTCGAGTGATTCGATAAGTGAGGTCTCCTCGCCGCAGATGTACGCGCCCTGCCCGAGGTGTATAAAAATATCGAGCGCGAAGTCCTTTCCCATGATCGAAGGACCGAGGATCTTCGCCTCATACGCCTCATCCAGCGCCTGCTGCTGGGTCTTAGCAACGAACTCGTACTCTCCTCGAATATAAATGTACGACACGTGACAATTTAGCGCGTAGCAAGCGATTACCATTCCCTCGATTAGCATGTGGGGATCGCGCTCCATCAAGAGGCGGTCCTTGAAGGTGCCCGGTTCGCTTTCGTCCGCGTTGCAAAGAAGATAGGTCGGTTTGTTTGTGTTGCGTGGAACGAAGCTCCACTTCATGCCGGTCGGGAACCCTGCGCCTCCGCGCCCTCGCAGACCGCTAGCCTTGATCTCCTCGATCAGCGCTGGCTGTTCCATCGCAAGGGCTTTCTCCAGCGCCTTGTAGCCGCCCCGTTCCCGATACCTCGCGATGCTCGTCTGCTCGGGTTTATCTATGTTTGCAAGGAGTATCTTTGTCATACGTGGATCGCTTTGGTCGGTGTCGCGGGATGCTAGTCACCCCGCAGTTTTCCGATAATCTCCGCGATTCTACCGGGCGTCAGATTCTCATAATACCGGTCACCAACCTGCATCGCCGGCGCCGTACCGCAAGAACCCAGACACTCCGTCACATCCCAACTGAACCGTCCATCGGGTGTGACTTCCCTCCTCTCCACGCCAAGCTGGCGTTTGATCTCGTCGACGCAAGAATTGACTCCCATCAACCAGCAGCTGACATTTTTGCAGATATCGATGTGGTACTTGCCGGCGGGTTTCTTATGAAGCATCGTGTAGAACGTGGCGACGCTTAACACATCGGAGGGTGGATAGCCCATCAAGCTGCCGACGTATTCAGCAACTTCCTGTGAGATCCATCCGAACTCGCGTTGGGCAAGCGTCAGTACCGGAAGCAGCGCCGCACGCTTCTCAGGATAATGGCTGAGTATCGTCTGATACCTCCGCTTTGCGTCGTCGCTGAATTCGATCATCGATTCCTCTGCGTCTTTGCGCTAAAAATTACCTATCAAGCTCCCCGGCAATGATATTCAAACTGCTCAACGTCGCAATTGCATCGGCCACGAGCCCGCCTTCAATCAGCTTTGAATACGCCGAGAAGATCGGGAAACACGGCCCCCGCGCATGACAGCGCCACGGACGCAAAGACCCGTCGCTCACAATGTAAAACCCAAGCTCGCCGTTGCCGCCTTCGCTATAACCGTATACCTCGCCCGGCGGGGCTTGTATCCCGTGCATTACCAGCTTGAAGTGGTTCATCAAGTCTTCGATGTTCGTGTAAACACCTTGCTTCGGCGGGAGTGTTATTCGCCGATCATCAACTTGATATGGTCCCTCAGGCAAATTCGCCAGCGCCTGCTCTACGATACGAACGCTTTGCCGCATTTCCTCCATGCGCACCAGGTATCTATCGTACACATCGCCTCGACCGCCGACCGGCACCTCGAAATCAAAATCCTCATAGCTCGAATAGGGATGATTCTGGCGTATGTCGTAAGCCACCCCTGCGGCGCGCAGCATCGGCCCGGTCATTCCCCAATCAACCGCATCTTTAGCGGAGATCTCTGACACCCCGACAGTCCGCTGTTTAAAGATCACGCTGTTGGTATTGAGCCTGTGCAAGTCGTTGATGTAACCCGGCAATCGCTTCAACACCTCGCGGCATCGCGGAATAAAGTCATCAGGGAGATCGGCCGATAAACCTCCGACCCGAACGTAGCTCACCATCATCCGCTGACCGGCGGTCATCTCAAGCAAATCGTAAATCTCTTCGCGCGGCTCGAATGAATACCAAAAATTGGTAATGGCCCCCAGATCGACCAACGCCGCTCCCAGGCAAACCATATGATCCATTATCCGCGACAACTCACCGAGCAGAACGCGAATGTATTGAACGCGTTTCGGCACTTCTATTCCGAGCAGCTTTTCTACCGCACACGCGTACCCGACATTATTAAGAAACGACGAACAGTAATTCAGACGGTCGGTGTACGGGATTACTCCGTTCCACTGATGAGTTTCGGCCATCTTTTCGAAGCAGCGGTGCAGATAGCCTATTTCAACATCCGATTCGACCACTTGTTCGCCGTCAAGCCGGCAAACTATCCTGAGCGCCCCGTGAGTCGCAGGATGCGAAGGACCGATGTTGATGATCGTAGGCTCGGCGCTCAGGCGATCGGTTTCGTGGCCTTCCCACTGCGTCTTGTACTCAACAGGCAACTTGTAGTCGCGGGATAGGATCGTGCGGGCGCCCGGTTCGTGGTCCTTCCGAAGAGCATGACCCTGGAACTCTTCGTGGCATAGAATGCGCCGCAGATCGGGATGATTGCGGAAGCGGATGCCGAACAGGTCAAAGGTTTCCCGCTCCCACCAGTTCGCGGTCTTCCAAATCGATGACACGGAATCGACTTCCGGAGCCGATTCCGGGAGCGGCACCTTTAACCGAACGCGGTGGCCGTGATCTATCGAATACATATGGTAGACAACGTTGAAGCGTTCATCACGCTTCTTTTCCGGATAACCCTGATAGTCGAGGCCGGTGATCGTACTCAGGAGATCCAGCTTTGTCGCAGGATCTTCCTTCAGCTTTCTGCAGATATCGGTGACTTTGTCAGGCCTCACGGTTATCGCGAGGTCGCCGCGGAAATCATTCACATCCAGCACCTGATCCGCGAACTGTCCCTGAATCAAGGCTGCGATCGGATTCTGCGGCGTTGCCGGTTCGCGACTGATTTGAACGAGCCGCACGGCGGCATGGGCTTGTTCTTCGGCGATCAGCATCGGCTTGGGTGAGGTCTCGGTGATCTCTTTCTTCATCCGCTCGCGCAACTCGAGGCGAGCATCCGCATCGACGATGTTCTCCTTCTCGATGAGCTGGCGGATCATTAGTACGGCTTGCAGTACCGCTTCCGGAGTAGGGGGGCAGCCGGGGATGTAGACGTCGACGGGGATTATTTCGTCGATCCCCTGCATCACGTGATAGGCGCGATAAAAACCGCCCGATGTCGCGCAAGCGCCCATGCACAACACCCACTTCGGATCGGGCATTTGCTCGTAGATTCGTTTGAGCACCGGGCCCATCTTGTCGGTGATCGTCCCCATCACCATCAACAGATCGGACTGTCGAGGCGAAAACCGCACAACCTCGGCGCCAAACCTTGCGACGTCGTAGTGAGCGGAGACAACCGACATGTATTCGATAGCACAGCAGGCGGTCCCGAAGGGCAGCGGCCAAAGTGAATTCTTTCGCGCCCAATTGGCTATTTCGCTGACTGTGGTGGTAAAGAAATTGTCGCCAACCGCAGAATCGATAGCCATTCTCTACTCTCTCTCCCGTTGCGATTCTGTCTTAGGCCGGAATGAATCAGTGAAGGTCATAGTGAATGCCTGACGTCGATCAAAATCTTATCGTTCGTGCACGGGCGAGTCAAACAAACCGTCTTTTTGCTGATCTTTGTCTGCAGTAGCATAGACTTTAGTCTGTGTGCGCAGCTTAGACTGAGCCTAAAGTCTATGCTACACGCAGAAGACTCAAATCTTGCGAGCTATAACGGTCTTGTCTTCAAGCTGATGTCTATCGCCGAAGCCGAGCGGGTAATAGCCTCAACCGATATCAGATCGACTCCGCATCCGGCGAACTCGGCCACGTTCTCGAGGGTGATGTCGCCCGACACCTCGATGAGCACGCCGGGAACCTCATCCTTTATCAATTTCGCCGATGACCGAATATCATCAAGAGTCATGTTGGCCAGCTTTATGACGTCCGCCCGGACCTCGATGGCTTCGCGAAGCTGCTGCTGATTTGCTACCTCGACTTCAACCTTCAGCAGATGAGGTATGCTGCGTCTTGCGAGCTCGACGGCACGCCGCACGCCACCGGCAAGCGGAATGTGGCTTTCCTTTATCAGCACACCGTCATCCAGTCCAAACCTGCCGTTGGCTCCGCCCCCCACCGTCACCGCATACTTCTCCAGAAGCCTCAACCCGGGAGTTGTCATGCGCGTATCGACTATCCGAGCACTGGTTCCGTCAACACGATCCACAAAAGCCTTTGTCAACGAAGCCACGCCCGAGAGCCGCTGCATGATATTTAGAGCTGTCCGTTCGCCGGTCACCAGCGCGGCCGCCGGTCCTTCGATTCGAGCGAACTCATCCCCTGCGGTGATCTTCTCGCCGTCGTATGCCCTTGATTCGAGAACGATGCTATTGTCGAGAGTCGCGAAGACCGCCTCCGCAATCTCAAGCCCGCACAGGACGAAATCCTGATTTGCTACAAATCGCCCACGCGCCTTTGCGCCCCCTCGAATAACGGCTTGAGTGGTGATGTCGCCGCGACCGAGGTCTTCCTTTAGTAAATCGGCCGCGAATGCGTAGATGATTCCGGAATCAAGTTCCATGGATTAGATTTGCGCTTTGCGTCTTTGCGGTCCTTTGCGGCTTTGCGCTAAATAGCCGCTTTGAATTATTTGTTTCGCGCAAAGACACAAAGGACCGCCAAGAACGCAAAGAATACCAACGACTATTTTGTGCCGAGAGAATTCAGCGTCGCTCTCAGCTTTTCGATCTCGGCGATCAGCTCGTCGTGACGACCGCGAGCCTCTTGAACAACTTCGCGCGGAGCTCGCTCCATAAAGGAAATATTGTCGAGCCTTCCTGCGAGGCTTCGCGCTTCATTTTCCTTTCTGGTCATCTCTTTCTGGATCCGCTCACGCTCCTTGGCAAGGTCGATCAGCCCGCCAAGCGGAACCGCGATCTCCATTCCCGCGACGATGTCACGAGCGGGTGCTTCCAGGGCAGGAAGCTTATCCGAAACGACAATCTCCTCAACCCGCGCCAGACGCTTTATCTGGTCCGAGCTTGCGTTAACCAGATCGGAGGCTTGCGCGTCGGCGGTCGCGATGTACAGCTTCAAGCGGCTCTGCGGCGGAATGTTCATCTCCGATCGGATATTTCGAATTTTGGTGATCAACGCTATGAGCGTTTCCATCTCTCCACGCGCTCTTTTGTCTTCGTGCTGCGGATCGCCCTTCGGCCACGAAGCCACCATTATCGAATCACCCTGGTGCGGCAACTGCTGCCAAATCTCTTCGGTGATGTGAGGCATGATCGGATGCAACAGCCTCAAGCTCGTTTCCAAAACATAGACGATGCGGCAGCGCGCCGCCCTTACCTCATCGGTGACCTCTCGCGACGCCACCGATGATTTGGTTAACTCGATGTACCAGTCGCAGAATGAGTCCCAGAAAAAGTGATACATCGTCTGGGCCGCCTCGTTAAGGCGATATTCGGCAAGCGCGCTGGTTACTTCGTCGATTGTCGTGTTCAGTTCAGCCAGTATCCAACGATCCGCGAGAGAGTCGGAGGGTACCCAGCGAGCCTCGATGCCGTCCCCGTCACCGACGTTCATCAACACAAATCGCGATGCGTTCCAGATCTTGTTCGCAAAGTTGCGAGCCTCCTCAACTTGCGGCTGCCGATCCTTCACAATCTGCCCAAAGCGAATATCCTGCCCTTTAGCCGCGCGTACAATGAGGGCGAATCGGAGTGCGTCAGCGCCGTAGAGCCTTATCACGTCGAGCGGATCGACACCGTTTCCGAGTTGTTTGCTAAACCGCCGACCCTGTTCATCGATGACCGTCGCGTAAATGTACACATCATCAAACGGGATCTCGTGCAGAAAACTCAACCCAGACATGATCATTCGCGACACCCACAAATAGATGATTTCGCGCGCAGTCGTCAGTACCGATGTTGGATAGTATCTCGCCAGGTCTGCCGTCCGGCTCGGCCATCCAAGCACCGCCTGAGGCCACAATCCTGACGAGAACCACGTATCGAGCACGTCTTCGTCCTGGGTGATCGGTTTGCCGCCCGCTTTCTCGATCGCTTCGGCTTCAGAGCGCGCAACGATGTATTCGCCGGTTTCAGTCGTCCAAACCGGAATGCGGTGACCCCACCATAGTTGCCGCGAGATGGTCCAGTCACGAATGTTCTCCATCCAATCCATATAGATACGTTCGTACCGGTCGGGGACGAATTTCACGCGGCCTTGCTTGACCACGTCGATTGCCGGCTGGGCCAGCTCTTTCATTCGCACAAACCATTGTTCGGAAAGCAACGGCTCGATGACCGTGTGGCATCGCTCACAACTGGCCTCGGGCAGGACGTAGTCCTCAATCTTCTCAATCAAGCCTTGCGCTCGCAGATCCTCAACAATCCGCTCGCGTGCCTCGTACCGGTCGAGCCCCGCGTAGCGCTCGCCCGCCTCGGCAGTCATACGCGCGTGCTCGTCGATCACGATTAGCTTCGGGAGGTTGTGGCGCATGCCAACCTCGAAGTCGTTGATGTCGTGCGCGGGAGTGACTTTTACAGCGCCGCTTCCGAATTCGGGTCTTGCGTAGTCGTCGGCCAACAACGGAATCTCTCGCCCGACAAGCGGGAGTACCAGCGTGTTGCCGAACAACTTCTGGTACCTTTCATCCGATGGGTTCGCGACAACGGCGGTGTCTCCAAGCATAGTCTCCGGCCGCGTCGTCGCAACCACGACTGCGCCCGAACCGTCCTTGAACGGATAGCGAATGTGATAAAGCTTGCCTGGGCGGTCCTCGTGCTTTACTTCGATGTCTGATATGGCGGTGAAACATCGCGGACACCAATTGATTACCCGCTTGCCGCGATAGATCAGCCCGTCCTCCCACCAGCGCACGAAGCATTCCATCACGGCATCCACGTACGCGTCGTCCATCGTGAACCGCGATCGGTCCCAGTCAAAGGAACAACCCAAACGTTGAAGTTGAGACAGTATTACCCCGCCGGTCTGATGTATCCACTCCCATGTTCGTTCGACGAATTTCTCCCGGCCCAGATCGTGGCGGGTAAGCTCCTCTTTTCTCAACTGCTTTTCGACCACGTTCTGCGTGGCGATCCCTGCGTGATCGGTGCCAGGCACACAGAGGGTGTCGTATCCCTGCATGCGTTTCCATCTGATCAACACGTCCTGGATCGAATAGCAAAGCGCATGGCCTATGTGAAGCGAGCCGGTTACATTAGGCGGTGGAATCGTGATGCAGTAGGTTGGTCCGTCGCCGCTCGGTTTGAAATAGTCGCGCGATTTCCAGATCGGATACCACTTCTCCTCGACGCTATGCGGCTCGTACGCTTTGGACAGTTCGGCCATAGATATTTTCGTCCTCGGAAGGTAATGGACAATTAAAAGGGATAGAGAGGAGATGGTCAACCTCTCTATCCCTGAGGATTCTGTTGATTGAAGGCGGGACGGTAGCTAGGCTCGCTTAGATAAAGATTCGCGGGTGAGTTGTTCGATTACGCGCTCGACGCAATCTGGCACAACTTCCCAGGCTACTTCACGCACGACGGACTCGCTCATTTCAGCGACCACTCGGCGGACTATGGTTTCAATCGCCGCTGTGGAGAGCGCTGACTGAGTCGACTCATTCCCGGTTTCCTCGGTGACTACTGCGCCGTAGGTCTCAACATTCTCCGCTGGCGAATCAACCGCCGTCTGGCTCTGTTCAGGAGCATCCTCGACCGCGACTGCCTCGATGTCTATCGGAGTAAAGCGCGCTTCTTCTTCGGTCCAGGTGGCCGGTGCCGTGAAGCTCGCTTCCTCGGTGTTATCCGTTTGCTGAGCGTCCGCGTCGGTTGACTGCTTGGCGAGATATTCAACTGTGTCGGTCGGCATCGCAACCGTATCAAGCTGAGTTGTGGAATATGAAGCCGCGAGAGGCGGCGTCCGATCCAGATCACTCGAGACCTCATGAACTACTGGTTCCGAGTCGTGAGAGGGTGCTTCAATGGATCCGAAAGTATCCTGGGAAACCTGGGCGTCCGGTGCGGCCCCCTCGTCAGCGCTAACCATTACATGCTCAACCGGTTCGACCGAAAACTCATCGGCATTACCGCCGTTGTCCCCGATAACAACCGGTGTTTCGGCTGCAGGCGCTTCAGTGATTTCAACAAGATCAAACTGGGTCGATGCCTCGACTTCCGATTGCGCGAGATCCAGTGACGCCAGTGCCGGTTCGACAACTTGCTGTTCCGCGACTGCTTCGCCAAGTTCAAGACCCGGAGAATCGCTCGTCAACATCTCGATTGGTGGCAGCGTGGTCGATGTCGCAGCTTCATCGAACAGAAGATCCCCCAGGGGTTCATCGACTGCCAGCAGGGTTGCGCAAGATGTGTCGGTGGACGCCTCGGACGAACTGTAGACTGTTTCGGTCTGGAGTGAGTAGTCCGAAGGTTGGTAGCTGAGCGAAGACCCATTCGTGGGCGCCCGCCACGTCCCCTCGTCGGATGGCCTGGCCGACGTATCGAAGCTGGTGGCGCTGTTGAACCAGTCCGCCCCTTCCCCGGCCCCACTGAGATCAACATCATTCAGAGCATGCGGAGGCAAAGCCTCTAGAGTGGAGCCCTGTAGTGGACTGACGTCGATGGGATCGGTCGTGTCGAAGTCTTGAAGGTCCGTCGTTGACTGCGAACCGACATCAAAATTGAAGGTAGACGCAACCTCGGCACTCGAAAAGTCTCCGTTTTGCGAGAGCTCCATCGGCTCAAACCGATTGCGCGTGTCGGTCAGATCCGCGGGGATGGTTTCCGAAGCAGATTCGTCGACCACTTCAGAATCCACTACATGGCCTTGGGCGACCGGTGAAGGCGAACCCAGCTCTCCTGTGTTTCTAACATGCGGAGTCGAAGGTGCGACGGTGGTGGCCACCATAGCCGAAAGGTCAAGATTGCCGGGTAGAGATGACATTGGCGCAGGAGTTTCAGCCAAACGGGAATCCAAGTCCTCGTCGTGACTGTCGTTCGCCATCGGCGCTGGCATGGGACCCGTGGTGGACCGCCAGCTTGCGCTAATGAGCCTTCTTACCGTTTCAACCAGCGTGCGCGATTCGAACGGTTTTGTTAGATGCGCATCTGCTTTTACACGACGAGCTTCTGTCTGGTCGAACGGTTCAAACGCACCCACGAGAAGCACGACCGGCACGTGGCAATATTGAGGGTTCTCTTTTATGGTCTCACAAAGCTCATAACCATTTTTCCCGGGCATAAAGATGTCAGCCAACACCAGGTCGGGACCGATCTCGGCCAACCGACGCTCAGCAATATCGCCGTTGCTGACGGCGACAACCTCGATGCCTTCGTCGGCAAACGTCAGGTTAACCACCTTCTGAATGGTGATGCTGTCATCGGCTAGTAGAATTCTGCTTGCCATCTGCATTCTCCCTCCGCACGCTTCGGCACGCGTATGCAAAATCTGGACGTGGATTCACTGTCAGTACGGGAGTCGCCTCACCGAAATTCCTCAGCGGCGCAGACATTCAGGTTGCCACCGCTGCGTCTTACTCCAAAGTCTTTTCGGGGGCTTTCAAATCAAGAAGAGAGTGGTCTCGAGCTTTGCAGACGAAACCGTTGTTCCCAGGCGGGAATGTTAGCACAAAAGCATGCACGTGTCTCTAGTTAAGAATTAACTTTATGAGCCAGGTAGAATACGGCGCTGACGTGTCTTCCGGGTCCTGTTGACAGGGCCCGACCTAAAATCCCGCGTGCATATTTGTGAATCTATTCTTGCCTTCCGGATGAGCGCTTATTCGATGCGCTGAACGCCGCTCCTCGCAGGCCTCGATATGCGCTGAGGCTCCACTGTTGCCACCCCTTCGCTCGCAACTTGTGCTTGTCCGCAAGAGTACATCACAGCGGTAACCTGGATGTCATCGATGAACCAGCCGGTGTAACCGTTTAGAACTCCGGCGGCCTCATCAAACCCAGCCCGGAATCTCAGCTTGACCCGCTGGCCGGCAAACGAGCTCAAATCGACAATCACCTGGCTGAAAACGCCAGGCCTTCCGCGCGAAGTCCATGCTTTCCGAGTGCCGAGCGGGTTGCTCGAATCTGCCGTCAGGGTCCCATCGTAACCGCCAACCAGGATCAGCGGTCCGGCGTCTTGATATGTCTCGCCTTCATCGGTGGATAGCTCAAGGATGCCGCCATCAAACCCGGGCTCGAAGTTGAAGATGTGAAAGAAAGACAGTCGCACTTGTCCGGCATTACTCGGAATTGTCACTACCTTTTTCATAAAGAGCATGGCAAGCAGAGTGTCGTTCTGCTCTTTACCAGGATCCTGAATATGATAAGACATAGTACCGCTGGTTGCCGGCCCTTGAATCTCACCGAACCCGCCCTTCCTCTTCCACTTCACACGGTTGAAGTCGACATCGTCTAACAGCAACCTCTCCGCCGGACCTCCAGCCTGGCTGAAGCGCCCAACCTGCACGCGAACAGGAAGGGTGAAACGCCCAACGCTCGTATCGATCTGCAACAGCAGATTCGCAACCGACCCACAGCGTGTCCCGGAAGGCACCTGGATTTGAAAAGGAGTAGTATTCGTTCCCGTTTGACCTGGCGCAATTGTGTTGAAGGCGCTTGAACTGTTACTGCCGCCAAGCGTAAGCGCGGCGCCTTGAATAGCGGCCTCAAGAATTGAGGACCGGTTTCGAACGGTTATCGTGATCTTGGCGGATTCACCGGCGATCAACGACGCGTCGGTCTTTCCGTCGGCATGCTGGACGGCCACACCAGCAGATACGTCGCCAGCCTGATCTACCGTGAGCACCGGGATGGCCCTTTCGATCGCGTTGGTCACCACTAACGCAAAGTCCTGATCGAGTGGGCTGAAATTGTCTGGCACACCGTCACCGGCGATAATCGTAGGCCGCACTCGAATGACGATCGGACCGCTGGTTCCCGCCGGGAGCCGGACACCCTGGACGTTGTTGCTAAAGTCCTTCTGGCCGCCAACGGTCGAGTACTGCCCCGAAAAGTGGTTGCCGTTATAGACAACCCCGCCAACTACCACTTCAAGATTGAGCTGGTTCACGTAAGGAGCATTGGTAGCAGCGCTGCCTGGCGGATCGCTCCACACCAGCATTACTCGAAATTCCTTCGCCGGGTCTGCGACAATCCCCGTCGCCTCAAAGGGCGCACCGCCGCTTTCGGTAAACGTTCGCTCGGGCGATTCGTCGTAAACTATTCGGCTCGTGGACTCAAACATTCGTCCAACGTTTAAAAGCCCCCATCCCTGACGGGCGCCCGGCAAGCTGTCGCCACCAAACTCGCCGCTGAGATAACTGGTCGAGTTAAGTATGAACGCTTTGACCAGCGCCGGGCTCGGCTCGGGTCCCAGGTGCGTCTTGAGCCACTGAAATGCGAGCGCAGCTCCGCCGGCGACAACCGGCGTTGAGTGGCTCGTCCCCGACGACCAGGTGTAGAGCGTCTGTTCCGGTGGAAAGTAACGATTGCAAACGCCGCTGCCCGTGTAGAGCTTGTCCTGCGACGCGGCGCCTTGCATGTGTGAGCCAGGCGCGACCAGATCTGGTTTCGCGCGACCGTCCTGAACCGGACCATAACCTGAAAAGAACACGACATCCTGGGCATTGTCTGCGTCTCGTCCCCTGACGCCGCAGCCGTCGGTTTCGGTACCTCGCACATTCTCGCTTATGCCAACCGTTATCACGTTCTTCGCCGTGCCTGGAATGGATACCGACGGGGCGTCGAAGACGTCTGCGTCATTCCCGGATGCGAACAGAATCGACATACCCTGGTTCCCCGGCGTATCGGGGTCGGCGTCGCGCACCAACGAATCGAACACCTGCGTGTCATCGCTGTAATAGTTACAGAAGTCGGACTCGCAGCCTCCCCAGCTATTGTTCGACAAACGAGCGCCGGCACGATAGGCCTCTGAAATAAACTGCGTGTATGAGAACGAGCTGGAGCTCCGGCTGTCGGGAAAGAGCTTGGAAACACCTATTCGCACGAACGGCGCAGTTCCGAGTCCATACTGAAATCCCTGCGGGTCGACAAAGGCGCTGCCTGTCTTATTGTTAAAGCCGCCGATTATCGACGCGTTGATCGTACCGTGACCCAATTGGTCGTGCGCCGCAAGAATGGTTGGATCAGACGGATGCGAGTCCTGAGTAAAGTCGTGCAGATAAGCGACGCGGGATTGGCCCGCCGCATTCAGAAAGTCCTGATGAACCTTAGCCGAGTCTGCCGACCCGCTGTCGAATCCTGTGTCTCCGACATCAACGGCGAAGTCAAAGTCTGAGTTGAACCCTACCGAGTTCAAGAACGCCAGATAGCCCGGACCGCTGGGCTGGCTAACCTGGATATTGTTGACCGTATTGAACGACAATGCGCCGGCTACTATTTGATCGGCGCGTTCATCCATAAGCTTCATTGGCGACCAGGGCTCGATGGCCAGGACATCCGGTGCCTGCGCAAGCTCTTTTAGCCTGTACGATTCGGCGAGCACCTTGATGCGCACGGCTCCCGCAGCGCGAAACTCGGGCATCAACACCCTGTTTGCGATTGATTTGACCAGTGAGATCGTGCGGTCTGCTTCGGGAGTATCCAGAACCTGAATTGAAAGCGATACCTGTTCGACGGAATCTAGCTTGACGTGCGGATCGACCTTGTACGCAGGATGATAGGGTCCGTCCCATTGAACAAGGCTCGAACCATCCGCGCTCTCCCGCAGCGCGCCGAGCTGTCTGCGTTGGGCGCGCGTAGCCCATATCAGATAGGCGTTATTCGGAACATAGCCGACAATCCTGGCGCCGGTCGCTTTGATGCGCTCGATGGATTCCGTAGTCGGAGGCCCGAACAATTGGACCAGGTGGAGTGCTCGCGAGGCTGTTTCGGGTTGCCGGAGATCGTTTGGAATAGCAGGCTCAGGGCCGGTCGTATCGATCTGCCCGGGTTTGAGCATCATCAGATTTAGATCATCTCTCAGGCTTGCGCGATCGAGAGTCGACGCATCCATCGAGCTAAGCTCGGCCTCTGTGACTTCAACCAGCGAGTAGGCGCCATACTTTTTCGCCTTGCGCGCGGCTCGGGATGACATAAGGCGCTGCTGTATATCGGCATCTTCCGACGGCAGTAGTAACTTGTGAGTTGTCCCGGGGCTACGATAGGAGAGTTGTTTGACGCCGGGCCGTGCCTGGCCCTTGGACGGGCGGTCCTCGGACTGTCGGTTGAATTGACGCTTATCGTTATCCGAATGACCGGGCAGCGCGCCTACAAGCGCAAACAGAACGAGGATCGACGCTGCGAGGGAAACCCTTAATGCAAAGCCTTTCATTACAACTCTCCTTACAAAAATCAATCGTGCAACAGCATCCGAGTACAACAACGCTCGGGAGATTGTATTCGGGGGCGCGTCAGAATGAAAGCCCAACTCTTGAGAGCAGGAACCTCTGGGGAGTTACGCCTGCCGGGCTAGATTGTGATCGAGTACGCTGGCACAGGAACAAAGGGAGCATTAACTTTATCGTATCTTTTGAGTCTGTCAAGATTCCTTGGTAGTGGGGTATTAGTGTGTTGCTGGCCCGAAATAAGTTGAACCCGCTACGCTGCAACTTTTGCAAGGTGCATTCCAGTTGAGGGTGACACCGGCGATGCAGGCTGGTATAACAGATCACGTTTGGAAGCTGAGCGAATTGCTGACGCCGTGATGGGTCGTCTCGCTCAATGAGAACATCGAAGAGGCAATGAAGAATGAGCACTTTTGTCGAGTACATCAAATGGGCTAATTCATTGCCGCCGGCCATTCGCAGGGAAATAGTTCTTCTTGAGGCTGAAATTCAGGTATATAGAATCTGGTGCAAATTTACAGATAAGCACTTTCAGCGTCCTGCTTCCGAGCGAGTTAGCCGAGAGATAGGAAGATGTTACTTTGTGACAAAGAAAATCCCAGATATTTCTGTTTGTGTATTCGGCAAGTGTTTTCGATTGCTAAGGGGTATCGAGTTTGAAATGGTCGAGCTAGATTGCCCAGGAGAACCAGATAAATCAAAAATGTTCTTATACGATGGACAATGTCAGTATTGTGGGCGTAGAACCAGAGCGACTGAAAAAGATAGGCCTATAGGTTAACCCAGCTAACCCAGCAACACACTAATCCCCACTACCGATTCCTTGTATGATAATCCCTGATGTTTTGCCCTTTATCGTTCCGCTTCGGCGCTTGTAGAATGTGCCTGCAGCTAAGCGCCCACATCGATGACTAACCACATCTTAAAACTCGGAACCGAGGTAATAGAGTGCAGCCAAAAATCCCGTTCAATAAGCCTTTTCTAACAGGAAGGGAGATTGAGCACATCGCCAGCGCGATAAACAACAGTGGGATTGCAGCTGATGGCCACTTCACCCGCAGATGCGCAGAGCTTCTCGCGGATCGATTCTCGATACTAAAAGTTCTGATGACCCCATCGTGCACCGCGGCTCTTGAGATGGCTGCAATGCTCTGCGACTTGAAGCCAGGCGACGAAGTGATTATGCCGTCGTTCACCTTCGTATCAACGGCTAACGCTGTCGTTCGTTGCGGAGCCAGGCCCGTCTTCGTAGATATTCGGCCCGACACGTTGAACATCGATGAACGGCTG
>Ga0075418_10003521_pt1 | contig 17877 bp, 24 predicted proteins | sample SoiMetdeltSBSDD2_FD_81776 | JGI IMG/M metagenome (GOLD analysis project Ga0075418, IMG submission 81776) | Bulk soil microbial communities from a Populus tree surrounding site in Tennessee, USA - Soil MetaG P. deltoides SBSDD2 | ecosystem: Environmental > Terrestrial > Soil > Tree plantation... | reverse complement strand
CCCAGACGAGGAGCGGGAGCAGATCAGCCAGCGTCATGTGAACTCGCCGACCGGCACGGCGCGCGCGGTTGGGACATCCTGAGCCGTGACCTCGACGCCACGAGCGGCGAGCGCGCGCAGCTTTCTCGCCTCGTCCTCGGAGAGATAGACGAACCGTAACCGCTCGGTGCGCCCGGTGCGGTGATGGACGCCGCCGACGTTGAACCGGCGGACCTGGGGCGCGCGCTCCGCGAGCGCGACGGCCGTGTCGATATCGCCGACCAACAAGATTCCAACGCGCGGGTCCGCCTCCCAGGCCGACAACTCGCGCGCGGCCTCGTCGACCGAGGCGAACCGGACCTCGATCGACGGAGGCACGCCCATGCGATAGAGGTCCTGCTCCCAGTCGCTGCTGCGCACCTCGTCATCGACCAGGACGATGAACGTGACGTTGAGCGGGTGGCCCCAGCCCACGACGACCTGGCCGTGAATGAGGCGGTCGTCGATGCGATAGAGCGCCAGGGTCATGCGGCGGTCACTCGAATCGCTTTGCTACCGGCGTCCATGGCTCGGCGAGCTGCTTCGTCCGGTGTGACGTCGCGGTGAAACACGAAATCGAGCAGCATGGCCAGGTTTACCCCCGTGACCACGGCAATATCGGCATGCTGTTTGGCGTAGCGCGCCGAGCTGGTGAAACAGGAGCCGCCCGGCAGATCGACGAACAGGACGGCGGGCCCGCGCCCTACCGCGTCGCTGAGCCGCTGCGCCAGCGCCTCGGTGCCGCAGCCTTCGTTCGACACGGGCGTCAGCGCGCCTTCGATGCCGGTGATGGCAGCGACGGCCGCGACCAGCGCCTGGGCCACGGCGGCATGCGAGACGATGATGCCGCGGAGGTCACTCATAATCTTCCTCCAGGTACTGCTGCAGCTGCCCCTTCTCCCGCATCCGGCGAATCAAGCGCTCGTTGAACGCGTTTGCCGAATCCACCCCGCCGTAGCGCAGCAGATGGTTCATCGCCACGACCTCGCAAATCACCGTCAGGTTCTTGCCGGGATTCAGCGGCACCGTCACGAGCGGCAGCGGCACCTCGAGCAGCTCAGTCTGCTGCTGATCCAGACCGGTCCGATCGTACTCGCGCGTGTTGTCCCAGTCCTCGAGCTGGACGACCACCTCGATGCGTTTCTGCTGGCGCACCGAGCGGATGCCGAACAGCGCGTTGATGTCGATGAGCCCGACGCCGCGGATCTCCATGTAATGCCGGGAGATCTCGTGCCCGCGGCCGATCAGCACATCGTGGCCGCGCCGGGTGATGTGCACGACGTCATCGGCGACGAGGCGGTGGCCACGCTCGACCAGGTCGAGCACGCACTCGCTCTTGCCGATGCCGGACCGGCCTCGAAACAGCAGCCCGACCCCGAATACGTCGGCCAGCGACCCGTGGACCGTCGTGCGCTGCGCGAACGCATCATCGAGAAACGGCTTCAGCCGCCGGTAGAACTCGGCCGTCTTGAGCCGCGTGCGAATGACCGGGATGCCGCGATCGCGGGCAAGCGGCACGAGATCATCGGGCGGCTCCTGCCCCTTGGTGATGACGATGCAGGGCAACTCATACGAGAGGAAGGTTTCGATCGCCTTCCGGCGCGCCGCGGGGTCTTGTGCCGCGAGAAACGTGATCTCCGTCTCGCCCAGAATGTGAATGCGATCGGTGCCGACAAATCGCGCCGTGTAGCCCGCGAGCACGAGCCCGGGGCTGGACGCTTCCGGCGACCGCACCTCGCGCTGCAACCCGACTTCTCCCGTGAGCAGCTCGAGCTGTAACGGGTCACCCTTCTTCGCGAGGAGCTCTCCGACTCTGATCACGTCGCCTCGGGAGTCTTGGAGCGACGCGCGCGACGCGGACGCGACGTTTCTTTTTCATCGAGCAGCTGGCGCTTGACGCGCGCGATCGCGTGATCCAGCGCTGAGCGCAGATCGGCCGCGGACGACTTCGCCACGTGCAGGCGACCCCGGGGCGTGTGAACTTCAATCTCCACTTCCGCTTCGCCGTGATCCTCACTGAAGGTCACCTGCGCATGGTGCGGGCGCCGCGCGAGCTTGGCCACCTTCTCGACAAGCTCGCGCGCATGCGCGCGCAGCTCGTCGTCGATCTCGGTATGACGGGCGGTGATGGTCACACGCATGCACTCATTCTCCTTTGTGTTCGGCAATAGTCCGGTGCAGATGTTCGAGGGTCCCCCGCGCGGCGGAGTCCCATGACAGTCCTTCCGCAAACGTGCGCGCTGCGCGTCCCAGACGTTCCACGAGTGATGGATCGGCCGCCAGCGCCAGCATTCGGTCTGACAAGGCCTTCCAATCTCCATGCGGCACGAGGTAACCCGTTTCTCCGTCCCGCACCGACTCACGCAGACCCGGACTGTCCGATGCGAGCGCGGGTGTTCCGCACGCGGCGGCTTCGACGTTACTGATCCCCCATCCTTCCTTGGGACTGGGAAATACCAACGCCCAAGCCCGTCGCAACAGCAGTCGTTTCTCATCCTCCGGAACAAAACCGTGGAACCGCACGGCGTCATCAATTTTCAGGCTTCGCGCGGTGCGCTCCAGTCTCGCTCGATCGTCTCCCTGCCCGCAAATATCGAGCGAGACGTCGGAGCGTACTTGACGGGCTGCCCAGAGCGCCCGGAGAGCGAACTCCACTCCTTTATAATGCTTCAAACGGCCCAGATACAAGAACGTGGGGCGTGCGGCGCGCGGCGTCGCCGGCTCGGGTCGATACAGCTGGGCATCCACGCCGGGATGAATCACGGCGATGCGCTCGGCAGGAACGCCACGTCGCACGAGGTCATCCCGCGTGCTCTCGGAAATCGCATGGAACGCCGCCGAGCGATACACCCACGGAATCGGCAGCTCGGCTACCCAAACGACGGTCGCCACCGGCGCGCTGGCCTCGGCAAATGCGGTAGTCCCAAACAGGTGCGGCACGATGGCCACGAACGGCAGGCGCGTCAGCATCGGTAGAAAGAGCGGGACCTTGTTGATGTCCTCGACCACCACGTCGAAGTGTCGCTTGCGGAGCGCGCGCCGCACCGCTCCGCGGCCGCGCAGCGCGAAGCTATGCCGCCCCCCGATGCGCCGCACGCGAATCTCGTCCACGACCTCCTCCGGCGCTGCGCCCGGCCAGCCACTCGTGATGAGCTGGACTTCGTGCCCCCACCCGGCAATTCTGCCGAACAATTCGTGAAGATGGACCTCCGCGCCGCCGGCCTGTGGATTGCGCCGGTCGTTCCAGTTGACGAGCAGAATCCTCACAGCGCGCCGGTCTCACGCGCCACGGCATCCAAGACGCCGTTGATGAACGCCGGCGCACGGGCGCCCGCGAACCAGTGCGCGAGCTTCACGGCTTCGTCGATGACGACCCGCGAGGGCGTCGCTGCTTCGTCCAGCTCGGCGAGCGCGAGGCGGAGAATGTTGCGCTCCACGACCCCGACGCGCTCGAGCCGCCAGTGCTCGGCCGCTTCCTTGATCCTGCGGTCGAACTCGGGACGGCCGGCGATGGCTTTCGCCGCGAGGTCCGCTCCGCGATCATAGCCGCGCGGCGCGGGGCCGTAGATGATCGCTACGCGCGCGACGACGGCTTCGATGGAGGGTTCACCGGAGAGCTCCCAGGCGTAGAGCAGCTGGAGGGCTCGGGCGCGCGCCTTAGTCTCGGGGCGCTGCACCGAGCTTCTCCAGCGCGTCCGCGGTCTCGAGGGCCGCTTGCGCCGCCTCGGCCCCTTTCCCGACGCGCGCCAACGCCTGAGTCTCGGTCTCCGTGGTCAGCACCCCGAACCCGACCGCGATGCGATGGGCCAGCGCCACATTGCCCAGGCCGCGCGCCGCCTCGCCCGCGACGTACTCGAAATGCGGCGTCTCGCCGCGAATCACGCAGCCGAGCGCTACGATGGCGTCATAGCGCGCGCTCGCGGCCGCCGCTTCCGCGACGACGGGAAGCTCGAACGCGCCGGGGACCCAAGTCACGTCCACATTGCTGTCGGCGATGCCGCCCTGCCGCAGCGCCTTGCGCGCGGCATCGAGCAGCTTGTTCGTGATCGATCCGTGAAAGCGACTGACGACGATTGCCACGCGCCGCTGGCGGGTGGACGTGCGCGCGGCCGGCGGTGGACGGTGTGGCACGCTCAGTGAGTGAGAAAGTGGCCGAGCTTGTCCCGCTTGACGTCGAGATAGGCCCGATTCTCGTCGGACGGCGCCGGCACGATCGGCAGCCGTTCGACGATCTCGAGCCCGTATCCCTCCAGACCCACCAGCTTCATCGGGTTGTTGGTCAGCACCCGGATCGACGAGAGCCCCAGATCGAGCAGAATCTGCGCGCCGATTCCGTAGTTTCGGAGATCGGGCTTGAAGCCGAGCTTTTCGTTGGCTTCGACGGTGTCGTGCCCCTCGTCCTGGAGCTCGTACGCCTTGAGCTTGTTGAGGAGCCCGATGCCCCGCCCTTCCTGGTCGAGATACACGACTACGCCGGCGCCTTCCTGCGCGATCATGCGCATCGCGCTGTGCAGCTGCCATCCGCAGTCGCAACGCGCTGAGCCGAACACGTCGCCGGTGAGACATTTGGAGTGCATGCGGACCAGAATGCGCTGCTTGCCGGCGACGTCGCCGTAGACCAGCGCGATGTGCTCGGCGTCATCCACGTCGTTGCGGTACCCGACGATGCGGAATTCACCGAACGGCGTCGGCAACCGCGCCTGGGCCAGCCGGTGCACGAGGCGCTCGTGCTTGAGACGGTACGCCACGAGCTGCGCCACGGTGATGAACGTCAACTGGTGCTGCCTGGCGAACCTCTCGAGGTCGTGGCGGCGCGCCATCGAGCCGTCGGGATTGAGGATCTCGCAGATCACGCCGGCCGGATACAGCCCGGCGAGCCGGGCGAGATCGATGCTCGCCTCGGTCTGCCCGACGCGCTGGAGCACGCCCCCGGGACGCGCGCGCAGCGGAAAGACGTGCCCGGGGCGGCGCAGGTCGCTCGGGACCGTGGAGGGATCGATCGCCACGCGGATCGTGGCCGCGCGGTCGGCGGCGGAGATCCCCGTGGTCACGCCGAAGCGCGCCGCGGCGTCGATGCTGACCGTGAAGGCCGTCTCGTGCGATTCGCTGTTATGCTCGGTCATCTGGGGGAGACCGAGCGCGTCACACCGCTCCGGGGTGAGCGGCATGCAGATCAGGCCTCGGGCATGCGTCGCCATGAAGTTGATCATCGCAGGGCTCACCTTTTCGGCCGCCCCGATCAGATCACCCTCGTTTTCGCGACGCTCGTCATCTGCGACGATGACAAGCTTGCCCGCGCGAATATCGGCGATTGCCTGTTCTACCGCTCCGAACGACATAGCTGCCTCACATATTTTCCCAGCACGTCGGCTTCGACGTGCACGCGATCACCCTGTTGGAGCCTCCCCAACGTCGTGTGCTCGCGGGTGTACGGCACGAGCGACACCTGCACAACACCGGCGCGGGGCAGCGTGTTCACTGTCAGGCTGACGCCGTCCACCGTAATTGCGCCGTGGAGCACCGTCGTTTCTGCGACCTCGGCTGGCACGCGAATATCGACCAGCCACGCATTTTCATTCGACGCTGTCTCATTAAACGTCGTTCGTTCGACGACTCCAATGCCGTCAACGTGGCCCTGCACGATGTGACCACCCATCAGATCTGCTGCGCGAAGTGCCCGCTCGAGATTGACTGGGCGGCCCTTCTGCCACTCTCCGATCAACGTCCGTCCTAGCGTCGTCTCTACGGCATGGACGGTAAAGGAGCCCTTCGCAACTCCTTCGACGGTCAGGCACGCGCCGTTGACGGCGATGCTCTCACCTTTCTTCAGCCCACGGTAGGGAGCGCGGATCCGCAGTACCCTTCCCCCGTCCCCCTTCCGTCTTACCCCGTTCCGGGAAACGGCATCGATCCGTCCCACCGCGCTTACGATTCCGGTAAACATAGCCGTCGATCCAAGACCAATAATGTATCAGAGCCGAGAGCACGTCGCTCCACGACGGTCCAGCGCGGCGCTTCGGTAAGCGCAAAGGCTGGAACGCCAGGGAAGGCGGGCACTGCGGCTTCGCCCAGCCACACAGGCGCCTGTACCCAGTACAGCCGATCGACGAGCCCCTCGACGAGCAGTTTGGCCCCGAGCGCGCCGCCCCCTTCACATAACAACGACTGGATTCCCGCGAGCCGCAGCTGTGCGAACCCTTGCGCCACCGTGTCCGGCCGGAAGACGCGCACGCCATTGGCTTCCAGCACCGAAACGTTCGCCGCGGGTGCCTGGGGGGAGGCGACGACCCAGGTCGGTATTTCGCGCGCCGTTTGCACGAGCGAGACGCCGAGGTTGAGCATCGCCCGCCGATCGAACACGACGCGGACGGGCGGCCGGCGCGGCGTCACGCCGCCGCGGGCCGTCAGCTGCGGATTATCGGTGAGCGCGGTGGTGCCGCCGACGGCAATGGCGTCGAACCCGGCGCGCAGCCAGTGGACATGCTCGCGCGCCTCGGGACCCGAAATCCACTGCGAGCTGCCGCCAGCGTCCGCGATGCGCCCATCGATCGACGTCGCGAGCTTGAGGGCGACGAAGGGGCGGTCCGTTTGCAGACGGGTCGAGAGGAAGGCCGCGTTCTGCCCCGCGGCCTCTTCGGCGAGCAGGCCGATGTGTGTCTCGATGCCGGCCCGTTTCAGCACTTCAGCGCCGCCACGCGCATCAAGATCGGGATCGCGCACCGCGGCCACTACGCGGCGCACGCCCGCGTGGCGGATCGCGTCGGTGCATGGGGGTGTCTTGCCGTGATGCGCGCAGGGTTCGAGGTTGACAACGAGCGTCGCGCCCCGCGCCTTGTCGCCCGCGCTGGTGAGCGCGTGGACCTCGGCGTGCGGACCGCCGAACTCCGCATGCCATCCTTCCGCTACGACTTCGTCTCCGCGCAACAGCACCGCGCCGACCAGCGGGTTGGGGGACACGTGGCCCCATCCCCGCCACGCCAGCGCCAGCGCGCGGCGCATCGCGACGGCTTCTCGCTCGCTATCTCTCTTCAAAGCGGACCGCAGTTGCTTGAGACGTGTCGCTGGCGGCGCGAACTTCGCCGATGAGCCACGCCTCCACGTGCGCCCGCTCCGCTGCGCGCATCGCGGCTTCCACGTCGTCGCGCGCCAGGACGGCGATCATTCCGATGCCGAGATTGAACACGCGCCGCATCTCGTCGCGCGTGACCTGGCCGCCGCGCATCAGGACGCGAAACAGCGGCAGCCAAGGCCAGCTGCCCGCTTTGATCAGCGCTTCCGTGCCCGGGGGCAAGACCCGGCTCAGGTTCCCGGGAATCCCCCCGCCCGTGATGTGCGCGAGTGCATGGACGCGCGACAGGACCGGGGTCAGCGCCGCGGCGTAACTGCGGTGGACCGCAAGCAGCACTTCCGCCACGCTGCGGCCGGTCTCGGGAAACGGGTCATCGATGCGGAGTTTCATCCACTCGAAGACGATCTTGCGCGCGAGGGTGTACCCGTTGGTATGGAGACCCGTGGACGCATAGCCGATCAATTGATCGCCGGGTGTCACACGATCCCCATGAATCGCTTGATCCTCCTCCACCACACCGACGATCGAGCCGGCCAGATCGTAATGTCCCGGCGCATAGAGATCGGGAAGCTGCGCCGTTTCACCGCCGGCGAGCGTCATGTCGTGCGCGCGGCAGGCGCGCGCGACCCCTTCGACGATCTGCGCGGCGGTCTCCGCGACCAGATTGCCCGTCGCGATGTAATCGAGAAAGGCGAGCGGCGTGGCGCCATGCACCATAATGTCGTTGACGGAGTGATTGACGAGATCCTCACCGACCGTGTCGTGCACATTGGCGGCAGCGGCCACGAGGACCTTCGTCCCCACACCGTCCGTCGACATCACGAGCAGGGGCTGCTTGAAACCTTCGGGGACGCGCACCATGCCACCGAAGCCCCCGACCTTGCCCCGCGCGAGCGCCGTGCGTGTGGTGCGGACGAGCTCGGCTATGCGGCGTTTCGCCTCCTCGGCCGTATCGAGACTCACCCCGGCCTCGGCATAGCGGTCCTGCGTCGGGGAGCTCACGCCTCCTCCCCGTCCAGGGAAAAATGAACGAGGTCGCGGAATGCCTTCACTCGTCCCCGCACCTCCTGGAGCGTCACCGTTTCCAGCCGTTGCACGCCGAATGCTTCGACGGCGAGTGATCCCATGGCGGACCCGTACACCATGGCGCGCCGCAGGTTGGGGAACGCGAGGTCGCTGGTGCGAGCGACGTGCGCCATGAAGCCGCCGGCGAACGCGTCGCCGGCGCCCGTCGGATCAAATACCTGTTGGAGTGGATAGGCCGGCACTTTGAAGATGGTCTCGGGATCGACGAGCAGCGCTCCGTGATCGCCCTGTTTGATCACCACCATCTTGGGGCCCCGGCCGAGAATCCAGTGCGCCGCGCGGTAGATGTTCCAGTCGCCCGAGAGCTCCCGGGCTTCCGAATCGTTCACCATCAGAATGTCGATGTGGCGGAGCAGCTCGAGCAGGAGGTCCTTCTTCCCCTGGATCCAGTAGTTCATGGTGTCGCAGGCGACGAGCGTGGGCTCTTTCACCTGGTCGAGGACACTGAGCTGCAGCTCGGGATCGATGTTGCCGAGGAAGACGTACTTCGCATTCCGAAATTTCTCGGGAATGCGCGGCCGAAAGGCGGCGAACACCCCGAGCCGCGTTTCCAGCGTCTCACGGCTGTTGAGATCGTAGGAATAGCGCGCCTTCCAGCGGAACGATTCCCCCTTTTGGCGCTCGACACCGGCCAGATCGACGCCGCGCTTCGCGAGCGCGGTGAGATGCGACTCAGGGAAATCGCTGCCGACGACCCCGACGACCTGGACGGGGTGCAACACTGCGCCCGCCATAGCGAAGAACACCGCGGCACCACCGAGGGTGTCGGCGGTCTCGCCGAACGGCGTGATCACGGAGTCGAGCGCAATGGAGCCGACAACCAGCAGACCCACGCTACATCCGTTCCGGGGCGCGAATCCCCAAAAGAGTGAGACCGTTCGCCAGCACCTGCCGCACCGCGCGCGCCAGCACAAGCCGCGCGGCCTCCTCCGGCTCGCCCAGCACGCGGTACTTGTGATACCACGCGTGCGCGATCCGGGCCAGCCCCTCGAGATAGCCCGTGATCCGGTGCGGTTCGTATGCAGCCGCGGCTCGTTGCACGACGTCTGGAAATTCCGCGAGCTCCTTGATTAGCTCGAGCTCCTCGGGTTGCGTCAGCACGGAGAGATCCACCCCGTCCGCGCGGACGCTGTCCGGCTCGCGGGCCGCGACGCGGAAGATGCCTGCCATTCGCGCGTGCGCCATCTGGACGTAGAACACGGGATTCTCATCCGTCTGGCTTTTGGCCAGGTCGACGTCGAACACGAACTGCGAATCCCCGCGCTTCATGAGGAAGAAGTACCGGGCCGCGTCCACGCCCGTTTCTTCGAACAGATCACGGAGCGAGACAAATTCCCCGCTCCGTTTCGAAAACCGAACCTCTTCTCCACCCCGCATCACCCGCACGAGCTGCACGATCTCCACATGCAGGAAGTCGTCGGGGTAACCGAGCGCCTCGAGCGCCGCGCGCATGCGCGGGATGTACCCGTGGTGGTCTGCGCCCCAGACATCGATCGCCAGCACAAAGCCGCGCTCGTGCTTGTCGCGATGATAGGCGATGTCGGGGACGAGATACGTGTAGGTCCCGTCGCCTTTCCGCAGCACTCGGTCTTTGTCGTCACCGAGATCGCTCGTCCGCAGCCACAGCGCGCCGTCGGCCGTGAATGTGTGTCCTTTGGCGGCCAGCTCCGCCAGCGTCGCATCGATCAGGCCTCGCTCGTAGACCGCGGTCTCGCTCGAGACCACATCGAAGCGTACGCCGAACTCGGCGAGGTCGGCGTCTTGCTCGGCGCGCTGCGAACGCACGCCGATGTCCCGGGAGCGACGGACGCCCTCGGCCTCCGGCAGATCGGCAAAGTTTTTGCCCTGCGTCTTCAGGATCTGCTGAGCCAGCTCGTTCAGGTACTCGCCATGGTAGCCGCCCTCCGGGATCGCGGCGTCGCGGCCGATGGCCTGTTGCACGCGCGCCCACAGCGAGCGCGCCATCTTGTCGATCTGGGTGCCGGCATCGTTGACGTAGAACTCACGCGTGACCTGGCATCCCGTCCACTCGAGCAGCGCCGCGATCCCGTCGCCGAGCGCGGCGCCGCGTCCATGGCCGACGTGCAGCGGACCGGTGGGATTCGCGGAGACGAACTCGACATTCACTTTCCGTTTCTGGCCGACGGCGCTCCGGCCGTAGTCCTGGCCGGCCGCGATAATCGCGGGCAGCACCCCCACGACTTGCTCGCCTGCGAGAAAGAAATTGATGAATCCCGGACCTGCGACCTCGGTTTTTTTCACGAGGCCTGACGGCAGCTCGAGGTTAGCGACGAGGCGTTCGGCCACCGCACGGGGCTTCTCGCCGAGCGTTTTGGCGAGGGTCAGCGCCAGATTGGTGGCGAGATCGCCGTGTGTCGGATCGCGGGGGCGCTCGAGACCCACGTCCACGTTGGGCGCGCCAAGTCGGGACGCCGCCTGAGCCAGTGCCGCGCGGATCGTCTCGGGAGCTGGAGCCTTCACTTGTCCGAGCTGGAGTCTTTCTTCTTCGCCGCGGCCGGGGCGGACGCCGCCTTGTCGGACTTCTCGGACTTCTCGGTCTTCTCGGTCTTCTCCGTCTTCTCCGCCGTCTCCGGCGCTTCGTGCTTCTTCTTATAGTCGGTGTGATAAAAGCCGGAGCCCTTGAAGACTATGCCCGTGCCACGCGAGATCTGCCGCTCCGCGCGCTTGCCGCAGACAGGGCATTTCGCGTGGCGTTGGCTGATGATGCGGGAGAACGTTCTTTCAAACACGTGGCCTTTCGGGCACTTGTATTCGTAGGTCGGCATCTAGCCTTGCTTGGCCCCGCCTTTTCGGACGAACTGCAGCGCTCCCGACGGACAGCGCATCACCTGCGCGGCAACCACATCGGGCGGCTGCAGCTCCGGCCGAATCCAGCGCTTCCGCTTGATATCGAATACGTCCGGCAGTCCCGTTACGCAGACCCCCGAGTGAATGCACACGTCGGGGTCGAACGTGACCGTGATTTCATCGGCCTCATAGCTTTGGCGTCGTCTTGGCATCGGGATTCGCCTCAGTGACGTTTGAAGTACTACTCCGGACGCAAGTGTACGAATCATGCCTAGAAGATGAACGCTACCGCAGTGAGGACCCCGGCCGCAAGAAAGGACTTGAGGTACACCGCCCGCGCCTGTCGTCTGGCACGCGCGCGCTCCGCGTCGTCACGGATCATCTCGGCGCCCGAATCCATGTCGCGCTGACCGCGCGCGGCTAGTCGCACTCATGTCCTGTCGCGCGCCTGGAAGTATCCCAAAGCGGCGAGGAACAGCGGCACAAAAAGCGCCAATCGCCAGTGAGGCGATGCCTCACTGGCGATCAGCAACACCCCGGCGATGGAGCTGAATCCACCTGCCGCCAGGCCGAAGCGCAGTCGCCGCCTGCGCTCACGCAGTCCGATGTTGGCGACGCGCGGCACGCTCAGGGCGTCTGCGTGAACCCCGCCGAGGGGGGCTTCATGGAGGAGGAACGTTGAATCGAGAAGAAACCCCGAATGACCGCGGCGACGCCGACAGCATCGAACAGCACGCTGAGAACGGTGAAGTCACCCAGAAATACGGAGCTCCCTCGCAGCAAACCAATCGCGATTATTAGCGCGCCCAAACCGACGTACCACACGGCAGCTCCTGGTTCGACCGACCTCCAATCTAGCCCTCCTCGCTGCCAGGGCCAGAAACGACTAATGCGGTATGGATGGTCCTTCCCCAGAGGTACGCGGGAGAGACACGACGGTGAAGTAATTATCGCGCGAGCCGCAATTCGGCCCACGCAACCTGACGCGCCTCGATGACTTTGCGCACTTGCTTCTCGCGCTCTGTCAGCGGCGCGCCGCCAGTTTTGACCTCGAGGAAGACCACCCGTTGGACGGCCCCTGAAGACAAGCCATCGAACACCACGAGATCGACGGGGCTGCCCAGGAATCGAACGTCCTTCGGGTTGAAGCCGAAGTCCGGGAGATATGGCACCAGCTGCTCGTGCACTTTTCCCATGGTCACCGCAAGACTGCGTTGGACGGCGTTCTCGCGGATCGCGGCGGTGTAGCGCAGCTTCCAGATCACGAAGCACAGCCCCGCCACCACCATTCCGATCACGATGCCGAGCACAAGCTCGAACCGACCTGACGTCACGCTCACCTCCGGGAGATGGCTCGAATCCGGCGCGCGGCGCATTGCTCAGGGCGCACGCATCTCATAAACCAGGACGCGGGACGGGCGGCCATCGGGGTCGGGCCGGCCCGCGTCTTCCCCCGCCAGCAGAAATCCCGCGCTCAATGCGACCTTCTGGCTCGGCAGGTTCCGCGCGTTGACGTGAATCTCGACGCCCGAGAGGGACATGTGCTTCAGGGCGGCCCGCGCGACGGCCTGGACAGCCTCCGTCGCATAGCCCCGGCCCGCCGCTGACGTGCGAATCCAGTAGCCGATCTCGCGCCGGCTGGTGTCGGCGAGCCGGGCATGGAGTCCGACGGCGCCGATAAACTCGTCGCTCTTGGTGTCCCAGACGAACAGGCCGAGATCTTGGCCTGCGCGAAACGCGTCACGCGCCCGGGTGAGATGCTCGCGGGTCTCGTCGGCTGAGGGCACGTGGTCGGCCCACGGCAGCCACTGCGTGAGCGCCGCGAAAGAGTCTCGGATCGCCGAGTTGATCGTCTCGGCTGCAGTGGGGTCGGGGCCGCGCAGCGTCAACCGTTCCGTGGGCAGCGGCACGGGAAACAACGCAGAACCTCTCGTCGACTCACCCGATCACGGTCCAACGGTCCAACGTATCTCAAAACTCCAATTGACTCAGGTATTTATAGCTTACCGTAATGTCTTCGAAGGGCTGCGGCGGCTGATCGTGCTCGACGAAGAAGTGCTTGATCCCAGCCTGGTCTCTCTTGGCGAAGATGCGCCTCCAATCGATGCTTCCCTGCCCGACATCGGTCTGCTTGTGGTCCGGCGCACCAGCGGAATCCTTCACGTGCACCAGCGGCACGCGGCCCGGCCAACGCGAGAAGTAGCTGAGTGGATCCTGACCACCCTTGGTGATCCAATAGAGATCGATTTCGAGCTGGACGAGTTTGGGATCGGTGTTTTGCAGGAGCGTATCGAAGGGAATCTGGTTTTCTACCTTCTGGAACTCGAAGTCGTGGTTGTGATAAGCGAACTGCATGCCCGCATCCTTTGTCATCTGCGCCGCCTGGTTGAAGACCGCGGCCACCTTCTTCCAGTCGTCGAGCGTCTTGCGCTTGTCTTCCATGATCCACGGCACGACGACGTACTGATGACCGACCGCTTTGGCGGTATCGATCGCTTTCTTCCATCCCTCGATGTCCGTCAGCATGATGTGCGTGGACGGCGCGGAGAGTCCATTGCGATCGAGGATGGCGCGGACATCGGCGGGGGCCCGATCGAAGTAGCCCGCGAATTCGACTTCCTTGTAACCGATCTGGGCGATTCGAGCGAGCGTGCCTTCGAAATCGGCTTTCATCTGGTCACGGACGGTGTACAGCTGGATGCCGATCTTCTCGATGCGTGCGGCGTGCGACGTGCGGCATGCGGGCGAAATGAGGCTCGCGAGAGCCATCGCGCCGGTAGTTTGGAGAAACTCGCGCCGTTCCATTACAACTCCTTCCTCTTCATGGCCTCAACGGCATACGCCGCTGCGCGGGCGGTGAGCGCCATATAGGTGATCGACGGATTCTGACAGGCCGACGACGCCATGCAGGCGCCGTCGGTAATGAACAAGTTCGGCACATCCCAGCTCTGATTGTGCGCGTTCAGGACCGACGTCTTGCGATCCCTCCCCATGCGCGCCGTGCCCATCTCGTGAATCACCAGGCCGGGTGGGTTGTTGCTCGTGAACGGCTGGATGTCGTGTGCCCCAGCCTCAGCGAGCATTTCGGCGCCGGTGATCGACATGTCGTGGACCAGCTTCTTGGCGTTGTCGTCGTACACACAGTGGATCTTCGCGACGGGGATGCCCCAGGCATCGACTTTCGTCTTGTCGATTTCGACGAAGTTCGACTCACTCGGCAGCATCTCGCCGAAGCCGTAGAAACTGAATCCCCACGGTCCCGGCTTGCGCAGCGACTTCTTGAACTCCGCCCCGAAGCCGGTCTGCTCATTGCCGCGGTTCCAGTCGGACCGGCCGCCGCCTCCCTGGAAGCCGTAGCCACGCACAAACTCGGACTTGCTCGCTCCGACGTTGCGGAAGCGCGGGACGTAGATGCCGTTGGGCCGGTTGCCGATGGAGTCACGATCCATCGGGGCATCGACGCGGCCGCTCGCCCCGCCGCCCATGATGTGGTCCATCAGATTCTTGCCGACCTGGCCGCTCGAGTTCGCGAGGTTGCCTTCGGAGTTCAGCAGGATGCGCGCCGACTCGATCGTGGATGCACAAAGAAAAACGACCTTGCCCTGGAACTCGAGCGTCTTCTTGGTCTGCCCGTCGATCACACGCACGCCCGTCGCGCGAGCGCGCTTCCGATCCCACAAGATGCTGTGCACCACGCTGTAGGGACGCAGCGTGAGCCGACCCGTCGCGCGCGCCGCCGGCAGCGTGGCGTTCACGCTCGAGAAATAGGACCGCGTGATGCAGCCGCGATGACAGGGGCCGCAGTAGTGGCACGCGGCGCGGCCGTTGTGCGCTTCGGTGAGCACGGCACAGCGCCCGATCGTCACCACGCGCTCGCGACCCCACGCGCGGGCAACCGCGTCCTTCACCAACTGCTCGGCGCAATTCAGCGGCATCGGCTTGAGGAATTGACCGTCGGGGCACTGAGACAGCCCCTCGGCTTGCCCGCTGATGCCGACGAACCGTTCTACATGGTCGTACCACGGCGCGATATCCGCGTAGCGGATGGGCCAGTCGATCGCGATCCCCTCGCGGGCGTTGGCCTCGAAGTCGAGGTCGCTCCAGCGATACACTTGCCGGCCCCACATGATCGAGCGCCCGCCGACCTGGCGGCCGCGGATCCACGAGAACGGCTTGCCGTCCGGCGTCGTGTAGGGATTCTCGACATCGTTGACGAAGAACTTGGCGGCCACCTCATCGCAGGCGTAGCATTGCTGCTGAATCGGCTGCTCCTTGGCCAGGCGTCGCCGGTCGCCGTAGCCGCGGAACTTCAACTCCCACATCGGGACGTGCTCGGCGTAGTCCGTCTCGGGATTGATCGGCCGCCCCGCTTCGAGCACCAGGGTCTGCAACCCGCGCTCGCTCAATTCCTTCGCCGCCCAGCCGCCCGACATCCCGGAGCCGATGACGATCGCGTCGTAGGTTTTCATGGCTGCTCGAGGGGGTAGCAGGGTTCATAGCGGCCCGGTACCACGCGGTAATGCAGTTCGCTGGTGGAGCCGACTTCGGATGTGTAGTAGCCGGTCAGTGTCAGCCACTTCATGGCGCCGAAGAAACTCCTGGAAGTATCGGCCTTCGCATCGCGCAGCCGAGCCAGTTCGTAATCGAGATCCTGCAGGACCTCGGCTTGCTGCTCCGGGGTGCAGCCGATGAAATCCTTCGCGTACGCGCCACGGCTGCGCTCATCGATGTTCGCGAGGCCGTCGGTGAACATCTTGCGCTGATCGTCATCTCCCCAATCGGCGAGCATGACGTCGATGAACGCGGGCACGCCTGCCTCACGCGCGCCCGGCGTGTCGGTCTTGGGAATTATCAGCTCGGCAATGGTGGCGACGGTTTCGTTCTGGTGGGGAGTAAGCACTCGCAGCGTTCCGAACTTCACGCGCTTGTGGACGGCACGCCCCATGGCCAGCAGCTCCTCGGGGAGCGATGAGAGCGCGGCCGTCCCGGCGAGCAAAAGCAGTGCTTCACGCCGGTTCATCAACCCATCCAGGTGAGAGAGGGTTCTAACTTGGCATGCAATCTGGCCACTGGCTATCTGGCCAGCAGGCCGAAAGAGATCGTCAGAAGGGCAGACGCGTTCCGAACGTCAGCCCGTTGTGGTCGTACAGGCGACGGTATTCCATTTGAAACGCGCGACTGCCGAGCCGTACCCGTAGGCCGAGGCCAAGCCCTCCGACGATGTTGGCGCGACGCGTGCGCCACCTTCGAGCCGTAATCCGAACACACTATTGGGTGGGGTCAGATCATACTCCGCACGGAAACGCACACCCCATGTGCGAATCTGTGGAATGCCTCTGCTCCACTCTGCTCCTGTAGACAGCGTCCACCGAGACTGCCCGGCAGCTGCCGTCGTCGAGAAGAGAAGAGCTGCGCCAAGGATGAAGAGCCGCATGGGGCCTCCGCGAAGATCTGTTGGAACGTCAACTGGTACCCTCGGCGGCGAAAGGGGTGCCGCTCCCGCCCCAAACGTCATAGTTCCTGCTCAGCGTCGTTGCTGCGCGAACAGCCAGCGCACGAATTCCTCTGAGCCGTACGTCGCGTCCCACGAATTGTGGTCCAGCCCCAGAAGCTCCGTGTAGCGCACGTCCGCCCCGGCGGCTTTCAATGCCGCGGCAGGTTCACGCGAGCCGTTGACGTTCACGACACGGTCGACTTCGCCGTGGGAAATCCAAATGGGAACCTTGCCGAGGCGCTGGGCCAACTTCGGCATCACCGCGGCACTGTCGGCGTCGGGGACCACGGGGACCGATCCGCGGAATTGCGCGAACTCGCGCACCCAACCGCAAATGGGGACGATGGCCGCGAACAGATCCGGCCGGCGGTACGCGACGTACCAGGTGCCGTGTCCGCCCATCGAGAGTCCGGTGAGATACACGCGCGTGGGATCGACTTTGAATTCCCGCATCGTTTGCTGCAACGCCGCGATCGCCATGTCGCCGGGCGTGCCGACCCACTGCGAATCGCGTGGCACCTGCGGAAAAACGGCGATCGCGGGGTAGCGTGTCGACTTCTGACGAATCGCGGGCCCGAGCCCAACGTTGGTCTGGATCAACCCGTCATCGCCGCGCTCCCCCGCACCATGCAGGAAGAGAATGGCGGGCCAGCTCGGTTTCGACGCGTAATCGGCGGGCACGTAGACCTGATAGCGATATGCCGTGCCGCTCACGGTGACACTGCGATCGAGGAACCCTGTTTGCACCTGTTGCAGTGAAGCGGCGATACCGAGCAGCAGGACGAGCATGGCTCAAGCCTCCGATGTCAGGAAACGTTCGCGCCGGCGTCGACGAGTAACTCTTTCAGCAGCGATCGGTGGCAACGCGATTCGTCTTCACAGTAACACCCAACCGAGATGTCCGTGCGGGCCGAGAGTGCCGCAAGCAACGCGATCAGACGCTGCGCTTGTGGCTGCCGCATTTCCGCGCGATAGCGCCGCGCGTAGGTCCGCCAGTTCGCGTCGGTCAGCGGTCGCGACTTGATCCAGGAAAAGAGCGCCGGACTGGGCGCGAGGTCGGGCACCCACACGTCGTAAAAGTCGCGACGGGCGTAGTCGGCCTTCGGAACGCCGCGCGGCGGCCGTCGAACCGTGCCGAGGCGCAGACCCTCGCCGGGCGCGCGCGCACTGCCTAAACGAACAATGCGAATCATGACGGGAATATTATCTTCCCGCCCCCATGCGGCTCGAACGACTGCGCACGTGGGGACCCGTCATTGCGGGCCCCACCGTAGGCGCGCTGGTTTGGATTCTCCCGACGCCTGGCGACATGTCGCCCGCCGCACACGCCGTCGCCGGTCTCGCCGCCTGGATGGCGGTGTGGTGGCTCACGGCCGTCCTCCCCCTCCCGGTGACTGCGCTG